>QMCE01001890.1_pt1 | contig 15537 bp, 16 predicted proteins | sample 1821851 | NCBI WGS metagenome assembly QMCE01 (sample SAMN09453174, study PRJNA476694) | Termite gut metagenome, whole genome shotgun sequencing project. | isolation source: worker | host: Odontotermes sp. | place: South Africa:Pretoria | collected 2016-01-28
AATTAAAAATGTGTTCTTCAGATAAGAAAATCAGGGGGAGGGTTCATCCGGTATAAAAATTTGGTATATGGGGTAGGGGATATGATAACTCAAGAACCCGAATATTCGAATCCCGTATCCCGGAGTCTTACGCCTCGCGTTTATCGCATTCGTCGAGTTCGAGCGGGTATGTAAGAATCTCCAAACCCAAAACCCTTAATTATAAATTACGTAACTCGTAATTAGCTTGTAATACCCAAGTTTCATCGTAATTGATTCGTCAGTGCTATTCGCATTTCCTCACCCCTGCGGAGTCCTAAATGCTCTCTGTCGAAAACATTGTCAACACGCAATATATCGTGCATAGTTTTTCCAGTCATTTAAATCACTGTCCCAAAATTCGATTAACTGGCTCAATTGATTTCCGTTTACATCGTAGGTGCCATTCCCTCGCAAATTATTTTTTCAGTTATTTAAATCGCTGTCCCAGGATTCGTATAAAAGATTCAGCTGATTTCCATTTATATCGTAAGTGTAACTATATTGTGCACTGTTTTTCCAGTTATTTAAACCGCTGTCCCAGGATTCGTATAAATAGCTCAGTTGATTTCCATTTACATCGTAGGTGTAACTATATCGTGTACTGTTTTTCCAATCATTTAAATAGCTCTCCCAAGATTGGATTAAATAACTCAATTGATTTCCGTTTGCATCATAGGTGTAACTATATCGTGCATAGTTTTTCCAGTCATTTAATGCACTATCCCACAAATACTGATTTGAAGATTGGATATAATATTTGCAGAAAGCTAAGGTTTCAGTTTCATCGGGTACTCCAAAGTTACGGGAAGTTCATTAAATATATATCATTATCTTATGTGATAGTTAAGAATTTCACGGACATTTTTTGGATTTTGCACATCAGCGAAGTTCAATCTGGTATATAAGACTTTCTTTGTCTACGCCGCCACCTGGTTGCACATCAGTTAAGTTCGCGTGGGTATGGAATTCAGGGATTCGCGTTTGGGGTTTTGGGTTTGATAATTTCTATTCCGGAATTCTCCAAACCCTATCCCCTACACCCAGACTTTCATGCCTGATGAACTCAAGATGCGGCAGGGATGCGACCCGAATGGGCGGAGACGCGCGGCGGCTCCGTTTCAGCTAGCTGGCGGTTTCACCGCCGCTGAAATGCCAGCCCGGTTCCGGAGCGAAGCGGAGGAAGCCGCCCGTGACAGTAAAAAAACTTGACACCGTTTTTACTTCATGCTAACGAAATTTTAACATTCCTTTCTTAAATTGCAAAAACATGTTTACGCACGATAATGATTCCCCGGACTGGTGGAAATATGGGGTGGTGTATCACATTTACCCTCACAGTTTTAAGGACAGCAACCACGATGGAATCGGCGATATTCCCGGTATCATCAAAAAACTGGATTACCTGAAAGAACTCGGCATCGACGCCATTTGGCTTTCGCCGGTTTATTCTTCGCCGATGGCGGATATGGGTTACGATATTTCCGATTATCAAAATATCGACGAACATTACGGGAGTATGAACGATTTCAAAAATTTACTTTCCGGGGCGCATCAAAGAGGGATTCGCATTATTATGGATTTGGTGCTAAATCATACTTCGGATTTGCATCCCTGGTTTTTGCAGTCGCGGTCTTCAAAGAAAAATCCCAAGCGCGATTGGTATTTATGGAGACCGCCTCAAAACGGGCAAAAGGGCCGAAAACCCAATAACTGGCTCACGAATTTCGGCAAAAAAGCGTGGCGTTACGATCATAAAACAAAGGAATATTATTATCACTCGTTTTTCTGGCAGCAGGCAGATTTGAACTGGCGGAATCCGGAAGTGAAAGAAGCCATGTTTGACGTGATGCGGTTTTGGCTGGATATGGGTGTGGACGGGTTCCGGCTGGATGTGATTAATTTGATTTATAAAGATAAGGATTTAAGGGATAATAAATCCCGGATTTTCGGGAGATCGGAAATTTATAATCGCAATCAGCCGGAGACTTATGAGCTGCTGCGGGATTTTCGGAAATTGCTCGATAGTTACCCCGGGAAAACGAGTGTCGGTGAAATTTACGCGCCGCCGCCCGGAGACCCGGAGCTTGCGGCGAGCTTCCTCGGCAACGGCACGGATATGCTGCACATGGTTTTTGATTTCTCGTTGATTTTTACGTTGTGGAGAGCTTCGAGTTATTATAAAACGCTTACCGGTTATTACGAAAAAATTCCCGCGAAAGGTTGGCCCTGCTTTTTTCTTTCGAATCACGATATCGGCCGGAGCATTCGGCGGTTGCTTTGGGAGAGATGCAAATACGAGCGGGCAAAATTACATGCCGTGCTGCTGGCGACACTAAAAGGCACACCTTTTATTTATTACGGCGAAGAGATCGGAATGGAAAATGTGACCATTCCCAAAACGCATATCCGGGATTTATACGGCCGGTTGCTTTATCCTTTTTTCCGCGGGCGCGACCGGGCGCGCACTCCCATGCAATGGAGTGATAAACCGCATGCCGGATTCAGTAAGGGTACGCCGTGGTTGCCGGTAGCGGGAAATTATGCGACCGTCAATGTGAAAAAGCAAGAGGATGACAGCAATTCTATTCTGAGTACTTATAAGGCATTACTCTCGCTTCGGAAAAGAGAAGTTCCGTTGCAAAAAGGGAATATTACTTTTTTAGGTAAAGGCGAAAGTAATATTTTGGTTTATTCGAGAGTTTACAATCAGGAAGAGATCATTATACTTTTGAATTTCAGCCGCCGGAAGAAAAAATATAAAGGTTCGTTTCAAAATGTGGTTTTGCTTTTTTCTACGCATGAGAATACAAAGTTATCCGAAACCGGAGTGGTGCTGCAAGCGATGGAGGGCGTGATTTTGAAATGTTTTTCGGTGGGAGAAAAAATGCAGACAAACTCATGTAATTGAATTGCCCGGTTCGTAAAATCATAGAACAATATCCATGGCGTGCCCCGGCGGGTTACTTCAACACTACTTTTTTCATTTCAGAAAACCGTCTTCTTTTAATTTCTTAACAACTCCGGACCTGATTGATTTTGTTATCGGAGTAAGCGTCGTCGTAGAAAAATTCATTGCGGGAGCTTTTACCGTAATATTACCTTTCCAAACCGTGCTATCCGTTTTCAAATCCAGTATAATCCCTAAGATATCAACTTCTTTCAGATCTTCATGGCTGAAAGATCCCGTACTCATTGACTCCATTCCTCCGGAAGGACTAGCTACCATAAAATCCGGAGATGAATAGGCTGCCTGTACCACTTTTGTAAATTGAAGAATCAAAAGAAAGTCGGCTTGACGTTTTTTTGCAAAATCGATGGCTTTATTTTTTTCCTGTGTGGAATCCGTCGAGAGATAATCCGAAAAAGAATCATATAAAACACCTTCTTTGCTTAGAGCGGCCGACACATATCTAGAGATATGACTTCCAACACGAACGGGAGCATTGTTAATCTCTGAAGTAACCAACACATTTTTCCCATTCAAAAGTACCGGAGCTTCAAAATCGGAAAGTATTTGTATTTTAGCCGCGCACCCCATAAAGCAGGCTGAAAATGAAACCAACACCAAAACCAATAATCTATTCATACGAATAATCCCTTACTTTGCATATGATACGGTTAAAAATAATAAAATTTGATACACCTTTTTATACATTCTCTGCAGCCAGGGCAAAATCGCCTTGGGTAAAGCGTGAAATCATCCGCATGAAAGCGCATATTCCCAATGCCGGATGCAGAATGATTGCGGATATGTTCAACAGGAGATTTGCAGCCGAAAAGAGAATCACTGTCGGCAAAACTTACGTCCACTCAATCCTTTACAAGCATAATGCCGAAGTTCTGAAAATCCGCAAACGGTGGAAGCACCGGATTCCAAAAGCGATGCCGCTCAATCTCATTTGGGGAATGGACTTTACCGGAGTCACAGACTCTGCTCACAACACACAAATGCTCCTCGGTATCGTGGGTCATGGTTCTCGCAAATGTCTTTCTCTTCAAGTTCTCAAAGACAAAGCCTCCATTTCACTCATCAGACAACTGTTAAATGTTATTGAAAAACATGGAAAACCCAAAGCCATCCGGACAGACAATGAAGCGGTCTTTACTTCACGCCTGTTTTGCTTTGCTCTTTGGTTATTGAACATCCGACATCAGCGCACCATGTTACATTGCCCATGGCAAAACGGAAGGATCGAACGTTTCTTCGGAACTTTCAAATCCTTTGCGGACAACGTTGTATTTAATGCGAAGTATTTACAGGCTTCTTTGGATGAATTTGCATTTTGGTACAATTTCATTCGACCTCACAGGCATTTGAACGGCAGAACACCCAACGAAGCGTGGCATGGAATTGATCCTTACGCTCAAGCGCCGAAATTGTATAGAAAGTTCAGTGCATGGAACGGCATGTTGAGAGGGTACCGGCTGAATTACGGGTAGTTACAGTCATGGTTTTTATTCACTGATACGGCAACAACGTCATTCCCGGGCTTGACCCAGGACGAAACCGATGCTGAACGCAGTGAAAAGCGAGATTGAGCATATTCCGCAGGAAGCCCACAGGGCAAAAAGTAAACGAAGTGAACTTTTTGTTCATCCATTTGCATTATCCAGCCGGAAAATATTCACACCATCCGCAGAAAACAGACTGTTTGAACAATCAAAACGCTGTTTTTAATTCAATTTCAACATCCTCAAAGGATGCCTTTCTCTCATTTTTCACTTCCGGACAGCGGACGGGGCAACTCCGAAACGGAAATTCGAGTCAGAAAACCGGAAATGTTCCCGAATTTTCCAAACACCCAACAGTTATAAATAGTCCATTTTTACATTTCGCATGCTTTTGAACAAATTCTGTTTCAGCGTGGAATTCCCCTGTGTGAGATGTTCGATTTCCCGGCGGATCGTTTTCCGGTGGCTCCCGCGGGCAAAATCACAGGTACAAGTGAACTGCGCAAACTCTGTTTCCCGGATGTATTTCACGATCTCGTCTTCTTCGCAGTAACAAAGCGGGCGAATGATACTCACCGGATATTTTTCATAAGGCACCCGCGGCGGCATTCCCGAAAACTCACCTTTATAAAGCATGTTCATCAACAGCGTTTCGATAATATCGTCCAAATGATGTCCGAGGGCAATTTTATTAAACCCGCGGCTGGTGGCGAATTCGAGAAGCTCCACCCGCCTTTGCGTGGAACACCAGTAACAGTTGAGTTTAAAACCTTCTTTCACGCGCCCGGCGACGGCGATATCCAAAAAATGAAACGGAAACGGAAGTTTACCGGCAAGCGTTTGCAAAAATGTTTTCGGTGCCGGCGATGCAAAATCCGATTGAATATAAATGGCTTCCATTTCAAACGGTATCTGCCACCTTCCGTAGCGCGCCGCAAGTTCAAGCAAAAGAGTAGTGGAATCTTTACCGCCGCTTACGGCCACGAGAATTTTATCATGCGGTTCGATTAAAGAAAAATCGAACAGCGCCTTCGTTATTTTTTTATTGATACGTTTGCGAATCGGTGAAGCCATAATGAAAAAAGGGAGCTCTAAAGCTCCCCCAAATTATTCGTCCACCAAACGGAGCGGCATCAGAAGGAACGAGAAATCGGCACCGTCACCTACCGGTTCGATAATGCACGCGCCCACCGGATTATTCATTTTCAAAATCACTTCTTCGGAAGAACACATATTCAGAATTTCCGAGAGGTATTGACCGTTGAACCCAATGCTGAAAGAACCTTCGCCGCTGTGAGTCACCGCGAGTTCTTCACAGGAATCGCCGCCGACATTCGGGTCGGTGGCACTTAAATCCAAAAGGTTGCCTTCCAGCTGCAAGCGGATTTGACGCGTGCGCGCATTGGCCATGGAAATCACACTCCGGATCTTATTCAGAAAATCCGTCGTGTTCGCCTGAACCGTGCGTTCAAAACTCCGGGGAATCACGCCTTCGTAATTCGGATACGGACCTTCGATCAATTTGGAAATAACCTGTAAATTATCGCTGCTAAAGAGAATGTGTGTCGAAGAAACGCGAATTTCGATATTCGCATCGCTCGGTACCGAACGGAGCGCGTATTGAATCGCTTTCGGCGGAACAATCACCCCGAGTTTTGCGGCGAAGTTTTCAGGTTCCAGGTAGGCGCGCCCCAAGCGGTGCCCGTCTGTGGCGACCATGGTGAGTTTTCCGTTTTTGTTTTCGAGGTAAACGCCGTTGAGCGTAATGCGCGTGGTGTCGCTCGAAGTGGCAAAAAGCGTTTTCTCCGCGAGGAACGCGAGTTCCATTTTCCCGAGAACAAAAGATTCGCCGTCTTCGATTTCCGGAAACGGCGGGAAATCGCCCGCATCAAAACCGGTAATGCTCGCGCGACCTTTCTCGCTCCATTGAATTGTGGTCAGATAATTTTTTACTTCAAAGGTGAGAACCGTAATCGCCGGATCCACGAGACTTTTAATCTGATCCGAAATTTTACGCGCATTCAAAACCACCGAACCGTCGCGTTCCCCCTGAACTTCAATGCGCACCCGGATTCCCAAATCAAGGTCGGTGGCGCTGATTTCAAGAAAATTGCCCTCAAGGTGAAGTGCAAAGTTATTGAGAATTTGCAACGTCGATTTGTTCGGAACCGCGCTCAAAGCCGATTGCAGCGCATCTTGCAAAATATTCTTTTGAACTTGAAATTTCATGAGTTTAATCCCTGTTTACATGGAATATTTTATGGTGGCGGTGGCAACAAAAAACGCGGCCGCCACAACCATCAAAGCAATGATGACGTATTTATTCAACTGTTTCTTTTTACTCGGAACAAAATTCCTGGCGTTTTGCTTTGCCTGACGACGCTCTCTGCGGCTCATAAAAAAGTCTCCATTGTTTTATTACACAAAAGCTACTATTTTTACACCTAACGAGGAGAATTATAATGTCCAAATCCATGCTAAATAAGCTCAAAGAAGGGGCCAGGAACTGCGCTTCGACCGTTCTGCTCCACATTGATCTCGCTGCCGAAGAATCCCGGCTGAAATCCAAATACGAATCCCTCGGCGAATACTGCATGAAGGCGCTTCAAAATAACGATTTGGATTCTCTGCAGGGAGATCCCGGCGTGGTGGAACTCGTGGGTGCCATTCAGGAAAATAAAGACCGGATCCGGAGCTTAAAAGAACAGAACCGGAAAAAATCCTGCGGATGCGGACCGTGTGAAAAAGATTGAAGTCCATCTCTTTCCGGAAAAAACCGAAGAAAGCAAAGCTTTCCGTTTCAGTTGGCTGCGCCTTGCCTTTTGGCTCATCGGGATCGGCGTGGCCGTTACCGGTTTTCTCGTTTTTTCACCGGTTTCCCTGTGGGAAAAAATTTCGGACGGAAGGCTCCTGAGCCTGTACCGCGGGAATCAGGAAATCCGAAAAACCATCGATGAACTGAAAAAAGGTACGGAAGACGTTCATGAACAATTGGAAGGCGTTTCCCAAATCAGAGAGTCCACTCTTTCTCTCAGCGGTGCTTCGGGCACGGATTCCATTCTTTCTTTCAAGCATCCGGCGAGCGGAACGCTCACCGGAGCAAAGCAAACGTTCCGCCGGTTTCTGGATTCTCTCGAAACCAATCCCGGTAAGGCGGCTCTTCTTCCGGTGCTTCACCCTCTTAAAAACCATACTCAAATGACGAACCGCTTTCAAATGATCTACGATCATTTGACGGAACAACCATTGCCGCACCGCGGGATTGATTTTTCCGCAAGCGAAAATGATACGGTCATCGCTCCCGGCGACGGGATCGTCGCCGAAATCCAAATGCACCGCGGGTTCGGGCTTTCCCTGAAACTCAATCACACGCCGGAAATCAAAACGTTTTACGCGCACCTCCAAAAACCACTCGTCGCCAAAGGCGCGCGCGTACACCGCGGCGATCCGATTGCGATCGTCTCCAAATCGGGAAGAACATCAGGAGCCGCGTTACACTACGAACTCCGCATTTACGGCGAATCCGTGAACCCGGAAGACTTCTTCATTACACCGTAACTTATGAATCCTTTTGAACAAAAAATCATCGCGCTCGTTTGGGATTTCGATAAAACTCTCATCAGCGGTTATATGCAGGAACCGCTCTTCCGGCGCTATCAAATTCCGGGAGACGTTTTCTGGAAAGAGGTGAACCAACTCGGCGCGTATTACGCAGGGCAGGGAATCAGCATCAACCGCGACACGATTTACCTCAATCATATCTTAACTTATGTGAAAGAAGGTTTACTCAAAGGACTTTCCAATCAAATTCTGCGCGAGTGCGGGGCCGAACTCGGGTTTTACCCCGGGCTTCCGGAGTTCTTGCCGAAACTTTGTGAATTTATCGGTAATCAGGAAAAATACAAAGCGATCGGGATCCGCGTGGAGCATTATGTGGTGAGTACGGGATTTGCAGAAACCATTCGCGGAAGCGTGATCGCGCCTTATGTGGAAGGAATCTTCGGTTGTGAATTTATCGAAACACCGGCACGCCCGGGATACCTTGAAAGAAACGAAAAACCGGAAAGCGGCGAGATTTCCCAAATCGCCATTGCACTCGACAACACCAGTAAAACGCGCTACCTTTTTGAAATCAACAAAGGCTCAAACAAGTACGAAACTATCGATGTCAATTCCACCATGGAACCGAAACACCGCCGGATTCCTTTTGAGAATATGATTTACATTGCCGATGGCCCTTCCGACGTGCCCGCTTTCAGCATTCTGAATCAGTTCGGAGGTGCCACCTACGCGATCTACCCGGCCGGAGACCGCAAGGCGCACAATCAGGTTGAAGCACTCCGCCGCGACGGACGCGTGCAAATGTTCGGAGAAGCCGATTACCGCGAAAACTCTCATTCCTGGATGTGGCTCACGGGACAGGTGGAACGCATCGCCGAAGAATTACTCAAAAAGCATCAAGAAGAGGTTCGCCGCAGCGCATCGGTTCCTCCCACTCATCTTTCGGTGTAGGGTTTAGAGAAGAATGCGGATATGAAATTCAATTACAAATTACGAAGTAACCTCCGGTATTGCACTCAATTACGAATTACGTAATTCGTAATTTGAAATTCGTAATTCGTAATTCGTAATTCGTAATTAAAAGGCGTAGCCTTTCCGTAATTGGGACTGTTTCGTTCCTGAATTTTCTAACCCCCACGCCCTATATCCCATCCCTTACCTCATTCCCCTAAGTTTCATGCCCGAAGAACAGAATATTCTTATATTTTTCCCTTATTTGGTCTTAAAACTAAAAACGATTTTTGTTTTTTAGGAGTCTTTAATTTATGAAGAATTCAAAACGCGGTATTCTGATTAGCACAACGCCCTACGACAAGCGAATCGCCATCATGGAAGGCGGGGAACTCGCCGAACTGGTCGTAGAAGGAGCATCCTCTAATCGGGTACTTGGAAATATTTACAAGGGAGTCGTACAAAAAGTACTCCCGGCACTGAAAGCCGCCTTTATTGACATCGGGCTTGAAAAAGCAGGCTTTCTGCATCAGGACGATGCCGTGGATCGCAATGCCCTTCTCCGCCGCGAATACGGCGATGACGACGATGATAGCACGGAAGAATCGGTGGACATTCACGGGCTCCTGAAAGAGGGACAGGAGATCATGGTTCAGGTCATTAAGGAACCGATCAGTACCAAAGGAGCCCGTTTAACCACGCACCTCAGCTTTGCCGGCCGGTTTCTCGTGTGTATGCCGGGTACCAATTTTATCGGCGTATCCAAGCGCGAACGCGATCCCGCCAAACGCCGCGAATTTAAAAAAGCGGTGCGCCGCCTGAAAGGGCACGATGTCGGTTATATTGTCCGCACTAACGGGCTCCGCGAATCGGAACTCGAAATTGCAAAACAAATGCGCGAGCTTGAAAACAAATGGGAAATCACGCGCCATAATTTCGAAACACAGCCCGCCGAAACCTGTATTTACAAGGAATCGGAATCGGTAGAGCAAACCATTCGCGAATATTTCAGCGACAACACCGATTACGTTTATATTGACGACCGCGAAGAATATTTTGCCATGCGCGAATACCTCCGCATGCTTTCTCCGGATAAACTCGATAAAATCAAATTGTGGAGTTCTTCGGAAAGCCTGTTTGAGTATTTCAAAATCGAAGACGAATACGCCCGTTCTCTGCAACACCAGGTACCGCTCCCGCGCGGCGGAAATTTGGTGATCGAACAAACCGAAGCGCTCGTTTCCATTGATGTCAATACCGGACCGAAAGTCTATGGAAAGGATCAGGCGAAAATTATTTTGGAAACCAATATCGACGCCTGTTATGAAATCGCCAAACAACTCCGGCTCCGTGACATCGGCGGGCTCATTGTGATTGATTTTATCGACATGGATTCCGATGACAACCGCGAAACCATTTACCAGGAATTCCGGAAAGCCATTCGCCGCGACAAAGCGCCGATCAGTGTAGCACCGGTCAGCCAGTTCGGTTTAATGGAAGTCACCCGCAAACGCGTGCGCGTGAACCTGATGACGGAAAAAACGGAAGTCTGCCCGGTATGCCGCGGAAGCGGCCACATTTTCAGTTTGGAAACGACCCTTTCCCTCATCGACCGCTGGCTCGCGCGCGCTCACAACAAAGCGCATCTCCGCAAAGTCACGCTCGTGGTGAGCCGCCCGCTTGTGGATGTTCTCTGTCAGGATATGGCGAAAATGTTCCATTATTTGGAATACAAACACCATATTTCCATCGACCTTGTAGAAGACGAATTTGCCCATGTGAATCAATTTTCCATGTATGACGACAAAGGTGAAGAAATTACCGATCAATTCAACTTTTCTTAAGAGGAGAATCTCATGAAAAAACAGTGGCTGTTTCTATTCTTAGCATCTATGATGCTTCTCGCGTGTGCCGGATCCAAGCCGCGCCCGTTTGCCGTCATTGATGGATTTGCAAAACCGGCCCAAGCGGATCAAGCCACTTTGAAAGAAGCCATGAAAATGGTCGTTTCGGAGAAAAACGAACAGTTGCAAGGCTGGAAAATGGGTGGCTGGAATATTGCCGAATGGAAATTGGTGCCGCCGGAAACAGACGATATGTTGACCCTGTACATGTCGAAGTTTGATCTGTTGATTGAAGTTTATATCAAAAACGGCTATTATCAATACAAATATGTCAGCAGTAAAAATTTGAATGCGGATGTAGAAAAAGGAACCATCCACAAAAATTACTTCAAGTGGATTGAGACTCTCGATAAAAGTGCCTATGAAGCTATCCGTGAAATAAAAGGCGGAGCCATCCGCGAATAAAAACAGTTTTATGCCAACTAAAAACCGGGTTCACGCCCGGTTTTTTTATGGGTGGTTCTATTCCGTTCATGGGGTATGGATATTTTGGGACAAGGGATACGGGATATAAGTTTTGGGTTTGTTATACCAAAGTGTTGTTGTAGAATAATATTTGGATCTAACGGAGATAAATATAATGGTTTTCCTGCAATTGACAGCTATGTGTACCGACTAACTTGGAAGTATTTTCATTGTTCTTTTTTGGATTCTACGGTCGAGCCGTAGAATGACATTCCCCGTGTCACCCCGGACTTGAGACATTCCCCGTGTCACCCCGGACTTGATCCGGGGTCCAAAAAAGAACAGAATCAGCCTGTTAAACCTCTTTGGATTTACCGCATAAATTAAATTCGTTCAGGCATAATAAAATGTTCCAAAAGTGCGGTGACACCTATTGCGCATCAATTAAGTTCGCACTTGCATGAAAGACTTTCTTCATTTGCGCCACAAAATTGTCCCACATCCCTGATTTTCATGCAGGAAGAACATTATGTAATTCGTAATTAAAAGACTCTGCCTTTCCGTAATTGGGACGGCTTCATTCCTGAATTTTCCAACACCCAAACTCGACACCCTAATTTTCATGCCCGATGAACATTACCCCCGCTTGCAGAGAATTTTATCCCGCCACCGGGCGGCTTCTTCAAAATCAAGCCGGGCGGCCGCTTCCTGCATTTTGGTTTCCATTTCTTCCACGGAAAGGGTTTCTTCTTCCGGGGTTTCGGGGAGTTCCGTTCCTTTGTCTTTTTTCCACAGTTCGGCGAGCGGGTCTTGAATTTCGAGCCCTGTTTCCAGCCGCCGGGAAACCGATTTCGGAGTAACGCCGTGTTCCCGGTTAAATTCTTCCTGAAGGAGCCTGCGCCGCCGCGTTTCCTGCACCGCTTTTTGAATGCTCTGCGTTTCCACATCGGCAAAGAGAAGCACCGTTCCATTCAAGTTCCGGCTCGCGCGCCCCATGGTTTGAATCAGGCTGCGGTAATTTCGCAAAAAGCCTTCTTTATCCGCATCAAGAATCGCCACGAGAGATACCTCCGGCAGGTCGAGCCCTTCGCGCAGGAGGTTAATCCCCACGAGAACATCGAATTCGCCGAGACGCAGGCCGCGGATGAGTTCATGCCTTTCCATGGTTTTAATTTCGCTGTGAAGGTAGCGCGCCCGCACTCCCATGGATTGCAAGAAGTCCGTTAAATCCTGCGCCATTTTTTTGGTGAGCGTGGTTACAAGAACGCGGTCGCCGTTTTCCACCGTCTGAGTAATTCTCCGGATCAGCACATCCATTTGCCCCTGGACCGGGAAAATTTCTACCTGCGGATCGAGAAGCCCTGTGGGGCGGTTAATTTGTTCCACCACTTCCCCACCGGTTTTCCCCAGTTCGTAATCGCCGAGAGTCGCCGATACGAAAAGCACCGACGGCGGATACATATATTCGAATTCTTCAAAGTTCATCGGGCGGTTGTCCATGGCGCACGGGAGGCGGAAACCGTATTCCACGAGAGTTGTTTTCCGCGAACGGTCGCCTTCAAACATGCCGCCCACTTGTGGAATACTCACGTGAGATTCGTCCACCATCAGGAGCCAGTCGGAACCGAAATAGTCGATGAGCGTAAACGGGCGCGTGCCGGGACCGCGCATTTCAATGACGCGGGAATAATTTTCAATGCCCGAACAGACTCCCGTTTCGCGGATCATCTCCATATCGTAACGGGTACGGCTCGCAAGGCGGGCAGCCTCAAGCACCTTGCCGTCTTTTTCTAAAACTTTCAAACGTTCCGCGAGTTCCGTTTGTAAATCCTGCACAATGCGGAGCCTTGAATTTTCCTGCGTGACAAAATGTTTGGCCGGAGCGACACGCAATTCTTCGAGTTCTTCCTGTATTTCTCCGGTCACCAAATGAAAGCGTGAAAGGCGTTCCACCGTATCGCCCCAAAGCTCAATGCGAAGCCCGGTGTCATCGTAACTCGGATAAATTTCAATGACATCGCCGCGCACGCGGAATGTGCCGCGGTCCAATGCGAAGTCGTTCCGTTCATATTGAATCTGCACGAGTTGCCGCAAAATATCGTCGCGGTCGAGCGTTTCGCCCCGGTGAACGCGGAGCATTAAATCGAAGTATTCCCGCGGGCTCCCCAAACCGTAAATGCAACTTACCGAAGCGATGATAATGGTGTCCCGGCGCGTGAGCAGGTTTGCCGTGGCGCGCAGGCGGAGTTTGTCGATTTCATCGTTGATGGAGGCGTCTTTTTCAATGAACGTATCGGAGTGAACAATGTAGGCTTCGGGCTGATAGTAGTCGTAATAACTCACAAAATATTCCACGGCATTATGCGGGAAAAACGCCTTGAACTCCTGATAAAGCTGGGCAGCGAGCGTTTTGTTGTGCGTTAAAATGAGGGTCGGTTTGCCGACGTTTTGAATCACGTTTGCCATCGTGAATGTTTTTCCGGAACCGGTAACGCCGAGATCCGAAATTTTTTGAATGGAAGCCGGCTGGTCTCCGGCAGGCGCGTACGCGCTTTCGAGTTTAAACTCGGCGCGGGTGGGCGCGATAAATTCTTTGAGAATTCCGGGTTTGCTTTCTTCGGGAGAAAGTTTTTTTAAAAGCGGTTTCCCGAAAGGGTCTGCTGAAATTGTTTTTCGACTGCGCGCCATGAAAAGAAAGATAGGAAAACGAAAGGGAATAAAAATGAAAGCGGAGTGTCATCTTTGTAAAATAAAAATAACCCAATTTATGGGTTGCATTTCAATTTGGATTATAGTATTATTTCGGTTGCAAGGAATTCGCGAAGGAGACCGTTCATGAAATTTGAAAAACTCGCCGGATTTGTTTTAGCGATCGCTTTTTTGATTTTGAGTCTCCTTGGCTGCGAGGAACACGCAACCTACTCGAACGACCGAATCGTTTGAGAAATGTGATGAATACGGCATTGCAAATCAACTTTTAAACAGGCGGGTAAAAATGAGATACATTGCAAATATCCATAAGAAAGACGGCGTTTATTCCGTAGAATTTTACGATGTTCCCGGTTGCATCACTTTTGGTGCCACTCTCGATGAAGCAAAAAAGCGGGCAAAAAATGCTCTTGACGGTACTTTAGCGGTAATGCTTGCTCACAACAAACCTTTGCCCGAATCCACTTTAGCGGAATGTGAAAAGAACGGTTTATATGCGATCAATGTGGATACTCAACTTGCAACCGCTTATATTGTTTTTGAAGCGAGACGCGGAAAAACCGCTACGGAAATGAGCCGCAAAATGGGCATTTCCCGGCAGGCCTATCAACGATTTGAAAATCCGAAAACCAACATGTCTATTATGAGTCTCGATAAAATAGCGCAAGCCAACGGGAAAAAACTCGAAATCAGATTTGTGTGATTCAAATTTTGGATATGAAACACCCTCTCCACAAGTTCTGCGGAGAGGGTATCGGTTTAAGTGTCAATATATCTTCTATTTCACAAACTTAAGTGTTTGTCCGCCGATGTTTACCATATACACACCTTTAGGCAAATGGGTGATAGAAACACTTTCGCTCGGTTGCACCATGCGAGTGATGAGAGCTTTACCGCGAAGATCATAAAGGCGCAATACGGAATCTCTATTCAGATTTACAATTTGTATATGATTTGCCGTTGTGATCAAGCGTATATTACCTGCAGCAAAATTCGGCTGAACAATGGGAGACAATTCTGTCCACTGGGCATAAATGGTGGTATGAGAATCATACTTTCTATCTGCGTTTATTTTTGTGCCGCCGGTGGCGCTTGTGAACCAGCCTTCAAACGCATGCCCCTCTCTTGTGGGCTCAGGATAAGATGCCAGAGTCGAATCGGCGAGAGTGTGGCTGGAATCCGGGCTTACCGTACCGCCGTTCGCGTGGAATTTCACGATATGAATCGTTTGGGGAGACCACTGCGCATAAACCGTAGAATCACTATCAAAAACTGTATTTAATGTGACTTCCGTTCCGCCCGTTTCCGCCGTAAACCAACCGGTAAAAATATATCCTTCTCTTGTCGGCGTGGGCAAAGACGAAAGTTTGGCATCTATACCGGTAGTGCCGACGGTCGGGTTTACATTTCCGCCGTTCGCGTTGAAGGTCACCGTGTAAGAGCCTATCCGTAAATTGCATTTGTGAGATATATGTTCATGAAAACACTCCTGAAACATGAAAAATTAGAGCTTTTACACAGGAATTATTGAAAT
>QMCE01002355.1_pt1 | contig 15536 bp, 11 predicted proteins | sample 1821851 | NCBI WGS metagenome assembly QMCE01 (sample SAMN09453174, study PRJNA476694) | Termite gut metagenome, whole genome shotgun sequencing project. | isolation source: worker | host: Odontotermes sp. | place: South Africa:Pretoria | collected 2016-01-28
GAATCGCCCGCGGCGCTAGTAAGTCAGCGAAACGTTGACCGCCTGAGAACCCTTCGTCGGGCTGCTCATTATGATCGTGCCGGACGCGCCGCCGCCGTATAGAGAGCTGGAGGTCGATCCCTTCCTCTTGAACTTGCCGTTGCTGGGGCTTACTTCGATATTGCCCGTCGCGGTGAACGTTACGTCTCTGGGGCCGTTTCCCGCATAGGTGATGACGACCTGGCCGGCGTCGCGGCGGCTTGTATTGCTGCCGCCGTAACCGCTTAGGGAGGAGGTGTAGTCGTCGTAATCGACCTCGAAGCTGAACCCCGCTGTTTTGGTATAGGCCGTAAGCGCCGGAACCGTGCTCGCGGAGCCGTCAGCGGGCGTAAAAGTGAATGTAACCGTGCCGGGGCCGACGAAAGTGACCGTGTAGCCGTCAGCGCCAACTGTCGCGATGCCTGCATTGCCGCTTGCCCAGCGGCCTTCCTTGCCGGAAGGGATGCCCAGCGCTACCTGCGAGCCGACGGTGGCGTTGAATTCGGTGGCGGATATATAGCCGCCGCTGGAGCTGCCGTAGGCGAAGCTGCTGCCATAGCCGTAGAGGCTGTTATAGCCGTTGCCGATGCCATAGCCGTCATACCCGTCATAGCCGTAGCCGTAGCCATAGACATAATTGTCGTAGCCATTATAGCCGTAGTTGTACGGGGAGCTGTAGCCGTAGGGGGCGGCGTAGCCATACGCGCCGTAGAGATAGGGATTATAGGTGTAGGCGCCATTATTTTCATACGCGCCGTAGTCATAGTTGCTGATGAAAGGAAGGCCGAAGCCGGTGTTTCCGCCCAGAGCGGGATTCGTGCTGATGACGGAAATCGAACCCGTAAACGTTTCGCCGGCAGTCGTGGTCGCAGAATAGGTCGTTGCGCCTATGGACATGCCCACGACGACGAACGCGCCGTTTTGCTCGTAGATTCTGGCGACCTTCTCGTTACCCGAGCTTGCGGCCGAAAATTCAGTGTACAGCCAGGACGTGTCGGTCGTATTCCAGGCGTCGTTAAGCTTGCGGTACAGCTCGAGACGCTTCGCGGATCCCTGCAGCACGGAGATCGTCGATCCGTTGGTCGCACCAAACGCGACTGGCGCCGCAGTGAGTACGATGAGTACGGCGAGTAGGGCGGCAATCAAACGCATTCTTGATTTCATAGAATGATTCCTCCTGTATTAAAATGAACTCAAATGGTGTAGCAACGGCGTTCGCCGCTCCACAATAAAACTCTATTGCCATTTTATGCGTAATTATCTCCATATGCAAGGCTAAAAATACTCTAAACAGATGATTTTCATGAACGGATTGTAAATATTACATAAAAAGTATCATGCCACCCCATGTGGGATGGCATGAACTTGAGGAGAATAGGGTGGAGGGATATAATCCAGTCGATCGCGACTTGGGAAACTCTTTATTCGTTTTTTGCACCATCCTTTCAGGTTTCATTGCCAATGCTCTCAGTTGTTCCGGGATAAGTCCGCATTTCGGTATTTCCGGCTTTGTCCATCGCATCAACCTTTCCTAAGATGCAAATACGCGCTGTCACTCGTGAAACAATGAATCATGCTTATCATCTGTGAAATATCGGTGTGTTAATCGTACATTACAGTAACTGCAAGGTCAAGTTTAATTTGACATTTTTACAATAATTATACAAATATGTAAATGACATGCAGACACGCTGTGCCCCGCGCTTTACAACTCGTCTCAAACCCGCTAAAATAGTCAACAAACAATCGCGTAAGCTGAGAGGGTGCCTCAAATGTACAAAAAGGTAAACGCGTCGCTGGATTTTACCGCGCGCGAAACGGAAACGCTCGAATTCTGGCAAAAGGCCGATATCTTCAAGAAGAGCCGCAAGCTCCGCGAAGGCCAAACGCCGTTTACATTCTACGACGGCCCGCCCACGGCGAACGGCAAGCCGCATATTGGTCATGTCCTGTCGCGCTGCTATAAGGATATTATCCTGCGCTATAAAACCATGAAGGGCTTCGACGTACTGCGCAAGGCCGGCTGGGATACGCACGGCTTGCCCGTGGAGCTTGAGGTCGAAAAGCAGCTGGGCCTCGACGGCAAGGAACAGATCGAGGGCTACGGCGTAGAGCCGTTCATCGCCAAATGCAAGGAGAGCGTTTGGAAGTATATGAGCGACTGGGAGGTGATGTCGGACCGCGTCGGCTTCTGGGCGGACATGGAGGATCCGTACGTCACGTACCACAACGACTATATAGAGTCCGAATGGTGGTCGATAAAGCGCATCCACGAGCAGGGGCTGCTGTATAAGGGCCATAAGACCGTCCCCTACTGCCCCCGCTGCGGGACGGCGCTGTCCTCGCACGAGGTCGCGCAGGGGTACAAGCTCGTTACGGACGATACCGTCTCCGTCGCGTTCAAGGCGAAGGGCATGGAGAATACATACTTCCTCGCGTGGACGACGACGCCCTGGACGCTACCCTCCAACACGCTGCTCTGCGTAAACGCGAAGGAGCTGTACGCAAAAGCGCAAAGGCCGGGGGACGAGCGCGTCTTCATACTCGCGAAGGCGCTCGTGGAGTCCGTCCTGGGCGAAGGCGCGGCGGTGCTCGAAGAGATGAAGGGCGAGGCGCTGCTTAACACCGAATACGAGCCGCTATTCCCGTTCCAAGAGGCGCTGGCCGGGAAAAAGCGCGCGTGGTTCGTCGTCTCCGACCCGTACGTCACGCTTGAGGACGGCACGGGCATCGTGCATATCGCTCCGGCGTTCGGCGAGGACGACGCGCGCATCGGCCGTCAGTTCGACATTCCGTTCCTCCAAATGGTGGACTCAAAGGGCCAGATGACCGGCGGAACGCTGTGGGACGGCGTTTTCGTCAAGGACGCCGACCCGAAGATAACGGACTATCTGAAGGAGCGCGGCGTGCTGCTCGCTTCCACGCCCTACGAGCACAACTACCCGTTCTGCTGGCGCTGTGACACGCCCTTGCTCTACTACGCCCGCAGCTCGTGGTTCATAAAGATGACGGCGGTGAAGGACAAGCTCATGCGCTTCAACCGCTCAATCAACTGGCTGCCGGACAACATAAAAGAAGGCCGCATGGGCAACTTCGTGGAGAACGTCGTGGACTGGGGGCTCTCCCGCGAGCGCTACTGGGGCACGCCGCTGCCCGTATGGGAATGCGAATGCGGGCATATACACGTCGTCGGCTCGATCGCGGAGCTGCGCGAGATGGCGATAGGCGACGTTCCCGCGGATATCGAGCTGCACAAGCCGTTTATCGACGCGATTAAGCTCAAGTGTCCGAAATGTGCGGAAAAATTGGCTAGACCCCATAGCGCTGACAGCAATAATGATCCGGCCATTGCCGGCGGTGAAATGGTTCGCGTTAAAGACGTCATCGACTGCTGGTACGATTCCGGCGCGATGCCCTTCGCGCAGTGGCACTATCCATTCGAGAACAAGGAGCTGTTCGAAGCGCGCTATCCGGCGGACTTCATAACCGAGGCCATCGATCAGACGCGCGGCTGGTTCTATACGCTCATGGCGATATCGACGCTGCTGTTCGAAGAGGTTTGCTTCAAGAACTGTATCGTCCTGGGGCACGTACAGGACAAGGACGGCCAGAAGATGTCCAAGCACAAGGGCAACGTCGTCGATCCGTTCAGCGCGCTGGACGCGCAGGGGGCGGACGCCGTGCGCTGGTACTTCTTCACGGCGTCGATGCCGTGGCTCTCGACGCGCTTTTCGCACGAAACCGTGTCCGAATCCCAGCGCAAGTTCATGGGCACGCTCTGGAACACGTACGCTTTTTACATCCTCTACGCCGAGATCGACCAGTTCGACCCGACGCGGTATAAGCTCAGCGATTGCGCGCTGTCCGTCATGGATAAGTGGGTGCTCTCGCGCCTGTCGAGCACGATCAGCTACGTCGGCGATCAGCTCGAAGTGTATCATATAACGGAGGCCGCCCGCGAGATGAACCGCTTCGTGGACGAGCTTTCCAACTGGTACGTGCGCCGCTGCCGCGAGCGCTTCTGGGGCAAGGGCATGAGCGAGGATAAAAAGGCCGCGTTCATGACGCTCTACACCGTGCTCGAGCGCATGGCGCGCCTTATCGCGCCGTTTACGCCGTTCATCGCGGAGCAGATGTATAGGAATCTCGTGTGCTCCGTGGATAAATCAGCGCCCGAGAGCGTGCACCTGTGCGATTTCCCCGCGCCCGTCTGCGAAATAGACGAAGCGCTTGAGAAAAATATGGATACGGCGCTCTCGATCGTCACGCTCGGGCGCTCCTGCCGCAACGCCGCGTCGATGAAGATCCGCCAGCCGCTGAAGAAGATGTACATCCAGGGCTCGCCGCTCCCCGAGCTGTTTACGGAGATCATAACGAGCGAGCTGAACGTGAAGGAAGCCGAGTACGTCGCGGACGCGTCGGGGCTGATTCAGTATAAGATCAAGCCGCAGCTGCGCACGCTCGGCCCGCGCTACGGCAAGCTGTTGAAGGACATATCCGCCGCGCTCGACACGCTTAATAGCGATTTTGTGCAGAAGATGAACCGGGGTGAAACGCACGTTTTGACCGTCGCGGAAACCGAGGTTGCGCTGACGGCGGACGACGTTTTGATCGAGGCGCAGAAGGACTCCACGTTCGTATCCGAGCAGGACCGCGACCTGACCGTCGTGCTGGACACGGCGCTTACGCCGGAGCTGATCGAAGAGGGCTTCGTACGCGAGATCGTCTCGAAGGTGCAGACGATGCGGAAGGAAGCCGGCTTCGAGGTCATGGATCATATAAAGCTGACGTACGCCGGTTCGGACGTGATAAGCGGCATATTCAGCCGCTTCGCGGACGAAATCGCCGGGGAGGTGCTCGCGGACAAGGTTGAGGCGGGCGAACCCGCCGGATACGCCAAGAGCTGGAATATCAACGGCGAAGAGGCGGCTTTTGGGGTGGAGAGGATATAGACTAATATAGTGGCGGCCAAGCACGGCCGCCACTGTCAGATTGCAGACAAAAGCCCGTTCAGGCGCAAGCAGGAACGGGCTTTGCATTAGTGCAAGGAAGAAAATTCGTTTTCAATAAGCAATAACCGATTTACGTCTTCCGTCCGTAAAACTGCTACGCAAGCTGAAAAAAGCCTTCGACTCTATGCTACTTTGAGTTTATACTCCGAAAACACCTCGTTAACCCATCGGTTTAGGGCTTAGGCCTCGGGGTATAGCATTAAAATTTATAAATGCAAACTCTTTTGAAGAAATGAAAGAATGTCCTTATTGGGTTGATTTGGTATGAAAGATCGCCCGCGATTTCTATGGGCGCGGGTTGTGGCCACGGGCGACCGAGGCGGTCGCCCCTACATTTCCCCGCCTATGCCCTTGATTTCCAGATACACCGGCGCATACCCCAGCCTTCTCATGCACTTCTCCATATCGTCCATCGCCAGGAACACGCTCGCGGCGTTGTCGTTCGGATGGAACGCGACGCGCGGCGAACCCTTCAGGTCCGCGTCGATTACGAGCGTTACCTCGCGCGCTTCGTCGTTGATAAGCGCGAGCGGCCCGACGGCCCCGGGCGTCAGCGATAGCTTGTCCATAAGCTGTTTTTCGTTCGCGAAGCTCACGCGCGAAATCCCCATAGCCTTTGAAAATTCGCTGGTCTTAAACGCCTTGTGCGCCTCCACGAGCAGGAGATAGAACCGCGTGCCCTGCCGGTTGCAAAGGAACAGGTTCTTCGCGTGCGACGCCCCCCGGCTGCAATCGAGCGCCGCGCACTCCTCCATCGTATGTACGGGCTCGTGCTCGAAAAGTTCGAAGGGCACGCTGCATTCTTTGAGAAAATCTATGGTTTTTTGTTTCATTTATGGTAAGTCTCCCCCGCGCTGATCTTGCACGCCCTGTACAGCTGCTCCAGCAGCACGACGCGCGCCAATTGATGACAAAAAGTCATTTCGGAGAGCGACAGGCGCATATCCGCGCGACTCAGGACGTTCTCGTGCAGCCCCATCGAGCCGCCGATGCAGAACGCTATGTCGCCGCGCTCCCCCGCGCGCTGTTCAAGGAGCGCCGCGAAGCCCTCGCTCGGCAGCTGCTTCGCGCCCAAATCGAGCGCGATAACGTAATCGCTTGCCTCGACGCGGCTCAGCAGCGCCTCACCCTCCTTGCGCTTAACGGCGTCCGCCTCGGCCGCGGACAGGCGCTCGGGCGCTTTCTCGTCCTTGACCTCGATCAGCGTAAGCTTCATATAGCGCGAGAGCCGCTTCTCGTATTCCGCGGCGGCGGCCTTGTAGAAGGGTTCCTTCAGGCGGCCGACCGCAACTAATTTCACTTTTTGCATTTTTATCTTAATACCCTCTGTAGGGAACGGTTCTAAACCGTTCCGCGCATTCCAAACAAATCGGAACGGTCTGGGACCGTTCCCTACAGGATTGGAATCCCATTCTAGGTCACGGGCGATTCATGAATCGCCCCTACAGGATCAGAATCCCATTTTGGGTCACGGACGCCATATATGGCGTCCCTACAATTCCCGCCCGCAGGCGTCCTAATTCCTAATTCCTAGTTCGTAATTCCTACCTGCGCCTAGCAACGGAGAGCGCCATCTCCATAATGTCGTTCCCGCGCAGCACATCCAGCACCGTCTCCAGCGCGAGCGTCTCGTTATTGTTGTCCTTGGAGAGGTGGCCTAAAATAGCGGTGCGTACGCCGCGCGAGAACAGCTTTACGAGCGCCTTGCCGCAGTCCGCGTTGGAAAGGTGCCCGCGATTGCTCAAAATGCGGCGCTTCAGCTGCCCGGGATACGGGCCGTTCTTGACCAGCTCCACGTCGTGGTTGGACTCGATGACGATCGCGTCCGCGTACTCGGCGGCGTCCAGCGCGTAATCCGGCATATAGCCGAGGTCGGTCAGCATCACGAGTTTGCCCGCGCCGGACATCAGCGCGTAGCCCACCGGCTCGGCGGCGTCGTGCGATATCGGGATGGGGTTCACACAGATATCCTTTATGTAGAAATCCTGCCCCGTTTCAAAAACGCGCACGTTCTGCGGGCGAATCTCGCCTATCTTTTGCTCCATCGCCGCCCACGTCGCCGCGTTCGCGTAGACCGGCAGGCCGTATTTACGGGACAGCACCCCCACGCCCGCGATATGGTCGGTATGCTCGTGCGTTATGAGAATCGCCGAAAGCGCGTCGGGCGAAATCTGCGCCTCACGCATAAGCGCCTCCAACGTGCGCCCCGGCAGCCCGGCGTCGATTAAAACCGACGTTTTTGGGCTCGTAACGCAGCACGCGTTGCCGCTAGAGCCGCTGGCCAGCGGGCAAAAAGAGAGCATCCGTCGCCTCCTGATGATAAATACTTGTATCATTATAACATCTTGGGGGGAATGTACAAGGCGAATGTGCCGATTGTGCGCCATAAACGATTTTGCGTAATTATTTCAAAATCAGATCTACGGTATTGACAAATCGCCCATAATATGAGTATATAGAATTAGATTTTGCGATATATTTGCAAAATGGAGGTGCGATCATGTTACTCGAATTTCGAGCTAAGAATTACAAATCGTTTTGCGACGAGATGGTGTTTTCTATGGTTCCGGCGCAGAAGCAGAAGGGGCTGGACTACAGCATCCTTTCGCAAAAAGGCGGGTCTAAGACGTATAAGGGCTTGTGCTCGTCCGTTGTCTATGGGCCGAACGCTTCAGGTAAGACTAATATTATCAGCGCTATGGATACTTTTAAGCAGATTGTTTTAAGGGGGCATATTAGGAATGAGAAGCAAGCTGCCTCATTAAATTACGCCGCATATAGGTTGGACTTGATCCCAAACGCTTTTTCTAACGTTTTAACTCCCCTGACAATGACTATTAAATTCATCGAGATGGGATTTCATATCGAATATTCATTTTCAGCAGCTTTAGGGCGATTCATACATTCAGATGATTCTAGGAAAGTTCTTTATGAATCACTTCGTGTAAACGAAGAGCTTATTTTTGAACGCACTGACGTATTGCGTTTTGATAGAATATCGTTAATTAGCGAGTACCTTCCTGACACAGTTTTAGATAACCTTGATATCGCCAAAAGCATATCGGAAGAAAGTATGAATGAGCTGGATTTATTTTTAATGAATGGATTCCGAAGTCTTTTCGCTCCTAAATTCGTTTCTCTGATAAGCAACTGGCTTATAAAGCGGATTGATGTTGTTTTCCGTGCCGATGAATTAGGCTTGTATCCAGAAACTGAAGATAGCAATAAGTTCTATTCTTATAAGCCTTTAGAAAATGCTCTTCAATCCGCCTTTAGTCTTCCAAATTCGATTGGTTATTTAACACAGGAAGAAGAAACCGTGCCATCATTAGTTTCCCTCGTAAGCAAAGAGAAAAAAACAGTGATGGCGGAAGTCTTTGAATCATACGGTACACTTCGTTTCGCTACAGCCGTTTATCCTTTAGTAGAAACTGCACTCCTTCGCGGCGGCACGCTCGTCGTAGACGAATTCGACGCCTCCATTCATCCAATGGTTTTGATGAACATCATCAAGATATTCCACAACGACGAAATCAACAAGAACGGCGCGCAGCTGATCTTCAACACGCACAACCCGATCTTCCTGAATTCCAGCCTCTTCCGCCGCGACGAAATCAAATTCGTCGAGCGCAACGAGGAAACGAATTGCAGCGAGGTTTACGCGCTGTCCGATTTCGGCACAGCGGGGGAAAATGGCGTCCGTAAGACAGATGACTATATGAAGAACTACTTCATCAACCGCTACGGGGCGATAAAGGACGTCGATCTTTCAGAGCATTTTCTTGGCGTGATGAAACAGAGCCAGGAGGAGGTGAAGTAATGCCCGCGCCTAAGTATACCCAAAAATATTACTTCTCCGTTGAAGGCGAAACAGAAAAGCTATATTTGGAGTGGTTAATAGGGCAAATCAAAAAGGACTCTGGCTATAGAGTTCCCCTCGAATGCAAACCGCTCAGCCCTCTTCGATTCGTCAGACGCGCGAATATCCTCGATAAGAAAGCAAAAGTTTTTCATATGTGCGACTACGAGGACCCGAACACGGATCCTATGCGTTTTCCGAAATTACTTAAAGAAATGCGTGAAGCCGAATCGGTTTCCGGAAGTAAGAAATTCACATACTCGCTCGCTTACAGCAATTTATCTTTCGAGCTTTGGGTACTCTTGCATAAAACAGATTGCTTCGGTTCGCAGGCTTACATCGATAATTATTGGCCCAAACTCAAATCAGCCTATAAACTGACCACCGTCCAATCGCTTAGCGAGTTCAAGGAAGAGGATAATTTTAAAAATCTAGTCCTGGACAAGCTTACTCTTCAGGACGTCCGAGTCGCTATCGAACGGGCTAAAAAAATCGAGCAAATCAACCTGCAAAACGGCCTCAAAAAACAAACCTACAAAAAATTCGAGTATTACGCCGACGACCCATCCCTTTCCGTATGGGAATCTATAGAAGATATGCTTCGTGAATGCGGCTTGCTGTGAATCGCAGCGGGCGCACAAGTCAGCTTTTCCCCACCCATCAACCCCCTCCCCAGCTTTCTCCACAAGCCCTTCCCCTCGCGCCGCCCGATATTTTTTCTGAAACGGCCGCTTTTCCTTTGCCTTTAGCCGCGATCTTTGCTATTATAGAGGTTACATCGGTGTTACAATGTGGATACATACAGAAATTCACATGTGTATAACCGCGCTTTTTTCGGTGGGAACGGGATTAGGGTTGTGGATATCCAGTGAGGGGGGACTTGGCTTTGTCGCCAGCGGAAGAACTATGGTCACGCGCCGTTAAGGTGCTTCGCTCGGAGATGCCTCCGGTGAGCTTTGATAATTGGGTACGCGATCTCAAGCCCGTTTTTTTAGAGGAAAACGCGCTCGTGCTCGTGGCGGACAGCGTGGTTTTGCGCAATACGCTGCGCTCGCGCTATCAGGACGATATCGACTCCGCGCTGAAATTCTGCACGGGCAAGGAATTCAGCGCGCTGTTCATCGTCGAATCCGAGCGCAACAACTACGAGCGGCACGAGCCGGAGGCGCCGAAGGGGCCCAAAACGCTCAACGCGCGTTATACGTTCGATACATTCGTCATCGGCTCCTCCAACCGCTTCGCGCACGCGGGGGCGCTGGCCGTCGCCGAAAATCCGTCGAACGCGTATAATCCGCTCTTCCTCTACTCGGGCGTCGGGCTGGGGAAGACGCACCTGATGCACGCTATCGGGCATTTCGCGTATGTGCAGAATCCGTCGCTCAGGGTCATGTACGTAACGGGCGAGGTCTTTACGAACGAGCTGATCGCCGCGATTCAGTCGGGCCGCAATGTCGAATTCCGCGACCGCTACCGCAACGTCGATATACTGCTCGTGGACGACGTCCAGTTCATCGAGGGCAAGGAGTCCACGCAAGAGGAGTTTTTCCACACTTTCAACACCCTGCACGGCGGCAACAAGCAGCTCGTCATCACGTCAGACAAGCCGCCCAAGCAGATGTCCACGCTCGAAGAGCGCCTGCGCTCGCGGTTCGAGTGGGGGCTTATCGCCGACATCCAGCCGCCGGACCTCGAAACGCGCATAGCGATTCTGCGCAAAAAGGCCGAATCCGCGGGCATCACCTGTACCAACGACGCGCTGGGCCTTATCGCCTCCAAGATCGAAAGCAACATCCGCGAGCTGGAAGGGACGCTCACGCGTATCATCGCCTACTCACGGCTGACGAATAAGCCGCTGTCCTACGAGCTGGCTGAAGAGGCGCTGAAGGACTTCTTCCCGAGCACCTCGCGCAAGCACATCACAGCCGACCTCATCATGGACGTCGTTTCCGCGTACTATAAAGTCTCCGTCGCCGACCTGACGGGCAAAAAGCGCTCACGCGACATCGCGGGCCCGCGCCAGATCGCCATGTATCTCTGCCGCGACATCATCGACATGTCGCTGCCCAAGATCGGCGAGGCCTTCGGCGGGCGCGACCATACGACCGTCATGTACGGCACGAACAAAATAGCGGACGATTTGGCCGCCTCGCCGAGGTTCCGCACGGAGATGGAAGATTTGATCAAGCGGATTTTCGACTGAGAGCGTATTAAACCACGCGAATATTATAATCCGGGGAGAATTCTTGAACTCGGCGTTGCCAGAGGCGGCGGCAGTATCATTACCCTGCATCCCTCTCGATAGCTTTCCGTCAGTCGCTTTCGCGGCTAAGCTGCTTTCGATAATGTTGCTGCGGATAAATTTATTTAGATTTTATCAATACATCTTCTCGTAATACTCCCTTACCATCCGCGCGGCGCTGAACTTCTCGGTCGCCATATCTACGGACGCGCGCATCATCTGCACCCATTTCTTGCGCTGATTATAGAAGGTTGGAATTACCTCGTTTAAGAGCACGTCGAACAGCGAATCGAGGTCGATTTCGTCGCAGTCCTCGCCCTCGTAGCCGCCGCCGATCTGCCAGCCGTTTACGCCGTGCTCGCAGCCCTCGGGCCACCAGCCGTCCAGCACGGACAGGTTAAGCACGCCGTTCATGGCGGCCTTCATGCCGCTCGTGCCGCTCGCTTCGAGCGGGCGTATGGGGTTGTTCAGCCAGACGTCGCAGCCGCGCGTCAACAGCTTGCCTATATGCATATCATAATCCTCGAGGAAGACGACGGCGTTCGGGAATTCCCGCGCCTTTTGCGCGAGGTTCGCGATGATCTCCTTGCCCCCCATGTCGTTAGGATGCGCCTTGCCGGAGAATATCAGCTGGAGCATTCCGCCCTTTAAGAGCGGCTCGATCAGCTCCGGCTTGCGGAATATCAGGTCCGAGCGCTTATAAGGGGCCGCGCGGCGGGCAAAGCCGATTGTTAGCGCCCCCGGCTTCAATACGACGCCCTTGCGACGCGAAATCTCCGTCAGCATCTTATTCTTCGACGCCTGATGCGCCATCCAGAGCGCGCCGCCGTCCGACTCCGCGACGATCAGGTCCTGCCACGTGCCGTTGTGCACGCCGTTTGTAATCGCGAGTATCGGCGCGGCCTTATCTATGTCCTTCCACATCTGCTTAGCCGTTTCGCCGTGCAGCTGCGCGACGGCGTTGGCCTTTTTGGAGAGCCGCAGTCCCGCGGGCGTCATGCCGAAGGGCGTGCCGCCGATTTCCTTCATCTGTTTTTTCGTAAAGCCCTTCGTAACGCCGACGTAGTCCAGGATATGATAGTCGTAGCTCTCGTTTCCCGCGACGACGGGCGTATGCGTCGTGAAGACGATCTTCTTGCGGACCTTCTTCCAGGCGTCCTCGAATTCCATGCCCTTCGCCATCTCCAGGCGCAGGAGCTCCAGCCCCGCCACGACGGGATGGCTGTCGTTGAAATGATAGACGTCCGGCTTAAAGCCCAGCGCCTCCAGCGCGCGCAGCCCGCCCACGCCCAGTATGATCTCCTGCACGAGCCTCTCCTCACCGAACCAGCCGTAAAGCTGCCCTGTGATCAGCATATCGGCGTTGCCGGGGACGAACGCGTCCAGCAGATACAGCGGCACGTTGTTGAAGCACTCGCATTTCCAGACCTTCAGCGCGATTTCGCGCCCGCGCGCCGTAACGGAGACCGTAACGCCCGTATCCTCTAAAAACGGGTGCTGTTCCTCGTAAAAGCTGTCGTAAGGCCGCCCGGTTTCGTCCAGCCTTTGGCAGACGTAGCCCTGACGCCAGCGGATGCCGACGCCGACCATCGGCAGCCCTTCGTCCTTCGCGGCCTTTAAAATGTCCCCCGCGAGGATTCCCAGCCCGCCCGAGTAGATGCGAAAATCCTCGTGCAGCCCGAACTCCATGCAAAAATACGCGACGCGCTTTGTCATCTTGGTGCTCCTATTCTATAAGCTTTTTTTGATTTTCTCGCTCAATCTGCTTGATGCTCTTTTCTGGAGTTGGCAAGTTCTCCGGCATAGTACCGCCGATATCCTTTATTGCTTTACGTACTTTCTTTCCAACCTCTTTGTGAATTTGATAGGCCACCTCTTTGCCTTTGATATTGTCGCGGCGAAGTTTTTCATCAGTTTGAGTTGCTCTGAAAAGGTTTGCAGCCAATTCAGTGCTACCCATATGATCAAGTATATGCTGGCTTTTTTTAATACCCTTTCTGGCATGGATATCTTTCATGCCAAGACCGCCGTAGAGTCCTTGATATCCGCTATTTTGAAATATAGCATAATCTTTTGATTCGATTATGCCGGCAGATTTTGCAGCGCTGGCAAGGGACTTATTGTGCTCAGCGATTTGTTTTCTGGTGGATAACCGTTTTTCGTCTTCGGAAAGAAAAGCATACTCATCCTGCAATTCTTGACGTCTAGTCTGTACTGCAAAATACGTTTGCCCGAGTGCGACAATCTCTTTAGATGAATCCGCATTTTGAACAATCAAATAACATGCATAGCGGGACAAATTATAATCATCTACTAAGCGTTTTCCGCCCTTGCCAATATTGATCATATTGGTGGCTTCACCGAAATGATCTAAGATATTTTGGCCGCTATTCTTGCATGACTCCATAGCTTTATCGACAGGAACCAAAAAATTACGAAAATCCTTATAGCCGAGTATTTTGGCCAGCTCGCGCGCCGTCCAATATTCGGAGCCATACTCATTAATTTTCTTGATATTATCAAAAACTTGCCGCGCATACCCTTTTAAATCGTCCATTGGGTTAATCCTTTCTTCCTGAGCACTTAAAGAAATTTCATCCTTTCATCCATACACCTGATAATATGCCCAATTCTCGTTTCAATTCCCGCGTTCGTCCAGTGCAGGCGGCACGCGTCGAAGAACGCGAGCTTGCCGTAATCGGGATCGCTATTTGGCAGCGCGTAGCGCCCAAACGCGCTTTCGCCCAGGCCGAGGTTCATCGGCTGCGTTTCGCCCAGCTCCAGCCCGGCACAGAAGAAGGGCCGCGCGTTCGGGAACAGCGCCGAGAGCGTGACAGCGCTCTTCCATGCGGCGCTTGGGTTTTTGGGAGAAATGAAGCGCGCCGCTTTTACCTTGCCGCCCTTGTATTTCGGCAGTTCAACGTCGTAGAGCAGCGCGGCGCGCGGCGTATCCGGCATCTCCGGCGCGGCGACGCAGGCCCCTCCCCCGAGCAACTTAGTGAATGACGGCGCGATATCGCCATAGAGCAAGCGCTTTAGGGTGAAGCAGACGTCCCCCGTGACGAAATCGAAGCCCAGCGCCGCTTCCTGCTCCGCGCGGCCGATATCGAAAACCTCGCTCCAGAGGATGAAATCCGGCTTGGCTTCGCGAACGCGCGAGATCATGCTCTTCAGCAGCGCCTTCGGCAGCGCGTGACCCATGTCTATGCGCGCGCCGTCGATACCGAACCGCTCTATATAATGCGGTATCAGCTTTTCCATCAGCGCAAAGAGCCTTTTATTCGGCTTTTCGGGCGGAAAGACGTCGAGCTTTATGGTATCGTGCAGCAAAAACGGCGGCGCGCCCTTATACTGCTTCGCGAAGGCGTTCTTGCCCAAATCCATGCGCAGATACGTCACGTCCGACCAATACGGCTGCGGGTCGTTTAAGCAGTCGGAAAAGGCGGGCGCGGTCGTCAGCCCGAACGCGCGTTCGATTTCGGCCAAGTCGCCGCCGCATTTAGCGAATTTCTCGGCGTCCAGCGCGCGCGGATTTTCGCGGAAGCGCGCGATATACGCGGGCGTTTCGGGGGCGGCGTAGAGCGCTTTCGCGTTTTCCGGCGAGAGAGTCGTATTGCTCTTCAATTCGGGTACGCCCGGCGGCGCGAAGCTTTCGAGGCCGCTTGTCTCAATCCAGTAGAACCATTCAGGATGCTCGCGCAACAGTACGTTGTCCCTGGCGCAGGTCCTGAAGACGAAATCGACCATCGTTTTCATGCCGAGCAGATGGCACGCTTCCACGAACGCCGCGAACTGCAATTCGAGCAGCTCGTTTGAATAATCGCCCAAAAGCGGGTCGTGCAGCGCGGGATCCAGCGAGAAGAAATCCTTGATTGCGTAGGGCGAGCCGAGCGAGTCCTTTTTATATACGTCGCTGGGCGTGAATACCGGCAGAAGATAGACGATATTTACGCCCATGCGCTTTATATGCGGCAACAGCGCGATTGCTTTAAGAAATGTCCCGCCCTCTAAGCCGTTGCCATGATCCCAGGCGGTAAAATGGCGCGGCAGCAGCGCGTAGATAGCGTCGCCGGGCGCGGCGCTCTGATTCCCATCGAGGCAATGCCGTAGAGCGGCGGCAAAGAATGCCGTTCCGTCTACGAAAATTTCGCCGTTTCCGGCGTTCTCGCAACCGAAACCGATCGTGTTCCAAATTGATGGAATACGCATCTTCCGTGATGGCCGTCCGTTCAGGATCTTGAGCAGTTCATTTAGCGCCATATGAATTACCCCCAATTGTAGGGGCGAACTGTGTTCGCCCGTGGTCATCATGAATGCGGGATTTGGGGTCGCGGGCGAACGCAGTTCGCCCCTACAAGATTTTGTATAACTATATAAGCTTTATTTTGTATTCCGCATTGGGCGCAGC
>QMCE01000963.1_pt1 | contig 15530 bp, 14 predicted proteins | sample 1821851 | NCBI WGS metagenome assembly QMCE01 (sample SAMN09453174, study PRJNA476694) | Termite gut metagenome, whole genome shotgun sequencing project. | isolation source: worker | host: Odontotermes sp. | place: South Africa:Pretoria | collected 2016-01-28
CATAAAATAACCATATAGTTCATTTTTCAGAAAAATAAATTAACCTCAGCTTTCAGCATATCTATAGCTTGCTTGTTAGGCGTTTTACGGGCGACCTGTTCCAAGATTTTAGTTGCCAAGTCCACTCCCGAAGCGCCTTCCGGAAGTTTTCCCGCCGAAAGATTGATTAATTTCACGGTCTCTTCCTTAGCTTGCACAACCTCTTCCCACAATGTAGAGGAGAGATAGATCTGCTGTGAAAGATTGTGTTCCCATTCCGCTCTTATTGTAGTAAGTAACAAAGACTTAAACTGTTCGGCGGAAAGATCTACGCTGTTCAATCTCAAAATAAGTTGATTGGGTTCGATTCTCTCCAAAAAGAGGGTAATTCGTTCATAAGCCTGAATACGCAAAGGATTCATTGCATTCCTTGCATCATGCTTCAACTCGAGGAGCTGTTTTCGTTGGTCATTTTCCAAAAATTTTTTGATCGCGTAATAAGCTGTCAAAAAGACAACAAGTGCCACGAGGAAAGTTCCCAATATGTACCAAAAAACAATCATTGATTATCTATAAAAATAGGTTTTTACCAAATCCATCATCTTCTTCGGATCCTTAGCAATCTCTTCTCTGATTTTCTGATCTTTGAAAGATTTGAGACGTTTAATAATGTCATCAATCATCTCCGAGCTGAAGACTCCGTGTTTTTCGAAAATATCTCTATGGACGGAGAGTTCGTCTGCGGATTCCCAGCAACAGGTTGGGAGTTGGTCAAGTTCTTTCAGTTTTTTTGCATTTTCGGGTGTATGAATATTCACATCTACGTAAGTTTTGTTAGCGAAATCCAAAGCGCCTTCCATCTCAAAGCCGTGACGTGCGGCAACGGTCAAACCGGCTAACAAGAGATAGATATCCGCCGACCCGTCCGGGCATCTGAACTCAACAGTCTGTTTTTGAGAGAGATCTTCGGTTGTCGGTTTTTCTAACGGATTTGCAATGGCAATCATATCATCATGATGTGACCAGCCGAGCGGCACCCGCACTAATACGGAACGATTTCTGTCGCCCCAACAAATAGAGGTCGGAGCCTCTTGGTGAGGCACTAAACGGAAATAGGAGGTTGGGTTTGTATTTCCGAAAGCGGTTAAGGAGGAGGCGCAAGTCAGATAACCTGCTATCGCTGTTTTTGCAATAGAGTTAAGTTTTCCCTTGCTCACCATTTGGTTTTTTCCGCCTTTCATGATACAGGTATGAATATGCAATCCGCTACCCGCTTTACCGGCAGTAATTTTCGGCGCGAAAGTTACATCTAAGCCATATTGATACCCCAAAGTCATGATGATCCATTTTGCAATCACTAACTGGTCGGCAGACTCTTCCACATCGCAAATCAAAAATTCGATCTCATTTTGTTCATAAATTTTGTCATCCAATGTAAAATTGCCCACTTCGGAGTGTCCGTACTTAATGAACCCGCCGGCTCCGGCGATATAGTACATACAGTCTGTTCTAAATTGCTCAAACTTCACAAAAGGCATAGCTTCATGGTATCCTTTTTGGTCAGGTGTTCCGTAGAGTTCTTCTTTGTTGCCAATCACATAATACTCCAACTCGCCCATTGTTTGGAATGTCATGTTAGTCACTTTGTTAAATGCGGCAGAGGCTTTTTGCAGCACATACTCCGGCGATTTCTCCAACGGTTGTCCATCTTTATTAAAATAGGAGCAGAGAAAGGAGAGCGTCGGAATTTCGCAGAACGGGTCAATAAATGCAGTGCGAAATTTAGGCACTACATAAAGATCGCTTGCACCGGCATGAATAAAGTCAGGGAAGATGTTAGAGCCGTCCACTCTCTCGCCGCTCGACAAGATTTGCTCTAAATAGCTACGATTTGTGATGGTAAAGTTCAATGTTTTCAATCGTCCGTCACCGGCTACATAGCGGAAATTGATCATCTTAATATCATTCTCTTCAATGAATTTAATGATATCTGCTTTTGTAAATTCTTTCGGCATCTTTTTCAAAAAAGCTACCAGCGGATTAAGATTCATTGCAATTGTTTCTTTCATAGTATGTAATGTTTAAGTTTTATGCGTTTTAACATCTGCAGAAGCAGGGTGGCAAATATACAACTAATTCTGCTCGAAAATCTTGAAATATCTTTTAATTTCCACACTCATCCTTTCATAGCTTCCGAAATTGACATGTTTTGGAGTTTCACCGTTTTTTATCATCACCATACCGGCGTCACTAACAGCAACATAAGGAGTTATATCAAGCTGTGCTACTTCATTGATCATAAAATCCAAAACCTTCACGTTGTTGTAATCCGAATAGACTTCTTGATGAATAATGTCTCTTTCTTCGCAATAAGATTGCAAAATCGGGATATAGTCGTCCCACTCTTCGGGTTTTAACTCACGATCATAATAAAAAATAACAGCGCTATACTCTTTTTCGGGTACTTTTTCTATAAAATCAAAACGACTTAACTCATTAATATAGTAGACATCTACCACCGAACGTTTTTGCTGAAACTCATTAATATCTAATGTAGTATCTTTTATAACATCATCATTCACCGATTTAATCCACTCGTAATCTTTTTGTATTACAAAAGCGCCGTCGGATTCTCGCCGGGTAGTCCAGATCTCGGTTTCCAAAACATCTTGATGTTGAACGGCTAAATTCACCGCAACGGGCATCAGATCCAAAATTCGTTGCGTTCCCATTCCTGAAGTGATCACGAGATAGATCCACTCCCTGTCAACGGATTGTAGCAACCATAGTTCTCTGCCTTCTGTCCATGGTTCAATAAAAAGCGCTCCCCAATCGGTAGGAAATTCTGTTTTTGCCTTCACATGTTCTCCTTGATAATCTTGCGCTTTATGTAAAAAATTGCGAAGAAAATCTTCCGAAAGCGGGTAAAGTGTAGCGTCATCACTAATGGAAGCCTTAATTTCATCGGGAATAAGCATAGAGGGGTATTCAACTTGTTTCTCTTCTTCCGATTTCACATCCGACGGTCTATTCTTACATCCGTTCATTACGAATAACAAAAGAAAAATGAGGATCATTCCGTTGTAGTTGTTTCTAAATCTCTTAACCATAATAAAATACTTTTGTACAAAAAACTGTGGGCAAAAATACGGAAAAAGAGTTAATAGCAAGATAAGATTTCTTAGTCATTTTTTTGTCTTCCCCCCCCTTGACAAATGCTTCAAATTGTTGTATTTTTGCACGCTAAATTTTTTTCAATGAAATTATCACAATTCAAATATCATCTTCCGGAAGAGAGGATTGCTTTGCACCCCACGGAAGAGCGTGACGAAGCACGTCTAATGGTGCTCAATAGAAAAAATCAAACTATTGAACATAAAATATTTAAGGATGTCGTTGACTATTTTGACGAAGGAGATCTTTTTGTAATGAATGACACGAAAGTTTTTCCGGCATTGCTGTATGGCGAAAAGGAGAAGACCGGAGCTGAAATTCGTGTTTTTTTACTTCGCGAGTTAGATGCAGAGAGCCGTTTGTGGGATGTTTTGGTAGACCCTGCTCGAAAAATCAGAATAGGGAATAAACTCTACTTCGGCGATGACGACAGCTTAGTTGCCGAAGTTATTGACAATACAACTTCCAGAGGGCGTACTTTACGTTTCCTGTTTGATGGCGATCATGCCGCTTTCAGAAGAAAGTTGAGAGAGTACGGCTATACGCCCATCCCTGAAGATATTCAAAAGCTCCGTGATATTGAACCCGGCGACGAAACTAATTACCAAACCATCTATGCTAAGAATGAAGGCGCTGTGGCAACTCCGACGGCAGGACTTCACTTCAGCCGTGAGCTTATTAAACGCCTTGAATTGAAAGGTATTGATTTTTCGAATATTACATTACATGCCGGTTTAGGAAATTTCCGAGAAATTGATGTCGAGGATTTGAGTAAACATAAAACCGATTCCGAACAGATGATCATTACCTCCGAAGCCGCCGAAATTATCAACAATGCAAAAGATCAAAAGCATAAAATTTGCGCTGTCGGAACAACCGTCATGAAAGCGATTGAGTTTTCGGTTTATACCAACGGTCACGTTAAGGCATACGACGGATGGACTAACAAATTCATCTTCCCGCCTTACGATTTTAAGGTAGCAGACGCTATGATTACTAACTTTCATTCGTCACAAAGCCCTATGTTAATGATGGCTGCCGCTTTTGGCGGATTTGAGTTTGTGATGCGTGCCTATCAAGAGGCGCTCCGGGAAAAGTACCGATTTTTAACCTACGGAGATGCCATGTTAATCCTATAATGCTTATGAGGATCATCAGTGGCACAGCGCTTTCCAAAGAGATTAAAAACACTTTATCACTTGAGATTAAAGAGCTTCGCAAGCAATACGGTAGAGTTCCTAAGTTGGCGCTTGTTTTGGTTGACAACAATCCCGATAGCGCCAAATATGTGAATAGCAAGAAAAGGATTTGTGAAGAGATTGGCATGGAGGGAGAGATTCGCTTTTTGCCGGTTGATGTTTCACAACATCAACTTCTGCAATTGATTGATCAGCTCAATCAAGATCCTTGTACCGATGGAATCTTGTTACAATTGCCCCTTCCGGGTCATCTCAATACGGAAGAGATTCTTACTCGTATCCATTATCGGAAAGATGCCGACGGACTGCACCCGATCAACATGGGCAAACTTTTTGACGGTAGCGAGGGCATATTGCCTTGTACAGCGAAAGGCATTATTTCGCTGTTGAAATACGGAGAGATCGAAATTTCGGGAAAACACGCCGTCGTGCTTGGACGGAGCAACCTTGTCGGAAAACCTACCGCTCAACTTCTACTTCGCGAAAACGCAACCGTCACCATTTGCCACACCGGTACTAAAGCGCTTTCGGAAATCGTAAAAACTGCCGATATTCTCGTTTTAGCGATGGGAAATCCTAATGTGATAACACCGGAAATGTTGAAACCCGGTGTCGTATTGGTAGATGTTGCCATGAATTGGATCAACAATAAATTAGGCGGCGACATCTATTTTGACCGAAATCTTCCGGAATTGGAAAAAATTGCCTTTGCTGCCACTCCCGTACCCGGAGGCGTAGGTCCCATGACAATTATCTCTTTGATTGAGAACTGCGTAGAAATTTTTAAAAAGTCTCATTCTCAATAACAATTTACGATATCAATGAAGGAGATGTTATGACAGCAATATCAATAATTGTCATTGACAAATATGGAATAAGATGAAAGTAATCATAATAGTATCGGCATTATTTTCAGGACTTTCTTTCGTCCTATTAATCGTAATACTCATCTTGGGGTTTATTAAAAAAAGCAAGCCATTGAAATTGGCAGCACTGTTTTTGTTGGCTGTTTTTATATGTTCGACTGCTTTCACCTGTTTTATGATTGTTAAGAAAATAACGGCAGGGTTTAAATCAAGAACAGGTGACGAAATTTATGAAGCTTTATTTGGCAAACGAGAGACCGACTGTGTAGAAATCCTACATCATCAAGACCAAGTTATTCCAAAAATTGACGATGCCATTTGGTTACATTTTGAAACATGTCCGGAAGAGTTGAAGAGAGTTCTATCAAGGCATAAATATAGAGCAGAAAAACTTTCGACCGACAAATGGAGTGAAAAAATCCCGCATAATGAAGCATTAAAGTGGTTTACACCCACACTATTGGGAGATACAATAATGGTTTATGAGTATGTGAGCGATGACTATAGAAATATTCAAACAATTTGGACCACTTTGGACAGTACAAAAGTTTTTGTAAGAGATATATTCGATTAAAAGGGCATAATTATATTCCAAGCTTATTACAGCAATTTTTACTATATTTGCATTGCAAAAAATAGTAGTAATATATAACTGATACAAAAGCAATTATGACAATCGGATTTTATTGGGTTATCTTTATCGTATTCATGATCATTAGTTTGATTGTGAACCAAACATTGAAAGTTAAATTTAACAAATATTCTAAAGAACCTTTGCGGTCAGGCTTGACCGGACGTGAAATAGCGGAAAAGATGTTAAAAGACAATGGCATTTATGACGTAAAAGTAGTTCAGGGAACAGGACACCTTACCGACCATTATAATCCAAAAACAAAGACAGTTAGTTTAAGTGAAGGCGTGTATGGCAGCAACAGCGTTGCGGCGGCAGCGGTAGCTGCTCACGAGTGCGGACATGCGGTACAGCATGCAACAGCCTACCATTGGCTTACTTTCCGTTCGGCGCTTGTTCCGGTGGTACATTTCGGTGCTAATTGGTCTCAATGGTTACTCATTGGCGGTTTGGTACTGCTGGGCTTTGCAGAGAAATTTCAATCCGTAGCTTTCGCTTTGCTCATTGCCGGAGTTGCACTTTTCAGCCTCTCCACACTGTTTGCCTTTATTACGCTTCCCGTAGAGTACAACGCTTCTAATCGCGCATTGACATGGCTTGACGGCACCGGTCTTACACAAGGTGTTGAAAATACCCATGCCAAAGATGCACTGAAATGGGCCGCCAGAACATACGTTGTAGCAGCGCTATCCTCTTTAGCTACACTCCTTTACTATGTTGCATTAATCATGGGAAGAAGAAACTGATCGCCAACGAAGTTGACCTGTATTTTTTTCTCATTAAGAAAATTGACAATAGATTGTGCTGTATTTTTGATGATGTATTATATAATAGACTTCTTGTAGATTTGTTTTACGCACGCAGATGACGTTGATTTTTAAGATATTCACGGAGTTAGATGCGAATATTGCCGATACACACGATAGAACCATTGTTTATATAAGTGGAAAATAAGAAATTAAATTTTTCAAAGGAGACCGTTTCAAGTCGAAATGAAATTGAAGAAAAATTTACAGGAATAAGTTACAATTTTTCTCGATCAAAAAAAATGGGAGATAATTCCTGAGGCAGCCAATCCTGTGAGTACAAATCGCCCAAATCGTCCTATCAACATCATGACAAAGACAGGTAGCGGTTTAAAACGTAAAAAACCTAAAGAGAGCGAAATAAGGTCACCGATAAGAGGTAGCCAAGCAAAAGCTGCTGCAAGAATTCCGATTTTTTGCACTCGATGCTGGAATTTCTCGACCTCTTCTCGTCTCTTTTTGAACAATTTTTCAATCCATTCCCACTTTCCGAGATAGCCAAGAGCATAAGTCGTTATTCCACCCAAGAAATTTCCGAAAGTGGCTATGACAATACAACTCCATAGATCAAAATCAGCAGCAATCAAACCGGTAAGGACAATCTCCGAACTGAGCGGAACAATGGTAGAAGCCAAAAAAGTGGCAAGAAACAGTCCTAAATATCCAAGTTTGATAAAACTTTCCATACAGTAAAAAATAGACGATTAGACCGCCGAAAAAAGGCAGAAAAGGTGTTCTATGTTTTTTGAATACTATTTCTCAATCTACATAAAGACAACAGCAACTGAAAAACAGTTGCCGTTATCCACCCTTTTATTCATTCACCCTCGCGGGGTGGGAGTTGACGGATTCGAACCGCCGACCCTCTGCTTGTAAGGCAGATGCTCTAAACCGGCTGAGCTAAACTCCCTCTCTCGTTTTGAGGTTGCAAAAGTACACCTTTTTTCTTTTCTTTCTACAATTTTCAGCGTTTTTTTTGATATTTTCTTTTAAAAAACTGTATATCAGTTCAATATTTTTTCATCTTTTTCTATTTAAGAGAATCAAGCGGTTATTTTAGGTAATACTACAGTAAAAATAGAGCCTTGATCCGGAACACTTTTTACGGTTATAACACCGTGATAAACTTCTTTTACGATTTTTTTTGTGATGGATAGCCCCAAGCCACTCCCGCTAATTGCTTTTGTTTTCTCATTTTTGATGCGAACAAACTCTTGAAACAGTTTAGATGCATCTTCTTGGGTTAGACCTATCCCCGTATCTTGTACTGCAATTTTTACGCCATCCTGTTCTTCACGAAGAATACACTTTACCGTACCGCCATCCTTATTGTATTTTACCGCATTAGAGACCAAATTGTTAAAAACGATTTCCATTTCCTGCTTATCAGCTAAATAAAATATCTCTTTCGGATTGGCGTCAATCTCTATTTTTATATCTTTCCGAATAGCAATGGGCATCATCGTTTCACGAGTAATTCGCATAACTTCAACCAAATCGACTTTTTGAACATCACCATGCTTTTTGCCCGACTCTAATCGGGTGAGATCAAGCATATCCATAATGAGGGTACGCATTCCTTTAATTCGTTCTAAAGAGCGATGAATCATCGTCATGTAATCCTCTATACCATCTCCCAATTGTTTATCTTCCATAATGTTAAGATAACCTTCAATGGCATTAAGCGGAGATTTTAACTCATGCGACAACATCGAAAGAAATTGAAACCGAAGTTGTTTTCCTTCCGTATTCATCTGTTTGGTCATTCTACGTAAGTAGAGATTTTTGGTAATTCCGGCTATTGACGTTTTGAGTTCTTGCGGTGTAAATGGCTTCGGAACAAAATTGTATGCACCGTTATTCGTCGCTTTAATCGCGAGGTCTAACGATGCATACGATGTTATCATCATCACATTACAGTCAAGTTCATTCTTATTGATATATTCCAGCACTTCAATTCCATCTATTCCGGGAAGTTTGTTGTCTAACAAGACAATATCCGCTTTTTCGGTAGTCAGGAATTCAATCGCTTTTTCGCCGGTCTCAATTTCAATCGGTTCAAAATTGAACTCTTCGTCTAAAAAAGGAAAATTGACCGCAAAATCACGCAGTGTTCTAACAATTCCGGAGCGAATTCCGGGTTCATCATCAACAATAAGAACCTTTAGTGTTGCCACTCATTCTATTTTTGAGACATCAATTGAGATACTTCCATCTCAAATTGCTCCGGACGCATACCTTTCTCTAAATATCGGTCGGCTTTGATCCAACTTTTTTCCTGATCGGTTTCAATACTGAAAACCATGCCCGTATCCGCTGTTACGGCAGTAATAATAATTACGGGAACATCCGGGTATCTCTTTTTCAACTTATAACTCAAGATGAAACCACTATCACGGTTATCCATGATTAAGTCAAAAATAGCAATATCGGGTTTTGTAGTATCAATGATCTCTTCGGCTTCTCTTTGAGATTCGGCTTTAATCACATTAAAGCCCATTTTTTTCAACTGCAATGCATATTGTGTTAATACATCTATGTCATCATCAGCAATTAATACGGTTTTGTTTTTGAAATTTTCCATAATTCAATCTATAATTTTCTTCTTGGTATTTTAATTTTAAACGTTGTTCCTGTTGGGCCTTTTTCAGGATTACTATTTGATTCTATTGCAATTTGGCCCTTATGCATTTTTACGATTCCGTAAACGAGCGGTAATCCGAGACCTGTTCCTTTACCAACCTGTTTAGAGGTAAAAAAGGGGGTAAATATTTTATCCGAATTATCTTCCGGAATACCCATCCCATCATCTTTGATCAGAAATTCAATTTCGTCGTCCGTTCCTTCCAGAATAACCGTAAGTGTCCCTTTTTCATTCGGCATAGCTTCTATCGCGTTTTTCTCGACATTGGTCAATACTTGCATCCATTGATCTTTATCCATATCGGCAAACGGATCCGTAAGATTATTTTCATACACGATCTCCACGCTTTCGGGAATCACAAGCGATTTAAAACTACGTTGTATCAATTTATCTACATTTACTTCTTCTAAGCGAGCTTGATTTTTTCTTGCGAAATTCAACAATCCTCCCACAATTTTCTTGCATCTATCTGCTTGTTCGGCTATAAGTTGCAGATCATTGCGCAACGGATTATCTTCCGGAGTTTCTTCCAATAAGATATTGCTGTACATCGTAATAATGCCTAACGGATTATTTAATTCATGGGCAATACCGGCGGAAAACTGCCCCATAGCAGCCAATTTCTCGCTCTGTTTCAACGATTGTTGGGCGGAAGCTAATTTCTCATTCGATAAATTCAGCTCATCAATAGATTTATGTAGTTTTTCTATCGTAAAGGGGAGACACATTTCCGTTTCGGCAAGACCCTCCACAATTGCGATTGCATGTTCAACACAAGTGTCATAACCGCAAGCACCACAATTGAGGTGATCTTTCGGATTAGCTTTACCTGTGGAGACGAGTATCGCTTCAATTCTCTCGTTTGACGGAAGAGGGATTCTCCTGTCGGCGGCAACAAATGATTGCGAATAGTCTTCATCTTTAAAGTGATTCACATATTTTTGCCACTTTTCGGTATCTAAATTCTGCACTTTTCCAAAGAGATAGTCTTTCATTTTAGACACCTTATAGAAATAATGCCCGGCTTTTGACATTCCCGGTCCCATGATACAACCATCGCAGCAGAGCAATTCCAAATGTTGAGATTTATTAAGTTCAAACTCAAACTCTTTAATCGCTTCTTTAAAATTTACTCTTCCCGAAGCGACCAAAATATTCTCCTCACCCATATCATCCATCTTATTGATGGCATGCAATTTTCCGCGAGTCACCGGAAAAAGCGCCGCCTTACTGCCATGCGGTTCATCGAAATCTATGGGTATTGAATTGTGCATATTGATCGATTGTGTTCTAAAAAGCTTTCGTAACTCTTTAAATGTAAGAGCAACATCAACTTCTGTTGATTCGGCTTTTTTAGCAACACAAGGTCCGATAAATACGGTTTTAATATCATTACCGAACATTTTTTTCGCCACACGAACCGTCGCGACCATTGGAGAGACAATAGGAGCCAAAGAGGGCACCAACTCCGGAGCATAGTGCTTAACATAGTAAGTGATTGCAGGACAATCCGCAGAGATGGTTGCCTGTCTATTCTTATCGTCAAACAGTTTATTATACTCATTGGCAATAAGATCGGCACCGAATGCGACCTCTAAAACATAGTCAAAGCCCAATTTCTTGATCATGCCGACTAAATGGGTATGATCTTGGAGATCTGTAAATTCTACGGCAAAACTTGGCGCCACACAGGCTACTTTGATACTATCGCTTGTCAATAGTGCAAGCACCTCATCGGTTGTATCAAGAAATTTTTTAGCATTCTGACTGCATACTTGAGTACAGTTTCCACAGCCGATACAACGACTTGAGATGACCTCTGCCTGGCCATTAATGATCTTAATGGCCTTGACAGGGCATTCTCTCACACAAGTATAACAAACCTTACACCTGTTTTTAACGGTGAAAACCAATTCGTTATGCAGCCTTTTTACCATGTTGGCGAAAGTTTAATATTGATCAAACTTTTCGTTACAGAAGGACATCGCGTTTCATGTAATGTGTATGTAATAATTCATGGCTCTTATGACCTAATGGTTTTCCTAAGAATTTTTCATACAACTCTATCACTTCGGGATTCTTATGAGACACTTTGATGGTTTCTCGTTCATCAATATCATACAATCCTTTCATACGTGCGGCAATTGCCGACTCGTCAGCGCCGACTCTTTGTCCTCCGCCGGCAATACAGCCGCCCGGACAAGTCATCACTTCTATGAAATGGATGTCATTTCTACCGTTTCTAATCTCTTCAATCAAAGCAGCGGCATTTGACAATCCGCTCACTACCGCTACGCCAACCTCAAGCCCGTTGATATTGACTTTCGCCTCTTTTCTGCCTTCAAATCCACGAACAGCCTGAACTCTGAAATTAAGCAACTCTTCTCCGCTAATCATCTTATAAGCAGTTCTCAAAGCAGCTTCCATCACACCTCCGGTTGCTCCGAAGATTTTACCTGCAGAACTTCTCACGCCCAATGGAGAGTCGGTCAATTCAGCTTCAATTGTATGCATATCAATACCATAAAGCTTAATCATCTCAATTAATTCACGAGTAGTAAGAACAATATCTATATCCGGAATATCATGCTGTCCCATTGCGGGTCGCTCTGCCTCAAATTTTTTAGCCGTACAAGGCATGATCGATACGGAAACGATATTTGCGGGATCAATATTTGCTTCTTTCGCAAAATAACTTTTGACTACGGCACCCATCATCTGTTGCGGTGATTTACAAGTAGATAGATTCGGCAACATATCCGGAGCGAACTCTTCGGCATATTTAATCCAACCCGGACAACAACTCGTAAACATCGGTAAAACACCACCGTTAGTTACGCGATCTATCAACTCGGAAGCCTCTTCCATGATGGTCAAATCGGCACTGAACGTGGTATCGAATACAAAATTAAAGCCCATTTTTCGAAGCGCAGCATTTATTACACCGTTCAGATCTTTACCTGCTTTCATACCAAAAGCTTCGGCAACAGAAACGGTTATGGAGGGAGCATAATGTGCCACAACAGTTTTACCTTTGTGATTCAAGGCTTCTTGTACAAGCGTAAGTTGATTTCTTTCGGTAATTGCGCCGGTAGGGCATACCATAATACACTGTCCGCAATTTACACAACTTGACGTGTTCAAAGGTTTTTTCATCGCGGTGCCTATGACCGTTTGACTACCTCTATTGATATAGTCGATACAAGCAACACTCATCACCTCTTCACAAACTCTTACGCAACGTCCGCAAAGGATACATTTCTCCGGATCTCTAACGATGCTTGGTCCGGAGTGATCCAGTTTAAAATTGTTTTTCTTTCCTCTAATTCTACGTTCTACTACATGGTACTCTTTCGAGAGACTTTGCAGTTCGCAGTTGCCGTTACGGAGGCAATAGAGACAGTCGTCAGGGTGATTGGAGAGCAATAATTCAATGATTGTTTTACGCGCTTCAATTACTTTCTGAGAGTGTGTCAAAACTTGCATTCCGTCATAAACCGGGAAAGAACAAGCGGTTACTAATTTAGGATTTCCGACAAGTTCTACTACACAAATACGGCATGCTCCGGACGGAACAAAATTCTTCATGTGGCAAAGTGTCGGGATTCTAATGCTATTCCTCTTCAGGGTACTTAATATTGTTTCGCCTTCAAAGGCTTCTAATTTTTTTCCATTAACTTCTATTTGAATACTCATAACTATCTTTTTTAAATCATTTCAACTGCATTAAAGTTACATGTCTCTTTACAAGATCCGCAACCGATACATTTATCATCTACGATAAAATGAGGCGTTTTTTTGGCGCCGAGGATGGCATTTGTAGGACATTTTCTTGCACAAAGCGTACAACCTGTACATTTTTCCGGATCAATTTTAAATCTGCGTAATTCCGTACAAGTTCTCGTAGGACAGTTTCTCTCAAAGATATGTTCTTCATACTCTTCTCTAAACCATTTCAGCGTACTCAAAATCGGGTTAGGGGCGGTTTGACCGAGCCCGCATAAAGAGGTATTTTTAATGACTTCTGCCAATTTCTCCAATTGCATTACGCCTTTCATCCTTTCGAGCGCCGAGTTTTCATTACCGTGAACAGGTTTTGTAGTTATGCTTTCCAAGATTTCCAACATACGACGAGTTCCTTCACGACAAGGGATACATTTTCCGCAACTTTCGCGTTGGATAAAATCCATAAAGAATTTTGCTACGTCAACCATACAGTTATCTTCATCCATTACAACAAGACCACCGGAGCCCATCATAGCACCCACTTTAATGAGCGATTCATAATCGATTTGGATATCTAAATTCTGTTCGGTAATACAACCGCCTGAGGGACCTCCGATTTGAACGGCTTTGAACTTCTTGCCATTAGCGATACCATCGGCAATGTCAAACAAGATCGTACGGATTGTGGTTCCCATTGGAATTTCCACCAACCCTGTGTTGTTAATTTTGCCTGAGAGTGCAAACACTTTCGTCCCTTTACTGGTTTCGGTACCTACGGAGCTGAACCACTCCCATCCTTTCGCCATAATTTCGGGAACATTGGCAAATGTCTCCACATTATTGATAACGGTTGGTTTATCAAATAGTCCGCATACCGGTGGGAACGGCGGTCTGGGGCGAGGCATTCCTCTTTTTCCTTCGATACTATGTATTAAGGCGGTCTCTTCGCCGCAAACAAACGCACCGGCACCCATCTTAATTTTCAGTTCAAAATCGAATCCCGTTCCAAAAATATTTTTTCCCAACAAGCCATACTCTTTCGCTTGTTTGATAGCAATTTCTAATCGTTTGATAGCCAAAGGATATTCCGCACGAATGTAGATATAGCCAACAGAAGCTCCGATTGCGTATGCTCCGATTGCCATACCTTCCAACAATCTATGGGGATCGCCTTCAATGACGGCTCTATCCATAAATGCGCCCGGGTCGCCCTCGTCAGCATTACAGATAATATATTTCTGATCATTTTTTTGAGATTGTGCGATTTTCCATTTTTTACCTGTGTTAAATCCACCACCTCCGCGACCGCGCAATCCGCTCTTTTCGATAAGATCGCAAAGCTCTGCACCATAGTGTTTTACAAGCACATCCAACAACGTTTTATAACCGCCGAAAGCGATATATTCGTCAATACTTTCAGGGTCGATCAAACCACAACTTTTAAGGACAATTCTCCTTTGATGAACAAAAAAAGGATGTTTGTAGAAATCCTCCACACCATCCCATTTCTTACTGTTTCCGATCTCTATCTGCCCGATAGTTTCAACTTTCGCAGCATCTTCGGCGAAAGCAGCATTCAACACATCTTTCACTTTATCTTGTGTCACGTTTTTGAACGACACACGATTTTTTCCCGGAAGTTGAACATCTACAATAGGTTCGGCTTTACAAAGGCCTATACAACCTACCTCCATTACATCGGCGGCAATTTTATGATCGGTTAAATAACTCTTTATTGCGTCAATTGTTTCCGCAGCGCCCGCACCCAATCCGCAAGTTCCCGCTCCGACGTAAATCATGGGGCGTTCAATCACTTCTCTTTTTATAGCGCTCAATTCATTCCGAATCTCGGCATTACTCTTTTGACCTTTTAAAAGGCCAATCAACATATCAGTTCTTTGTTTTGCATTCATATTGGCCATCTTAATTTTTATTTCTATAAGTTTCAATAATTTCGTCAATACTTTCAGGGGTAACGTTCGCGTGGAAAGTTCCGTTAATGTTAATCACCGGTGCTAATCCGCAGGCGCCAATGCAGGCAACGACTTCAATACTGAATATACCATCTCTCGTTGTCTCACCGGCTTTAGTTTTTAACACTTTTTCCAATTCTTGCAGAACGGTTAAGGAGCCTAACACATGGCAGGCGGTTCCTCTGCACACCTGAATATGATACTTCCCTTTAGGTTCAAAGCGAAATTGATTGTAGAAGGTTGCCACGCCATAAATCTTACTGGTCGGAATATTTAAGATTGATCCGGTCTTCACAATCGCTTCTTCCGAGAGGTAACCTTCCGCTTCTTGAATTTCCTGCAATAATCCTATTAGAGCATCCCTTCCTCTGTCCCCATACTTCTCTAAAATGCCATCAATTGCTGTTTTCATAATACTCTTTTTTGTTGTTTAAAATTCATAATATGACACGATCATTCTCGACTAATGAAATCTTGCATGCCAAACTTTTCAAGAGCAAGAATTTCCCGTATCCAAAACTAATTTATCAAA
>QMCE01000964.1_pt1 | contig 15522 bp, 18 predicted proteins | sample 1821851 | NCBI WGS metagenome assembly QMCE01 (sample SAMN09453174, study PRJNA476694) | Termite gut metagenome, whole genome shotgun sequencing project. | isolation source: worker | host: Odontotermes sp. | place: South Africa:Pretoria | collected 2016-01-28
CGGCGCAGCCGCGCAACAGTATAAGGAGATCAAATGCCCAAATACATCCTATCCAAAGAACAGATGTACGCTGCGGACGCGGCGATGATGCGCGCTGGCATAACCGGCGAGATGCTTATGCTCAACGCGGCCAAAGCCGTCGCGGACGCGGTGATGGAGATGTTCCGCGATATAAAAGCGAACGCCGTACGCGCGATAGACGAGTGCCCGCGCGTGCTGATATTATGCGGCGCGGGGAATAACGCGGGCGACGGCTATGCTGCGGCGTGGCTGCTGGGCATGAAGGGCGTGCGCGTGCTGGCGCTCGATCTTTTAGGAGCGGACAGGCTTCCTAAGGACGCGCTGAGACATTTCGAAATCGCGAGCCGCGCGCCGAACGTCACGATCACGCGCGTTGAGACGGAGGAAGCGGCCAAGGCGGAAATAGAGTCGTTTGACGGGGACGTGATCATCGACGCAATCTTCGGCACGGGCCTTTCGCGCGCGCCGGAAGGCGCGGCTAAAGCCGCGATAGAGGCGGCGAACGCGCTTAATACGCCCGTGCTGGCCGTGGACATCCCCTCGGGCGTAGACGGTACGAGCGGGCAAGCTCCGGGCGCTGCCGTCCGCGCGGAAAGGACGGTCACGTTCCAGCATGAAAAGCTGGGGCACTGGCTCTTTCCGGGGCGGGAACTCACGGGGAAGCTGACGGTCGAGACGATCGGGTTTTACGAGCGCGAGGAACGCTATGCCGAGATGCTTACGGAGGAAGATTTACATAAACTGCTTCCGCCAAGAGGGAAAAATTCCCATAAGGGCGATTCGGGCCGTGGGCTGCTTATCGCGGGGAGCAAAAACATGGCGGGCGCGGCGATAATCTCCGCGCGCGCGGCGCTGCGCTCCGGCGCGGGCTTGCTCACAGCAGCCGTGCCGGAGGAGCTTTCGGACGCGCTGAGGGTCGCGGTACCCGAAGCGATGCTGCTGCCTATATGCCCAGAAAACGCGATAGAAGCGCTGGACGCCGCGCTTCAGGATAAAAACGCAGTAGCCGCGGGGCCGGGTATGGGCAAAGGTGATACAGTTCGCGATATAATAAGGCATATTCTCAACGCTACAACACTATGTATACTATTGGATGCCGACGCTTTAAACGCGCTCGGCAGAGTGGAGAGGCTGGCGGAAAACGTCATCATTACGCCGCATCCGGGCGAGATGGCGCGGCTGTGCGGCCTGAGCGCAAAGGAGATAGCGCGGCAGCCGGTTGAGACGGCGGCGCGCTTCGCGAAGGAATGGCATTGCACTATTCTGCTAAAAGGCGCGACGAGCGTCATCGCCTCCTTCGACGGCCGCGTTACGCTTAACGCCACGGGGAACCCCGGCCTTGCGAAGGGCGGTAGCGGCGACGTTTTGACGGGCGTCATTCTAGCCTTACTATGCCAGGGACTGCCGCCGTATGACGCGGCGCGCCTGGGTGCTCATATATTAGGCCGCGCGGCGGATATCGCGCTGGGCGTGGCGGGCGTACGCGCGATGCTGGCGAGCGACGTCATAGACGCGCTCGCGGGTGTTTTGAGAGGAGTCTGAAAATGACCGCCAAACGGGTATTAATCAGCGTGGACGAGGAGCTTTTAAACCAATTCGACGCACTGGCCACGCAGCAGGAAGTAAGCCGGAGCGAGTTGATTCGCCGCGCGATGAAACGCTATGCGCTCGATCAGCATAGAATGAATGTGCGGGAGCAAATGAAGAAGGGTTATCAGGAGATGGCTAAAATCAACTCGGAATGGGCCGAATACGCGCTGCTCTCGGATGAAGCGGCTTATTTAGCCTATGAAAGGACAATGGGGTGAAAATATGGTAAGGCGAGGTGAAATCTATTTCGCCGACCTAAGTCCGGTCGTTGGCTCCGAACAGGGGGGCGAGAGGCCGGTTATCGTAATACAAAACGATATCGGCAACGAATTTAGTCCTACCGTGATCGTTGCGGCAATTACCTCCCAGATCGAAAAGGCGAGATTGCCGACGCACGTTGAACTTAAAGGCAGGGATTTGGGGTTGCATCGGGATTCCGTCGTACTTCTTGAGCAGATTCGCACGATAGATAAGCGAAGGCTCACGGAGAAGCTGGCGACGCTGAGCGATGAGATGATGGTTCGCGTGGAGGACGCGCTGTTGATCAGCCTGGGATTTACGCGAGCATGAGTATGAAGGCCGCTTAACGCTTTGTTTGGCGGCCTTCATTTTATGCGGCGGCAAATTTGGACATGCTTTATGGAATGATGAAAATAAATACCGCTATTGGAAAAAGCTTCAGACAGAATTGAATAATGGCGATATATCATGAGATGGAATAATGTGTTATACTCTTCGCAAAACCGCGAATGTTGAGGATATATATGCTTGTATTAAAAAACGCGGCGGTTATGACTATGACAGGCCGCGACTACGATAGGGCTGATATCGCGATTGAAAACGCGAAAATCGCCGCTATAAAGCCTTCGATTGCCGCGCGGCCCGGCGATGAAACCGTCGATCTGTCCGGACTGACCGTTTGGCCGGGTTTTGTTGACGCGCATTGCCATATCGGTATGTGGGGCGACGGCTTGGGCGTCGAAGGTGAGGACGGCAACGAGAGCACCGACCCCGTTACGCCGCATATGCGCGCGATCGACGGCATAAACCCCTTCGACCGCTGCTTTGAGGAGGCGCGCGAAGGCGGCGTGACGAGCGTCGTTACAGGCCCCGGGAGCGCCAATGTGCTCGGCGGCCAATTCGTGGCGCTGAAGACATACGGGCGCTGTATCGAAGAGATGATAATCAGGCAGCCCGCCGCGATGAAGGCGGCGTTCGGCGAAAATCCAAAGCGCGTCTACCACGAGCAGGAGAAGACGCCGATGACCCGCATGGCGACCACGGCGCTCCTGCGCGAAACGCTCGTAAACGTTCAGGAATACGCGAGGAAGCTGGAGCTGGGCGAGGAAGACGAAGACAAGCTGCCCGAGCGTGACCTAAAACTCGAGGCGCTCTTGCCCGTATTGAGCGGAGAGCTTATGATTAAAGCGCATGTACACAGGGCGGACGATATCCTGACGGCCTTGCGCGTCGCGAAGGAATTCGGCGTGCGGATTTCCCTGGAGCATTGCACGGAGGGGCATCTCATCCTGGATTTGATAAAGGAATCCGGCGCGGGTGTAGTGCTGGGGCCGAATTTATGCGATCGGTCGAAGCCGGAGCTGAGCAACCTTTCGATTAAAACGCCTAAGCTATTCTACGAGGCGGGCATCCCGTTCGCGCTTATGACTGATCATCCCGTCCTTCCGGCGCAATACCTGCCCGTCGCGGCGGCAATAGCGGTGCGCGGCGGACTGCCGGAGATGGCCGCGATGCGCGCGATTACGATCGACGCGGCCAAAGTCGCCGGTATAGGCGACAGAGTCGGCTCGTTGGCCGAAGGCAAGGACGCGGATATAGTTGCCTTTAAGGGCAGCCCGCTCGACCCGCGCGTTGGCCCGAGCGCCGTGTTTATCGGCGGGAAAAGGGTTCTCTGATGATAACCTTCATCAGCGGCGGCGCGCGCAGCGGAAAGAGCCGCTACGCCGAAGCGCTCGCTATGGAATATGATGAGGTGACGTATATCGCGACGGCGCTGGCCGTCGATTCTGAGATGGAAGCGCGTATCGCGGAGCACAGGGCGCGGCGTCCGGCGCGATGGAGGACGCTCGAAGCGTATAGGGGGCTTGGGGAAGCGATAGCCGGGATGTCCGGCGGCGTGATCATCGATTGCCTGACGGTGATGATCACGAATCTGATGATGGAAGCGCCGCTTGCTAAGGACATGGCGGCTTTCGACTGGGACGGCCTTACGTCTTCGCAGATGGAGCTGCTTGAAGATTATGTTATGCGCGAAATGAACGAGCTGCGCGGCGGCCTTCAAAGGACGGCGGCGGACGTGATGCTGGTTACAAACGAGCTGGGCATGGGCCTTACGCCGCCGTATCCGCTCGGGCGCGTATTCCGCGACGTCGCGGGGAAGGTGAACGCTATGTTCGCTGAAATGGCTGACAAAGCCGTGTTCATGGTGTCCGGCTTGCCTATGAGGTTGAAATGAAGCGGCTGATATTAGCGTTTCAGCTGCTTACGCGGCTGCCCATACGCAGACAGATCGACGCGGACTCGCGCATGTACGCGAGCGCGGCGGTATTCTACCCGCTGTGCGGGTTTTTCGTCGGGATGATTTCGGCGATTGCGTATCTTTTAGGCTGTTTGATTGTGCCCGGAAGCGCGGCGCATGTGGGCAATGGCGTCGCGGCACTGTTCGCCGTAATAGCGATGGCGGCCGTGACAGGGGGGCTGCATCTCGACGGGTTGGCCGATACCTTCGACGGGCTGTTAAGCTCGCGTTCGCCCGAGCGTATGCTGGAGATCATGAAGGATAGCCGCGTGGGTGTAATGGGAGCGATTGTGTTGATCCTAGATATCGCGGCGCGGCTTATTATAACCGTCACGCTGGGCTTTGGTATGGGGATGAATGCGCTGGCCGCGCTGTTGATTGCGCCGTGTGCGGCGAAAACGGCAATCGCGGCGGCGGCGTGGGTTTCGCCATATGCGCGAAATGACGGGCTGGGGAAAAGCGTAACGGACCAGACGCGATTGGGCATGGTGCTCGCGAACCTAGGAATAGCGCTTGTCTGCTGCGCCGCGGTCGCGGCAGGGAGCGTGTTCGCGGCACGCTGGAATATTTTCAATTCGCCGTTTGCATTGACGCCATACCTCCTCGCGCCGGTATTGGCTTTGCTGCTCGGCGTTATCCTGTCAAAGCTCATCGCCAAAAGGCTTGGCGGGATTACAGGAGACATCTTAGGCGCGGTCAACGAGATCACGGAGTTATCGGTTATGCTTTTCATTTTGGCGTGGAGGTAGGCAGGGATGCTGGAAATCATCTTAGTCAGGCACGGTATTTCGGAAGGAAATATCTATGGAGTCTATCACGGCGCGTCCAATCACCTTTTGAGCGATGCCGGACGGCGTATGTCCACCATAGCGGGCGACCGGCTGAAGAGCGCGTATATACAGGAAGTGTTCGTATCAACGCTGAGCCGCGCCATCGAATCCGCCGAGATAATCTGCTCCGTAACCGAACACAAGGGTCCCGTTACATGGCTGCCCGAGCTAAACGAAACGAACTTCGGCGCGTTTGAGGGCTATACGTTTGAACGCCTGCAAAGGGAAGATCCTGACGGCGCGAAGAAGCTCTCCGGCACAGACTGGATGAACTATTGCTTTCCCAACGGCGAATCGGCGCTCGAGACCTACGAGCGCGTCATCAAAGGGATCGACAAGATACTCGCCAAGCACGACGACGGCAGGGTGCTCATCGTCGCGCACGCGGGGACGATACGCTTTGCGCTGTGCTACCTGCTCGACCTGGATATAGAGTTTTCGTGGCGGTTCAAGGTGGACTTCTGCCGCCTGACGCGCGTTGAAATGGTGAACAATTACGCCTGCCTCCGGCTTTTCAACGGATAGCTTGTCAAACATATAGGATTGTGTTAAACTTACCCACAATGAAATTGGGGAGGGGCATATGGCGTCAATCGAAAAGACAGGGGCCAACACTTACAAGCTGACGTTTGAAGTTTCAGCGGAAGAATTTGGGAAGGGTATTCAGGCGGCCTACCAAAAGAGCGGAAGGCGTTTTAACGTTCCGGGCTTCCGCAAGGGCAAGGCGCCTTTGAAGGTGATAGAAAACTATTACGGCGAGGCGGTCTTTTACGAAGACGCGTTCGACGCCGTTTATGAGCAGGTGTTTCCCGAGGCGGTCAAGGAGCACGGCTTAAAGCCCGTGGACGCGCCTAAGCTCGATATTCAAGAGATCGGCAAGGGCAAGGAGCTTAAATTTACCGCCGAGGTGACGACGATGCCCGTCGTTGAGCTTGGACAGTATAAAGGTATAGAAGTCGAAAGGGCGGAGTATACTCTTTCCGACGAAGAGGTCAACGCCGAATTGAACCGCGCCCGCGAGCGCGCCGCCAGGTGGCTCGATATCGAGGATGGCGCTGCCGAAGAAGGCGACCGCGTAGTCATCGATTACGAAGGGAAGGTGGGCGGCGTAGCCTTCGAGGGCGGTACCGCCGAGGATCAGCGCGCCGAGATCGGCGCGAAGAGGTTTATACCCGGCTTTGAAGAGGGTATAATTGGCATGAAGAGCGGCGAGAGCCGCGATATAACCGTGACCTTCCCCGAGGATTACGCCGCGGAAGAGCTAAAAGGGAAGGAAGCGGTTTTCACAATCGCGCTGAAGGAAATTAAGCGCAAGGAGCTGCCCGAGCTAGACGATGAGCTTGCAAAGGACGTAAGCGAGTTTGACACGCTCGCGGAGTTTACGGAGTCCATCCGTAAAGACTTGTCGGAGCGCAAAAAGGCATCGGCAGACAATATGATGCGTGAGCGCGCGGCGCAAATCGCCGCCGACAACGCCTCCGTCGAGATCCCGGACGTGATGGTTCAGCGGCAGATCGACAATATGCTGCGCGATATGGAATGGCGGCTCCGTATGCAGGGCATGGATTTGGAGCAGTACCTAAAATATACGGACAGCTCTATCGAAGCGCTGCGGGATAGCTGCAAGAGCGACGCGCTCTATAACGTTAAGCTTCAGCTGGTGCTGGACGCGATCCGGGCGCAGGAGAACATCGTGGCTTCCGATGAGGAAATTGACGAGGAAGTCGCGAAAATGGCTGAAAGAGCGCGTAAAACCGCCGAAGAATACCGAACGGGCTTATCGGACGAGGAGCTTGAATATATTGAGGATAGCCTCGTTGTAAAAAAGACCGTCGATTTGCTGTTTGAAAACGCGGCGCTGATCGACCCGAAGCCGGAGGAGCCTAAGGCCGAAGAATAATGGGGCGGTTTCAAGGCACTATTTCAGAGGAATGAAGGAGAAACGACTGTGAGCTTAGTTCCGATCGTCGTCGAGCAAACAAACCGCGGGGAGCGTTCCTACGACATCTATTCGCGCCTGCTTAAAGATCGCATCATATTTTTAAGCGGCGAGGTGGAGGATGTTATGGCCAATCTCGTCGTTGCCCAAATGCTGTTTTTGGAGGCGGACGACCCCGACAAGGACATCCTGCTCTACATCAATTCGCCCGGAGGCTCCGTAACGGCTGGCATGGCGATCTACGATACCATGCAGTACGTCAAGTGCGAGGTCTCCACGATTTGCATCGGGCTTGCGGCCTCGATGGCGGCGTTTCTGCTCGCGGCTGGGGCAAAGGGCAAGCGCAAGGCGCTCCCGAACAGCGAGGTCATGATTCATCAGCCCAGCGGCGGTACGCGCGGACAGGCTTCGGATATCGCCATTCACGCCGAAAAAATACTAGCAACCAAGAAGCTGATGAATAAGATATTGAGCGAAAGAACCGGCCAGCCGCTCGAGCGCATCGAGAGGGACGTCGATAGGGACCATTTCCTTACGGCGCAGAACGCGCTCGATTATGGCCTGGTCGATGAAATTATTGCGGCTCGCCGCTAAGCGCGGGCCAGAGGTGAGCAATGCCAAAATTTGACGACAAAAAGCTGCCGACCTGTTCGTTTTGCGGGAAGCCGCAGGAACAGGTACGAAGGCTGATCGCGGGCCCTGGCGCCTATATTTGCGACGAATGCATCGAATTATGCCAGGAAATAATCGAAGAGGATTTTTCCGACGCGGATCAATTCGATATCCACGATATACCAAAGCCGCATGAGATCGCGGCCGTGCTGGATGAATACGTCATCGGCCAGGATATGGCGAAAAAGGCGCTCGCCGTCGCCGTATACAACCACTACAAGCGCATCAACGCTGACGTCAAGCGCGACGACGTCGAGCTTCAAAAGAGCAATATCGTCATGCTCGGGCCAACGGGCTGCGGCAAGACGATGCTCGCGCAGACACTCGCTAAAATCCTGAATGTCCCGTTTGCCATCGCGGACGCGACAAGCCTGACGGAGGCCGGTTACGTCGGCGAGGACGTCGAGAATATACTGCTGAAGCTCATCCAATCCGCCGAATACGACGTCGAGCGCGCGGAGAAGGGCATAATCTACATCGACGAGGTTGACAAGATCGCGAGGAAGAGCGAAAATCCGTCGATTACGCGCGACGTTTCCGGCGAGGGCGTACAGCAGGCGCTGCTGAAAATCCTTGAGGGCACGGTCGCAAGCGTGCCTCCGCAAGGCGGGCGCAAGCACCCGCATCAGGAGTTCATACAAATAGATACGACGAACATCCTGTTCATCTGCGGCGGCGCGTTCGACGGCATCGACGGCATCGTCGAGCGGCGCAAGGGCAAAAAGCAGATGGGCTTCGGCGCACAGGTGCAGTCTAAGGTTGAGCGCGATATAGGCGAGGTCTTAAAGGACGTTTTGCCCGAGGATTTGCTCAAATATGGCTTGATCCCCGAGTTCGTCGGCCGGTTGCCGATTATCGTAACGCTGCATCAGCTCGACGAGAGCGCGCTCATCCGTATTCTGAAGGAGCCGAAGAACGCGCTTGTGCGCCAGTATAAAAAGCTCTTCGAGATGGACGGCGTAACGCTCGAATTCGACGAGGATACGCTGAAGAGGATCGCGCAGCTGGCGCTAGAGCGCAAGACGGGCGCGCGCGGGCTCAGGGCGATCTGCGAGGATGTTATGCTCGAAATTATGTACGAGATACCTCAGCGCGAGGATATCGAAAAGTGCACTATCACGCCGGATACGCTCGTTACAAAAGCGCCCGCGTATATATTCAGCGACGGCAAAAAGAAATTGCCCGCGCCGCGAAAATCGCGCACGCGCGAGAGCGTGTCGTAGGTAATAAGCGACTCATTTGGCGCTTCGAAGGAAGCGCCTTTTGTGTTAATACGCCATTTGTCTTGAAGGGCCTTGCGTAATGGGCTATACTATTACGGAGAAGGGGTGCGTATCGTGAGGATTTATATGGATGTGTGCTGTCTCAACCGTCCGTTTGATGATTTATCGCAAGATAGAGTGTATCTTGAAGCTGAGGCAATATTATCCATTATCTCTCATTGCGAAAAAAACGAATGGGTATTGATTGCAAGCGGAATAATCGATTATGAACTTTCGCGTTTAGCGGATTTGGAGAAGCTATATCAAGTTCAAACGCTTTATGCCGTTGCGAGTGAGCGCATCAAACTGACCGAGCAAGCCGAACGGCGCGCAGCAGCTTTTCAAAGCGCCGGAATGCAGCCGCTTGACAGTTTTCACCTAGCAGTAGCAGAAGCTAATGAGGCAGATGTATTTCTGACTACGGATGATCGTTTAGTGCGCTTGGGAAGTAAAATTAATTTGAACATTCGAATTGCTAATCCAGTATCCTGGCTCATGGAGGTGATAACTGATGAAAGGTAATACGGCTGTCAATTTCAGAAACCCTGTGCTTCTGCGTAAAGCGGGAATGTCGGCGCTTAAAAAGGAACTCGGTACGGTTGGCGCAGCTTACTTTATCCGACAGTTTGGCATTGGTTACGGAGATTACACCGCTGAGAGAGAAAACTGGCTGGCGGATATAGCGCGCGAAGATATTGTGAAAGCCGTTCGGGAAATCGATGGCGGAATATAAGCGGCATATTTGATTTGGATAATTGCGCAGGAGGTTATTTCAATGCGCAAGAGCGTTGTAACGGTTTTATGCATCATAATGGCGTCTTTATTGGTGTGCCTGGGCGCTGCGTGGTATATTTTTGGGGTTGTACTCCGCGCTCCCGACCTTGAGCCGGAGAATCCCGAAATCGAAATAGTTCCGACGTTCTGCGCAGGCATCAGCGTGGACGGCATCGATATATCCGGCATGACGCTCGAAGAGGCGTCGTCCGCCCTCCATAAATTGCACGTCGCTTCGGACGAAACCTTTAAGCTGGAGCTTCAGCTCGAGGATTATACGGATACGATAGAATACCCCGACATTACGGTAAGCTACAACACCAACGAGATTCTGAACGAGGCAATCCAGTTCGGCAACAACGGTACGGAGGAGCAGCGCCTGGAAGAGCGTGAGCGCGCCGCGGCGGAAGGCGTGAGCTATATCTCGGCGAAATCCTATTCGATCGACGATATCAGCGCCGTGCTGACCAATATAGCGGAAAGGGCTTATATAGAGCCTCAGGACGCGACGTCGCGCTTCGAAATCAACGCTTGGGAAAGATTCGTCTATACGGACGGAATACCCGGCCGCGCGGCGGATATCGGCGCGCTGGAGGCGGAGCTAAATCTTCGTATGGAGCAAAAGCGCTTCGGCGAGCCAATCACGGTTCCCGTTACCGTGCTCGAACCGCTCGTGACTACCGAACAGCTCCGAAAGAAAAACGTAATGATTTCGTCATATTCGACTTCCTTCGAAGGGCGCTCCCTCGGCGGCGAGAATCGGGTGCACAATATCAACAAGGTCGTTGAAGCGATTAACGGCTATAACGTTATGCCGGGGGAAATAATTGACATAAACGCCATTCTGGGCCCGCGGACAAACGAGCTCGGATGGCCGGACGCCGGCGGCTCTGCGGACGGCCAGGACGGAGCTCAGGCGGGCGGCGGCGCTGGTCAAGGCGTGTCCACGCTCTATAACGCCGTTATGATGGCCGACCTAGAGATAACGGAGCGAGCGGCGCACGCTTGGCCGGTCGATTACGTTCCGATCGGACGCGACGCGGCGATAAACGCGGACGGCGCGAATTTATGCTTTAGCAACGATAGGGAGAGTCCCATCTATATCGTCGCTTACTGCGATGTAGGCGCAAAGACGATAACATGCGAAATTTGGGGAGAGCCGCTTCCCGACGGCATAACGATCCTTATCGATTCGGAGAAGACTGAGTCTCTGACGAGGCTGAGCACGAAGACCCAAATCGATCCCTCGCTGGGCGCGGGAAAGAGGCGCGTAGAGCGCCAGGGCAGAACGGGTGCGATTGCGGCAACGTACAAGGAATACTATGACAGGGACGGGAATCTTATCGAGCGCGAGCTGTACGAGTCGTCCACATATCCTTCGATTCAGGGCGTTGTTTACGTATCCGCAGTTTTGAGCGAGGAGGAGCAGCTCGCCCAAATGCCGGTTAACACGCCTATCCTGTTTCCCGGAACGAGACAATAAATTGCAGCGAGGCGCTTTTTCTAAGCCGATTATCCGGCCTGCAAACATTTTTGTAATGTATTTGTAATATATTGCTTGACTATTGCCGGTTGTTGTTATATTATCCATTAGAGAATGTATTATGGTTTTTGTAGGGCCATATACTAGAATTTATTTGGTGGAGGGATTATTTTGAAAAAATTTGTAGCTATTCTCCTTGCGTTGTCTCTGGTCATGTCCTTTGCGGTCGCCTTTGCTGTCGAAGGTGCCGAAGGTGCCGAAGAAATCGTTCCCGTTGAAGAAACTGCCGCAGAGTCCGGCGAAGGCACAGAAGATACCGCTGCTGACGTCGCAGAGCCCGTAGAAGGCGAAGAAGAAGCAGTTGAAGAAGAAGTAGTCGAAGAAGAAGTGGTCGAGGAAGAAGTCGTAGAGCCGAACGAGCTTCCCGCCGAAGATGTTGAAATCGTCGCGGGCGCGGACGCCAGCACGGTTATCATCAACGGAATCGAGTACGTCTATGTTTGCTTCACCGAGCAGGCTAAAAATATAGCGGGCGGCGCGCCAATCTTCTGGGGCAGGATCTACGGCAACGACGCGTACCTGTTCTCGATGACAACGGGCAAGTTCCTCGGCAAGTTCAACGTTGCGGATCTGAGCTATGTTGATTTCGTAGCCGAAAGCTATATGTCGATTCCTAACATTCATTCCATCCCGTTGGTAAAGGAAGTCTAATCATTCCGAATCCATATGAACGGGCGGCTGCGGCTGCCCGTTCATTTTGTCTTTTTTTATATACACATTTGTAATGCCGCCCTGCTGATGGTACAATGAACAATACGAAAGCGAAGCTTTCATGATAAGAGGGGCTTGGATATTTGTTTGGCTATGTGAGGCCGCTCGAACCGGAGCTGAAGGTAAAGGAAGCAGCGGACTACAAGGCGCATTATTGCGCTTTATGCAAGGCGATCGGCGCGCGATTCGGCCTTTTGGCGCGTAATGCCCTTAGCTATGACTGCGCTTTTCTGGCGTTGCTGCTGGCGGCCCGCGAGGCGCCCGCAAAGGCTCGGCTCTGTGCGTGCGCGGCGAATCCGTTTGTGAAAAAGCCTGTCATGCAGGGAAGCGCTTGCTTCGATTACGCCGCGGCGGTGAACGTCATAATGGCCTATGGCAAGCTGGACGATAATTGGCGCGATGAAAGAAAGCTCATAGCGCAAGCCGGAAAAAGCGCTTTAAAGGGTGCTTACCGCAAGGCGCTTGCGGCCCATCCACAGCTCGGACAAGCCGTTTCCGGCGGTCTTGCGAAGCTTTCCGTACTCGAACGTGACGGCTGCGACAACATGGACGAGGCGGCGGACGCGTTTGCCGCGATGCTGGCAATCGTATTCGCGACGCCGGTTGAGGGGCGCGAACGCGTGGCGATGGAATGGCTGGGATACAATCTCGGCAAGTGGATCTACCTGATCGACGCGTTCGACGATTTGGATAAGGACGCCGCCAGCGGGAGCTATAATGTGCTGCTGTCGCAATTTCGCGGCCAGGGCGAGAATCCCGAAGGGATACGCCTCAGCGCAGAGCCGCGCGTGCGGTTGAATTTGGCGCGCGCGCTGCAGGAAGCGCAAAAGGCGATGTTATTGTTGGAGCTGAATTCGCAGCGGGAGCTGCTTGAAAATATTGTGAAACTAGGATGCCGCGCGAGGATGGAGCAGGTGCTGTGCGGCAAAAAAGAGGAGTGCGTCGATGGATCCATATAAGGTATTGGGCGTTAGCGAGGGAGCGTCTCAGGAGGAGATTCGCAGGGCGTATAAATCGCTTGTCAAGAAGTATCATCCCGACCAATTTACGGACAATCCGCTAAAGGAGCTCGCTAACGAAAAGCTAAAGGAGATAAACCAAGCCTACGAGATGCTCACCAAAAACGGCGGACAAGCCCGCAGCTGGTACGGCGGAGCGTCCGGCTATCGCTATAATACTGGCTCCGGCCAGCGTTCATACGCCAACTACAGCCCGCAATCGGGGTCGCCGGAATTCGCGGCAGTGCGCGAAAAGTTGTCCGCCAACGACATGCGCGGCGCGCAGAGCCTATTGGACTCAATGAGCAACCGTACCGCCGAATGGCATTATCTCTACGGCATCGTATATCTGCGCATGGGCTGGTATGATCAGGCGCGGCAGTATTTTCAGGTCGCGTATCAGGCCGAGCCGAACAATCCAGAGTACCGCAACGCCTACGCCTCGGTATCGCAGAATTCCGGAGGCTTTGGCGGCGGAGGCGGCATGGGCGGCTGCGAAATCTGCCAGGGACTGCTGTGCGCGGACTGCTGCTGCCGCTGCTTCGGGGGCAATCTATGCGGGTGCTAGCATATGCATAACAGACGTCAATTGCGCGGTACGCAGCGCGTTACCTTTTCCGCTATGACCGTTGCGCTTAGCATGGTCTGTCTGTACGTCGCCTCTCTCCTGCCGGGAGGGAGTCCGGCGCTTTATTTCATTGCCTCGGTTTTGGCGGCGGGCCTCGTTCTGGAAGGGGAGGGCGCGTTCGCGATTCTGGCTTATATTGCCACCAGCATTCTCGCGGCCCTCATCGTGCCGAATAAGCTGATGACTGTACCTTACATAGCGTTGGCTGGGCACTACTGTATCTTCAAGCTGTTTATCGAGCGCCGCGTCGCGTCCAGGCTCATCCAGCTTATACCCAAGCTGGTCTATATGGCGGCTTTTACGGCGCTCGCCGTGTGGCTGTGCATACCCGTATTCGGCTACGACGCTCTGGCGAACCTGCCTGTACCGCTGGGCGTTGCGATAGCGCTGGCGATTGTCGTGTTAGTCGCGTACGACTGGCTTTTGACCTATACGATCCGTTTCTACGATATCAGCATTCGCCCGATGCTCATCGGCAAGCGGGGAAGGTAGGGCGCTTTGTACGAAACAGGGTTTGATCTCGCCGCGGTCATCATGAGCTACTGGTTCGCCCTGCTCGTATTATTCATATTGGCCAAAACCATTCAAAACGCCTATCTGGAATATAAGGGCGAGCGCGAGGTGCGCGGCGGGCTTGACAGGCCGCGCACGATGGCGTATGTCGAGATTTCCGCGCCGGAGGGGGACGCGCTGGGCAAGCGCTTTCCGCTTCGCCGCGAGAATATTCTGGGGTCCGGCGCGGGCTGCGATATCCGCCTGCCGTTCCGCTCCGTTTCGGGCGAGCACGCGAGCATCTACCAAAAGAGCCGCAAGGCTTTCGTCTCCTCCCTAGCGGGGCGCAAGGGCGTATTCGTCAACGGCGAACGCATCGCGCACCCGAGGGAACTCTGCGAAAACGACCGCATCCAGCTCGGTAAAATCGAGCTGGTCTATAGAATCGCGAAAGAGGGATAAGGAGGTTGCATATGCGTCTGCTGCGCAGGACTAGCGCCAAAGCGCTGCTCTTCCTGATCATTCTTTTTGAGCTGTCCGCGTTTGCGTTATTGGCGTTCCGCAGCCAGGGCGAGCTAGACACGCAGGCTCTTATCGTGGGCGGAGCTATGGTCGCGCTGCTTTTATTCCAATATTTGGCGCTTAGGGCGTTTTTTAAGAATATCGACCGTTATCTGCTGATTGTGGCGAATGTCCTGATTACGATAGGCATGATCGTACAATACCGCCTCGACCCGGAGACGGCGTTCCGTCAGCTCATATGGATCGGTATCGGTATGCTGCTGATGATCGTCGCGATCGTGGTCGTTCGGCATATCAAGGCCTTGCTACGGTTTAACTGGCTGTATATGATCTTTTCGGCGGCGCTGCTTACGCTGCCGATTCTCTTCGGCAGGACGACGGGAGGCGCGAGAAACTGGCTGCCAATCGGGCCGTTTGCCTTTCAGCCGAGCGAATTTATCAAGGTCGCTATCATATTCCTGATGGCGAAGTGGATGTATGAAAAGCGGCGCACGGTGCAGCTGCTGCCGCTGGGATTGTTCGTGGGCCTATGCATTGCGCTCTTGGTGGTACAGCGCGATCTCGGCGCGGCGCTGCTCTACGCGGGTACGGCGCTGATTCTCTACTATGTCGGTACCGGCAATTGGATCGTCACGCTTGGAACGCTGGGGCTGGTTTCCGCGGGGGCCGTCGCGTCGTATCATCTGTTTTCGCATGTGCGCGTGCGCGTGGAGATTTGGAAGAACCCCTGGGCGACGTATTCCACGGACGGCTATCAGGTGGCGCAGGGGCTTATGGCCATCGCCTCGGGCGGGCTGTTTGGCCTGGGCCTGACGCGCGGCGCGCCCAAGTCCATTCCGGCGTACCATACGGATTATATCTTCGCCGTCATCTGCGAGGAATTCGGCATACTAGTCGGCCTGTCGGTCGTGGCGTTCTATCTGGTGATCATCATGCGCGGCGCGCTCATCGCGCTGGGCGCGCGCGATAAATTCCGCGCGCTGCTGGCGATCGGCTGCACT
>QMCE01002117.1_pt1 | contig 15517 bp, 12 predicted proteins | sample 1821851 | NCBI WGS metagenome assembly QMCE01 (sample SAMN09453174, study PRJNA476694) | Termite gut metagenome, whole genome shotgun sequencing project. | isolation source: worker | host: Odontotermes sp. | place: South Africa:Pretoria | collected 2016-01-28
TGATGTTCTTAATAAATGCGGATTAACACTTGAAGAAGCAATTCTGCTGTTCATAAAAGAAACTGTGCGGCTTGGCAGAATCCCTTTTGAGTACATACAGGAGGATTTATTGGAGGCAAAGCGCCTTATCCAGCTTATCATTCGGGTGAGCGAGAGAGAAAGAGATTTGATTTATCAAAAGATGGCGCTGTTGGGAACGGAAAATCTCAGCGCCTACATACGCAAGATTGCCATTGACGGCTACATCATCAATGTGGATTACACCGAAATGAAAAACCACGCGGCCCAGCTCCAGCGCGTCGGCAATAATATCAATCAGGTAGTCAAGCGGATGAACCAGACGGGCAGCTTGTACAAGACCGATGTGGCCGAAGTCAAGAAGCTGCTTCATGATATTTGGATTCTGGAACGGCGGCTGCTGTCGAGGTCGCGGAATCATTGAGGTTCAGGAAAATAATTCTTGACATTATATACCTACCAGTATATAATAAGGACATGAAAAATTCAACCAGCAGAGATACACTTCTACAGTGCGCGTTGGCTCTTTTTTCGGAAAAGGGCTATGACGGTGCGGGCATAAATGAAATTGTTCAGATGGCGGGCGTCACCAAGCCGACGCTTTACTATTTCTTTGGGAGCAAGGAAGGGCTTTTTGAAGAAATCCTAAAGCTGTATTACGAGCGGCTTAATGCTTCACTGGCAAAGGAATCTGTCTATACCCCCAACTCCCACAGTTATGGCGACGACGTACTTCCCGTGTTGTTGCGGACAGCAACAGCTTACTTCACTTTCACGCAGGAATATAAACAGTTCTATTTAATGCTTCTTTCCCTGACATTTTCGCCGCCTACAGTGCAAGCGTCCAAGTTAGTAGAGCCTTATCATATCGCTCAATATAGGATTATCATCCAATGCTTTGAGAGGATTGCCGAGACGCACACGAATCTAAGGGGCAAGGAGCGGCAGTGCGCGTATCACTTTATCGCAATCATCAACCAGAACATCGGACTGTGGAATTATGGATATGTTGAGTTGAACGAGCAGCAAGCGGAATCAATCGTAAAACAGTTCATGCACGGAATTTTCTCGTAAAGCGATAATGCCGAAAGCACATCTATGTCGATGTGCTTTCAAAATTAATTATTATATACATACTGGTATATATATTGCGGGAGTGGTCTATATGAAGCACATCGAATACGACCCGCTTCTCGCTCCTTTTGAGGGCGAATTATTACGGCGATTGGAAAACTACCACGACAAGAGAACGCAGTTGTTGGGCGGCGGTTATTCCCTGTCGGATTCCCTGTCGGACTTCGCCAACGGACATCTGTACTATGGATTTCACCAAACTGATGATGGCTGGATATACCGCGAATGGGCTCCAAACGCGGTGAAGATGTATTTGACGGGCGACTTTAACGGCTGGAACCGGCAATCACATCCCATGTGGAGTATTGGGAACGGCAGCTTTGAGATATTTTTACCGGGCAAGGATTCTCTCCCACACGCTTCGCAAGTCAAGGTACATATCCACACGCGCGATGAAGCCTTTGACAGAATCCCTCTCTACATACGGCGGGCTGTCCAACTGCCCAATTTGAGCTTCAACGGCGAGATATGGAATCCCCCGGAGCCGTTCTGGTGGACAGATGCAGGATTCTCTGCAAGCCAGAATTTGTTCATTTATGAATGTCACGCCTTCACCGAGGTTGTCCTGCCGCGCATATCCCGCGCCGGTTACAACGCCGTCCAGCTTATGGCTATTGCGGAACATCCTTATTACGGCTCGTTTGGCTATCAGGTGTCCAACTTTTTCGCCGTGTCCTCGCGCTTCGGGACGCCCGATGATTTGAAGCGTTTGATCAATACGGCACATAGCATGGGAATAGCTGTATTTCTGGATTTAGTCCACTCCCACTCGGCGCGCAACATTGAGGAAGGCATCGGTCGTTTTGACGGTACGGAACACCAGTTTTTCCACAGCGGGGAGCGGGGAAATCATCCCGCTTGGGGCACGAAGCTGTTCAACTACGGAAAGCTGGAGGTCATACATTTTTTGCTGTCAAACATCAAGTTTTGGATAGAGGAATACCACTTTGACGGCTTCCGCTTTGACGGAATAACATCCATGATTTACAACGATTACGGTACGGAACCGTTCACCGATTACCGGCAGTATTTCTCTGAAAACATTGACGCCGACGCAGTTACATATCTGCAACTGGCGACGCAACTGTGCAAGGAGGTCAAGCCGGACTGTGTGCTGATAGCCGAGGACATGAGCGGTATGCCCGGAATGTGCGTACCGATTGAAGACGGCGGGATTGGTTTTGACTACCGTTTGGGGATGGGAGCGCCGGATTACTGGATAAAGACGCTCCGTGACAGGCGCGATGAAGATTGGGATTTAGGGCAGCTTTGGCATGAGCTTACACAGCGCCGGCCACAGGAAAAAGTGATCGGCTACTGCGAAAGCCACGATCAGGCGCTGGTTGGCGACAAGACAATCATGTTCTGGCTGGCCGACAGTGAAATGTATTGGAATATGCGCAAAGACTCCCAAAGCCACATCATAGACCGGGCAATGGCGCTTCATAAAATGATACGGTTGATTACTTGCGCGTTGGCCGGGGAAGGCTATCTGAACTTTATGGGGAACGAGTTCGGTCATCCCGAATGGATTGACTTCCCCCGCGACGGCAACGGCCATAGCTATCACTACGCCCGCAGGCAGTGGAGCTTGGCGGAGGACGATAATCTGCGGTATCAATTCTTGCTCAAGTTTGACACGGCGATGATTGCGCTGATGAAAAATGAAAACCTTTTAAGGCATACGCCCGAGCTAATCCTGAACGACGAAACAGCCAAAGTTTTAATATTCCGAAAAGGCGCGTATACGTTTGCGTTCAACTTTCATACGTCAAATCAGTATGCGCTGGATAATGGGGAGAATCACAAAATCATTTTGCACAGCGATTGGGATGTCTTTGGCGGCACTGTCAAGATATGTAATCACGTTCGCGATCTTACTCTTATGCCCCGTACCGCCGTTGTAATTTTCTGAGAATGATAATGCAGAAAGTAGGTGACACCATGAGCAAAGACGAATGGCTTCTATGCCCTGTGTGCGGGAGCAAAACCCGCGACAGGATTAGGGCAGATACGGAGCTTAAAAACTTCCCGCTGTTCTGCCCAAAGTGCAAACACGAAACCCTTAACAACGTAAATAAACTGAATATAACTCTTATCACAGAGCCAGCCGCTAAGACGCAGGGACAATAAGACGTTAAGACGCAGGGCCGATAACATGTGAGTATTCTCACAATTATTGGCTCTTTTTCTCGGGTATATTGTCGACTATGACATACGCTTTATACTATGCAATCTGCCCGTCTTTCAGCCGAATCACGCGATTGCCGTACCGGGTGGATTCTTCCGAATGCGTAACCATCAAAATAGTAATGCCATACTGCTGATTAAAATTTCGTAATAGTTCCAACACCTCTTTTCCACTCTGGCTGTCCAGATTTCCAATAGGCTCGTCTGCAAATATCACTTTGGGGCGGTTAATTAGCGCACGCGCGATGGCGGTGCGTTGCTGCTGCCCGCCAGAAAGCTCCATTGGGCGGTGTTTTCGGTGTTCATAAAGCCCTACCGCTTTTAGCAATTCTTCCAGCCGGCTGTTCACTGCGCTTCGTTTTTTGCCATCCAGCATCGCAGGAATAAGCACATTTTCTTCTACGGTTAAATTGTCAATCAGGTTATACGCTTGGAACACAAACCCAATTTCATCTCTGCGCATGGCGCTTTCTGCGCTGTCAAGTAAAGAGCCAATTTCCTTGCCATTTATGGCAACAGTGCCTAAATCAGCCTTGTCCAGCCCGCCCAAAATGTACAGTAACGTGCTTTTACCCGAACCTGACGGCCCCATTAGTGAGACAAATTCACCCTGGTTTATGTGCAGGCTTATGTCTTTCAGCACTTGCAGATTTTGTTCGCCTATCGTAAAATTCTTGGAAATATTTTTTGCCTGTATCATTATAATAATCTCCTCATTCTATTCGTAACGGATGCTGTTCATAATGGATATGTTCTTGCCCTTAAAGAACGGAACAAGCGAACAGAGCATTATGGCGGTGATTCCGGCAATGCACATTCCCGCGATTTTCATAACCGGAACAGTTGCCGAAACATTGCCCCAAAACATACCGACTAAAAGCGGTATCATGCCAATTATCAGCATCCCCGTAACCAGTCCTATTAGCGTTCCTATTATTCCGATTGTCGCCGCTTCTGTCATCAGCATACGCCCCATACTTTTCCTCGACATCCCAACACATCTGTACATCGCAAGATTGCGCTGACGGCCTATAAAACAGGCAACCATGTTGTTGACAATTCCAAGAAATCCGATAAGCATAGCGAAATATGCATAAGTGTTGATTGCGTTGAATATTCCCTCTACCTTGTCGGCGTTTGCACTTTCCAGTTCTTGCTTTGTATATATCGACAAAACATCCTTTGCGTAAACTCGTAAGATATTGCTTTTAGCCATATCGGGATTGCCTCTTGTTTTGATTGCTATGTGAGTAAAATTATCTTCTCCTAAGTGACTTCTATAAGTATCTGACGATATATAGCCCACGTGCCCTCATCGAGCGAAACGGTCAGAGTATCCCCAATTTTAAGGCCGAACTTGTCGCGGAGAATAGTGGTAGTCACAATATCGTTATCTTTAAGGTTATTTAATGCAACTATCGTTTCGGGCGGGACATTCGCTTGGTAAAAATCAAAATAGTCTGCTCCGTCAACTCCGACAAGCCCGTTCAAAAATGTGCCATATTGGGGCACTGTGCCCCAAGCCATAAAAACGCCATATGCGCTTTCAACTCCCTCAACCTCAGTTAAATCTTCAAGCGTCTGTGGATTTGATTCGCGCAGTTCCATTTGAATATCATACGAATCACGCTGATACATATTTCTGATATCCGATGACAGTGTGTTAAAAAGGGTTGTCATCAGAATCATGATAGCGATTGTAGAGCCGAATAAGCGGGTATTGTTCACAAGTGCCTTGAAATCACCCGTATTGCGTACCCCCAATACTATTTCTTGTGGGGCATTACGGAATATACGGGCAGCGAAACGGCAAACAGCAGGAATCATCAGGTTAATCCCAATCAGTGCCAAAACAACTGCCAAGAATGCAATAATCATTCCGATGAATCCCTGCCCAATGGCAAAGGGAACGATTGTAACGGGAACAAACAGGAAAACCCCAAAAATCCAACGTTTATCGGATTTGATTTTCTGCTTTTGGTAGTCATTAAGAATTATATTTTTTATCGGCATTTTCGTGGTATTGAAAATGGGCAGCATCGCGCTTAATACTGTCAGAATCACGGAAGCGGCTATTGTAAAGAAGACCTCATACAACCCAAAAACAATTCTGCTTTCTTCTATGTCTGTATTCGCGCTGAAAAACATGGATTTTATTAAATGCAGAATGCCAACACCTAAGATACAGCCGATAATGCCGCCGACAGTACCGATAACCATACTTTCAGCGATAAGAATACGGTTTGCCTTTCTGCGGGAACAGCCCACACTGCGAAGTATGCCAAATATTTTTATCCGTTCATTGACAATCAAATTAAACGATGTATATATGATAAAAATACTCATGAACACAACGAGTATGCTTGAAATCCAGAAGGGCATTACAAAATTATTCGTTTCCGCATTTATAATAGTATGGTCAACGCCAAGATTCACGACATATTGCGGCATTGCTTCTGTAAGGGTTTGTTTTAAGCTATCAACAGGCAGCGAGTTATCCGTTTTGATAAATAGTAAATTACATTTCCCACCGAGAATGTCGTTCAAGGTTTCGCGCGGCATAAGCAAATATCCGCCGTCAGCCATATCACGGGTAAACAAGCCTCTCATCTGGCTAATCCCTGCAATCAGAAAATCCTGTGCTTGGCCATCTATTTCCAGCGGGAGGGTTTCTCCGGTGGTTACACCCAACTGTTCTGCAAAAGCCGCGCTCATGATGAGTTTATTGCCGACCCAATCGTCCAGGCTCCCCGATTCCAAAGACAGCGGATTGCGTGCATTGAACTCGGTTATATCCGTACCGAGCGCAGTAAAATAGTGCTGTGCGTCGGTATTCTCAGGGGCGTAAAGCGCTTTGCTTGTTATCAATTCTTGCATGTATTCAAATTGCTCGGTGTATGGGGTTATATAATTTGTGTCTATCCATTCCTCCGCCCCTACCGACTGTTTAACGGTGATATAAATATCCGCATTACCGCTATAGCGGACACTTTTTTCGTAGATTGTCCGCCCTATTGTATTTTGAAAACCGGCATTTGCAAACAACAGGGACGCGCAGGCTGTGATGGAAAACAACAGTAAAAACAGCCGTGCTTTCTTTTGTATCAGGCTTGCATACAGTGTTTTTGCAATCATATGTGCTTTTCCTCTTCCAGTTTTTGGCGCCTACGTTTAATTTGCTTGTTTATCGTATCTACATCGCGCCGGACAATAATCATGTCGAGAACAATCGCTGCGGCAAAAACGGGAACGACGGATAAGACTATGTTCAAAATGTCTGCCAAAGTATACCACCAGTGCCAAACCCACCCAAAAAGGAACACCGTGCAAAGAACCATTACAAAGTTAAACACATACACCAGCCAATGAATGCGCACAGGAATCAGATTTATTGGCAGTTGCAGCAAGCAAATAACCAAGGCGGTAAGTAACAATTCTAATGCAAACGCTGTTCTGTCCCATTCTCCGCCAACCACAGAACCGATGACAAAAACTGAAATAACGATGAGCGCAAACAGCAGCAGCCAGCGCCGAATAAAGCCCTTTATTCCTGCAAAATCTTTCATTCTGCTTCCTCCATTCTTGCGAATGTTTCTTTGATGTTCCCAAGATAGGTGCGGGAGACATTTACCTTTTCTCCGTTGATAAGCAAGGCTTCCAGCCTACTGTTGGCAATGCTGCGGATGCTTTCCATCACGTTGATGTTCACGAGGCAAAACTTGCTGATTTGAACGAAGTTAAATCCTTTTAGCTTTTCGTGCAACTGATACAGCCGCAATTCTGAGCGAAAAACAGCCGTTTTTGTGTAGATAAAAGTTTTCTTGTCCACACTCTCGATATAATAAATATCAGTTACAGATATTTTGTACTGACGCCCATTGTCCAAGCCGCAAATGTGCTGGTCAAATTGTTCAATGTGTTTTATTAAGTTTTGCGCCGTCTGGTCAAGCACCGCATAACGAAGCTCTACTTCGATTTCGGGGAGACCGTCTTGCTGCTTTTTTATTAGTATCACCACATGTCACCACCTTGTTTATTATTGTATCGCATTTTGGCCTCTCTGCAAGATGACCGCAACCAAGTTACAAATTCCCTTTACCAAAATACAATACGACAACAAGGTTTCGAGCAGAGCATACCTTTGGAAACCATACTGCCCGCTCAAACTGTCCCACCTCCCATGGCCGCCATGGGCAATCTAAATCGTGAGATGCTACGAGCAAATATTGGGCGTTCATCCCCACGCCCATCTTGGACGTGCTGCCCATCAGCACCCGGATGGCCCCGGCGCAGACTTTGGCCACAATCTCTTTCTTCTGCGCCTCGTTCTTCGCATCGTGTATAAAAGCGATTTCTTCGGGCGCGATGCCTTTGGCAATCAGCTTTTCTTTTATGTAAAAGTGTTCTACATGGTTTTCCTGCACGAGTTTTCGCGTCGTACTGTCTGCAATGTCGCCGAGCATTTTTCTAAACTGAAGTAGCATTACCACATCGGGATAAGGCTTGAACATTTCCTCGTAAAACTTGCGCGATGTCATATAGCACCTCCAAAAGTATTGTCAATGGCAGATGGATGTGCTATCTTGTTTGTAGAGCGTTTGACACAGAAGATATGATATCTATTGCGCCTGCTCATGCGTTCCGAGAAACATCAGTTTTGAGTGATGTCCCTCCGATGGGCCACATTTCTTCCAAAATTTCCCCAAAACTGAAACATGGCACAAAGCCTTATGGAATGCGGGTTTGCGGGTTTTCTACTGTATTTTCCTTTATGTGAACGGCGTTTTTTGTGTCCCTAGCGGCAATGAACTGCCACCAAAGGACACTGCCGACTTTGTTTTCCGTAAAACTCAAAATCTTTTGTGGGCAACCACGTGGGGGTTCAAGTCCCTTCGCCGCACCATTTTATAACGCTCCTGCACCTCTTTTATGGCGCAGGGGTTTTTGTTTCTCCCTTGCCACCCGCGATGTCCCCCTCACGCGGGGGTACACCCCAATATTGCATTTGCAGACGCAATTTTTGAGTTGAAACCCAAGTGCACACACGTCTTTATGGTTTCCCGTAAAACCTGAAATGTGCAGGCGGCACTTTTCAAGACCATATGATGCCTTAGTTTCTTTCTTATTTGCGCATATAGTAAAACCACTCTCATCATGAGGTGTACTATGCAGGAACGTTTATTTGACGAACTCTGCCCCTATATCCGTGAAGCAGGGCTGCAGCATCAGGATTCCTGGCGAAATGCAGTTCGTCGCATTTACGACCACCAGTTCCTTTACTGCTTTATCGGGCAGGCCCATGCCATTATACAGAACCGCTACTACAAATTGTTAAGTGGCGCTATGATTATAGTGCCACCCAACACGCCGCACCGCTTTTGGGTGGATGATGTTTTACCGGGGGAGCTATACTGGATGCATTGTGACTTCTTTTTTTACACGGACCGCAAGTGGTTGTTTGAACTGTACAACGACCCTGAGCGATACATGACCCTTTTTGGTACTTCGTTGCAATACCCAGAGCATATAAGGGAAACCCCTGTTTTTGAAGGTGGCTACCGCTTACCGGAATTTTTAATGATGGAAAATGACGACACGGTTGAATACTTGTTCCGCAGCATCCATAAGGCCTACCAGCGGCACGACCGCTTTTGGCAACTGGCGGCAAAAAGCGATTTTCTTGAACTGCTGAATGAGATATTCTGTCAAACCGTGGGGGAAAACGCTGTTGCACTTCGTAGCCATCAGGTGGCTGGGCAGATGAAACGCTTCGTTGCCGGAAATTATTACCATAACATCACCGTAAAGGACATTTGTGCCACAACAGGCCTGAATTGCGAGTACGCCAGCAAATTGTTTAATAAAGAAACCGGGCTGCGCCCGGTGGAATACCTGAACCGTTACCGGGTGGGCAAGGCAAAGCGGTTGATGCTGGAATCTGATCTTTCCATCGCTGACATAGCTGAAATGGTGGGTTTCAACAGCGTGAGCTATTTTTGCAGCGTGATAAAAAAATACGAGGGCTGTTCGCCCGAAATTCTGCGTGCGAAGGTAACAGAGCTTTTGGCCGACGAAGGCGTCCAAAAATAACGGACATCATGCTGTCTTTTTCAAATATATTTTTAGGGGAAAAAACGCCGCAGCGCGTCTCATGCAAAAATTCTGTTAATAATATAGGGACATTTCTAACGAATTTTAGGATGAGCACCACCTACCATATTTGCAGGTTGCGAATGTGGTGGGTGGTGTTTTCTTCGCCTGCCGTAAAGTTTGGCAAATCAGTAAAAAGCGGAATTCTCAACGATATCTGTTTTGTTAAATTCATGATTGTTTTGTATTTTACATTGCCATATCACCATGCTAGAATACCTCTATCAATAATACACAAATATTCCTTTATTCTCCGGCCTTTATTGGGAATATATGTGACTATTCACTTGAAAATCCTGACAGTAACGTGTTGAAAGAAGGGGGGCGCAGGGTAGCCTGATTAACCGGCAAGAGGACAATAAAACGGTTTTGTTGAAATAAGCGTTCTGATGAAGCAAAAAGGAGAAGGGAATTATGAAGAAAAGCTTACTTGCACTTGTATTGGCTGCCCTTGTGCTGCTGGCCGCTTGTAGCGGTGGCGGCACATCCACCGCCGCAGCACCTGCCGCTTCTCTGGGAGGGGACAGCGCCGCGCCCGCAAACACCGGCACGCCCAGCTGGATTGGCGGAACCTTGCAGTACGATTTGAATGCCCCGGTAAATGGTGGTGCAGACATTGATATCCTGATGTGGGCCGAGCCTGAAACGGAGCCTTACTATCAGGCGATATCCGATAAATATATGGCGGTGCACCCCAACGTTAAGGTGCAGGTGGTTAGCCAACCGTGGGACGATTACTGGACAAAGCTGCCCCTGGCGCTGGAATCTGGCAACGGGCCGGATTTGTACCGCTCTCATTACGGCCACATTGGGAACTTGGCCAAGTATTCCTATAACCTGCCCGAAGACATCTTCCCCCGCGCGGAACTGTATGCCGATTTTCCCGCGGCTGAAGACTTGGTGATGGCGGACGGCAACCTTTATTCCATCCCGCTGGGTTCCACATTCTCCTCCGGCATCTACTACAATAAAACCATGTGGGCAGGGGCGGGCCTTGGGGAAGATGACATCCCCAAAACCTGGGATGAGTTTATTGAAATTGGTGTGAAGTTAACCCAAAAAGATGCCGCAGGCAATGTAACTCAATACGGTTTTTCCATTGACAGTTCCTTCCAGAATTTTATTGTGGCCATGAACTACGGAAGCGGCCTGGCACTGTTAAAAGAAGACCAGTTTACTTGGAACCTGGATACGCCGGAAATGTATGAAAACCTTGATTTGTTGCGTGCTTTCAAAGACGAGCATGGCTTTATGATGTATTCCGACGGCGACTGTGAGGATCAGTTCGGCCACGGGCAGTGCGCCATGATGAGTAACTGGAACTGGGTAGGCGGTTATTTCAACGATGTGTATCCTGACGTTGACTGGGGTTATTTCCTGATGCCCACCAAGGATGGCAACCCCGCCCCGGCGTATGGTTTAAAGGACTATGAATGGGCGCTGGGCGTAAGCGCAGCCGATGAAGCCAAGCGTGCGGTTGCCTTCGATTTGTACAAGTATTTTTTATGCGAACAGGAAACATTTGCCGATGTGGCCATTCGATTGGGCCTGATGCCCGCCAACGTGCACCTGACAAGCGACCCCCGTGTGCAGGAGTACGAGAACTTGGTAGTGGCTGACACCGTAGCCGACCGGTTTGTATATCTTGGCGCCATTCCGTCTAACGATGTGCGCAACAAAGCCCTGCAGGTAGCAGGCGCCGATATCTTTGTGAATGGCAGGGACCCAAGAGAGGTCATTCCCGCAACGCAGGCCAGCATTATGCAAGATATTACGCAAAATGCCATGGACTACACGGCGGTGGAAGAGCAATACGCGCATTACGATGAGTTGCATATTTAGTATAGGCCTTTCCACAGGCCATACGGCAGGGCGGCAATTTCTGCCGCCCTGCCGTATGGTACCGCTATCCATAGCACAATTACCACTTGTTGCCGGTAAAACGCGGCAACCGAAAGCATATAAAAGTGGGGGATGATGGCTTGAAGAAAAAGAAAAGCCTGTTGCTTGGGCAAAAAGGGCTTATCATATGGACGGTAACACTGGTGCTGCTGGTGTATGGGGTATTTGTGTATTTCCCCATTGGGTACGGCCTGTTCACCAGCTTCTTCGCATGGAATCCTTTCCGGGATTTGTTTACCTTTGTGGGGCTTGATAATTACGTCAACATCTTGTCCAAACCCGAATTTTGGCAGGCGGCCCTGGTAACGGTGCTGTTTACAATTGGCAGCTTGGTTTTCACTGTGGGCCTTGGTTTGCTGCTGGCCACGTTTATCCAGTACACCAAAAAAGGGGCTTCGCTGTACCGGGGGGTATACTTCCTGCCGGTCATCGCCCCGGTGGTGGGTACCAGCATGCTGTGGCGCTTTATCTTTAACTACGATAGCGGCTTTATCAATTCCATTTTAATGGCGCTGGGCTTTTCCAAGGTGCCTTGGCTGCAAGACCCAAACCTGGCGCTGGGTGTGCTGATTTTTGTGGAGGTATGGAAGGATATTGGCTACGCGCTGGTGCTTATTCTGGCGGGAATGAACAACATCGATGCCAGTATTTATGAAAGCGCCTCCATTGACGGCTGCCCGAAGCCACGGCAGTTTTTTTTCATTACTCTGCCGCTTATCCGGGGCACCCTCACCATCCTTACCATCACAAAACTCATCGATTTTATGCAAATTTATACCCCGGTAAAATTTCTTACCGAGGGCGGGCCGGGTACCGTTACCCAAACGGTGTCTTTCTTCATCTTCGAACAGGCTTTCAGTTTCTACAACTTTGGCTCGGCGTCTGCGGTATCCTTTATTTTGTTTATCGTTATTTTCCTGTTGTCGCTATTCCAGCTGCGCATGGGCCGGGAAAAGGAGGACTGAGGAAATGTCCAAGCCGAAAATACATTTGTGGAGCCTTGTTCTTCACATCTGCCTTATTGTGGTGGGGCTGATTATGCTGCTTCCCTTTGTGTGGATGCTGCTGAGCAGCCTGAAATCCACGGCGGAAATCACCAAGATACCGCCCAGCTTTTTGCCGGACAATTTTGCCAATTTTTCCAACTTTGAAACGGTGTTTGGCAAGTACAACTTCGGTATTTTTTTCAAGAACAGCCTGTACTATGCTGTGGTAAAAACCGCTGTCACCGTATATGTGTCGTGTCTTGTGGGGTATGTATTGGCCAAGTTCCGTTTCCGCGGGCGGCAGGTCATTTTCACCCTCATCATCGCCACCATGATGGTGCCCTGGCCCGCCACCCTGATACCCAACTACCAAATGATGGTATGGTTCGGCTGGCTGGACAAGGACATCTCCATCCTGTATTCCGCCCTCACCTCTGCCTACGGTGTGTTTTTAATGCGGCAGTTTTCCTTCTCCATCTCAGATTCCCTTCTGGAGGCCGCCCGCATAGACGGCGCGGGGGAAATGCGTATTTTCCACCGCATTGCCCTGCCAATGATGACGAATGGCATGGGGGCCCTTGCCATCATGATTTTTTTGTGGGAGTGGGACAACTATCTGTGGCCTTACTTAATGTTGTCCAGCCCCGGCAAATATACCCTGCCCATTGGCCTTGCCATGACAAAGGGCCAGTTTGTGGCCGACTATGGCCCCATGTTTGCCGGCATAAGCATTGCGGTACTGCCGGTAGTGCTGGCGTACCTGCTGTTCCAGCGCGGCTTTATCCAGGGCGTTGCCCTGGGCGGGGTAAAAGAATAACAAGCAAAAACCTGCCGTACCATACCCGCAGGTGCAGAAAGGATGGGAGCATGTTTTCCCTTCTGGATAATGATTGGTCTAATCTTGCGGTGCTGCACAAAAACCGGTTGCCCGCCCGCGCCCATTTTGTGCCGGGTGCTTCGCCAGAGGCGGTGCTGCAAAGCCCTTATACAACGCAACGTGCTGTTCTTTTAAATGGCGAATGGGACTTTAACTGGTTGGAAAGCCCCTTGTTGCTTACCAGCGAAATGGTGGAAGCCCTTCCCACCGGGCAGCACACCATTTCCGTACCAATGAACTGGCAGTTTGCCGGGTATGGGCAGATGCTCTACACCGACATGGATTATCCCTTTGCCGTGAACCCGCCTGCCATCCCCGCCCAAAACGAGACCGGGGTGTACAAGCGCGTCTTTTCCCTGAAAGATGTGGACGGATTCCGCTTTTTTCTGCGGTTTGAAGGGGTGGAGAGCGCCTTCCATCTTTATGTGAACGGCAAACAGCTGGGCTACAGCCAGGGCAGCCGCATGCCTGCGGAATTTGAGATAACAAGCCAGGTGCGTGAAGGCGAAAACCAGCTTTGCGTAGTGGTTTACCAGTATTGCGACGGCAGCTATCTGGAAGCCCAGGATATGTGGTGGCTGGGGGGCATCATCCGGGATGTGGTGCTGCTGCGGCGCCCGCAAACCTATATAGAGGACTTGGTGCTGGACCCGGATTATGACGTGGAAGCCGGGGCCGGCGTGCTGAACCTGCGCCCCCGTTTTAATGCGGAGATTGCCCGGCTGGAAATTTGCGTGTACGATGGGAAGCGTGTGCTATATAAAAATGAAGAGGTGCCGGTGGGCGGCCTGCGGGCAAGCATACCGGGCGCCTGCGCCTGGAGCGCGGAATGCCCCGCGCTTTACCCGGTGCTGGCAACCCTGTACGAGAGAAAGGGCAATAAAACACTGGAAAGCGTATGCCTGCCTACCGGCTTTCGGCATATCGAAATCAGGGGCGGGCTGTTGCTTTTGAATGGCCAACGCATTTTTATGAAGGGCTTTAACCGCCATGAGTACAACCCCGGCAAGGGCCGTGTGGTGAGCCGTGAAAGTACCCGGCAGGATTTGTTGCTTATTAAAAACGCGGGACTGAATGCCGTGCGCTGTTCCCACTATCCAAACAACGCTTTTTTGTACCAGTTGTGCGATGAGCTGGGCCTTTATGTAATTGACGAATGCGACATGGAGGCCGACGGGATGAAGCCGGTGGGCCAGCAAAGCCGCCTTGCGGGCAACCCCGCCTGGAAAGCCGCCCATTTGGATAGGGTGGAACGTATGGTATCGCGCGAGCGCAACTTTGCCTGCGTGCTGTTGTGGTCTTTGGGCAACGAGTCTGGCTACGGCGAGAATATTGCCGCCATGTACCACTGGTGCAAGCAAAATGAACCCATGCGCCCTGTGCACTACGAGGGCGACTGTAAAAACCAAAGCGTGGATGTAAGCAGCAGCATGTACACCCCCCTTGGCGATTTAGCCGAACTGGATTTGGCAGACACCCCATTGCGCCCGCACATTTTGTGCGAGTTTTGCCACGGCATGGGCAACGGCCCGGGCGGCTTAGACAGTTACTTTGAACTTGCCTATGGCAGCCGCCGGATACAGGGCTTGTTTGCGTGGGAGTTTATGGACCACGGCGCGCGCGGTAAAACGCCCAGTGGGCAAACAAAATGGTTGTATGGCGGCGATTTTGGTGAGGCCTACCACAACGGAAACTTTTGCCTGGACGGGTATATTATGGCCGACAGGCGGCCAAGCCCTGCGTTTAATGAATATAAGGCCGTGGCGGCCAATGTGCATTTTGCCGGTTTTGACGCCGCCGCCTGCCGGGTGAAGCTGCAAAACCGTTGGGACTTTACCGCCCTGGACGCGGCCCGGCTGGAATGGCGCGTTATTGGCGGCGAGGACGAGCTTTGCGCCGGTACGCTTGACCTGCCACCGGTGTGCCCGGGCGTATACGCTGAGGTGGAGATTCCGGCGGCGGCGCTGGAGGCCTGCGCCGCCGGACATGCCCCTGCGGACACGCCGCTGTGGCTGGCGCTGCAGGCCGTGACGGGCCGTGACGCCGCCGGGCTTGCCGCGGGCAGTTGTGTGGGGCAGGCACGATATTTGGTGCGGGAAGCGGACGCCACGATGCCGTGTGGCGCCGCCTTGCCTGGCATTGCGGCCGCGCCGCGTGTGGAAGAAACGCCCGGCGGCCTGCTGGTGCGGGGCGAAGATTTCAGCGTTGTTGTATCAGGTGTAAACGGCTGGCTGCACAACTACACGGCACACGGGCGGCA
>QMCE01000968.1_pt1 | contig 15489 bp, 15 predicted proteins | sample 1821851 | NCBI WGS metagenome assembly QMCE01 (sample SAMN09453174, study PRJNA476694) | Termite gut metagenome, whole genome shotgun sequencing project. | isolation source: worker | host: Odontotermes sp. | place: South Africa:Pretoria | collected 2016-01-28
TCAGAAAATATAATTTTTGATTTAAGACGAACAGAACTTTGTGAAAAAATTGCCGTATCCAAAGTAAAGCGCGAATTTTCTATGCGTCACGGCAAAGCCAAACGGGTTATGATAATTATAAAAAACGAGAAAAACTTGACTTAAAGCCGTAAATACCATATAATGCCGTTACAACAGTGTAAAACCTGGACCGGATGGACTAGATTTTGCACTGTTATCTTTTTATCTCAATCTCACGATTTCCGGAGATATCGTAAAATATTCCCGGATTTCCGGAAAATGAGTTCTATTTATATGTTTTTTGTAAAAAATCGCCAATCATAGGGTTATTACAAACAAAAAACTCAAATGATTTCATTAAATTGGTTTCTTTGTTTATTTGTTTCGAATGTATTTCAATACCTTTGTATAATCCGCAATAAAATTGGTTATAATTTTTTAATACTGGCTTTGGTTTCGCATGGTCGACCAAAATAAAATCGTTATCTTCATTGTATGTAAATACTGGTGGAATCCTTTTCTTGGGAAATTTTTCAAATGTATACGCGCAAAGATTAAACAAAGATGCAAGTCCGTCATGCCACTTTATTGGACTGTATCCAATTTTAGATAATTTGCCGTAACTGTAATTTATAAAACCGTTAATGCGCGAATTTATACCGGACACAAAAAGAAAAGTATTTTCTAGTTGGTAATAATTGGCAATCTGTAAATTAGTCATTTGTGTAACCATATCCCCCGAAAACCCCATATCAACAATTGTATATAGATTATCTTTATCCCAACCATCGTTGTTATAGTGCTCTTTTATGGCGGCGACCATATTAATATTATGTTTTAAACGCAACTGGGCAAGAATAGCGCGGTTTACTATATGTAAAGACCAATTTTGTTTAAATTCATATCCATATTTTTCTAGTTGTAATTTTGTTAAAAAAAACACATCACCGTCGCGCGAAAGAACACGAACCGGATGTGCCGAATACTTGTCGACAAGCTTTACGAACTCAACCGCCAATGGTGCAAATTTTAAACCAATTAAATAATGATTAACTCTATTCATAAGACAGACGAACTCGCGAGCCTAGATTTTCAAGACTAATTACCAGACAGTCAGCAACATAGCACACAAATCAATATTTGTCAAACGTTTTAAACGTATATAATAAAAAAAGTTGACACGTCCAATAAATAAACCATAATGCGACAAAATATACCAAAGGTTATAAGATGAGCTACTTCGCTGCGCAACAATGGCTTTACGCTATAACAGATGTTTACTTTGTGGATTCTTCATCCTCTTTGCGTTTCTATACAAATGGAAAAGTTGATTTAGACATATTAAAAAATAATAATCTAGATTATACAATCATAGCCGGACAGGTACAAGTGTGCAAAACCAGTGCAGTTAAGGCCTATTGCAGCAATTTAAAAAACGCTTTGGGCAACACTTGCACGGTTTGCGGTTTCAGCTGTCCCCATATAGACAGATGTATGGATAACGCCAATTATAAAGAAAACATTCAATTAATAGTGGCATCTTTGAACCATGAGCAGCCAGACATGATTAAAAAATTGTACACTTTGTTGGCCAAGCGCTGTGTTATGGAACGCGGCAAAAAAGACTGGCTTAACAAACTGGCAAATCTTAACGAAAGAAGATAAGTTATATTATACTTATTTTTTCATTATCGTTGAGTTCTGACCTTTGCACTTTTTCTGCGAGGAGCACACCGCGGGAGTGACAAAACACGAGTCAAGAATTACGAAACATGACGGTTTGGAACTTTTTCTCTAGCGCTGATTTCAAGTTCTCGTCATTAAAAAACTGGTTTCTTTCTTCTGTGGTTGTTTTGTTCAACTCGGCCTCGAAATGAGGCTCGTATTTCTGAAGCGCAATGCTTTTTACTCCACAAGATGACAACTGTTCCCCTATTTCCAATATATCTGTTTTACTTACATATCTTGGGTCGCAGGTTATTCTTACCTCGAACTCTTTACCGCTTGCCAGCAATTTATCAAGGCTTTCTTGCATTCTTTCATACGCCGCACTATTTCCCGTCAATCCAGTATATTTTTTTGCACTCGCTTTGAAGTCCAAGCCCACCCAATCCAAAAACGGCAACGCTTCTTCCAATATTTTTGGATAGAAACCGTTCGTATGCAAGCCAACAGAAAATCCTTTTTCTTTGACCTTTTTCATATATTCTATTGTCGCATCACCCTGCATAAGGGCTTCCCCGCCACTGAACACAACTGCTTCAAGTTTACCCTGGCGGCTGTCAAGCCAATCCATAATTTTCTCCGGGTCATACTCCCCGGGCCCCATTTCAAGAAGATGAGGATTTGAGCAATACACACAACGAAGTGGGCAGCCACATAAAAACAAAACAGCCGCCAGTTTTCCCGGGTAATCTATGGTTGTAAATGGGACAAGGCCGCTGATTTCGATTTGTTTCATGGTGTTTTTTTATTGGGTGCGGGGATTTGAGCTTGTGGGTAAAAATTACTCCCCCACTCGTCATACCGACGGACGTCGGGATGACGTGCTTTGAAGATATTGTTCAATCCACGAGCACGGTACGGTTCTCCTTCTCAGAAAGGGAACCATACCGCGCTTGCAGACATAGCCCCGGATTACGCGGCTTTTAATTGTTTCTTTTTCAAAAGGTCTTGGTGGCGGACCCCAGTATTCAATCCATTATTTTCTGTGAACATCTTACGTTCCGAAAACTCGGCGAATTTGCCAACGTTAAAGTTACTTACACGTTGGATAAAGCCCATGCTGCGGGAAAATATCTCGCACTTGGTACGCTGCTGTTTTGGTGTGTTATCGTTCATTTTTTTCTCCCTTTTTATTCGTTCGCCGCATTCTGTGCGGCGGCTATTTCTGCGTCACATTTTGGACAGAATTCATGTTTCCCCGGTATATATCCGTGTTTCGGACATATCGAAAATGTTGGTGTTATGGTCATATATGGCAGTTTATAATTTTCAAATATAGTTTTTATTATCTTTTGCGCCGCGGCTCCACTTGACACAGGTTCCCCCATATAAAGGTGAAACATTGTGCCACCTGTATATTTACGCTGGAAGTCTTCTTGTATTTCAAGCGCAACGAATGGGTCATCGGTATAGTTCACGGGCAACTGAGTCGAATTCGTGTAATATGGGGCCTCTGGAGTGCCAGCAGTTATTATATCGGGGAAATTCTTTACGTCCGTTTTTGCAAATCTGTATGAACAACCTTCTGCCGGGGTAGCCTCCAGATTATACAGATTTCCCGTAAGTTGCTGGTACGAAACCAAGTTATCCCTTATAAAGTCCATTACTTCCAAGACAAGTTGTTTCCCGAATGGGGTGGTAAGGTCTTCCGTATCATTTGTAAAGTTTCGAACCATCTCGTTGGCTCCGTTAACGCCAATCGTCGAAAAGTGGTTCTTCCAGGTGCCAAGATATTTTTTCGTATATGGGTAAAGGCCACGCTCTATATTCTTGGTGATTATATCACGTTTGATTTCAAGGGAGTCTCGGCCAAGGTCCAGCAATCTTTTAAGCTCTTTAAACAAGCCTTCTCTGTTGCCCTTGTTTGTATATCCAAGACGAGCCAAATTTATTGTTACTACACCTATGGACCCTGTTTTCTCGGCCGAGCCAAACAGACCACCGCCTCGCTTCAAAAGCTCGCGCACGTCAAGCTGCAATCGGCAGCACATAGAGCGAACGTCCGTTGGGTTCAAATCTGAATTCAAAAAATTCTGGAAATTTGGTATCCCATATTTCGCAGTCAAATCAAACAGCGGCGCTACGTTCGGGTGCTCCCACGGGAAATCTTTTGTTATATTATATGTCGGGATTGGAAACGTAAAGGGTCTTCCGTCGGCATCTCCTTCGGTCATGACCTCTATAAACGCTTTATTTATCATATCCATTTCTTTCTGAAGCTCGCCATACGTAAAGTCTACGTGTTTTTGGCCAACAAACGGGCGTTGGTTCTTCAAATCATCCGGGCAGACCCAATCAAACGTAAAGTTTATAAACGGAGTTTGGGTTCCCCAACGCGATGGAACTCCGCAATTAAACACCAACGTTTGCATGGCATTTTTTACGTCTTGATAATCCAAATTATCTACGCGGACATACGGCGCAAGGTATGTATCTACGCTGCTGAAAGCTTGGGCACCTGCGAATTCGTTCTGAAGCGTCCCAAGAAAGTTCACCATATGTGAAACAGCCGTCGCCATGTGTTTCGCAGGTGTACAATTCATATATCCAGGAACACCACCAAATCCTTCGTACAACAATTCACGCAAAGACCAGCCCGCACAATAGCCTGTCAACCATCCCAGGTCGTGTATATGAAACGCAGCCGTTTTATGAGCCTCGCCAACCGCTTTCGGATATATACTCAGCCAATATTCCGCAGTGATTCGTTCCGTTGTTCGCAATATCATTCCACCAATAGAATATCCAATATTTGCATTCTCTTTTATACGCCAATCGTGCGCACCAACATACCCATCAATAACTTCCACTGCATCGACCATATAATTACGCATCTCTTTGCGTTTTTCACGGTACACAACATAGGCCTCGGCCGTTTTATATGCGCGCGAATCCATCAAGGTTTGGACAACTGTATCTTGAATTCCTTCTATATCTGGGGTTTGGTTTTTATATTTTTCTTCCAATTTACCAAGTGCGAATCGGGCAATATTCAGGACCTCTGTCTCGTTCAACTCGCCCGTTGCCATGGCCGCCTTTTTTATCGCATTATATATACGCACCGAATCAAACGGCGCAAGTTCCCCGTCGCGTTTTTTTACCGCAGTAAGTTCACAATTCAATTGAATATTGTCTGTTTTTTCCATTTTGACCCGCCCTAATTCGATTCGCAAAAATCACAACATATAGTATTACTATCGCCTGTTTATACACAAGATATAGTTTTTACAATTTTAAGACAACACAAAAAAAAGCATTTTTTTGAAATTTTTTACTGGACATTCTGTAACAGGCTGAAATCTTGGGAATTTAATTCTTAGGAATAAATACCATTAAAAAATTAGTCAATAGTAATTAGTGTCGCGTACGTGAAAACCCTTACCATACGCGAAACTAATGACCATTGACTTGATTTTTAACCTCTGCCGAGGGACGGAACGACGGACGACGACGGGCCGTTATCATTGCTGGCGCACCAGTTTTCGGATTTCTTCCGAATCTTGCCGCTTTTTCCAATATCTTAAAACTGCCAAGATTCGAAATCTTCACTTCTTCCCCGCGAATCAGTGCTTCAGCAATTTCTTCAAAAAACAAGTCCACTAAACGCGACGAATCAGCCGCCGTAAGCCCAAAGCTTGTCCGAAGATTATTCGCAAAATCGTTTCGCGTTATGGTTCCCATTTTTATACCCTTATAAGTGCGGCTCCCCACGTAAGGCCACTCCCGAACGCTGGGTACAATATCAACTGGCCGGGTTTTATCTCGCCCGTTTCAAAGCCATGAACAAGCGCAAGGACTCCACTAGCGCCGCTCGTATTTGCGTGCTTGTCGACCGTTACAAGTATCTTTTCAAGCGGAAAGCCCAATCTTTGTGCTCCGCTTTGAATTATTCTAAGGTTCGCTTGGTGCGGGATTATCCAGTTTATATCCTCGGACGTTATACCTGCATGCTCTAATATATACTCGGCCGCCTCTGGCATAAGGGTTACCGCCTTTTTATACGTTTCTGGGCCATTCATATATATTTTATGTTCTGGCGTACCGTGCAGCATATCAAAGTTCTTTCCGTCCGCCATTACAACCGTATCTATGATTCCGCTGTAACTGCTTGTAGAACGTTCAAATATAAGTGCACCTGCACCGTCACCGAACAAGACCGCGCTGCTTCTGTCTTCCCAGTCTATGAACCGGGTCATTTTCTCGGCCCCGATTACCATTATTCTTTCATGAATTCCGGACGTAAAGAAAGCCCTTGCGCAATGAAGCGCATATATATATCCAGTACAGGCACCACGGACATCAAACGCAGGAACGTCACGGGTTGCGCCAAGTTTGCCCTGGATTTGGACCCCAACCGACGGGAAGTCAAGTTCTGGTGTTGTGGTTGCCACGATTATCATGTCTATATCGTCGATGGTAAGACCCGCATTTTCAAGCGCACGTTTTGCGGCAATTGTTCCCATATCTGCGACTGTTTCTTTTTCGCCCGCAAAGTGGCGTTCTTTTATTCCGGTACGTTGCACAATCCATTCATCAGACGTATCCATGATTTTTTCAAAGTCTGTGTTACGCATTATTTTTTCTGGCAAATACGAGCCCAAGCCGATTAATCTGCTTCCCATTTGATTTTTCCTTGTTTTAATTCCAGTTTAATATAATACAACTTGCCCAATTCCGCAAGGGGGAAAAACTGGCTATTAGTGAACTCTTTCACTATTGACTAATGACTATTAACTAGTAAGTGCTTTTATTCCAGGAAGGGTGCGGCCTTCTATGTACTCCAAGAAGGCTCCGCCGCCCGTACTTACATAGGTCATCGAATTTTTAGTGCCGGTGGCCTCCAGCGCAGCGACCGTATCACCGCCACCTATTATGGACTCGATTTCTCCACCCTCGGTTCTTGCCGCTATGTAATGCGCAAGAGAAAATGTTCCCATGCTCCACGTCGGCTGCCACTCGGCCATGCCTATCGTTCCATTCCATATTACCGTTTTGCACTCGTCTATTATCTTCTTGTATCTTATTATTGAACGGACCCCGGCATCCAGAATTATATCATCTTGTTCTATTTCATCAAAAAACTTATCTGTACGTTCTGCGTCTGGAGTTGCCGTTTTCGCAGTTCCTTTATCTATGGGCAATATTATTTCGCAATCGTTTCTTTGTGCCATGGCAAGAATTTTCATGGCCTCTTCTTTCTTATCAGGCTCGTAGAGAGAATTCCCGACGGGCTCGCCCAGCGCATAGTTAAACGTTGTTCCGATGGCCCCACCAATTATTATCTTGTCGCACAATTTTACAAGGGAATGAAGGAGACCTATTTTACTTGAAATCTTTGCACCCGCGACTATCGCAAGCAGGGGACGTTTTGGGTTTTCCATGACATGTGATATTTCTTCGATTTCGTGTGCCAAAAGCTCTCCCGCAAACGAAGGCAATATTTCTGCAACCCCAACCGTAGACGCGTGTGCACGGTGTGAAACTGCAAACGCATCATTTACAAAATAATCGTATCCTTTCGCCAGTTCTTTCGCAAAATCGCGGTTATTTTCTTCTTCCCCGGGATAAAACCGAAGATTCTCTAGCAGTACTACTTCTCCGTCACTCATGTTCGAGAGGAAGTCTTTATCAAGGCAATCGGGGATTAATTTTATATTCAAGAATTCTGCAACAGGGGCTAACGAATACTTCATATTTTTCTCGCCATCCGGACGCCCAAAGTGCGCACATATTGCAATTCTTGCACCGCCTTCTTTCAACTTTTCAATAGTCGGCAAAGACTGTTGTATACGAAACGGGTCTGTAATTTTTCCGTCCACTATTTGGACATTAAAATCATCGCGCAACAGAATATACTTGCCACGAACATCTGTAAGTTCTTCAATTGTATGAAGTTTCATTTTTATTCCTTTATTTTATTTCTCTATTACCATTTTTACTGGTTTATAACTTTTCCTGTACCACTTATTTATACCATGTTCCTTAATTGCCTGCAAATGGCCTTGTGTGGGATAGCCCATATTTTTGTCCCAACCATATTCCGGGTACTTGGCCGCAAGGTCACACATTATTTTATCGCGCGTTTCCTTGGCAACGACAGATGCCGCCGCAATTGACATGGACCGAGAGTCTCCTTTTACAATCGCGCGACCAATTATATCGTTTCCATTCATTTTTGAAACATAATCAAAGCTTGCCAAAGACGATATATCCCCCGTGCGAGGCGGAGCATTTGTAATATTATCAGGCAGTCGGTTTCCGTCCACAAGCACAAAATCAAGCTCTGTCCCCAGTACTGCAATTGCACGTTTCATGGCAAGCATTGATGCGTGTAAAATATTTAATTCGTCTATTTCGGCCGGGCTGCACTGGCCTACGCCAACTATACAATTTTTCATAATCCAATCGTATGCTGTGGCCCGTTGTTTTGCGGTCATCTGTTTTGAATCGGTTATTATGGGATAATCTTTTCCACGAAACACTACTGCGGCGGCAACAACTGGACCACACAATGGGCCACGACCAGCCTCGTCAACTCCCGCTATGACCAAATCGTTAGTATGGCTTATAACAGGCGACAGCTTAAAGCTTTCGTTAACTTCGGTTTCTATGGAAAAGTTAGCCGTTTGTTTCATTGTTTTTATTCTCGGTCCTGCAAACCCAAATCTCCGTATCCGAGTCCAAAGCTATATACTTCTGCGGTCCGCAAGCGCGTTCTTTACATACTCGTCTTCACTGCTGTACAGTGGCCACTTGCCATTTGCAAGGTCCTCCATATTCGTCATTGGTTGATTCAATTTTGCACGGTACAACCAAAGGTTTGACATGACTCTTTTTATGTACCCACGCGTTTCATAGGCGGGGAAACTTTCTATATAAAGCAGTGGGTCACTCGTTTCAAAGCTTTTTTCAAACTTCATAAGCGCACCCATCCCTGCATTATATGATGCAAGCATTTTTATTATATTATTTTCTATACATGACTGGCCAAGCAAGTCTACTATGTACTGTTGTCCCAAAAACATATTATGCTCTGGATTTCCAAGGTCAAGGTCCGCCATTTTTACATTATTTTGACGCGCGACTATTTTCGCCGTGTCTGGCATAAGCTGCATAAGTCCACTGGCGCCTTTATCCGACTTGGCGGCTGGTTTAAAGTTTGATTCTTGTTTTGTTATGGCGAACAAAAGGGCGCGGTCTATACTCCAACCACCCATGGGCTCCCAATCCGGAAGCGGGTACTGGGCAGAGTATATTATATCTTGGTCTATTTCTAGTATGCCCCTATCTCGCATGACCCCAGCCACCTGCATAGACGAACGCGGAAGACCAAAGTTTGTCGCCGCCGAATTGACCGCATGAAGTTGGCGGTCTGTTGCTTTGGTTGTTATCATCATAAGCAAATACTGGTCTGCTCTTGCGCTCTGTCCTATTTGCAAAAGGGCAAGGGCTTTTTTCCCGTATTTATTTTTTGCAAGTTCTTCATAATCTTCATCTGTATATTCTTGTTCAAAGAACTCGAACCGGGGGGTGTCGCCCAGCATTATTGCGGAAAGGGCTCCGTAAAAAGCCATTGGGGATTCACTCCCCAGTTTCCAAAAGTTTTCCGCCGCGGTGGTATCTCCACCAGCCTCGGCCGCGCGACCAGCCCAGAATGCAGCCTCGGTCTTTCGCGCGTTATTGATTTGTTTCAACTCTAATATTTTACTGAAATACTTTTGCGACTCTTTAAACTTTTCTTCCTTGAAGTACAAAAGACCCATTGTCCAAAGGCCGTATTCAGAGCCCGCGTCAGACGACACAAATCCCCATTTTTTTGAGAGCTCGTACTCGCCATTAGTATAATACACGAACGCCAATCTTCCCGCTAATCTTCCATAATCCGCTTCTTTAATTTTCGTTTTAAGGGATTTTTCTTCAAGAATTTTTCGCGCCGTTTTTGTATTACCTCCACGGATTGCGGTTCGGAATTTTTTTATTTTTTCGTCCGTTTTTCCACTGTATGTTTTTTCCGTCCAGGTCTCGGACTGGGCTGCCTCTATGGTCCTTACACCCACAATCGTTGGAAGCTTTGCACTGCGAACTGTTGCTTTTTTCAGCTTTCCAAGTTTTTCCATTCTTTCCGCGCCGGGCATATCATTATAGTTTGTCATCCAATCCGCTATTTCTTTACCTTTGGTTCGATATGTTTTTGATGTATAGCGACCATACAAGACTTCGTTCATCAGCAATTTATCTGATATTTTTTTATCAAGTTTTATTGCCGAGTCTATTTTTTCAGCCGCCTGCAATTTAAAAATTTGTTCGTACACGGCAACGTCTTCATCAGACAAAACATCAAGCTCTGCGCCAAAGCACAATGCGACTGGAATAAACCACAGAAAAATAAAAGTTAGAAATTTTTTCATTTTAAAACAGAGAATTCTTTCGGGGCGCAACACTCTGCGTCACTTCATCCCCATCCATTTCTGGTATTTGATTTATTGCGCGTTTAAAGTCAGAAATTTTTGTGAACTTTCTGTACACGCTTGTAAAACGTATAAACGCAACAGGGTCAAGATTCATCAAAGAATCGGACACCATTTGTCCAATCACATCACTTGCAATCACGTCATCGGTGCTTTCCGTTTCAAGTCTTCTTTGTATGGAAGATACGAATTTTTCTATTTGGTCATCACTTATTTCACGTTTACGGCAGGCTGTTTTTATACTGCGTTTAAGTTTTTCCCGGTCAAACGGTTCTGTACCGCCACCAGATTTCCGGACGGCCAAATCGCGCATTTGGACGCGTTCTACCGTGGTAAACTTGGCCCCGCATTCACTGCAGACACGGCGGCGTCTTATGACACCGTCGCCGACGTCTGGGCGCGAGTCCCGGACTTGGCTTTCGATACTGTTGCAATATGGACATCTCATATTAAACCTAAATCTAGGAAAAAAAGACCCAAAAGTCAAGTAGTGGTTAGCAGTTTGGTATTGTACGGAAGTCTTTCCTGCAACTCTAAACCACTAACCACTCTTCGCTCTTGGGTGGGCGGATTCATATATTTTACTTATTTGGCTCATATCAACTTTGGTATACAACTGGGTTGTTGAAAGAGACGAATGCCCAAGCAGCTCTTGCAACGTTCTCAAATCTACTCCTTGACCAAGCAGTGTCGTCGCAAAGCTGTGTCTAAGCGCGTGCGGCGTCACATAGTCCGGCAATTGAAGATAGTGACGTAAATTCTCTATGACTTTGTCCGCCATGCGCGGACTCATCACAAGACCGCTTGTGCTGTAAAAAAGTTGAGCCCCATGATTATACGGACACAAACGCAGATACTTGCCAATTGCTTCATGAACAACGGGAAGTATCGGAACAAGCCGCTCTTTTCCTCCCTTTCCCTTTATGCAGACCACATCCGGTCTGTTTATTACGTCTTGGCGTGACAAGCCAAGGGCTTCACTTATTCTAAGACCAGTTGCAAAAATTAAAACTACAAGGGCCCAATCCCGAGCCGCAAGCCAAGGGTTAGTTGACTCTATTTCAATTACCGCGTCGCGCATTTTCATTACTTCCGAACCGTCTATGGCTTTGGACAATTTTCGTGGAACCTTTGGACTGCTTATCAACGTTACAGCTGTATTTTTTATGTCATGAAATTTATCAAGATATTTGAAAAAAGACCGGACCGAGGACAAGGCTCGGGCGGTAGATTTAGGCGCAAGCTCTCTTTTTTGCCGGTTGGCAAGCCATGACCGAAACGCCATAGTATCTATATTTGCAAAATCTTTTACGAACAAATCACGTCCCGAAAATGTTTCATAGAAATTTAAAAAGTCACGAATATCAGCCTCGTAACCGGCGGCAGTATGCGACGAGTACTTTTTAGTATCCAAAATATATCTTATAAAATCATTCAGGGTTTCTTGCATGGGCTATTAATCAATATCTGACAACTCGCGTACGGCTTGCTCTAGCAACTCTATGGCCCGGTCGACATCCGGCGAGTTCTCTACAACCGCTGGGCAAGATTCTATTTTGGGTTCACGAGTATCTTTCATAACCTTTTTTACACCCGCAATTGTCATTCCTTTGTCATAAAGAAGAGATTTTATCCCTGCAAGTGCGGCCACAGTTTCCGGTCGGTAATAGCGCCGTCCGCCAACACCTGTTGTGGGCTTTACAGACGTGGGAAATTGTTTCTCCCAGTACCGCAGAGTGTATGCGGGTACGTCAAGTTCCTTGGAAACTGCATTTATGGACAAAAACGGCTCGGTCATTTCTTGTTTTCCTTGACTTTTAATTTAACAATCCCAGTATACAGGATTTTCGAGTAATATCCAAAATTGAAATATTCCACCCTTGTTCTTAACTGGCTGCGGGTAACGCGTTGCATCAGGCTTTTGCTGGTCTGGGGGCACTCTTTTATGGTATTTTCATTACAGTCATTCGGTTCTTACTAATTAAAAAAATAATTTTTCTCATCCGTACACGCAACCGCCCCCACAAACATATCAGCCATTTTTACAACTTTTTCATATAGTTTCTATAGTCAAATTCGTAAAAGCCTATACTTGCAACCGACCTTTTACTCCGCTCATTACCAACATGAACCCGAAGGTTTAATCTTTCCCCTCCCTGCTCTTTCAACCATGACTCTACCAAACCATGCACTTGTTTAAAATAACCTTTGCCTCTGAAATCTGGCGCTATATACATTCCTCCCAGATAGTATCTTTTTCCATCACTGAAATACACGTATTGGTCTTCCGCATATACATTTCCAAAAGGCACACCTTTTTCATCCAAGAAAATAAACCACGTAACCTTGTCAAACGTTCTTTCCAAACGTTTTATAAGGCTGGACTTTTCCAACGGAGTTTCTTTGATTTCTTCTTGCATTGACAACATAAAATCGACAATCAAGGGAATGTCTTCTCGCGTTGCTATTCTAATCGTTGCTGTCATTTTCTTCCTCTGGTTCGTCTTCTTTTTCTATACTGGTGGCGCTTATGACTCTTTCGTTATCCGCAGTTTTAAACAGTGTTACCCCGGCTGTAGAGCGGCCCGCGATTCTCACTTCCGACGCGGGCGTTCTTATTATTTTTCCGCCGTTCGTCACCATCATTATATCGTGCGCGTCATCTATTGGGAAACTGCCAGCGACCGCGGTATTCTTACCACCAAGTTTTATTGCCGTAATTCCACTGCCCCCACGATGAGTCAGTCTGTACTCGTACGAACTTGTTCGTTTCCCAAACCCATTCTCGGATATGGTCAATATAAACTGTTCTTCCCTTGCCATATCTGACATTACGGATTCGCCAAGGGTTACTGTTGTCGTTTCTTCTTCATCTCCGACCTCTTCTTCAACACCAGACGCGCGACGAAGGGCTCGGCTTTGTTTGATGTACGCAGCCCTTGTTTCAGAATCCGCGTCGCTGTGGTTAAGCATTGCCATTCCGATAATTTTGTCATCTGCGCTCAGCTTGATTGCTCGGACACCCGTACTGTTCCGGCTTTGGAATACTCTTATTTCAGTCACCGGAAATCTTATACAGCGGCCACGGTATGTAGACAAGAACACATCTTGGTTTTCGGTACAAAGCAGAACGCTTACAAGCGATTCTCCGTCATCCAGTTTCATTGCAATTTTTCCGTTAGCCCGAATGTTTTCAAAGTCGCTGAAATCATTTCTGCGTATAGTTCCCATACTTGTTGCGAACATCATAAATGAATTATCTGTATTTTCTGGCACAGGCAAAATCGCTGTAATTGTTTCGCCGGGGCCAAGCGGGAGAAGGTTTACGAGTGGGCGCCCCTTCGCCGCTGCCGCTGCCTCGGGCAACTTATACGTTTTCAGTTTATAGCACATTCCCTTGCTGCTGAAGAACATCAACGGTGTATGAGTATTTGCGACAAACAATTGTGACACATAGTCATCATCTTTGGTTGTCATTGCATTGCGGCCTTTGCCACCACGTTTCTGGGCGCGATATGTATCCAACGCAACACGCTTGATATATCCCGTATTGGACACTGTTACAACCATATCTTCACGCGCAATCAAATCTTCCATATCCATATCTACTTCGGCGTCACTGATAAGTGTACGACGTTCGTGCGACCAGTTATCTCGTACCATTGTGGTTTCATCACGAATAATTCCCACTATGCGCTCGTGACTGCCCAATATATCAAGCAGGTCTTTTATCACTGCGCCAAGTTCAGTCAGGTCATTATGGATTTTTTCTCTCTCTAGCCCCGTCAATCTATGCAATCTTAGTTCCAGAATTGCTTTGGCCTGTTCTTCGGACATATGAAACATTCCGTTTTCATATTCTGTATTGGGGTCGTCTATCAACTTTATATAAGCCTCTATATCCGACGCTTTCCAACCCCTTGTCATAAGCGCTTCACGGGCAGCTTCGGGGTTTTCCGATGATTTTATCAATTCTATGACTTCGTCCAAGTTTCCGACCGCGACAGACAAGCCCAACAATGTATGAGCCTGGTTGCGGGCTTTATTAAGGTCAAATATAGTACGGCGACGAATCACTTCCACACGAAATTCTATAAAGCAATCCAGAACTTTTCGTACCGTGAAAAGCTGGGGTCGGCCACGATTAAGCGCCATCATATTTACCGGAAAACTGTTCTGCATTTCTGTATACTGGAAAAGCTGGTTAAGGACCACATCTGCGATTGCGTCGCGTTTCAGTTCTATCACAACGCGAACACCCTCTTTCGAAGATTCATCGCGAATTTCAGACAATCCTTCAATACGTTTTTCTTTGGCAAGTTCTGTGATTTTAATTATCAGCTGTGATTTGTTTACTTGGAATGGAAGCTCGTCAATTACTATTGCCTGGTGGTCTTTCATGTCTTCTATGTGGGTTCGGCTGCGCACTATTACAGACCCCCTGCCAGTGGTGTGTGCTTTATAAGCCCCCGCGCGCCCCATCATAATTCCGCCTGTGGGGAAGTCTGGACCGGGGATAATTTGAAAAAGTTCGTCATCCGTAATGCTTTTGTTATCAAGGAGCGCAAGGACCCCACCACATACTTCCCCAAGGTTATAGGTCGGCACGTTCGTTGCCATACCAACCGCGATACCACTTCCGCCGTTTACCAAAAAGTTCGGAAACTTTGAAGGCAATACTGCCGGTTCCTGCAAAGAACCATCAAAGTTAGGCGTCCAGTCGACGGTATCTTTTTCCAAATCGTCCATCATTGATGCGCCGAGTTTTTTCAATCTGGCCTCGGTATAACGCATAGCCGCAGCTTTATCACCGTCCATGGACCCAAAGTTACCTTGGCCATCCACGAGCATTTCGCCCATACTGAAGTCCTGGGCCAATCTTACCATTGCTTCGTATATAGAGCTGTCTCCGTGGGGGTGATACTTACCCATAACCTCGCCCACAATACGGGCAGACTTCACGGTCGCGCGCGTCGCCGGCGCAACTTCATTCATAACATATAAAATTCTTCTGTGAACAGGCTTGCATCCGTCACGCACATCGGGCAGAGCACGTTCGGTAATAACGGACATTGCATAGTCAATAAAAGAGGTTCTCATTTCATGTTCAAGACTTGAAGTTGGGACCATATTTGGGATAAATTCAGACATAAATAAAAGCTCCATTTTTTGCCATAAAAACATAGCAAAATTACCCCGGCGGAGCAAGCAGATTTTAAGGATTTATGATTTAAGATTTACTCGCGGCTTTGCCGCTTAATTTACTCGGCACTACGTGCCTTGATTTAGACTAAAT
>QMCE01003983.1_pt1 | contig 15489 bp, 22 predicted proteins | sample 1821851 | NCBI WGS metagenome assembly QMCE01 (sample SAMN09453174, study PRJNA476694) | Termite gut metagenome, whole genome shotgun sequencing project. | isolation source: worker | host: Odontotermes sp. | place: South Africa:Pretoria | collected 2016-01-28
CAAGGGGTAACGCTGAACAGGGATATTCGTTTCAAACGTGATCGGATTGCCCGGCTTCGCGATATGGCCGAGGGCGCAACCTCTACATATACCGCCGGACGCGTGAGCGGTACGCCGCAGCGGAGCAAGATGGAGAACTGCATCGCGCAGATCGACGAGTTGGAGCGGGAGATTGACGCCGCCGTGGGAACGCTGGGGAAGATTAAAGCATTGATTGCGGCGGTGGAAAACCCGGTCTATAGGCAAGTGTTGGAGCTGCGGTATTTAGACGGGATGACGTGGGAGCAGATCGGGAGGCGGTTGCATTACTCGCGGCGGACGGTGATTTATAAACATTGGGACGCGCTGAAAGTTTGCACTCTTTTGCACTAATTTTCGTGTTATAATGGTAGCGTGATATAGTTAGCAGGAGACCGGGATCATTCCCCGGTCTCCTGTCGCTTTGCCGGTCATGCCACTTGGAACCGTGTCGCCGTCGTGCGATTGCAATAGGCGGCGTAAAGGTCGGGGTGTTCGGCTTTTAGTTTCGCGCTGTCAAGGCGGCTGCTTTCGTAGAGGTTCCAGCGGATGGTGTACTCACCGGCGGTCATTTTGTCGGTCTGCCGGGCGTCCAGTTCGCGGATCATCCGCTGCTTGAGAGCGTCGGCTTGTTCAGTTAGGGCTTTGATGTCGGCTTGCAGTTCGCGGTATTCGCGGGCGGTGGCTGTGAGGTCTGCCGTTGACATGATGTGCGCCTCCTTTGTTTTACCCCGCCGCTTCCGCCGGGTCGCGCTTTGCCTGTGTCGGCGTTCTTATCCCGGCTTTCATTCGCCCTATGGATTCTATCCCTTGCGGACTGGTCAACCAGTGGGCGGGGTTTTGCGGCTGTGCCGCTGGAGTGGAGCTGATAGGCTCAACCCCCTAGAAGCCGGTTGTTATGATGTCGCAAGCCGCGCTGCCGGTCGTTCGTCGTCCTTGCGGACAATCTTTGTGCTGTCGTACATGGAGCGAATTTCGTCAAGGCTGAACTGCTTTTTACCAAACCTTTTATAACCTTCCGGGGCTAAGTACCAAGCGGTCTTGTTTTGGCTCCATTTGAATCCGAGGTTTTTCAGAGCGTCCTTATGTGGCTTTGTGTTGCCGGTGATCCATAGGAATGATCCGACCAGTTCAATGTCTACAGCGTCCATGCGGAGCTTTAGGAGAGCGTTTATAATATCGCGGTAGGCGTCGGGCGCTTCGGTCGTCTCTTTGGTGTAGGCTTTGCCCTCTTTGTTCTTGTGCTTGTTCTTCAATCGGGGAAAAAGTTCGTCGTATTCGTTGTTGATGGCTTTCATGATTTCCTGATCGCCGCCCCGATCCGGGTGATGCTGAAATGCAAGGCGTTTATACAGGCTTTTCAATTCTTCCAGCGTTTCCGGCGTGGGTGTCAAGTAGCGTTTCATGGGGTTGACCTCCTTTGATTTTGTAATGCCATTATACACTGGAATTCGGTGTATGTCTATTGACAATATGCACAATATTCTAGTGTATATTTTGTTCATGATGCACACTTGACACAAGTGTATACCCGACTGTATAATGGTAGCGGGGGTGATGCCGTTGCCGATTAGATACAAGGTTGATGTCATGGCAAAGCTGCGGGATGCCGGATACACAACATACCGCCTGCGAAAAGAAAAACTGTTGGGCGAAGCGACAATACAGCTATTGCGCCATAGCAAGCCCGTATCATGGGAGAACATGACAACCCTTTGTGAGCTGCTGAAATGTCAACCGGGGGACTTGCTGGTGCATGTGCCGGAGGAGGCGGGCGAGGATGACAAAAACTGACCTGCGGACACACTTTGACAACAGCGATCAGTTATGCGAGTATATGGCCGACCTGACCGGCGGCGTGACCATGCTTGCGTTTTCGACCGGCAAGGATAGTATCGTCTCATGGTTAAAACTGCGGCGGTATTTTCGGAAAATCGTACCGTATTATCTGTACTGCGTACCCGGCAATTTGGCGTTTGTTGAGAAGTCCCTGCGGTATTATGAAGACTGGTTCGGCTGCCATATCATCCGACTGCCGCACCCGTCGCTGTACCGTATGCTGGACAATGCGGTGTTCCAAGCGCCGGAAAATCTGCGGATCATCGAGGAAGCCAATCTAATCAAGTTCGACTTTGAAGATGTCAATACACTCGTTCGGATGACAGACGAAGAACTGGACACCGCATACCAAGCGTCCGGGGTAAGGTGCGCGGATAGCATTGTGCGCCGGACAAGCGTTATGAAACATGGTTCGGTGAATCACTCCAAGATGCGGTTCTTCCCGGTCTATGACTATAAAAAAGATGACATGGTTCGGGAGCTGGATGCCGCCGGGATCGCCCTGCCGATTGATTATGAGTGGTTCGGGCGCACATTCGATGGGATTGATTATCGCTTTACCCATGTAATCAAGGAAAAAGCGCCGGAAGACTATCAGAAGATCATAGCGGCGTTCCCGCTGGTGGAGCTGGACATACTGCGTCAGCAATACCGCGCGGAATACTGGAGGGAGGCGGCGTTAAGTGGCGTTTGAAATGCCTAAACAGAAAGCGGCAAAGAGGATGCCCGTTGAGCGGCTGGAAGCGAAAGCGGCGGAGGAAACCAATGAGATCATGACCGCTTTCGAAGCAAGAGCCAAGAATGAGCAAGCGCGACTGCTAGATGCGACAGATTCGGAGTTTTGGGTTGCAATGTGCTTTCAGACAAGGGAGCAGAAGGACGAGTTTTTGCGGAAAGCTGGTTTGCTACCCCTCGGTGATAAATACCTTGATGGGATGAAGGTTGCCAAAGCGATGGGGATTACCCTTGAATCGCCGGTGCCGCCCAACAGGAGGATCACCAAGTTCGGTGGCGCGTACCTAAAGCGGGTTATCCCGCAATAAACAGAATAGAAAAGCATCGGTTGAGCCGGTGCTTTTTTGTTGGCCGGAAAGGAGGTGAGGGCATGAGGGAGGTGTTGCGACCCAGCACAAGGGGCCGCGGACAAACTTACGCGATTTACCGACGCAGAGTTGGCGGTAGCGGAGGGAACGGACGTCGTGCGGCGTCGGTCAGAGCGGGACGCAGTTCGGACACATAGGCAAAAGAGAGGTTAGGTGCTGTGGCAAAGTCAAAAAAGGTGCCAATGAAAGTAATAAAAAAGCGAAGCGCGAAAGAGTGGATGGAAGGTAATAACGTAATGATTTTGCGCGGGCTGGCTATGCAGTGCCTAACCTACGAGAATCTCGCGGCGAGCATTGGGGTAACGAAACAGACGTTAGACAATTGGCGTAATAAGCACCCCGAAATCGCCGATGCTATAGAGCTTGGAAGGAATGAAGCAAACGGAATTATCTTTGCACACACGTTCGACCAAGCAATCAACGGAAGCGAAAAAGCAATGGAGCTTTTTTGGAGGTATCGTATCGCCCCAACGCTTGAGAAGGAAGAAAGTGAAGATGCGACAGAGCCGATTCATTTGGTGTTGGATCGGGTGAAGAAAGGACGAAAACCCGGTGGAGATAAGACCTGACGACCTATGGATTGAAAAATATGACCCGGTGTTTAATGATATACTCGATCACAAGTATACGCATTATACGATGTACGGCGGACGCGGCGGCACTAAGAGCAGCTTTATCGGGATTGCCATTATTCTGCTGATGACGCAACCTGAAAACAAAAATGTCCACGCAGTCGTATTCCGCAAGACGGGGAACACGCTGAGAGACAGCGTTTACGCGCAGATATGCGCGAGTATCTCCTTATTAGAACTTGACGCCTGTTTCAAAACGACCGTTTCTCCTATGGAGATTACATACCTCCCGACCGGGCAGAAAATCCTTTTTCGCGGCGTGGATATGCCGGAAAAGATAAAATCCATCAAAGCGCCTTTTGGCTATTTTGGTGTGACGTGGTTCGAGGAACTAGCTCAGTATCACGGGCGGGAAGAAATACGAATGATTTTGCAGTCCACTATGCGCGGCAAGGGCGGGCGGTTTTGGAATTTTGAGAGCTTTAACCCGCCAATCAGCCGCGATAATTGGGCGAATGAGGAGTTGCTTAAAGAGCAGCCCCGTAGACTTGTTACGAAAACGAGTTATTTAGACGTACCGGTTGAATGGCTGTCTGAAGAGTTCATGAATGAAGCGGAGGACTTGAAACAGTCAAACCCCCGCGCCTATGAGCATGAGTATTTGGGCGTACCCACCGGCACCGGCGGCAACGTGTTTGAGAACGTAAAAACCGAGGAGATACCGCAAAGCGTTATAAACACATTTGACAACGTGCTGAACGGCGTGGATTGGGGTTATTATCCCGACCCGTGGACATTCAACCGCGTTTACTTCGACCGTGCCGCTCGCGTACTGTACATATTTTACGAGGATGAGGCAAAGAAGAAATCCCCGCGCGAAACGGTTGACCGCGTGAAAAAGCAAATAAGAGACGGGGATATTGTTACCTGCGACAGCAGGGAGGAAAACTGTGCGGACTACCGTGCATTCGGCATATCCGCGCGCGCGGCGATTAAGGGGCCGGACAGCCGCAAGTATTCCTATGAGTGGCTGCAAAGTCTTAACGCAATTTGGATTGACCCCGTGCGCTGCCCGCTAACGCTGAAAGAGTTTAACAACTATGAGTATGAGCGGGATAAAGCTAACGAGATCATATCCGGCTACCCGGACGGCAACGATCACCACATCGACGCGGTACGCTACGCAACAGAGAGGATATGGAGGCGCAGAGGGCAGTGAGCATGTTCAGACGGTTTCGCCGCTGGTTTATCGAAAAATACCTCCCCGCCTACGTGACCGAAGCGAACCGGGAGGATATAGCGGCGTTGCAAAAAGAGGTTGCGCGCCTGTCTGTTGAGCTTGAACGGGAACGGTCGTACAGCGCGGGGCTTGAATACGCCTGTCGCCGCCGGGCGACTGTCCATATAAGCAAGGAGGGATAATTTTGGCACTCGTCGCAGCGCTTAAAAGAATAAACAACACTTACGGGCTGGAAGATGCTTTCGGTGCCAAGGATATTACCTCCGAGGCAATGAGAAAAGCTATATTGACGTGGTACGGGCTTTATTATGATTTCGACGGCGATGATAAGTTCGATCCGGCGCAGCGCGTACCGTACATCATCGTGGACGGTCTGCACAAAGCCGCGTTCGGTGAGTATGAGGTGACGGCAGGAGCAAAAGAGGACGCTAATACCTTGACCGCCATGTTAGCCACGTTTGGCAGAGTGACGGCGTCGGCATTCCAGCAGGCGGCGATCGGCGGTGAGGTGTTGATTAAGCCGTTGATTAAGCGTGAGGGGGTTGGCTTCACCGTGATCGGGCGCGGTAATATGATTGTGCTGGGGCGGGACGCCGAGGGAGATATAACCGACGTCGTGACTGGCGCACTGACCGTCAAAGGGACAAAACACGCCCCGTCTTATTATTGGCTTGTCGAGCGCCGGACGCTGGAGGCGGACGGCACGTGCACCGTGCAAAACAAGCTATATCAATCCGAGAGCAAGGACAGCATCGGGCGGTCTGTCCCCATGTCCTCCCTGCCGGAATACGCCGGGTTGCCGTCTTCGTTCACCTTCCCCGAAGCGATGGGCGGGTTGGGGTTGATTCCCGTGCGGATTCCGGCGGTCAATTGCGTGGATGGTTCGCCGGACGGCGTATCTGTTTATGCCGCCGCCACTCAAGAAATTATAAAACTATACAGCCACGAGGTGCGCGCACAGGATGAATACGACCTAACCGCGCCGCATTTGGTAGCCAGCAGGGATATACAACAACGGGGCATTGACGGGCGACTTTTAGAGATACCAAAGTACATAACCCCGTTTTTAGATGACGATCCGAAAGACGCGGGGCTGACTGCTTGGAACCCGAAGCCGAACCAAGCCGAACTGGAAGCAAGGGACGATCAGATCAAACGCGCGATTGAGAATATCATCGGTCTGCGGCGCGGGTTCCTGTCTAAGTCGGACGTGCAGGAGTTCACGGCAACCGAGATAGTGTCCACCACCACCAAGATGGCGCACCTTATCAAAGACTTACAATCCATGTGGGACGGCGTTGTGCAAGACACGGTACGCGTTTGCGGCGTATTGGCGCATATGTACGGGTTGCCGTGGGTGGATTCGGAGGTCACGACAAGCTGGGGCGACGGCATTCTGTATGATGAAGAAAAAGAGTTTAACCGCCTAAGCGTAGCGGTGGCGCGCGGAGAGATTATGCCGGAGTATCTGATTGACTGGATGGGGATCAAACCCCTTGACCCCGGACGGATTGCGGAGATACGTAAACAGTTTATGCCAGCGGAAACACAGGATGAAAAACAAGAGGGTGATGAAATATGAAATGCCCATATAGGAAAATTGTCAAATATACGGAAAGTGATGATCCGTGTGTGGAGCATGAGGCGGATACCGTAACAGAAGAATTCGCCGACTGCTATCAAGACGACTGCCCGAAATATGATAATAAACGCTTCGATTGTAAAGGGCTTTAATCCATGCTGAACCCTGACGAAATCCAATCTCTGCGAGATTTGTCCATACAGATTATCAACCCAATCCAAGAGTACATCATCATCGACATTTGCGAGCGCATCGCCCTATCCGGGCAATTCACCGCGACGGCTGATTATCAAGCGTTCCGCGCCGACACTTTAGGCGTTCACTGGAAGCAGTTACAGAAAGAGATCGCCAAGCGTCTAGGGGTGTCCGTGTTAGACGTGGAGCGGTTATACACGGAGGCGGCGCAGCGGTCGTATACGGACGATGTACGGCGGATAAATACGGCGTGGCCGGACTTTTCAAACAATCCTTCCGTCCGGCAGATGACCCGCGCGGCGGCGGAAATGGCGGGGCGGGACTTGCGCAACGTTACACGCACAATGGGAATGATCGACCCCGCCGGTCGGGAGCTGCCGTTGAAAGAGTTCTATGGTAAGGCAATGGATTATGTGTTTCAAAACGTCGCTTATGGCGTGATGGACTACAACACCGCTGTAAGCATTGCCAGTACCCGTCTAGCCGCGAAGGGCATTACCGCCATCGGCTATCAATCCGGCGTAAAGACGAGCCTCGAAGCCGCCGTGCGGCGGAACGTTATGGGCGGGCTGGGGTTGATGGTTGAGCAGATCAGCCAGCATAATCACGACACGATGGGCGCGAACGGTTGGGAAATGTCAGCACACGCGATGAGCGCCCCCGATCATGAGCCATATCAAGGGCGGCAGTACACAGACGCGGAGTGGGTGACGCTGAACGGGTTACCGCCGCTCCCCGGCGCACCATCTGATAAACCGCAGGCGAGCGGCATACTCGCGCGCCGTGTCGGGACGCTGAACTGCGGACACACCGCCGCGCCGATCATCATTGGCGTAAGCGAGCCGCAATACACGCCGGAGCAGCTCGCGGAACTCGCGCGGGCGAATGCCGAGGGGGTTACCGTAGACGAGAAGCACTATACCAATTACGAAGCTGCCCAGCACCAGCGCACGACAGAGCGGTGTATACGGACGGCAAAGCGCCAGCACGTCGCGGCAAAGGCAACCGGCAATGATATACAGACAGCGGTCAAGGCGGCGAAGTTGAACAAACTACTCGATGAATACAGACGTTTCAGCAAAGCTGCCGGACTTCGCACACGGGAGCATGGAAAGCCTCGTTGTAACCCGAATTACCGAATAAACAGCATCTTGCCGTTGGTGAGGTGCTTTTATTGTGCCCGTTTATCCGGCGTGGGCGTTAAAGAAGACGGAAATTTACCCGAAAGGGAGAGCAATTATGCCCGATGAAAAAACGGTGACCGCAGCCGAAACTGCGGGGAATCCCGGAGCGCCCGGAGCGCAAGGAACCGATGGAGTACCCACCGCACCCCCGCAAGCACCCCCAGCGCAGACCCAGCCGGAAATCAACAACATCGTCGCACGGGAAAGCCGCAAAGCCGTTGAGAAGCTATTGAAGGACGCCGGAATTATGCCCGGTGACAACCCGGAGATGCAGCTAAAAGAATACAAAAAGTGGCTGGACGGTCAGAAAAGCGACCTCGAAAAGGCGCAGGGGGACGTAACCGCCGTTACCGCCGAACGGGACGCCGCCCTTGCGGAGGCGGAAACACTCAAACAAAAGTTCGCGGTGGTTGCCAAAGGCGTACCCGCCGACAGAGCGGATGATTACATCGCGCTCGCGAATGCCCGCGTGACGGACGGCGTGACGTTTGAGCAGGCGCTGGACAAGGCGCTGGAGACTTTCCCCTTTGAGCAAAAGCAAACACCCCCGCCATACGCTCCTACAGGCGACGCTCCGTTGTTCGGTGCGGGCGGCATGGCGGGGACACAGAGCGACCTAAACAAGCACAGAATTACAAAATAGGAGGAAAACATTATGGGAGCACCAACCTTTGACCCCGCGAATGTCTCTATGATGGACGCCAAGACCGGCACTATTCCCTTCAATGAAGCTGACGGCATCTTGACGGACATTAAGCACGGATCGGCGTATATGCAGCTTGCAAAAGCTGTACCAATGACAAAGCCCATCGAAAAATTTACCCATATGTCCGGTGTCGGCGCGTATTGGGTGAGCGAGGCGGAGCGCATTCAAACCAGCAAACCCACATGGCTCCATACGGAAATGCGCGCCCACAAGCTGGCGGTGATTATCCCAACCACGAAGGAAAACCTCCGCTACAGCGTCACCAATTTCTTTGAATTGATGCGTCCCGAAGTCGCGGAAGCGTTTTACCGGAAGTTTGACGCGTCGGCCTTTGCGGGGGTGGAATCGCCCTTCGTGCAAAACATTGTCGCCGCCGCAACCGCCGCAGGCGCGGATCATGTTCGTACCGAGACGGGCAACAAGTACGACGACATCAACGCGGCTATGGCCGCCGTGGAATCGGCTGACCTCGTCCCGAACGGCATCGCGTCCACGAATAAGCAGCGGACGAAGTATCGCAGCACCAAAGACGATAACGGGCTGCCTATCTTCGGCACGCCCACCGAGGGCGAACCCGCGCGTGTCGTCGGACTGCCGATTGCGTTCATGAACAGCAAGGCGTTTGGAGACAACACCATCGCCGAGATCGTGGGCGACTGGAACAATGCCTATTACGGCATTCTTCAAGGGATTGAGTATGAAATCCTGACCGAAGCCACGTTGACGACCGTCACCGACAGCGCCGGTCAGCCCATATCCCTCGCCGAGCGCGACATGGTTGCGTTGAAAGCTACGATGGAGGTCGGCATGATGGTAGTGAAGGACGCCGCGTTTGCCGTCGTCAATCTCGTTCCCGAACCGTAAGGAGGATAAAAGATGTACAGAGTAACAAAAACATTTACTGAGCGTTATGACGGCAAGCGTCGTTACAACATCGGCGACACATACCCCCGCGAGGGCTTCACTCCGCCCCCGGGCAGAGCAGAAGCATTGGCGGCGGGCGGTGTGTCCGAGATGAACAAGACCGGCGGCGTATTCCTTGAAGCGGTCATAGCCGAGACGGATAACGCCGCGCTGATCGAACAGCTCAACGGCATGGACGTTGAGAAACTTAAAGCCTATGCCGCCGAGAATGGCATTGACATCGGCAACGCCTCCAGCGCGAAGGGCATCATCAATAAAATCATCAAGGCGGAGTAAGGAGAGAGAGTATGGCGATCCCGACCTATAAGTTTTATATCGGCACATTCCACGGTATCAGTATCCCGGCGGAGGATTGGGATCGCCTCTCTTCCCGCGCGGACGAACAGATTATGCAGTACGAACGCGCGTACACCGTGACCGATCCCACCGGCGACGGGCGCAAAAAAGCCATATGCGCGATTGCCGACCATATGTACACGGTTGAGGTGATCGCCAACAGCGAGGTTTCCGTTGACGCAGACGGCAATATCGGCGCGACCTCCGTATCCATCGGCAGCGTGTCGGTATCCCGCAAAAGCCCCAGCGCGTCCAACATGGGCGTTGATATGACCGAGGCGGGGCAACAGCGGCAGTTTTACCGGCTGGCACAGATGTACTTGGGCATTTATCGCGGCATTTCGGCGCGGCGGTGCTAAACACGAAAAGGAGAAACATATGAAAGTTTTTATATCTCAGCCCATGAGGGGCAAAACAGAGGAGTTTATCAAGACAGAGCGGACGAACGCTGTAAACACGGTTTGCCGGATGTATCCCGACGTTGAAATCCTTGATACCTATTTTGAGGACTTCAACGGAAATGCCGCTCAGTTCCTCGGCAAGTCAATCATGAAGCTGGGCGAGGCTGATTTAGCCGTATTTCTTAGCGGCTGGGATGAAGCGCGGGGTTGCCTGATTGAGCAACGCGTATGCAGGGATTACGGCATCAAGCGTCTGTATCTGTAATCGTGTTTGCCATTAAACCGCGCCGCCTCCCCGACCGACCGGACTACGCGGCAGTATGCAAGCAGACCGTGACGCTGTATAACAAAGCTCCGGGTGCGAATGTGTTTTATAAGACCGTGTTTACCGCGTCCGCTTACCTCGAAAGCAAAAAAGTGTCTCAGGAAGCCCGCACCGGCATTACGGCATCCAATTCCGTTCTGCTGGTGATCCCGCTGGGCGCAAGCGGTTATACCTTTGTTGACCCGATAATCTTTGACGCCTTAGAGGATAAGACGGGGTATTTCACGTTGCGAAACGGCGACAAAGCTGTCCCCGGTGTCGGCGCGGATATGATTACGGTGACCGAGTGGGCGCACCTTATCCCCGGCAAAGTCCCCGGCGTAGTGGTTATTAAAGACGTGGACGTAAAGCGCAACCTCACAGGCGAGATCGTACACATCGAGGGGGGCGGCTGATGGCGGTTACGGTGAAAATCGACCTCCCGCAGGCCGACGCGGTAATAAAGCGCTTAGGGCTGGACGCAAACGGCGACACACAGCGGTTTCACACGCTGAACGTTCTCCGGCGGATTCAAAAGTATATGCCGATGGATTCCGGCGCGTTTATTAAAACCACCGTCGCAAATACAAGCGATACGAAAATTGTGTCCGTCGGCGCTCACGCCGCCTACCTCTTCTATGGGAAAGTCATGGTGAACGCAAAGACCGGCAAAGGCCCCGGGTTCATTTCGGGCGTTGGGTATCGCTACCGTAAGGGAACCACGCTCACCCCGACGGGGCGCGATTTGAAGTACAGCAAAGAGAAGAATCCGCAGGCCGGGGCGCGGTGGGATTTGGCGGTCATGGCCAACGAGGGTGAGGCTATCACGGCGGACTTGCAGCGGTACATTGACAGGAGGACAACATGAGCGACCTTGAAAAAATGCGGGAATGGATCAAAACTTTCCCCGGCGGGATCCCGGACAATTTTCAAGTGGACTTCACCAGCGAAATATCGCAGAATGCCGGATTGTTTCCCACGGGAACGATGGAGGTTTCCCGTACCCGCACCGTCACCGGCGGGGTTGTAGTGACGAATCAACACAACTTCGGCTTGTATACCGTCTTTGAGAAGCCGGAGGACGCGGATGAGATTTCCGCGAAAAATGCCGAGTGGGTTATGGCGTTCCAGCAGTGGGCGCAAGAACAATCAGCAAGAAGCCTCGCGCCGACCTTTGGCAACGAAAACATGCGGGAGGAGCGTATAACCGCCCAAAACGGCATGTTCTACGGCAGTAAAGAAGACGGTATAGGCATGTACATGGTGACTATCACGGCGCAATATCAAATGAAATACTAGGAGGAAAACAAATGTCTATCACAATGCCCGGCGCAAACAAAGTTCTTCCGAATAAGGAAGCCCGCGAGCTTCGTTACCACGCTCTCGACGCCCGGATCGACCCAACGGGAACGGCGCTGATTACGCAGATCGGCCACGACAATACCGGCCTGACACGCGAAACCTCTTGGAACACTACTTCCGAGAAGGTGGTGACCGGCGCGCAAACCGAGTACACCACACGCGGCGAAGAAACTCTATCGATCGACCCGTTCTACTGCCGCAAGGGCGACTCTGTGTCTTTGCTGTTGCAGCACATCGACATGGATGAGTTGGAGGGCGACGCTATTAAGCGCTTCTACTATGAAGCGAAGGTGGACGAGGAGGGTGAAACCATTTACGCGTTCAAGAAATTGGCAAGCGTGAAGCCCACCAGCTTTGGCGGCGAGGCCACCGAAGCCGACGCTATCCCGTTTGAGCTTGCGCTCAGCGGGAAGAAAATTCCGCAAGAGTTTGACTTCATGACCGGCACGTTTACCGACGTGGCCGCACCGTAAGGGGATGCCGACAATGCCGAATCAATACAACAAAACCCTGACCGTATCGGACGGGCGGTATCCGATTGAGGTCAACGTAAACGGCTCCGCCGTGTTTACCCTCTATTTCAACCCCGGCGACGCGTATATTTATGAACACTTGGCCGGACTGGAAACCCTGCCGCGTCCCGATATGAAGGGCGTGAAGTCGATGAGCAGTTTGGCGGGGCGGATGAAAACCCTCACCGACGCGCTGGACGAACACTTTGACGCCATTTTCGGCGACGGCGCGGCGCGGAATATCTTCAAATACGTGGGCGTTGACATGGCGTTGATCCACTTACTCGTTGAAAAGGTGCGCGAGGGAATCGCGGATCACAATGAGAAAGCGGGCGCCCAACGCGCGGAGCAGCGCAAGAAAGACAATGCGGCGGCTAAGCAAGACGCGAAAGCGTTTATTGCGAATAAATAATGAGTCGCCTGACCGAACGCGCACAAACATCTATCACTGTCGGCGGGATTGAATATCCGCTGAACCCGTCTTACCGAAACGCGCTTCTTACATGGGACGCAATGGAAGCCGCCGCAACCGGGGAGCTTTCCACTCTCGCGGCGGCTTTCGCCTCCTGTGAGATTATGCTTGGCGTTGACATTGACGATTGGGACGAGCCGGATATCAACGAGGCTTTGCGGGAAATTGCGGAGTATCTCAGCAAATATTCACGCAACAGCGAAAAGAACGACCCGCGCCCGCCCGTATTAAGCATCACGCAAGACGCCGCCTATATTCACGACGCATTCCAGTTGCTCGGCGTGGACTTGGACGGTGAGGATATAACCTATCCGCGCTTTATGTCCTTAATGCGCGTGTTGCCCGACAAATCGCCCCTGTGCCGCATTGTACACCTTCGGCAACAACGGCGGGACGGGAAACTCACCAAAGAGGAGCGGAGAGAGATCGACCGCGTTTGGGGCTGGGACGTTATCTACCTCCGTGACGGGCGGCAATCTAAAAATGCCGCCGATGATTTTAATACCGTCCGCGAGCTGCAAAACAAGCTGCGGGCAGAAAAGGGCCTACCGCCGATTTGACAAAAGCAGACGTACGCGCTATAATTCTTTTGGCGTTGCCATATACGGTAGGCGGTCGGTCACACCACCCGGAAGGGGGTGCAGCCAATGCGGATCACGTTACATATCTGGCGGTTTACCGTTACGATTATCGTGAAAAGCAGAAACCGCCACTCTGCCAAGTGACGGTTTCTTAGGAATGCTATTCTTAGGATAACTAAACCGGGCTGACCGTTTACCGGCAACGCCCTTTGTATAGTCAGTATAACACGACAAGGAAATACTGTCAACCGCCTTTTCGAGGGCGGTTTTATTGCGCCCAAAAGGAGCGATGGAGAATGTCTTACGACGGAAGAGTGACAATTGATACGCGGCTTAACAACGACGGAATTAGGCGCGGGCTAGACGCTGCTAAAAAAGAGGTTGAGGCGTTCTCTGCGAAGTTAGATCAACTCGCCATGTCTGATAAGCCTCCACGCGGCATCATCGGTATGCAGAAAGCGGCAACCAACGCCTCGGCAGAGCTTTCCAAACTGGAGGAAACATACGAGAAGCTCCAATTGTTTTCACAGATGGATATATCGGCGCACGGCGTGGTATCGCCCGAAACGCAGGCGGGCCTTTATGCCCTTAACGATTCCATCAACGATGTAATAAAAAATATCCGCCAGATGGACACGGCGGTATCCCCAAAGCCGGCAGAGGACATTTCGGCTATCGGCAGTTCGGCGGAGCAGACAACAGAGAAAACGGACGAATCTAGCGTCAGCATTCGAAAAATCGCCGCCGCCGCGCAGTCTGCCGCCCGCGCTACCGTGACCGCGTTCAAGTCCATCGGTTCAGCGCTGGGGACTGCCACTAAAGCGGCCGCAAAGACAACGCTCGGAATCGTAACGCTCGGTAAAAGTCTCTTTACCACGAACAGGCACGCGAAGTCCGCCACCAGCAGTATGGAACGTTTTGGGCGGCGAATATGGGCGACCGTGAAAACGGTTGCCGTTTTTAGCCTTATCCGAAAAGCGCTTGGGGCACTGACGGAAGACTTGGGCAACGTCCTCATGGCAAATGATCGGTTCGCGAAATCATGGAACGATATTCAGGTGAATTTGCTCACCGCTTTTGCTCCCTTATGGGAGGTTGTTGAGCCTGCCATTCTTACGTTTATGGACTTGCTGGCGCGGTTCACAAGCGCATTGGCGCAGTTCATGGCTACACTGTTCGGCATGACATTCCAACAAGCCAAAGACAGCGCGCAGAGCATCTATGACAATAGCGAAGCCTTAGACGATATGGGCAAGTCTGCCGCCAAAGCAGCGAAGAACATGAATCTCTTGCCGTTTGACGAGCTTCACACTATTAACGACGGTAAGGACGACACAAAAAACATTGCCCCGGAACTTAATTTTGAGGTGTCAGAGCCGAATTTTGATTGGATAGATGAGTTCGCCTCGAAGATTAAAAGTTTGTTTACAGAGGTTGACTTAGAGTATTGGGACACATTGGGGCAGAATCTTGCGATCAAAATCTCAACGTTTCTTGAAGATATAGACTGGGAAGACATTAAGAAGAAAGCGGAAACTCTCGCCGCGAACATTGCCGCTTTTTTGAGCGGCCTTTTGGGGAATATCCGGCTTGCCGGGAATATCGGGAAAACACTTGCCGAGTGGTTGAACACCGGATTAACATTCCTGAACTCATTCGCGAAAAACTTCAAATGGGATAAAGTCGGCAAAGCGCTTGCCGCCGGTATCAACTCGTTTTTCCGCACGTACGATTGGGAACTTGCCGCCGACACATTCAGCAATCTCGCGCTGGGGTTGCTCGATCTTCTGAACAACGCCGTGACCGGCATAGATTGGACACTGATCGGAACTTCCATTGCGACGTTGCTCACGAACATCAAATGGCGAGAGATATTCACCGCTACAGGACAATTGGCCGCGAATTTTCTTAATGGATTGGTGGAAGCTCTAGCCGCGTTTGTAGAAACGTTCGACTTCGTGGAGTTTGGGGCGTCTGTCGCCGCTGGGATAAACAGATTTTTTTCAACAGTCGATTGGGGCGCGCTTGGTGTAACATTATCAAATGCCATATTAGGGGTGCTTGATCTTTTTATAACTACTGTGCAAGATATTAATTGGGAAGGAATAGGTGAGGCAACAAGAGATTTTATAATAAATATTAAATGGTGGGAAATCTT
>QMCE01000969.1_pt1 | contig 15477 bp, 12 predicted proteins | sample 1821851 | NCBI WGS metagenome assembly QMCE01 (sample SAMN09453174, study PRJNA476694) | Termite gut metagenome, whole genome shotgun sequencing project. | isolation source: worker | host: Odontotermes sp. | place: South Africa:Pretoria | collected 2016-01-28
GGATGCCGGCGGGCGTTGGAGAATCGCGACGAGATGCGCGAATAGTTCAGCGGCGCCCTCAGGAACTGCTTTTTGAGGCTGTTGCCGTTCTCGTCCCAGTAGGCGATCTTTCCGTCCTGCTTGAACGGGATGGCGTAATATGGCTTGCCGACGTGGGTGAATACCGCGCCCCAGATTCGTCCGATGCCGACCGCCGTGGTGTCGACATACTGCTGGTCGTATATCACCTCGAAACTGTCGCCATGCTGTATCCCGAAAAAGTCGACGCTCCAACCGTAAATATCTTCGAGTTCGACGGCCAGGGCGAGCGGGTATCCGTTCCCGGCGATTGCGTTCCACATCGACGACTCGATGGAGGCTTTGGCCGTGCGGCGCTCGATGCGGATGGGCTTTTGGCCGTTCTGCACGACCACCGAGTCGGGCTTCGGCAGCGAGATTACGACATATTCGGTGCGCGAACGCTCATAGACGAAGTGTGCGAGGCGTTTGGGAATGATGCTGTCGGTGGCGGCGGCAAGTTTCACACTGTCGGGTTCGAGGAAAGCGATATAGCGGTTTCCGGCGCGCACTTTCCGCAGGTCGAAAGTGTCTTTTGCGGCCTGTTCGATTCGGTAAGTCCCGCCGGGGCCGATGCCGAAACGCTCGAAAATCTTGCCCATCGTCTCGTTGCGCCCCACCACATCCTCGACGAGTTCATACTGCTCGTAAGGGATACCGTACATCAGCAGAGGCTCGCGCGGGGCTTCGGCCTCACCGATGTCGCCCCCCCCGCGGTTTTGAATGCAACGTGCAACAAAGAAAAGCACCACACCCAACACCGCCACCCCGGCCCCGACCGTCCAGGCATATTTTCTAAGAAATTTTTCCACCGACAACAGCCGGGATGAACTGTTTTTATACTCCATTTTACACTTCGATTTTATGCTAACGGGCTTGTGCTTCGGTAACACACAACCTCCTTAAATTCTTCACGATAGGCCAACATATTCTGGAAAACCTCCATTCCCTCGGCTTTGGGGCCGAAGTATACTCTGCTGACATTGTTTTTTAGCGGCAGATATTCGAGATAGAACCGTCTCAGATTATCGTCTTTGGGTTTATCTTTATCTAATGTTTGAGATAGTGATTTTATCTTTACCACACGGCACTCCTGCTCCTCTTTGAAAGCAACGTGCTTAACCAAATAACGCAAATTAAGCAGCAGATTACATACCGTACCCATATCTAATATCGCCTTGTTCTTATCTATGGTATCCTTTAACTCCTCCAATCCCTTTGTCACCACCTTAATCTTTTCGTCGACAAATCTTTTGTATTTCCGCACTTCTATTCGTATTTTGCGAATACGTTTTTCTTTATCCGGATAATTATACATGATCTCCTTAGTTTTGTAGAACGTGTGGTAATCCCTGTGCCCCACCGAAACAACTTGGTTTGTGTCGGGATCGATGTAGATACACCGGAACAGGGGTGCTTTGCCGTCTCTCGGGTTAGATCGTCTTCCCTCTATATGTACGGAAGAACGATTAATCAAACAAAAATAGTCACGTTTGACCACAATGCTTACGCCCGTTCCTTCTTTTTTGCCATCTTTCCCATAAAGGCGAAACTGATTGAGATTGTCGAAATTAAACATAAAACATCCAACAAAAGCGACATATGGTTCTGCTTGCGGTTTTATTTTCCGGCCATCGAACAGATATTGGAACAACGTTTTGCCTTCTTGTTTGTCGTTAGAGTTTGTAATTGAATTTAATCGAAAATGATTTTCGGTGGTTATTTCGTTGCCGTCCTTATCTTTTTCTTTTTTTCCAAAAAACAGCGCATCGACCACATCCCGCTTTGTATAGTGGGCCACCTGCGTCTCACAATCCTCACATTCGTCATGCTCTTTTACTTGCAACAGTTGCTGAATTTTTAGCGAAGTGATATAGATGTCTCTGTATTTATCTTCTGCCGACGTGCCTTTTGCATCACCTATCGTTTCATCAAAATAGATGGAATCATACAGCAGTTGATTCCAACCTGACAGCGATTTGTCACGCTTCACCTCCTTATCCCAACTCTTTGTAGCCTCATGTTCATAACCTAAATGGTACAGAGAACACCCTTTGAAATCATATGCGTACGGGTCATCCGGGTTCAATTCGATGGCCTTGTTGTAGCACTCGATCGCTTGTCGATATTCTCCTAAATTATCCAATGTCATCCCTTTGAAGTTATATGCAGGGAGGTCATCCGGGGCCAATTCTATGACCTTGTCAAAGCACTCAATCGCCTGTCGATATTTTCCTAAATCGTCTAATGCATTCCCTTTGGCGCTATATAAGTCTGGATCTTCAGGGGTCAATTCTATAGCCCTGTCATAACACTCAATCTCCTTGGCGTATTCGCCTAATTTATTTAGTGCATATCCTTTGAAAAAATATGCGTATGGGTCGTTCCGATTCAATACAATGGCCTTGTCAAAACACTCGATCGCCTGTCGATACTCTCCTAAACGGTCTAATGCAGACCCTTTGTTATTATATGCGTCTGGGTCGTCTGGATTCAATTCGATGGCCTTGTCATAGCACTCGATCGCCTGTGGATACTCTCCTAAACGGTCTAATGCAGACCCTTTGTTATTATATGCGTCTGGGTCGTCTGGATTCAATTCGATAGCCTTGTCAAAACACCCTATCGCTTTTGTGAAGTCGCCCTCGAGATAATATTTATTACCTTCGTCAAACCAATCTTCTGCTGTTTTTCCTTCTTCCATAACAGGGGGCGTTTTGGTAGATTAGTTTTTCGAGGGGAGGAACGAATAGTCGTGACTGTAACGCAACATCTGCTCGGCGTAGCCCTCTTCGTAGGTCACTTTCACGTCGGTGATCTCGCCGCTGAACTGGTCGCGCACGAGTTCGTATCGCGGGTTGACGAAACCTCCGTAAGGAGCGAGGTTCAGCGCGTTGTAGCGCTGCAGAACTTCGGCGTGCATAACGGGGTCGACGCGAACTCCGTAGGTTTCGATGAAGTCGCGTCCCGCCTCGAAGTCGCCTTCCGATTTGATGCGCTGGATTTCGCCCAACAGTTGTCCGACAAGGCCGCGCAAGGCTTCGAAGTCGTTCACCACGATGTAGGTTTTGCCCTCTTTAACGACCTTTTCGATAACATTCGCGGCGCGTCCCTTCTCATAGCACCATCCGGCGACGGCGGCACGGTTGCGCATATGTGCCTGCTCGATGTTTTTGCCGGGTTCGATGCGCGAGAGCTGGGTCATAAGGCCGTTCATCATGTAGCTCGAATATTCGGCCCATGCGACGTCCAAAGAGGGAATCAAACCGATCTCTATCATCTTCGGGTCGGCGATGTAGTAGAGCGCGAAGAGGTCGGCGCGGCACTCCTCTACCACCGAGCCGTACTGTTTCAACTCTGTTCCCGTGACACCCGGAGCGAGCTGTCCGCTGCCGTGGCCGAGGCATTCGTGCAGGTCGGTGTGGAGGTTGCCCCCGAGTCCGCCGAACTCTTTGGCGCGGCGGCGGTCTTCTTCGCGAAGAACGAACTCTTCTTGGAATCCGTTGCCTTCGGCGGCCTTGTCATATGCGTCGGTTATGTTCTGGATGGTGACCGACTTCGAGCCGTAGTCGCGGCGGATCCAGTCGGCGTTCGGAAGATTGATGCCGATGGGGGTTGCCGGATAGCAGTCGCCGCCGAGCATGGCCGCCGTTATGACTTTCGCCGAGACCCCTTTGACCTTCTCTTTGCGGTACTGCGGGGCGACGGGCGAGTTATCCTCGAACCATTGTGCGTTTTCGCCGATGATCAGGGTACGGCGGGTTGCTTCGACATTCTTGAAGTTGACGACCGACTCCCACGACGCCTTCATGCCGAGAGGGTCGCCGTAGCTTTCGGTAAATCCGTTCACGAAGTCGACCGTCGAGACGGTGTCGCGCGTCCATGCGATGTTGAAAGCGTCGAAATCGGCGAGGTTGCCTCCGCGGTAATATTTAATAAGGTGTGCGATCTGCTCTTTTTGCCCGTCGTGAGCCACTTCGTGCGCCTTTTCGAGCCAGAAAACTATCTGCGAGATGGCATTGCCGTACATTCCGCCCTCGTGCCATACTGCCTCCTGCACGCGCCCGCCTTTTTTAACGAGTTTCGAGTTGAGACCGTAGGAGATCGGGGTGGGATTGCCCGCGTCGGCGGCGGCCATGTCGGCGTAGAACTTTTCGGCTTCGGCCTGCGTTACGCCTTCGTAATAGTTCATCGCGGAGGTGGCAAGCAGGTCGGCACCCTCGGCCTGGTTGACCTTCACGGCGAAAAGCGACGGGTCGAAGATCACGGGCTTGATGGTTGCAATGAGTTCTTCACGCGAGCCGTCGGAGAAATCCAGCGGCAGGGCTTCGTTAGGCACTCCCAACAGCAGCGCCTCGAAGTACTCCTGCGAAAACCCCGGAGTGAATTTATCCTCCGAATAGTGGTGGTGGATGCCGTTCGCAAACCACACCTTTTTAAGATATGTCTCGAACGCCGCCCACTCTTCGGTCGTGCGGTCGCCCGCGTAGTTGTTATATATAGCCTCCAGAGTGCGGCGGATGGGCAGATTGTAGCGGAAATTCTGGTCGAAGATGATGTCGCGTCCCGACTGCGCTGCCTCGCTCATATAATACACGAGCAGTTTCTGGTCGAGCGGCAGGGCTTCGAACCCCGGTACCTGATACCTCATCACACGAATATCGTCGAAGCGGTCGATCGTCCACTGGAAACCATCGTTGCCGTTTTTAGCTTTTTTGTCGCACGCAGCCATACTCAAAATCATCGAACTCATTACAATAAAAGTTAATGCCCGTTTCATATCTTTATTTATTTAAATTTGCATTGCCTGCAAAGTTATCAATTTTTTCTATCTTTAACTGCGCTAACGCTTGTTTTAGATAGGATGCGGTTCGGACAAGCAAAATTTATTTTGCTTGTCTCTCTCCTTTCACTATCTTTACCGCGTCTTTTTTTACAGATAATGAAGGTAGCCCGAACAAGAGGCGAGCTTTTCGAGGCATTGAAAGGCGCGTCGGAGAGAGATATAAAGTTCGTTCCCACAATGGGGGCGCTCCACGAGGGGCATTTGTCGCTGGTCAGGGCTGCGAAGGCGTTCCGTCATTGCGAGGGCAGTAAGCCCGAGGCAACCCGGGAACAAAAGGCCGGATTGCGGAGCCTGTCCCGAACGCAATGCGGAGAGATTCCTCGCAATGACGACGGGATTGTGGTTGTAAGCATCTTCGTGAACCCCACCCAGTTCAACGACCCGGCCGATCTGAGGAACTATCCACGCACGCCGGAAAGTGATTTGGCGATGCTCGAAGCCGAAGGTGTGGACGTGGTGTTCATGCCTCCGGTCGAGGAGATTTACCCCGAAACCGACACTCGCGTTTTCGATTTCGGAGATCTCGACAAGGTGATGGAGGGAGCGACCCGTCCGGGGCACTTCAACGGCGTGGCGCAGGTGGTGTCGAGGCTGTTCGAACTGGTGCGGCCGTCGCAGGCGTTCTTCGGACAAAAAGACTTTCAGCAGGTGGCCATAATCCGCGAAATGGTGAGGCAGGCTGCGGAGGCAGGCGAAAGTTGGGCGGATGTCGAGATAGTGGAGTGTCCGACGGTGAGGGAGGCCGACGGCCTTGCGATGTCGTCGCGCAACGTGCTTCTCACGCCCGGGCATCGCGCCGCGGCACCCGACATCTACCGTGCGTTGAGGCTCGGCGCCGAACGGGCGGGAGAGATGCCACCGCAGGAGCTGGAACGTTATGTCGTCTCCGAGGTGGAGCGGAGCGGACTTTTGAAAACAATATATTTCGACTTCCTCGGCCCTCAGGCGTGCATCGCCGTACAGGCCGGGAATGTCAGACTGATAGACAACATATTAATGGATAATTGATAATGGATAATTAGCTACGCGCAAAAAACCATTATCAATTATCAATTATCAATTAAAGAAATGATTATCGAGGTACTGAAATCGAAAATACACCGTGCGACGGTGACGGAAGCCAATCTGAACTATGTCGGCAGCATCACCATCGACGAAGACCTGATGGATGCCGCCAACATCATTGCGGGCGAAAAGGTGCAGGTGGTCGACATAGACAACGGAGAGCGGCTCGAGACCTATGTTATAAAAGGTGTGAGAGGCAGCGGGGCGATCGGCATCAACGGTGCCGCCGCACGCAAAGTGCAACCCGGCGACAAGATCATAATAATATCCTACGCCCAAATGGACTTCGAAGAGGCCAAAACCTTCACTCCGTGGGTCATCTTTCCCGACACGGCGACAAATAAATTGATAATTGATAATGGATAATTGATAATTAGCTACGCGCAAAATATTGTACGTCAAATAATTATCAATTATCCATTATCAATTATCAATTAAAAATATGGACATATTTTTAACCATACTCGCCATCATTTTATGTATCATCGGCCTTGCGGGTTCGGTGGTACCGGTTTTGCCCGGGCCGCCCGTCAGTTGGGTGGGGCTGTTGCTGTTTTCGTTCACCGATTATTATGAGCAATCCGGGTGGTTCCTGTGGATATGGCTGGCGGTGGTGGTACTGGTGACGCTGGCCGACAACTTCCTGCCGGTGGTGATGACCAAAAAGTTCGGCGGGTCGAGGGCGGCGACCATCGGTACCATTATCGGGATGCTCGTCGGGATGTTCCTCGGGCCAATAGGCATGATCCTGGGACCGTTCGCCGGAGCGTTCGTGGGCGAACTCATCGGTCAACGATTCAGAAGACCCGCACCTGCGCGGGATACAGGGGATGAGAAGTGGGAGGAGAGGTACGGACAAGAGGAGATCCGTCGCAACGATACGGGTTCGGCGTTAAGGATCGCAACGGGTGCTTTCGTGGCCTTCATCAGCGGGGTGGGCATAAAGCTCGTCTCGTCCGGGATGATACTCTACTATGTGGTCAAAGACCTTATTGTTTAATTACGAATTATGAATTACGAATTACGAATAGGCTATGCGATAATTATTGTGGCAAACATATAATATACGTGCGAAGCACACCCAAATTCGTAATTCGTAATTCGTAATTTTTCAACCTATTACTCATAACTCATGAAAAAACTACTTTCTCTTTGCGGTCTCGTCATCACGATGATGACGATGTTGACCTCCTGCGGCTCGAAGTACAAGTACGAGACCGTGCAGGGCGATCCCTTGAAGTCGCGAATCTACACCCTCGACAATGGTCTGAAGGTCTACATGGCCGTCAACAAAGAGGAGCCGCGCATCCAGACCTACATTGCGGTCAGGGTGGGCGGCAAGAACGATCCCGCCGAGACCACCGGTCTGGCGCACTATTTCGAGCACCTTATGTTTAAGGGCACGCCGAGCTTCGGCACTCAGGACTATGAGGCCGAAAAACCGATGTTGGACGAGATAGAGGCCATGTTCGAGACCTATCGCACGACGACCGACGAGGCGGAAAGGGCTGAAATCTACAAACGCATCGACAGCATCAGCTACGTCGCTTCGGGACATGCCATTCCCAATGAATACGACAAACTTATGTCGGCTATCGGCGCCAACGGCACCAACGCCTACACCGGTTACGACATGACGGTCTATGTGGAGGACATTCCCTCGAACCAGATCGAGAATTGGGCACGCATACAGGCCGACCGTTTCAAGAACCCCGTGATCCGCGGTTTCCACACCGAACTCGAAACCATATACGAGGAGAAGAACATGTCGCTGACGCGCGACAGCCGCAAAGTGTCGGAGCAGATGCTTAAGGCTCTTTTCCCGACCCACCCCTACGGTGCGCAGACGGTACTCGGTACGCAGGAGCACCTGAAAAACCCGTCGATAACCAACGTTAAGAACTATCACGCCACCTGGTACGTTCCCAACAATATGGCCATTTGCATGAGCGGTGACTTCGATCCCGACAAGACCATGGCTGTCATCGACAAATATTTCGGCGATATGGCCCCCAACCCCGAACTTCCGCAGCTCGATTTCGATGAACTGCCCGCTATCGAACAACCCGTCGTCAAAGAGGTATTGGGCCTCGAAGCCGAAAACGTGACCGTCGCTTGGAGAACGGGCGGCGTGGCCTCGGCCGACAACGACGTTATGAGCCTCGTGGGCAGCATTCTCAACAACGGTAAGGCGGGGCTTTTCGACCTCGACCTGATCCAGCAGCAGAAAGTGCTTTCGGCCTTCGCAGGTTACTATAATCTGGCCGACCACGGAGCGCTCATGATGCAGGGTCGTCCGAAAGCGGGTCAAACACTCGACGAGGTCAAAGACCTGATGATGGGTGAAATCGCCAAACTCAAAGCGGGCGATTTCGACGAAGAGCTTATTCAGGCAACCATCAACAACTACAAGGCCTCGCAGATGCGGTATCTCGACAGCAACAACGGCCGTGCCGACGCCTTTGTCACTTCGTTCGTCAACGGCGTGCCCTGGAAAGATATGGTGGAGGAGATCGACCGCATTTCGAAACTCACAAAAGAGGATATAGTCGCCTTTGCCGGCGAGCGTTTCGCCGACAATAATTTCGTGGTCATATACAAACGCGAGGGTAAAGACCCGAACGAACTCAAAATGGTCAAACCCGCGCTGACCCCCATCCAGACCAACCGCGATGTACAGAGCGCACTTCTGACCGAGATCGCCGCTTCCGAAGTGACTCCTATCGAGCCGGTTTTCGTCGACTACGACCGCGATATGGATAAGTTGACGGCCCAAAGCGAAATAGAGGTTCTCTACAAAAAGAACGAAACGACCGACCTTTTCACCCTCGAATATGTCTATGAGACGGGTTCGAACAGCGACCCCACGATGGGCATCGCGTCGAACTACCTGAAATATCTGGGTACTCCCGATATGTCGGTCGAAGAGCTGAAAACGGAACTCTACAACATCGCCTGTTCGTTCGGTGTCAGTGTCGGCGAAGACCGCACCTACGTCTACATCGAAGGCCTTTCCGAAAACATGGCGCGCGCAATGGAGCTGACCGAAAAAGTGCTGGCGAATGCCGTTCCCGACGACGCCGTGCTCGAAACCCTCAAAGCCGACATGAACAAGAGCCGCGCCGACGCCAAACTGAATCAGGCGCAAAACTTCGGCCGCCTGCGTACCTATATTAACCGCGGCCCGGCATTCATTAGGAACAATACCCTCTCGGCCGACCGGCTTGCCGCCCTTACTTCGGAAGAGTTGCTGGGCGAGCTACGCGCCCTCTCCGGACAGCAACACCGCATAATCTACTACGGCCCCAAGGGACACAAGGAGGTTTTGGCCGACATCGCCGCCTACCACAACGTGCCCGCGACACTCGCCCCCGTGGCCGAAAAGGTGGAATTTCCATACGAACAGACCCCGTCCAACAGCGTGGTTTTGGCCGAATACGATGCCGCGCAGATATATTACGCCCAGTACAGCAACCGCGGCGAGGCTTACGACCCTGCCAACGATGCCATCATGGCGCTCTACAACGCCTATTTCGGCGGCGGGATGAATGCCATCGTCTTCCAGGAGATGCGCGAGGTTAGAGGTCTTGCCTATTCGGCATCCGCAGGATTGAGCCGCCCCTGGAAAAAAGATCTTCCCTATACCTATACGGCGTTCATAGCCACCCAAAACGACAAACTTGTCGACGCGGCAACGGCTTTCGAGGACATCATCAACAATATGCCCGAAAGCGAAGCTGCCTTCAAACTCGCCAAGGAGTCGCTCATCACCGGTCTGCGCACCGAACGCATAATCAAGTCGGACGTTCTGTGGAACTACATTTCGGCCCGAGATCTCGGCCTCGATTACGACCGCCGTCGCACCCTTTGGGAAAAGATCCCGTCGATGACCCTCGAAGATGTCAAGGCATTCCAGCAGCAATGGGTCGCGGGCCGCACCTACACATTCGGGATACTCGGCCGCAGTGCCGACCTCGACATGAAGTATCTCGAATCGCTCGGCCCCGTACGCCGCGTCTCGAAAGAGGAGATTTTCGGATATTGATACGATTGAAGAGTAAAGGTTAAAGAATTTGTCTCAAAAACGATTTTTTGCCCTCTTAGAATCGCGTATTTGAAAACGCTCATGTAGGGGGATAAAATCGACAAAAAAGAGTTCGTCTCGGAGTTTTGAGACGAACTCTTGGTAATTATGCTCAAAACCCGGCCGTCATAGCCGTTTTATCATCTCGAACTGTTTGCCGGCGAGGGGAATGCCTCGGGCTTGCAGAAAGTCCGCAAGCGAGGCATCGCGACCGATCTCGGTGTTGATGCACTTGACACCCCGGGCTCGGTTGAGGCGGAACATTTCGCCCAACAGCGCCGAGCCTATGCCCTGCCTGCGGTGGGTTTTAGCGACTGCTGTCTGGGTGATGTCGCCCGCCGCGGGTTCGAAAATTATATAACCGACGAACCGGTCGCCGTCGAATGCACCGAGCGCAACGAAATCTTCGGGTGTGCGCTCAATCGCCTCGAAACCGTTCTGCCACGAGGGTTCGAAATCCCAAAACCCCGCCGCCAATTCGCGCACGTCGGCAATCTCCATCCTGCATACTTTGCGTTCAGCCGTGCCGACCTGCACATCGCCGGCCGCCGCCCGAAAATAATTGAACTCGCGACTAACCTCAAAGCCTAATTTCCGGTAGACCGACACCGCCGTCGTGTTGTGCTGCAAAACCTCCAACAGATATTGCGCTATGCCCGCAGCACGCAACGCAGGCAGCGAAGCCTCGAAAATCTGTGTGGCAAGTCCCCGGCCACGATACTCCGGAAGAGTGCCTGTGCCGGTGTCGTAGGCCGTCGGCACTCCGCCGAAAGTTCCGATACCGTTCAGAGTGAACCCCGCGATGCACCCGTCGTCGTCGAACGCCGCAAAAGAGAGCGCCGGATCGAAGCCCCGCCGCCGAAGCATGGTGCGCAATTCGTCGGGCGAGATCTGCACCTCGTATTCTGCAAATGCAGCTCCAAAGGCTTCCGACAGTGTCGCGAAATCTGTGTGGGAGAGTGGTTTTATTTCCATGATTTTGCAAAGATAACCAAAAGACGGCAATCAGTAGCATTTTGTGAGGATGCCGGAATAGGTCAGCGTGAGCCGGTGCATGGCGCGAGTGACGGCGACGTAGAGCATACTGCGGTCGATCTCGGTGCGGTAGTTCGCTGAGGTGGCGTGTGGGATGATCACTTCGTCGAACTCCAATCCTTTGGCCATGTGCGCCGAAGTGATCACTACGCCGTGAGTGAAGGCATGGCTGCGGCTCGTGAGCAGGACGATGTCGGGGTCGTTCAGCCGCTCATGGAGTTCGGTGGCCCGGGCTTCGGTTTTGCAGACGATGCCGAGGGATTTGCGGCCGGATTTTCGGAAGTCGGCGATCAGGCGGACGATACCTTCGATCTCGGCTTCGGGAGTGTCGAAACGCTCGATTTGCGGTTTCTCACCGTGGCGGGCGACGGGCTCCAACTCGTCGTTGCGCCGTATGCTTTGCGCGAAGTCGGTTATCTCGAATGTCGAACGGTAGCTTTTGCACAGCCGCATCAACTTGCCGCCCGCGAAGGTCTTTTGAATCGTTTCGGCGGTCGAGTGGCCGTAGGGATTTACCGATTGTCCGGCGTCGCCGAGAAGCGTTTTACGGCAGGGGAAAAGGCGCTGTATCACCCGGTACTGTACCGGCGTGTAGTCCTGCATCTCGTCGATGAGCAGGTGCTTGACGCCCGTTCGCGGTTTGATCCCGTCGATGGCGATGCGCAGATATGCGAGCGGGGCGAGATCCGGGTGTTCGAGCGTGTGGTTTTTGCGCATTTTGAACATTTCGGGTTTGCCGAGCCACTCGAAAAATATCTTATATAGTTGCAGATCACCCGCCCCGTCCGCAAACATTCCCCTGATCTCACTTTTCAGTCGGTTGCGCTCGGCGGTGGTCGGCGCGATGCCATAGCGGATGTCGAGTTCGTCCGCGATCATATCGGCCATAGGCTCGAACCGCTCGCGAATCGCCATACGGTGGAAGCGGCGAAACTGCTCGTCGATGTATTCGTGCGGGACGGTGATGTGGCGGATTTTCACATCTTTCGGGCGGAAACGGTCGTTTTCGAGGTGTAGGATGAAGCGGTCGAGCGAGGCGGCGAATTCGAGGGTAGATTTGAAGGCAATGCGCTCCGTGACGCCCAGCGCGGGTCTCTCCAAAAGTTCGGCAACCTGCTCGAAAAAGGTCTGATATTTCAGCCTGCCTCCCAACACCCCCGACAGCAACTCGGCCATGCCCGTTTCGGGCACCGTCTCCTCGCCCAGCTCCGGCAGAACGTTCGAGATGTAGTCGGCGAACACCTTGTTGGGCGAGATGATGAGAATGTCCTTCGATGAAAGTGTATCTTTATGGGTGTAAAGCAGATAGGCAACGCGGTGGAGCGCGATGGAGGTTTTGCCCGACCCGGCGACTCCCTGAATGATGAGCGTCGGAGCCTCGGCGTCGCGAATAATGCGGTTCTGCTCGCGCTGGATGGTGGCGACGATGCCCCTCATCCGCTCGTCGGCGTTCGCGCTCAACTCGCGTTGCAAAATGTCATCGTGCACCGTTACCGAACTTTCGAGCATATACTCCATCCTGCCGCCACGAATGCGGTATTGCCGTTTGAGCGAGATTTCTCCCTCGACCTCTCCCGCCGGGGAGGTGTAGGCCGCCTGGCCGAGTTCGTAGTCGTAGTACATACTCGCTATGGGGGCGCGCCAGTCGTGGACGAGGCTTGTGCGGCTGTCGAAGTCGTGGAAGGTGTGGACGCCGATGTATGTCGGAACGCCATTGAAATCTATCCGCCCGAAATAGGGCGTGTCGAGCATCCGTCCCAGCCGCTCGCGACGGGCGATGGTGCTCTCGCCGATGGCGTGGATGTTGAGCATATTTTCGCGCGCCGAGCGTATCTCCTGCGGGTCGAGGTCTTTGTTCTCCCAGATGTAGCGTTTCTGCTCGTCGAGGGTCTGCATCCGCTCTTTTACGGTTGTGTCGGCACTGCCGATGGCCGCTCGAATGCGCTCCAAAACATGGTCGAGATATTTTTCTTCCGTCATAAGAGCGCAAAATTAATATACCGCGCACGGTTGGGAAATAGCTATTTATGGCTATCTTCGCGTCTGTGAATCTATTGGAAATATCGGAAGCGAGGCGGCAGGCGGCACTCGGTGTGATACGTGAGGTGGGTGTGGTCGAGGCGTGGCAGAGTGTCGGAGCGACGGTAAATCTGGTCGGCTCGGTGCGGAGTGGGCTGATCATGAAGAATCTCGACATCGACTTTCATGTTTATACTGATGAACCGACGACAAGCCGAGTGCACGAGAGCTTGCTCTCGATGCCGAGGCGCGAAGGAGGAAGGCGAGCGAAGCGAAGCCAACCGATGTTGGAGAAAAGCCGGGCGGCGATTGCGCGGCTGAAAGGGGTGCGCGACATACAATTCCGCAATCTGCTCGACACCGAAGAAGAGTGCCTCGAATGGCACGCCGCGTACGACGACGCGGAAGGCACGACCTGGCAGTTGGATATGATCCACATTCGCCGCGGCTCGACTTTCGACGGCGCGATCGAGCGCACGACCGACGCCATCATCGCCCGCCTGGAACCCGAAACCCGCGAGGCAATCCTGCGAATCAAGCACGACGCCCCCGAAGGTGTGAAAACTCCCGGCATCGAAGTCTATTACGCCGTTCTGTCGCTCGGCCTGCGCACCTACGAAGAATTTGCTGCTTGGAAACAGTCCAACCCGTCGATCGACCTGTTGGGCTGGATGCCCTGATGTTATTCGTGTTGTAGCGGAGTATAAAGTTCTATCAGGTTTTCTTCCGGGTCGCGCAGATGAACCACGCGCGCTCCCCAGCCGGGCATATCGGTCGGTTCGTTAATGAACGAAACGCCTTTGACCAAAAGTTTGCCGTAGGTTTCGTCCACATTGGCCACCTCGAAACAGATCATCGACTTTTCGCGACCTCCGACGGGCTGTGACTGATCCGCGTTGCCGGCCACCGGAGCCATATAGTCGCTCAGGAAGATGGCCAGCCCCTCGATGCCGTCGGCCACTTTGAACGCGCCGTAACACTCCTCTATGTCCCAAAGCGGTTCGAAACCGAGTTTTTGAGTGTAGAAGTCGAAACATTTCCGGTAGTCCCGGACCAATAATCTTACGTTGTTGAATTTCATATGTGTTGTATCGGTTTAGAGCTTGTTTGGCATTTTCAAATCTCAATCTATCAATCCCGCCGCCCGCGCCGTGTTGATGGCTTCGATGGCGTTGTCGGCCTCCAATTTCGTGAGGATGTTTTTGCGATGATTGTCGATGGTGTGTTTGCTGACGTTCAGCCGTTCGGCTATCTCCTTGCTCAGAAAGCCACGCCCGATGAGCGACAGCACCTCCAACTCGCGCTCGGTCAGGGATAACTCCTGCGAGGAGGCGTAAGGGTTGAAAAACTGTCCCGTCCGCAGGTTCAGCACCGAACACCGCACCCTGTCCGCCGGGGTCTGGTCGGGCGCGAGTTCCACCATTCCCATCACTATCCACGCCTTGCCGCGGCGGTCGGTCTCGATCACCTGTTGGCGGCTCACCACGTTGATCCACCTGCCGCTCGCGCCGCGCATCCGCATCTGGTAGATCGTTCGGTAGTCGTTGCGTTCCTGTGGCGGCAACGAATATATAAATTTCGCGTGGCGGATTTGCAGATCGGCGAGGCGGGCGCGGTCGTCGGGATGGACAAGTTCTTCGACCGATGCAGGCCGAACTCCGAACAACTCCGCGAAATTCTCCGAAATATAGTCGTAAACGCCCCTGTAAACATCGACGGTAAATATGCAACCCCGGCCCAATTCGGCCAATCGTATAATTTCGGTGCGACGTCGTTCCCATCGCTCGTAATCGAGGTCGGCAGGCGAAATCCCCTGCCGCGCCCACATATCCCGAACCTTATTTTCCGCCGAATCCATAGAGTACAAAGATATGTATAATCTCCTATTTCACGATTTGATATGCAAAGTATGTGGCCGACAGACCCAAAACCACGCTGAGGCCGACATAAAGAAGCGCACAGCCGACCTGCCCGTCCCTGAAAAGGATAAATGTTTCGTTCGAGAAGGCCGAAAAGGTGGTGAAGCCGCCGAGAAAACCCGTCGCGAGGAACATTCTCCATTCATGTGAAATCTGCCCCCGGTCGAAGAGACCGAAAACGATTCCGATACATAAACAGCCAATAATGTTTACCGCAAGCGTGCCCGTCGGGAAAACCGCTGTCTTAGTCTGTACCGCCAGCGACAGCAAATAGCGGGAGATCCCGCCCAAAAAACTGCCGGCCCCTATAAGAAGGATTAATTTCATCAGTGAAGTAAAAATCGGTGATACTCATCTTTTGTGAGGCGGGAGATGTGTTGCAGGACGGTTCGGTCGATCAGAGGCCAATACTTTTCTTCGGATCGGACGAGCCTGAAGCCGCACTTTTCGCT
>QMCE01000970.1_pt1 | contig 15477 bp, 12 predicted proteins | sample 1821851 | NCBI WGS metagenome assembly QMCE01 (sample SAMN09453174, study PRJNA476694) | Termite gut metagenome, whole genome shotgun sequencing project. | isolation source: worker | host: Odontotermes sp. | place: South Africa:Pretoria | collected 2016-01-28
CGGTTTGTCCGGCGGACGGCCAAAGGCCGCCCCTACAGTACGGTTTATGTAACGAGAAAGGGACGCAAATGGAGCAAAAACAGGGACTATTTTCAAAACTCAAAGCAAGCCTATCAAAAACGCGTATCACCTCGCGCCTCGGCGCGCTTTTTTCGCGGCCGCTGGGCGAGGATTTTTTTGAGGAGCTTGAAGAGGCGCTTATCATGGCGGACGTCGGCATTGCCGCCTCCGGCGATATCATCGAAGAGCTCAGGGCCGCGCTGAAGAAAGAGGACGATCAGGAAGCGGCGCGCGAAGCGCTCTGCTCGATTCTGGCGGAGCGTATGCGCTCGGAGTCCGAGTTTCTGCCCGATGGCCATAAGGCCGCGATTATGATCGTAGGCGTAAACGGCGTAGGCAAGACGACCGCGATTGGCAAGCTGGCGTACTTTTTCCGCCAAAGGGGGCGCAGCGTCATGCTGGCCGCCGCGGATACGTTCCGCGCCGCCGCCGCCGAGCAGCTGTCCGTTTGGGCAAAGCGGGCGGACGTCCCGATCGTGAAGCACGGCGAGGGCGCGGATCCGGCGGCTGTGGTATTCGACGCCACGCAGTCCGCGAACGCAAGAAACCTCGACCTGCTGATCTGCGATACGGCGGGGCGGCTCCACAATAAGCGCAACCTGATGATGGAGCTAGAAAAGATGGGCCGGGTGCTCGCGCGCGAGTTTTCGGACGCCGCGAAGGAGACGCTCCTCGTGCTCGACGCGACGACAGGCCAAAACGGAATCGCGCAGGCGCGCGCCTTTGCCGAGTCCGTGCCGCTTACGGGGATCATCCTCACCAAGCTCGACGGCACGGCGAAGGGCGGCATTATCGTCGCGATAAAATCGGAGCTGGGGTTGCCCGTGCGCTTTATCGGCGTAGGGGAGGGGATTGAGGATCTACAGGAGTTCGATCCCGACGCGTTCGTCCGCGCGCTTTTGGAGCGGGATTAAAGAATAAGTGTAATATTTTTGTGTAAACCCATAAACTCTATTGAGAAATTTTGTTTTTTTTGCTATATTATTAAGAGTTATGTATAAGTCCTAATAAATAGGAGGAAGATTATGAACGGCATTGAAGCGAATTCTGTCATCGACGGGATTAAAGCCGAGGATACGATGCACGGCAAGTTTCTGACTTTTTTGGTCAGGGACGATATATACGGCATCGAAATCCAGTACGTTATCGAGATCATCGGTATCCAGTCCATAACGCCCGTGCCGCATCTGCCGCATTACATGAAGGGCATTCTGAATTTGCGCGGCACGTCTATACCGATCATGGACATTCGCTTGCGCTTCAACTGTGAGCCGCAGGAATACAACGACCGCACGTGCATCATCGTCATCGAGCTGGAAGGGACGACGATTGGCCTTATCGTCGATTCCGTTCAGGAGGTCGTGGATATTTCCGACGAAAACACCGTCCTGCCGCCTAAGACCGGCTACGGCGCCAACAACGAGTATATCAAGGGTATCGGCAAGATCGGTGACGGCGTGCGCCTGCTGCTCGACGTCTATAAGGTTTTCGCGCAGGACGGCTTCTCGATGCAGGGCTAGCGCTTTTGCTTCGCCACCCGCCGCGCCCCTTTGCAAGCCTTGCCCGGGGCGCGTTTTGTGCGGTTTCGCATAATATTGTCGTGTTATAAAAAAATATGCTTGTGTTCTCGGCCAGGTTATTGTATAATCTCACTTGCGTTTGAAGCCTGTTGTTCAGGCGATAGGGGGAATTGATCCCCCTAAAAAAATGCTGCTATAGCTCAGGAGGTAGAGCGCGTCCTTGGTAAGGACGAGGTCTCCGGTTCAAATCCGGATAGCAGCTCCACCAATATTTAGAAAGAAGCCGATTGCAAAGCAATTGGTTTCTTTCGTTAAAAACGGAGGAGCCAACATGTCAAAGCACACCATAAAAATCGGCGGCATGAGCTGCGAGCACTGCCAAAAGGCTGTCACAGAAGCGCTCGAAGCGCTAAAGGGCGTATCGGATGTGAGCGTCGATCTCGCTTTAGGCTCGGCGCGATTCGAATCGGACGGCGCGCTCGGCGAAGACGCCCTTCGCTCAGCAATCGAGGATATCGGCTTCGATTATCTGGGTTAATAATATTCTCGGGTTATAACTGAAATAGCTCGCCGTCTATATCGCTTGGCAATAGCAGTGCGCGCGGCGAAAGCGAGACGGCGGTTATCTGCGGGCCTTCCGGCATACAGTTGCGCTTGAACTGCTGCTTGAAGAAGCGCGCGAGCAGCGTTCGGAGGGCTTTTTCTATTTGTTCGGGCAAATAGAGGCCGTTAAAGGCCGCCTGCGCGCTAATTAACAGCTCTTGCGGAGCGAGCGTACTTTTGAGCATATGGTAAATAAAGAAATCGTGCAAAGCGTAGTCGCCCAGAATGCTCTCGGTCGGCTGCGCGTTTGCGCCTCCTGGGAGCAATTCTGGGCTTACGGGCGTCCCGAGGATAGATAAAAGCGTCTTGCGCGCGCTCTTAAAGCGGATGCTCCAAGATGCCAGCTCGATGACCTTGCGCACGAGCGTCTTGGGTATGGAGCCGTTGATGGCGTACGAGCTTAAATGGTCGCCGCCGAAGGTCGTCCAGCCTAATGCAAGCTCCGAAAGGTCGCCCGGGCCGACGAACAGCAGATTGCGTTGGTTGGCTATGTCCAGGAGCGTCAGCGTGCGAAGGCGCGCTTGCGCGTTTTCAAACGTGACGGAATAGTCCGATTCGCTCTGGCGGATATCCTCAAAGTGGCGACGGCAGACTTCTACAATCGGGATTTCTTCAAATGCGACGCCCAGCGTCTTTGCGAGAGCTTCGGCGTTGGATTTTGTACTGTCCCCGGTGCCAAAGCCCGGCATGGTGACGGCGAGGATGTTTTTAAGCGGCAAATTCATCCTATCCGCCGCGCTTACGCAAGCGAGCAGCGCGAGGGTCGAATCCAGACCGCCGGACAAGCCGACGAGGAAGCCGCTCGCGTTTATATGCCGCGCGCGGCGCTTTAGGGCGATAGCCTGTAACGGCAAAGTGCGCAGCAGCTCATTTTGCGCTAATGCGCTGCTTTCTGACAGAAACGGGAAGCGCGAGTCCGGTTTAAGCGTGGGGGGCGGGGGATAGGATGTGCGCAATAGCCGCGATACGGCAGAAACGCGGTCGAGGCCGGAGACGATCTCCCCGTCCGAAAGAATCGCGCAGCGCCCTTCGAAGACGTAGTCCGTCACGGATTCGCCCTCGCCCGGCGAGGCGTATACAACCGTAGCGCCGTGGCTTCGTGCATTAAGCAATGCGCGATTCAGCTCGTTTTCCGAGCGTATCGTCGCGCTGTCGGCGCATGGGCAGAGATATAGGCCTTCCTCGCATATGGATTCCAACGAGAATATGACGCGAACGCCGCTCTGCGGCGCTTCGCCGGCGCGTGCAAGAGACTTTGTACAATAAATTCCGTCCCGCAATTCGGGTACGCCCTCGTGCGTGGCGGGCGTGGCGCCTGTGCACAGGCCGGGATGGAACCGAAAAGGATCCGTTCGCTCGTCGAGCCGCGGCACGAGCGCCGCGAGTTTGCCGTTTTCGATGATGGCCGCGCATTCGAAGACGCCGCTCGTCATTTTAACCGGCAGCGATAGTACGGCGAGCATATCGTATGGAACGGCCTTTGCTGCTTCCATCAACGCTTCCCAGGCGGCTTCGAGCATCATGGGCGCGCGAAGCAGCGCGCCAGCCGAAGCGCCCGTCAGGCATAGCGACGGGAAGACGACTATGTCCGCGTTTTGCGCTTTCGCGCTTTCGAGCGCGGCAAGAACCGCGCGCAGATTGCGCTTTGGGTTGCAAAGGGTGACTTCCGGCGCGGCCGCCATGAGGGTGATATGCGTCATAGGTATTGCTCCTTTAATCGCTATATGCCTAGTATGGCGAATAGCGCGTGAAAAAGTCAAGCGAAAGCCGCGCGTTGACCTTGAACGGTCAACGCGCTATATTATACATGTACATATACAGCATTGCTGCACTGATAAAATGATGAATAAAGGAGCGAATAAATGCGCCAGTGTATGGACTCTGAAAATCTGCATAGACGATTATCAAAGGCCAAAGGCCAGATAAACGCGATTGACAAGATGATCGACGAGGACGTGCCCTGCGAAGAGATTCTGATACAGGTCAATGCCGTTAAGTCCGCCCTGCATAAGGTCGGACAGCTGGTTCTGGAAGGACATTTGACCCACTGCGTCCGCGAGGGCATCGAGCACGGCGACGCTGATAAGACGATCGCGGATTTTGCCAAGGCCGTGGAGCATTTCTCCCGGATGTCTTAATCGTACTTACATAGGCAGACGTTTCCCTCTTGCCAAAATATACCCCCAGGGGTATTATATGCATATACCCCTATGGGTATATATGGTTGGAGGGACATAATGATTGCGTTTCTGAAAAACAGGGAAAAGCGGACGCTTCTCTTTCTCGGGATTTCTTTAGCCGCGCTGATAATCAGCTTTTTCGAATTTGTACGATCACCTATCGACGCCGCCTGGATTGCCGTTCTATTATGCGGTATTCCGATCATATGGGGCGCGGCCGCCGGCCTTATCACGGCGTTTGACATAAAAGCCGACGTGCTGGTGTCCATCGCGCTGATCGCCTCCGTGGTCATCGGCGAGATATTCGCCGCCGGCGAGGTGGCGTTTATCATGTCGCTCGGCGCATATCTGGAAGAGCGTACGGTAAAAAAAGCGCAAGCCGGAATAGAAAAGCTGGTTAAGCTTACTCCCGTGACGGCGCGTATCGTTCACGGCGGCGAGGAGAGGATCATCCCGGCAAGCGAAGTACGGCTGGGCGACGTCCTGCGCGTGCTGGCGGGTGAAACGATCGCGGCGGACGGCGTTATAACGAGCGGGCAAACCTCCGTAGACCAGTCAGTTATGACGGGAGAACCCTTGCCTGTGGATAAAGGCGCGGGCGACGAGGTTAAGTCGGGAACGATAAATCAATTCGGCACGTTTGATATGGTCGCGCAAAAGGTAGGGGAGGATAGCTCGCTGGCGCGCATGATTCGCCTGGTGGAATCGGCGGACGCGGGCAAGGCGAAAATTGTCGGGCTTGCCGACAGGTGGGCGACATGGATCGTAGTAATCGCCCTAACCGCCGCGCTCCTTACGGGCTTCGCGACGGGCGAGATCATTCGAGCTGTTACGATACTGGTCGTCTTCTGCCCGTGCGCGCTGGTGCTTGCGACGCCCGCCGCGATTATGGCGGGCATCGGCAACGCGGCGAAATATGGCATATTGATCAGCAGGGGCGACGCGCTGGAACGCCTTGCCAACGTTACGCGCATTGCTTTCGACAAGACAGGGACGCTCACCTTTGGGAAGCCGTCCGTTCTGCGTATACAAGCCTGCGCTTCGCTGTGCGAAAAAGAGCTATTGGATGTTACGGCAAGCGCGGAGCTGCGCTCCGAACATCCGCTCGGCAAGGCGATTGTCGCGCATTATAGGCGGGAGTACAATAAAAATCCGGCGCAGCCGGAGGATTTTCGGCTGATAGCGGGCCGCGGCGTTATCGCCGTTATAGATGGCATAAGGATTTTTGCCGGGAATGAAGCCATGCTTAAAGAGCGGGGGCTTATATTGCCGGAGCAGGCGCGGCATGATATATCCACGGCGCGAGATGCGGGCGCTACGATCATCTATGTTATGGACGACCGTCAGGCGCTTGGCTATGCCGTACTGTCCGACACACTGCGCCCGGACGCCGCCGAAACAGTAAAATCCATTCAACGCGCGGGCGTTAAGACGGTATTACTTACCGGCGATTCCCCGCAAGCGGCGAAACACATAGCGGACATGGCCGGTATTGCCGAGATGCGCGCGGGCTGTATGCCGGAGGATAAGCTGAGCGCCGTGCGCGCGTATGAAGAACGCGGCGAGCCCGTTTGCATGGTGGGCGACGGCATAAACGACGCGCCCGCGCTGAAAGCGGCGCGGGTAGGCGTCGCGATGGGCGGCGTCGGGAGCGATATCGTCATAGAAGCCGCCGACATCACCCTCGTTGGCGACGATATAAAGGAAATCCCGCATCTATTATTATTGTCCAAGCGCGTTATGCGCACAATAAGCGTAAATATCGCGGCGTCGATGATCTTGAATTTCGCCGCAATTGCGCTTGCGATTACGGGACTCCTGAACCCGATATTAGGAGCTTTGGTGCACAACGCGGGTTCGGTGGCCGTTATCGTCAATTCGGCTATGCTTCTCCAATGGCGAAAGCACTAAACATATAAGTATTCGCTATCTTCGTTTTAATATAGTATAATGATTACCAGGAATATGATTAAACGGGTAAGGAGGGTTCCATGATGGAGAAGAAAATCGCATTGATTGTTAGCGTGCTGCTCTTATTCACTATGCTTGCGGGCTGTGGGACGGCGGATGGAAGCGCCCCGGCGCAAAGCAAAATACCGGCGATCTCACCAAACGCTCCGGTGCCCTCCGCAAGCGTTGCTGCGGTAACGCCAGCCCAACAAGAACCCGCCGCGCCGCCTGCCGAAGGAACATCGACAAACGACGGCGCGGCCGCCGTCTACTTTACTGCGGACATTACGCCGGAGGGCTTACAGGCGGTTTACGACGTGTTGGAATGGTCGCCTACGGGCAGCCTCGCCGTGAAAGTCACGACCGGCGAGCCGCCGAGTTCCAACTATCTTAGGCAGGAGCTAATCGGCGGGCTCGTTTCGTCGCTGAACGGCACCTATGTCGAATCGAATACCGCCTACGGCGGCTCCCGCGCCGAAACCGCCATGCACTATCAGGTCGCGGAGGATCACGGCTTTACGCCAATGGTTATCATGGACGAGAGTGAATCGACAGAACTCGCGGTGAACGGCGGCGATGTGTTAAAGGGCATCAATTATGTGGGCGCGCGTTTTGACGAGTTTGACTCGATGCTCGTGCTGACGCACTTCAAAGGGCATCAGATGGCGGGCTTCGGCGGCGCGGTCAAAAACATCTCCATCGGCATCGGCTCCTCAATGGGCAAGGTATGGATTCATTCGGGCGGCACGCGCACAGAGGGCGGCATCTCCGGCGATACCGACCAGTTCCAGATGGCGATGGCGGAGGCGGGGCTTTCGGTTTCCGACGCGTTGGGTGAAGGCGAGAACATCGTCTATATCAACGTCATGAACCGCTTATCCGTCGATTGCGACTGCAACGGTCATCCTTCCGAGCCTGATATACACGACATCGGCATCCTCGCCTCCCACGACCCGATCGCGCTGGATAAGGCCTGCCTCGATCTCATATGGGAAGCGGACGGCAACGAGGCGTTCGTGCGGCGCGTAGAGGGCCGCAACGGTTTCCTGTCTCTCGAACACGGCGAGGATATCGGGCTGGGCACGCAGGCGTATGAGCTGGTTCGATTGGGTTGAAAATGTGATATTACACCGCGAATGGATATATCTGTGGTACTATTTCGAGCTGCAATTCCGGCAGCTCGCGCCATACTACGCGCTGGGCGTCGTGCTCGGCTCCGTGATTTCGGTGTTCGGCAAGAGCAAGCTGCACGGCCTCTTCGCGTCGCTGGGGGGCAAAAAGCTCGGAATGCTCGGCGTAATCCCCGCCAGCGCCCTCGGCATAGCGTCCCCTCTATGTATGTACGGTACAATTCCCCTCGCGGCGTCATTTTCGCGCATAGGCATCAAGGACGACTGGCTCGCGGCGTTTATGATGAGCTCAATTCTGCTAAATCCGCAGCTGATTATCTACAGCGCGGCGCTCGGTTCTGTGGCGCTGGCGGTGCGTATAATATCGTGCTTTATCTGCGGCATGGCGGCGGGGATTATCATACGCGCTTTCTATAAGGATAAGCCGTTCTTCAAATTCGGCGGCTTCGCCGAGCCGCACGATCACGATACCGACCCGAACGTTTTTTTGCGCCTATTGAAGAATATCGGCCGCAATATAAAGGCTACGGCGGGATGGTTCATAATCGGCCTTGTGCTTTCGGCGCTGTTTACGCGCTATGTCCCCGCCGATTTTATAGACGGGCTTTTTGGCTCAAATAACGGGCTGGGCGTATTTCTCGCCGCGACGGTCGGCGTGCCGCTCTATGCCTGCGGCGGCGCGACGATCCCGTTGTTACAGGAGTGGCTCTGGAGCGGCATGAGCATGGGCAGCGCGGCGGCTTTCATGCTTACTGGCCCCGCCACGAAAATCACCAATCTCGGCGCGCTGAAGATTGTGCTGGGCGTAAAGCGGTTCGTGCTGTATATTCTGTTCGTTATGGCCTTTGCGCTTTTGACGGGTCTTGCGGTGAACTTAATTGCTGCGCCTGCTTGACGATAGCGGCTTCGAAGCCCATATGTTCGAGCAGCAAAATCGCGTTGCGCGTCTTCGCGGTGCCTGAGCGCAGCTTATAATCGAATTGGATTCCGGCCTCCGTTACGCGCTCCGCGAACGAATAGTTGTCGTGCGTTGACGCGAGAAGCTCCGCCAGCTCGATATCGTGCGACGCGACGACGCAGATGCAGTCCCGCTCCGCGAGATAGTTAAGCACCGCGCATGAGGCGGCGATGCGCTCCGGCGTGTTCGTACCGCGCAAAATCTCGTCTATATAGCAGGCGCAATAGCAGTTTGGCAGCATATCCAATATGCGCTTCAGCGATTTCAGCTCCGTTATAAAATAGCTTTCGCCCTCAATGATGTCGTCACGAACGGCCATCGACGTCATCACGAGCGCGGGGCGCGCCGCGAAGGAATCCGCGCAGCAGGTATTGAGCGTCTGCGCCAATATGCCGTTTACGGCGAGCGCCTTAATAAAGGTCGATTTGCCGGACGCGTTGGAGCCGGTAACGATGCTATTGCGGGCGATTTCTCCGCCGTTTGTCACGGGGGCGGTAAGCAGCGGATGATAGAGGCCCTCGAACGCAATCGCGTTTTTTTCGTGAAAGGACGGGAGGCAAAAGCCAGGCAGGCTGTTCCTAAAGGACAAAACGTTGATCGCGGCGTCGATTTCGCCTAAAGCGGCGTATAGCGCGCGGAATGCGTCTTGATACAGCGAAACGCGGCGCATCACCTTGTTATAGCGCACAACGTCCACGAGAAACGACTGCTTTGCCAAATCGACGACGCCCTGCAGCTCGGCCATAGCTTGTCGCGAGATGTAGGTGCGCGCGAACCGCCCGGCGCTGTTCGCAATCGCCTGGAAGGGCGCAAACGCCGCCCGCAAATCGCCGGTGTGCGCCTCCCATTCGCCATAGGGCTTGCGCAGCAGCGTTTTGCAGCAACTGAGCATGGCGGAAAGATAGTTGAGCGTCACGAAATCCGCGTCCATCTTCAGCTTGTGATAATAGTAGATAAAGAGATTGATCAGCGCAAAGCCTACGATCGCCGCCACGCCTTCAAGCGTATCGATAAACAGCAGCGCGGCGCTGGCGAGCGGCATAACCGCCAGCACGCGCAGCAGCGAAGCGTGCTTGAATATCTTGGCGCGCGCGTTTTCGGCGAGCGCGGCGAGGCCGTTGTGCGCCTCTTTTCCCAGGCAGGCGAGGGTATATTGTATATCGGAGCGGGCCTCTGGGTTCGCGTTCAACCAGGCGATCATAGCCTCGCGCTTTTGGAGCCGTTCGAGCGGGCTAAAGGGCCTGTGCAGGGCCGCATACAGGTATTCCTCGCCCACAGAGGACTCGCAGGCGTTGATCCGTCGGAACACCTTGTCCATGTCGAGATCGTTCCATGTAACGGCGTCGATTTCGGGCGCGTTCTCGAATTTTCGCGTTACGTTATAATACGAGGCAAGGGTATGGATATCACGGTCGTCATTTGGAGGAGCTTTACCGAAGCGCTCGGCAACGCGTTCCCTCGCGCTGCGTTTGGCGCGATGGGTGGAAAAGGCCATATAACCCGCCGCCAGAAGAATAATGGCGAGTATATACGCAAGCGCGATCGGCAGTTCCAGTTGCGGCAAAACGTTACCTCATGCGAATTTCTGAATAATGGGCATTCTATACTATTTTCAAAACTTCCGCAATGCTGCCTATCCGCATGTCGGCCCTGTCGTAGCCGGACGCGTCCCCAATGCCTACGCTGTAAAATCCGCCGGCACGGGCGGCGTCTATACCGGCGCACGCGTCTTCGACCACGGCGCATTCAGCAGGAGCAAGCCCCAAATATTCGGCGGCTATCAAGAACACCTCAGGGTCAGGCTTTGAGCGAGATATGTTGTTTCCGTCTGAAATGGCGTCAAAATATTCAGTAAGCTCTATTTGAGCCAAAATGAACCCGGCGTTTTTGCTTGAACTGCCTATGGCCAGCTTAACGCGGCGGCTTCGCAGTTCATTCAACGCCTGCAATACAGCGCCGCTGACGTCGTTTTGGGTAAGCGCGCTTAAAAGCTGCCGGTATATGGCATTTTTTTCGTCGGCAAGCCTTTGCTTATCCTCATCGGAAAAGGCATGTGTGCTTTCAAGGATGATATTTAGGCTCTCCATCCGTGAAACGCCCCTCAGCCGATTGTTGATCTCTCTGTTAAACTCCACGCCGATACGGTCGGCAATGCGCTTCCACGCCTGATAATGCATTTCGTCCGTATGGACGATTACGCCGTCAAGGTCAAAGATAACGCCTTTAATCATGGCGGCGCTCCTCAATTTCAACTTTATCGCGAGTGACGCGGGCGCTCTTGCGCTTGCCGCGGAAGATAAACGGGAACTCCAAGCCTTCGAATTGCTCCGGCAAGCAGGGGCGCGCTTTCAATGCTCCACCCTCCTGGCGCAAGCCCGCAAAGCCCTCCGTCACTATCATATACGCTCCTCCGGCCGCCGCCGGGTGCGTGCCTCCGATATACACGCCGCCCGCCCAGGCTTTGCCACCGCCGTCCAGATCCGCGCGGGCGGATTTTGTAAACAGCGGATACGCCAAATCCGCGCGCCCGAAGCGGCAGGCGGTCAGCGCGTACATACAAGCGCTGAGCGACGAACCGTGCTCCGTACGAGGCTCGTAGCAGCGCCAGCTGCGTTCGACCTCGGCGTCGGTAAAGTCACCGGGAAACAGATGCATCATCGCCAGCACGTCCGCCTGCTTGATGATCTGCGTGGAGTACGCCACGCCTCCCTGCGCGCCCCAGTATTCGTTGGGATGCCGCAAGCGCGCCCGTACTTCGCTCAGGCTGGCGTCCTCCAGGCCGAAATAGCCGTCGAACTGCTCCACCACGCCGTTGATAACGCGGGGGGCGCGCACTTTATATAAATAGCCCGCGCGTTCCAGCGTAAAAGCCGCCATGCGGTTGGTAAAGGCGTTGTTATCCACCCGCTCGTGATATTCGTCCGGCCCCAGCACGTCGGTAAACTCCAGCACGTCCGAATGAGCGCGGCGGAAGGCGCGGCTTACGAAAAAATCCGCGCAGGCGCGCACCAGCGCTTGGCCGCCATCATCCCACAGCGCGGAGTCGCCGCTCCATTCGATGTATTTACACAGCGCGTAGGCCACGTCGCCGGAAATATGAATCTGTTTGTCGCGGAAATAGGTGCGTACGGGGCGGCCCGTGAACACGTCCACGACGTTGAAATCCGTACAGACCTCTGCCCCGCGCTCCTGGCTCTCCCAGGCGTAGAACGCGCCGTCATAGCCGTATTGCGCCGCCTTTTCGCGCGCTCCGGGCAGCGAGTCCACCCTGTAGCGCATGAGCCGCGCTGCCAGCTCCGGCTCGGTCAGAGTAAAAAACGGCATCATAAATATATCCGTATCCCAGAACACCGCGCCCTTATAGGTTTGGCCTGACAAGCCGCGCGCCGGGATGCTCAAGCCCTCCGCGTGGCGAGGCGCGACCGAGTGCAGATGGTAGAGGCTGTAGTTCAGCGCCAGCTGCGCTTCGTCGTCTCCAACAATAGTAACCGCCGAATCGCTCCATAAACGCTCCCATACGGCCGCGTGCGCCGAGAACATATCGTCGTATTTGCCCATTCGCGGCTCGCCGTTTAGCGTTATAACGCGTTCGAGCGTCGTCTGGCGTGTTATATGAAACACCCTGAATATGCTGTTTCCTTCGGCTCGTATTTCATCGTGAGGCGTATGGCAGACCTCGCTTACAACTATCGGCAGGCGCTGTTCGTACGTGCGCGCGGACACGCGCAGTACGTCGCCGCCGACGGTGTGAAAATCGGTAAGATGCGGGCCGTTGATGTCCCAAACGTCCGCGTCGATGCCGCAAACGAGCGTAACAGGCCCTTCTCCTATAGGTTCTATTGTGATGCGCTGGCATAAGACGTGTACGTCCACCATGCTCGCGAAGCGCTCAATATACAGCGCCGCGCGCTCATAGCGCGTATCGCGGCTGTGGACGCCGCGGAGTATATCCAGGCTTTGGGAGTGCTTAACGATATTTCCGGCGTTCTCCAGGCGCGCATATAAACCGTTCGGAGCGTTGACCGGCTCGCGCCACGTTTGGTTCTGCGCGCGGTCATAGACGCCGGCCAGCGTAACGGCGGCCTGCTTATCGGCCCTGTATTCTTCCAATGTGCCGCGCACGCCAACAAAGCCGTTGCCTATTAGGAAGCGGTTCCCGTTATCGGCGGCGTTTTCCGGCTCACAGCCCTCGCGCGTTATCCGCCAAACGTCCATCAGCGCGCCTTCCGCCCCGTTCGCGGGGCGGCGACAGTGCCGCGCGCCACGAGCTCCACGTCGAGAGTTATATTCTGCGCCGGGGCGTCGCTGCTTTCAATATGGGCAAACAGCAGCTCCGCCGCCAGAACCGCCTTACGGCGGATATCCTGGGATATGGTGGTCAGCGGAGGGAAGGACAGCTCTCCTAGCTCCAAATTGTCGAAGCCCATGACCGAGCAGTCCTCCGGCACGCTGAGCCCCAGCGAGCGCAGCGCGGAGATTAGCTTCAGCGCCAGATAGTCGGACGTGGCAAAAAACGCGGTTACGGGATTTTTTCTAAGACAGAGCTGGCGAAGCGCTTCATCGGATGGCAGCGCGTCGGGTAAAATGCGCTCCTGAGGCAGCGCGAGTCCCAGCTCCGCGAGCGCCGTTTGGAACCCCTTCAGGCGCGCGTTCAGCACGGGACTATCGTCGCTTCCATGCCCTACAAACACGATTTCACGGTGTCCGAACGACGCGAGGTGCCTTGCGGCGAGCGCGCCGCCCTTCTCGTCGTCGATGCCGATGTTGGTGAGCTGGCGCACGGGTGAATAGGAATCTATGAAGACCAGCGGTATCTTGTGGTCGGCCTTGATGCGCGTCAAATCCGAATCGAACAGGCCCAGGAATACAGCGCCGTCCACGTTCCAGGCGCGAAGCTGCTTGTCGATATAGGCGTAATCCTTCACGACGTACAGCAGCGGGGAATAGTCGCGCTGTTGGATGCAGGGACCGATGTGCCCGACAAATTGGCTGCCGTAGGGCGAGGCGATCAGGTCGTCCTTCACCAGAACGGCCACGAGCCTGGACGATCGCGACGACAGGCTGCGCGCGGAGGAATTCGGCACATAACCCAGCCGCTTGACGATCTCCTGGATGTGCGCGCGCTTCTCGTCGGATACCCTTGACGGCACGGCGTTGATGACGCGGGAAACGGTCATGACGCTCACCTGCGCCTCGCGGGCGATATCTTTTAGTGTTACCATAAGCTTCTCCTGTTGTGGCATTTCTGGCGTCAACCTCATAAGGTTATCGATAACTCGATATCTAGCTATTAGAATGCCGTATCAGCGATATGATTTATTGTAATCCGCACGCGCCGAAAAAGCAAGTTATCCATTTAAATGTCATTAATATAATAATATTATAGGCATAATGGATGAAATTTGATTTAGTATATTGACATTTGCATATTTATAATATACATTGTTGCCATAGGGTTAACGTTAGCCCTGTGTACAAATCTGAGCATGGGCATCGTTCAACTCCTAAATACTGTGATTGGGTTGTGATTTTAGTATGAAGAAGCTAACTTGCGTCCTGCTGGCAGCATTGCTGACCGTTGCGCTGGCGGCCTGCGCGGCTCCCGCGCCCGCAGCTCCGGCCGCTCCAGAAGCTCCCGCGCCCGCGGCGCCTGCACCCGCCGCACCCGCTCCGGCTCCCGCGGCGCCCGCTCCCGCACCGGCGGCTGAACCGGCCGCGCCAGCCCCTGCGGAGAAGATACAGCTGACGCTCGGCATCTATCCGGCGGACACTAACGACGCCGAGAAAGAGGCGTACGAAATCTTTATCCAGAACTACGCGGCGATGCGCCCCGACGTCGAGGTCGTTCGCCAGCACTATTTCTACGCGCTGGATACGATCGTCCCTATGGCCGAGTCCGGCAACCTTCCCGTCATATTCGACCCGTGGTTCACCGAGCCGCAGAAGCTCATCAAGGCGGGCTACGTCCGTCCGATCACTGAAATTCTCGCCGCCAGGGGCTGGGACGAGATGATCAACCCCTCCGTCCGCGACATACTGAGCGCGAATGGCGAGCTCTACGGCATCCCGCGCGACGGCTACGCCCTGGGCCTTATGGTCAACATGGAGCTGTTTGAAGAGGCGGGCCTCGTCACCGACGGCGTGCCGAACTATCCGAAGACGTGGGATGAGCTCGTCACCGTTGGCAAGCAAATTAAAGAAGCGACGGGTATGCCCGCGCTGTGCCTGCTAGCCAAGGACAACGCAGGCGGCTGGCATTGGAGCAACATCGCCTGGTCATTCGGCGCGACGCTGACGATCGACAACGGCGACGGCACCTTCACCGCCAATTTGAACACACCCGAAGCCATCGCCGCGATGGAATATACTAAGTCCCTTAAATGGGAGCACGACATCCTCACCGCTGATCCGACCAACGAGGATTGGGGCACCGGCTTCGCGCAGCTCGGCACGAGCGCCGCGGCCATGTACATAGCCGCGAACGACGCTGTTAACCAGCCTACGGCCATAAACGGGCTGCCCGTAGATCAGCTCTCGCTCGTTCCGCTGCCCGCAGGTCCGGGCGGACAATACTCGCTCTCCGGCGGCACGCTGTATATGTTCGCCGCCAGCGCTACCGACGATCAGGTAAACGCCGCTCTCGACTTCGTTATCGCCAACGGGCGCGCTCCCGAGGTTACGGACGATCTTAAGCAGGCTATGGCGACGGACGCGGCGACCCGCATGAGCACCGGCACCCCCGTTATTCAGCGCTTCCCCGTATGGAACGGCACCGCGTATACCGACGCTGAGTTCGAAGCCATCGCCCCCTATATCAACATCGATCAGCGCCTGTATGCCGACTTCTTCACGGCGGTTTCAACGCAGGGCAATATGCGCCTTGAGGAGCAGCCGATGCCGCAGGAGATGTATGCGGAAATCACGAAGGTGATGCAGGAGGTGCTTACCAACGAAAGCGCCGACGTAGCGGCCCTGATGGCGACCGCCAATACGAACTATCAAACGATTCTCGACAACGCGGGATACTGATTATATATTTGTAAACAGGCGGGCGGCGGACTAATGGGCCGCCGCCC
>QMCE01000971.1_pt1 | contig 15465 bp, 15 predicted proteins | sample 1821851 | NCBI WGS metagenome assembly QMCE01 (sample SAMN09453174, study PRJNA476694) | Termite gut metagenome, whole genome shotgun sequencing project. | isolation source: worker | host: Odontotermes sp. | place: South Africa:Pretoria | collected 2016-01-28
ACACACTTTTTGTTATAGGATCAATACACAGTAAATAGTTTCTAAAAATCATATAAAAATTTGTTGACAAAATACTAGGTATGGATTATAATACATTATGTTTTTACTAATATCTGAAAGCAGAAAGACCGCTTCACCGCAATAGCATATAGCTCGTTTTTTACCAATCCTCGAGATAAAACTTACACATGTAAGCATAAAATCACTGTAAAACGCATTTCCTGTACGCCAAAACGTATATCAAACGCATTCTCAAAAAAAGTCGCGATTACCAGCAGTATAGCGCCTGTAATCCCTACAGGCATAAAAAGGAAAATACGGAACGTTATTCCGTCTGTATAAAGATGATTGTCAGATATAATAAACCCAAAGGAGATATAAGTATGGCAACTTTCCACAAAATCAAAGCTCAGTTGTATGACAATGTACTGACCGAAAACCCAAACGATTTTACTGCGAGAGTTATCTCGGAAAAGTCCCTCACCATTGCCGATGTAGCCCAATCGGCGGTAACGCGCGGCAGCGCGAATGTTTCGGCGCAGTCTATGGAACACGCGGTCAGCCTGTTCCTCAAAGAAATGGCGTACCGCCTCTGCGACGGCTTTTCGATCAACACAGGATACTTCACCGCACAAACCACCATTAAAGGCGTGTTCAATTCGGCAACCGAAAAGTTCGATGCCGCAAAGCACAATGTTCTGTTTGACTTTCAGCAAGGGTCGCTTCTTCGCAAGGAATTGTCCAATGTGGAAGTTAATATTCTGGGTGTCGCGGATTCTTCGCTCTTTATCGCGCAAGTGATTGATGTGAAAACAGGAAGCGTCAATGACATACTTACGCCGAACCGAAACCTGAAGATCAGCGGGAGCAAAATCAAAATTGTAGGCGAAAATGAGGCAAACGGCGTGTATTTCGTCAATCAGGAGACACAAGAGCGGACAAAAGTGGATACAACAGACATTGTGACCAACAACCCGTCCGAGTTAATCGTGGTTATTCCTGACCTCACAGCGGGAACGTACAAAGTGGAAGTGGTTACACAGTTCAGCGGCACAAATGTTCTTAAAGAGCCGCGAAGTTTCGTTTTTGACAAAGTACTTACTGTGATGTCGTAAAAGTCATGCGTGGTATGATGTCTACCAAGCGTTTGGTAGACATCATACCACGTGTTTGGTAGGCGCTCTGCCAAACATGTGGTAGATACCATACCGAGAAAATCACAAAGGATTTCTATGAAAAAGATAATGGTAGTGATGAAGATAACGGCTATTTCCTGTGTTGCTGTCTCTCCATTGCAAGGTTCTATACTATGTTTACGGAGCATTCTTATGAAGAAACCAGTTATTACAACTGTTGTCGCTGCGCTTACTGTCGTGTTCGCGCTCTTTTCCCTGTTTTCCTGTGCTTCAAGCTCGCCCGGTGATGATATCGCCCTTATGGAAGCCATTGAGTAATCCGGAGAACAGATAGCCGCCGAACTGCCCATAGGCAGTCGTGTGGCAATTGTCGCTTTTGAGTCAGAATATGATAATCTTTCAGACTTCATTATGGAAGAAATAACCGGCGCACTGTTTGAGCGGGGCATAGAAGTCGCCGACTGGCAGAACCTGCCCTATGTGTACCAAGAACTGGACTTTCAGATGTCCGGGGATGTGAGCGATGAGACAGTCCAGTCCATCGGCAGATTTCTAGGAGCGGAAGTGGTTATTACTGGTCAGTTTATTAGTATGGGCGGCGCGTACCGGTACCGCGCGAACGCGATTCGGGTGGAAACGGCGGCAAGAGAAAGTGTTACACGGCTGACAGTACAGGACAACAGGGAGTTGCGGCGTATGATCAACACAATAGCGAATCAAAGTACTGTGGTCAGACGCGCGCGTTATGGGGTAAGCGAGGACAGAGAGCCGCAAACAGCCGGAACTTATCTTGACCGCGGTATTATGTTCGCCAGTCGCAGCGAGTACGATAAGGCAATCGCCGACTTCACCGAGGCTCTGCGGCTTAATCCAGATATGGCGTCAGCATACGAGCTTCGGGGGAGAGCTTTGGTAGCAAGCGTATCAAAAGTATTTTCGGTAGGTGATAATTTCAGCGCAATTCTCACGATGGTAACCAGTGATAACGCCACGGCGGAACAAGGTCGGGTTTTGGATCGAGCAATAGCCGATTTTACTCAGGCGATCCGACTGGATCCCCAGAACCCTATGAACTACCGTGAGCGCGGCAGAGCGTATAGTGACAAAGGCGAGACTGATAAGGGACTTGCCGACTACGATGAAGCCATTAGGCTCGATCCAAATGATGCCAGCGGATATAACGACCGTGGTACTGTCTATGCCGAAAAAGGCGAGTACGACCAAGCCATAGCAGACTATACCCAAGCGATCAGGCTTGATCCCAATCATGCTCTTGCGTATAACAACCGAGGCAGTGCCTATGGTAGCAAAGGCAATTATGATGAAGCGATAGCAGACTATACCCAAGCAATCAGGCTTGATCCCGATTCTGCTCTTGCGTATAACAACCGTGGTTATGCCTATAGCAATAAGGGTGCCTATGACCAAGCCATCGCGGATTATGAGGAGGCATTGCGAATCGATCCAAACTATGACATGGCTAGGCAAAATCTTGAAGATGCTCGGCAGCAGTGGAGATAAAGGAGAATTTTTATGAAGAAACCAGTTATTATGGCTGTTGCGCTTACTGTCGCGTTCGCACTCTTTTCCCTGTTTTCCTGTGCCTCAAGCTCGTCCGGTGATAATAGCACCCTTATGGAAGCTTATGGGATAAGCGAACCGCAAACAGCTGGAACCTATCTTGACCGCGGCATTCTGTTCGCCAGCCGCGGCGAGTACGACCAAGCTATCACTGACTATACCCAAGCGATCAGGCTTGACCCCAATTCTGCTACTGTGTATAACAATCGCGGTATTGCCTATGGTAGTAAAGGCAATTATGATGAAGCCATAGCAGATTTTACCCAAGCAATCAGGCTTGACCCCAATGATGCTACTGTGTATAACAATCGCGGTAATGTCTATGGTAGTAAAGGCAATTATGATGAAGCGATAGCAGATTTTACCCAAGCAATCAGGCTTGATCCCAATGATGTTACCGCATATTACGGTCGCGGCGATGCCTATAGGTACAAGGGTAACTACGAGCAAGCCATCACGGACTATACCGAAGTCATCAGGCTTGTCCCCAATTATGCCGAGACATATAACAACCGCGGAATTGTCTATGGTAGCAAAGGCAATTATGATGAAGCGATAGCAGATTTTACCCAAGCGATCAGGCTTGACCCCAATTCTGCTTCCGCGTATAACAACCGCGGTGTTGTTTATGCCAATAAAGGCAACTACGACCAAGCCATAGCGGATTTTGAAACAGCATTGCAGATCAATCCAAATCATCCCTACGCCAAAGACAATCTTGAACAAACCCGGCGATAGTGGAGGCGGTAAACAGAAAGAAAACCGGTCCGTATGGATCGGAATAACTTAACAGTCCCGCATAAAGGGCGGGAAAGGAACAAAAAATGACAACGACAAAAGATTACGCAAAAGTACTTGATTGGCAATCAGTGATTGCGGCAGCGACATTGGAAAACAAGTTGTCAGGGAAAGTGGAATCGTACCTCTATCGTGGTATAGCGCGGTGTTTTACTCTAGACAAAGACGGCAAACACAAAGAAGCCATTGAAGATCTGAGTAAGGCAATATATTATCTCTCGAATCCAGTCTCTCAGGACAATACTGCTCCAGTAGAAGATATTGACAAGGCATACTACTACCGCGCTTATGCTTTTTATCTTGATGGTGATTATCAAAAAGCCATTGCAGACTGCCAACATATTACGCAAGGCAACCCTTGTTGTATATGCAATCACGAACTGCTTGGAAAAATTTATCATGCGCTCAATGATTATCAAAAGGCTGTTACACATTTTGAGTGTGTAATACGGCAATACATGCAGCAAACAATGCTTCCAACTCCAAGCCTTTTGGACAGCTACCGCGAGGACTGCAGAAGAATGAATAACGTATAGGAGTGTTTTATGGACATCACCGTTACTTCGGTAAGCGACTATATCAATAGATGTTTTTCTTACCCGGAGCTTAAAAAAGATGACATGCAGATTTTTTATCGGGGTATACATACTATTTATCGCGCAACGCCGCACATACCGTCCATCTATTATCCGGCTGATGGATTTATCGAGAAAGAAGATATTATCTTCAAAGAAGCTCTTTCCTATTTTCCTGATGAGTTTCGTGAACAGAAAACAACCGTTGAAAAACTCATATTCATGCGGCATTACGGCTTTCCCACTCGTATTATGGACATCTCTAAAAATCCGCTTATCGCCCTATTTTTCGCCTGCTTCCCCAACACATGCGAAGAATCCTTACAAAAGGACGGCATAATATATGTGTACAAAGTTCCTGAAAAAGAGAATAAATATTGCGACAGCGATGCCGTAAGCATCATTGCTAATTTATGCAAAAGACCAATCTCTTTTTCAATAAAAGATATTTATCATTTGGATAGAGAGGAATTTAACAAGGAACAAGAAATTCAGTATCTGATACACGAAATCGGGGAAGAAAAACCATATTTTCATCCAGTGGTTGAATGCAAAGATATTAATTCAGTTGTGTGTCTCCGCCCTCGCATGAATAATCCCCGCATTATCCGGCAGGATGGATATTTCTTTTTATTTGGTATTCATTATGAGAAAAAAGAATGCGCGAAAATAAATCCCGATTGGATAGATGACCGCTCAATCATTATTCCTCATGACGCGAAAAAAAGGATACTAAAAGAACTGAATCAACTCAATATCAACGAATCATTTGTGTACCCCGATTACGAGCATATTTCAACGTATATAACAGAAAAGTATAAAAAAGTGTGGTAAGCGTAGCGCAAAATTGAAAAAGAACGGATATCGCCTGTTAGGTTTTAGACAAGGAAGTATGTACCGTTACGAAGATAATAGCAGTACACTCGTTATTTCCATCTAATTACGCGGTCGTTTCGAGCCTGTCAGATTTTCTGTGTAAATGATCTCTATACTGTTTTATAATTTATTATAAATAAATTAGTAGTAAACAAAAAGCCAAATTACACAATTTTCAAGATAGGCTCGTCGTTGGTATATGGTTTCTGCGCATTGCATACTCAATAAAAATCGCAGTAAAATACCCATTCGCCGCTTTTTGGGTTCTTTGCAAAATAGATATTTCCGCTGTCAACAACATTAAATTGCGCTTTTTCGTCTGATACTATTTGTAGTACGAACTCAAAACCCTCTCCAAAATCAGTTCCCGACTGAATATATGCAGGATATCCTCCAACTTTATGCAAGTGATGATTTTCTATCATGTCATAATAATTGATTCCTTCATTGTCTTCGATCTCAAGTATCGCGTCCTCAATGTCGGAAGGAATATCTCCACTGTCCCATACAGGATAATCGTGTTCAACCAATACAGGTTTTAAAGGGAAAGGCTTTATGGGTGATGCGAAATGCGACAGGTCTTTTACAATCAATTCATCGGCTTGTTTATATTCACGCAGCAGCCAATTCTGTCCATTTGGCGCAACTGGCAAGCGAGTTGGCAATTCTTCTGATACAAAAACGGTAATAACTTTTGTGTCAGACAAAGTTTTCGGAATGAATGGAAGTCCTTCCAAACACAGCTGAAATAAGGGGTACATTGCTTTCCCTGTTTCGTCAATCGGAATTTCCTCGTCTTGCGCGTAAAGATACACCTTACCGATCCAACTTTCTGTTACAGAATATGTCGGTTTAAATCCGCCCGTTTCAAATTCCACAGCTTTTTTGGCAAGTCTGCTTTTGATTTCTTCGATTGTCATATTTTTTTCTTTTATCTCTTTTATTCGCGAGTGGGTTTAATACCCCGCCTTTGGGGCGTTCTTAAACAACTATCATACAAATTACATGGGTATTAAACCCACATAAAATCCATACCTTACAGAACGACGATACCCCGCTGCTCGGCGGCGGGGTTCGTCATTCAAGCTTTAAACTGTCGGATTCGTAATATCCGTAGTGTGAGGTGAGGGTTAATGTTGTCCTCTTGATAATTTCGTAAAGCTTTTGGATTGATTCCTTTGCCGCGTTACTGTCCGCAGTAAACGGGTGAAGGCTTATTGTACCTCCGCTTACCTTAAAGCTGTCGCCGGTAAAGAAATAGTCGCCATCTACCAAAAACGCCATTGAACCGGCGGTATGGCCGGGCGCTTTAACGCAGAGGATTTCATGCCCGCCGAGTTTAAGCAGAAATTCGTCCTTCAGCGGAATAACGGCGTCCTTCCGCGTTCCTTCCGGCAGGGAATTGTTCTTTCCGCCATTGGCTATTTCGCCGTTTAACATTCGCAGTTCGTCTTCGCTCATATAAATTGCGGCGTGTGCAAAAAGAGGGAGAGACGCGATATGGTCATAATCCGTGTGGGTTAGCAATATGTGTTTCACGTCAGCCGCGTTTATGTTCAATTCTTTCAGTGAATTTTCCATGCCTTTTATGCCTGAACCGGTATCGATTAATATATAGCCGTCGTCCGATTTGATAAGAAAGGCGGTGGAGTTCTGCGGGCAGACGGCAATTATTCCAGTGTTTTCTATAGTACTGGTTGCGGTCGGCTTCATGGCAAGTATGGGCGACAGCATAATAAGCGCAACGGCAACGGCGATTATCAGCAGCACGCAGATGATCGGAATTATTACTTTTTTTGTAAGCTTCATAGTATTCCCTCCGGTGGAACTATCTCTCGGCGCATGGACGCGCCAAGAGAGACGCCTAAAACGCCGTGCTTATCCTAAATGCTGTTGAATCAAGTCCAGTTTCAGGCGGCGCAGGCGCTCTGTGATGGAAACTTTGTATATATGAGGGTTCAGCAGGCGCTTGTACGTGGAGTCAAAACGCTCAAGTCCTGCTTGGACATGAGCCCGTATTTCGGGCAGCGAAGCTTCCGTCCCGATTTTCGCGCCGTTCTGTATGCGCGGTTTTAGGAGCGGCTCAGCGTTCTCTATAGTATGGTAGAAATGGCGGTAATCAGCCGACGGATGCCACAGGTCAAGACGTTTTCCCTGTTCAAACGAGTCGCCGTCTATGCCTAGCACGTCCGCTACTGCCATATTGTCCATGTCCGTGAGCCGCCAGACCTGCTTGACGCCGGGCGTGGTGGTCTTGTCCGGGTTGTCCGAGAACTTCATTACCGGAACAAAGTCGCCGTTATTGTCCCTCCGCGCCGCTATCTTGTACACGCCGGTAAACGACGCGTCCTCGCCGCCTGTTACCATGCGTGTGCCCACGCCCCATGTGTCCACCGGCGCACCGGATTCGGTAAGGGCTTTGATAATGGTCTCATCAAGCTCGTTGGACACGGTTATCGTAGCGTCCTTTAATCCCGCCGCGTCCAGCATCTTCCGCACCTCGGTGGACAGGTACTGTATGTCGCCGGAATCGAGCCGCACTCCAAATTTCTTGCCTGCGGCAGCGAGTTTTTTTCCCACCTTGATAGCGTTGGGCGCGCCGCTCCTGAGCGAGTCATAGGTGTCTATGAGGAACACGGTCTTGTCGGGATAGAGCGCGGCATAGGACTCAAAGGCGGCTTCTTCGCTTTCATGCGCCATGATCCATGAGTGCGCCATTGTCCCCAGCACCGGTATGCCGTAGACCTTGCCCGCGAGCGTGTTGCTTGTTCCTGCTGCGCCCCCTATGAAGGCGGCGCGGGACGCGCTCATGGCGCCGTCCGGGCCCTGCGCTCGCCGTAAGCCGAATTCCATAATAGAGCTTTTATCCGAAGCGAGCCACACCCGCGCTGTCTTGGTGGCTATAAGGGACTGGAAATTCACTGTATTGAGCAGCATACCTTCCACAAGCTGGCATTCTATGAGATCGCCTTCTACCCGTACAAGCGGTTCCTGCGGAAACACTACTGTTCCTTCGTCCATAGTCCACAGCGATCCCTTAAACCGGAATTGCCCAAGATATTCCAGAAACCCGTCTTCAAACAGGCGCAAGTCCCGCAGATAACGTATATCTTCGGCGGAAAAGGTGAAAGCTTCAAGCCGCTCTAAGAAAGTGCCAAGTCCTGCGAATATGGAAAAACCTCCGCTGAACGGCTGTCGTCTGAAAAACATCTCAAAAACCGATCGCTCTTCCTTTTTGTTTTTCCAATATCCATACGCCATAGTAAGCGAGTAAAAATCCGTAAACAGCGCCGATTTAGCATCAGCGGCTGATTTTTCCAATGCGGAATTCATTTTAAATCCTCAAGACTTATCAGATTGATATTGATCGCTTTCATCGCGTTGAAAGCCCGCTCCACCGATCCTTCGGGAAAATCTACGCCTCTTACCGCGTCTTTGATAACAAACGTTTTGAAGTGTAGTCGCTGCGCGTCCAGTGAGCTGTACAGCACGCAGTAATCGGTCGCCAATCCGCCCAGATACACATCCGTGATGGAGAAGGTCTTGAGATAACCTTCAAGTCCGGTAGGGGTTTGCCGGTCGTTCTCGAAAAACGTCGAATAGGAATCCAGTTTACTGTTCTCGCCCTTCCTTATAATAAGATGTATCGGATTAAGGTCGAGTTCATCGTGAAAAGCCGCGCCGTCCGTGCCTTGAACGCAGTGGTCGCTCCACAATATCTGGGATTTAACTACGCCGCCGTCCACTGAATCCCCGATTTTTCCGCCCGGATGCGCCGAAGCGAAGGAAATGTGATCGCGGGGGTGCCAGTCCTGCGTCGCCACAACTTTGCCGCCGTTAGCGGAAAAGCGCCGCGCCAGATCATTCAGCGGGGCGCACACGTCGCCGCCGCCATCTACCGCCAAAGCCCCCTGCGGGTGAGCCCGTCCTGTTGAGGAGGTGTATGCGGGACAGAAATCATTTTGCACATCAACTATGATGAGCGCCGATCTTTTATAGTCTATAAGCATATGATATTTTATATTCTTTTATCCCCGCTGTCAATTAAAAAAGGACTTGAATATTTTGAAAAAAGGGATATACTTTATTCTATGAGACAAAAGGTTGTTCTGTTTATTGTCGGGGCGGGCGCCATGCTGCTGCTTAACGCCTGTTCTCTTACTACCATAGCTATGCGTTCGACAAACCCCGAATTTATAGGTGATCAAATTCCGGGCATTCTGGAATCAAACGAAAAGAAACTTTTGAAATCGCCTAATGATCAAGCCTTGATATTTGATACAGGCTCAATGTACGTGATGTACGCTAACGCCTTTGTACAAGGACCGGCGGAAATGCTCCCGTCTTATGAGTTTGACCAGCGGGAAGCCGCAAAAATCGAGGCAAAAGCCGGTTATACGCGGGGCGTGGAGATACTCTCGTCCGGGCTTGAGCAGAAATATCCGGGCTTTACGGCGGCGTACCAAGCTGGTAATGAGGAAGCCATGGCCGCGCTTATGGAAAACGTCGTGAAAGAGGACGCGCCTTACCTGTATTGGACGGCTGCGGGCGCTTTGAGCGCCTATTCGCTCGATCCGCAGGATTTTGACACCATGCAGAAGATAGGCGCGATCAAGGTTATGGTGGATACGGCGTACAAACTTGACCCTGATTTCAACAAAGGCGCGATAGACGACTTCTATGTGCTGTTTTACGGTTCGCTCCCCGAAGGATTAGGCGGCGACAAAACCAAGATCGCGGAGCATTTTGCTCTTGCGGTTGAGAAATCCAGCGGTCTTCAGCTGGGTCCTTACATTTCCTATGTACAGACCTATGCACTACCTGCGCATGATTACGACGCGTATAAGGAAAACCTTGAAAAAGCTCTCGCCATCGACATAAACGCGGATAAGGACAGTCGTCTTGTTAATACTATCAATCGGCGCAAGGCGGAGTACCTCCTCGAAAAAGAGGAAGATTATTTTATTCCAGATGTTGATGAGAGCGCGTTTGAGGATGAAGAGCCTCAATACGATGAAAGCTGGTTCCTTGAAGGGGAACCTGATGATTTTTAAAAGGAGAACAACAATGAAAAAAATTGGCGTTTTTTTGTGTATTTTAGCCATAAGCGCGGCGGCGGTTTCGCCTCTTTTCGCCCAACGGGGCAAGAGCGATGTGATCGAAATAAAACTGGCGTCCCTTGTGCCGGACAACACGGACTGGAGCCGGGCGCTTGACCGCATGGCGCAGGAGTGGTACAAAGCCACCAACGGCGAGGTCGTCGTAACGGTGTACCATAGCGGCGTACAGGGCGCCAATGAGTCCGATGTGTGGCGCAAACTCCGCGGCAACCAGATACAGGCGGCGGTGTTTACCTCAGTTGGTCTCAGCCTCATCGCGCCGGAAGTACTGACCCTCAGCGCGCCTTTCCTTATCCGCAGCAATGACGAATTGGCGTATGTCTTGGACAATGTGCAGGACGATCTTGAAAACGCCATTAATAAGAAGGTTGTTATGTTGGCGTGGGCGCATTCCGGCTGGATAAAGATGTTTACGAAAGCGCCAGTGTTTACGCCTGCAGACCTCAGGCCGCAGATTCTTGGCACGGGACCGGAGCTTCCCGCTATGAACGCGGCGTTCAAGAGCATGGGATTCCAGCTGAGCATAGTTGATTATAAAAACGTGGTGATTGACTTGAACAGCGGGAAGATAGCGGGCATATACCAAAGCCCCGTGTATGCGGCGTCCTACCAATATTTTGGCATAGCCAAAAATATGCTCAACTTCAACATCGCTCCTATAATGGGCGGTATTGTGATAAATCAGCAGACATGGCGCAAAATCCCTGATAAATACAAGCCGCAGCTTCTTTCCATAATTAAGGGCATTGAGCAGGATATAAGCGGCGTTATCAATAACCTTGAACAGGGCGCAATTGACGTGATGGGCAAAAACGGGCTTATCATCAACACTCCGACTGAGGCGCAGAAACAGATGTGGTACAACGAGGTGGGAACGAAGATTCCGCCGCTTGCCAACAACCGCATCTTTAACCGCACTATTTTCAACAACATAAGCGCTCTGCTTGCCGCCTACCGCAGCAGATAATAGTCTGTATTTGCTAATCTATTAGGTAGTTAACACGGTTAAAGTTCATTTTTTGAAAGGCGGTTTTTTATATTGAAGACCGCCTTTTTTAGTTTTTACGTTTGTAAGGTTTAAAGTTTTAAAAGGAGCGTGTAGTGGAAGTAGAAAAAAAACGCGGCGTATGGGTTGCGCTTAATATTCTTGAAGAAGTGATTTGTTATACGGCGGTTATCTGTATGGGAATATTTCCCATATTCGGTATTATTGCGGGCGCGTATTTCTCCCGTTTTTCCGGTGGTCCGGCGTTTTTGAACGCCCTGTTCGATATATTCATAAATATGAGCGGCCCGGAGATTCTTACGCACCTTCTGCTCGTAACAGGAATTTTCGCCGGTATGCTCACATCCAAAGACAAATCCCACCTCGCGATCTCCATTGTGCAGAATTTTTCGAGCGGCGCGCTCAAGGAACGAGCGGCGGTGTACAACAACCTGCTGTCTGTCTTTGTGCTGACTGTAATAGCGTGGAGCGGCGCGTCCTTCACGCGGCTGTGGCTGGACGGCACGCCGATAGGCTTTATCCCGGACACCGTGTTCGGCGCGGTTATCCCGCTAGGCTACGCGGTGATGGCGGTGCGCTTCGCCTTGCAAACGCCGGTCAAAGGCGCGGGCAAGCTGCTGCCAATAGGCGCGTTCCTGCTTGGCACTGTGGCGGCGTTTCCGGTCATAGCGAAGCTCATTTGGGCGTTTGACCTGCCTGACACAGTATATGCAATAAGTGATCTGTGCTTTCGCGTGGCTGACGCCGTGAAGGTACCGGTCATCATTATTCTGATCCTGTCCGCTCTTGCCGGAACGCCGCTCTTCGTGGTCATAGGCGGTCTTTCCCTCATCCTTATGGAAATATCCGGCGGCGAACTCGATCTTGTGCCGAACCAAGTCTACACGACACTCACCAACGAAAGTTTCATCGCCATACCCCTTTTTACCCTTACCGGTTTCTTCCTGTCGGAAAGTAAAGCTGGCGGCAGGCTCGTCGATACCTTCCGCAACCTGTTTAGCTGGATTCCCGGCGGTATGATTATAGCCACCGTCGCCATCTGCGCCTTTTTTACCACCTTTACCGGCGCATCTGGCGTTACGATTCTGGCGTTAGGCGGCATACTTTTCACCATTCTACGCGAGGTGAAATACGAGGAAAAATTCATCGTGGGACTTTTAACATCGGTTGGGAGCATAGGATTGCTTTTCCCGCCGAGTATTCCCATCATTCTGGCAGGAACCGCGACCCAGACGAACATCATACACATGTTCTTGGGCGGCGTCATTCCCGGTCTTATCCTCGTGATTTCTGTCATTGTCTTTGGTATCGCAATATCGATAAAAACAAAAATACCGCTCGAAAAATTCCATCTAAAACCTGCCGCAGTCTCGGTCAAAAACGCGCTTCTTGAAATTCTGCTTCCCTTTATCCTTATCATAGGGTATTTTTCTGGTGTACTGACTCTGCTTGAAATCAGTTCGGTGGCGGTGGTGTATGTGTTTATTGTGGAAGTCGTTATTCACCGCGATCTAAGCCTTGTGGACTGTATTAAAGTATTTCGGAAAGCGCTGCCCATTATAGGCGGTATTTTGTCCATACTCGCCATCGCACAGGCACTGTCCTATTACATAGTTGACACCCAAGCGCCTGAAAATTTCGCCCGCTGGCTGCGTGAGGCAATACATTCCAAAATCCTGTTCCTCTTGCTGCTGAACATCGCCCTGCTTGTGGTCGGCTGTCTTATGGACATATTCTCGGCTATCCTTATCGTGATGCCCCTCGTCGCACCCCTCGGCGCGGCTTTCGGCATAGACCCTGTGCATCTGGGCATCATCTTCATCATCAACCTTGAAGTAGGCTTCCTCACCCCGCCGGTTGGGATGAACCTGTTTCTGGCGGCGTATCGCTTCGACAAGCCCTTCCTATCCATCTGTCGCTATGTCCTACCGTTTTTGGCGATACAGCTTGTCGTGGTACTGCTCGTTACCTATGTGCCGCAGCTTTCCACTTTCCTGCCTTCGCTGGTGAAGTAGGGATTTTGTAAGGGATGATCACGCGGCATTCCGACTGATTACGACCGACCTTGGCGGCGGCATATACGGTTTTGCGAAGCCCTGTCCGCCGCCAATACGCCAGGATAAGACTTTCAAAAAATCTGAAAAGTGATATAGTAAAGGTAAAGATAGGAGTAGTATATGGGAAAAACACAAGCACAGCCAAATTACCCCAAGGGTACTGATTTTGAGCAGGTGTGGACAATTTTACAAGAAACCGCCAAACGGCACGAGGAAATCGCCAAACAGCATGAGGAAATCGTCGAACAGCAAAAGGAAATTGACCGGATTGTCAAAGCAAATGCTGAGCAACAAAAAGAAACTGATCGGCTGATCAAGGAACTTCGCGAAAGCCAAAAGGAAACCGCTCGGCAGATGAAAGAAACAGATCGTAAAATGCAGGAAACCGCCGAAAGCCAAAAGGAAACCGCTCGGCAGATGAAGGAAACAGATCGTAAAATGCAGGAAACTGCCGAAAGCCAAAAAGAAACGGCTCGGCAGATGAAGGAAACTGACCGCAAAATGCAGGAAACCACCGAAAGTCAAAAAGAAACCGACCGTCAAATGAAGGAATACAATAAGCGGCTGGGGGAATTTACTAACCGTTTTGGTGAAGTTGTTGAATATATGGTCGCGCCCAATTTGCGGGAAAAGTTCAGGGAAATGGGGCTTAACTTCCCCAAAGCTAATCCCAATGTCGATGTTTCCGATTATGATAATCAGATTTTTCTTGAAATTGATGTTTTGCTGGAAAACGGCGACAAGGCTATGCTGGTTGAGATAAAGACAAAACTGACTACCGAGCGTGTAAAAGAACATATTAAACGTCTTGAAAAGATGCGTGTCTATGCTGATTTGCATGGCGACAAACGTAGGTTTCTGGGTGCGGTTGCCGGAGTGGTAATGACGCCGCACGTAAAGAAGTATGCATTAGAGCAGGGATTGTATGTGGTTGAGCCTTCTGGTGAAACATTTAGTATTACCAAACCAAACGGTGACCCCAAGGAATGGTAAATACAGGGTTAAATTTCTGTTAAGCGGTAACTCGCTGTTAGGTAAAGTCTGCGGAGCGGCAATTCCTTATTCAGGCTACAAAACAGTCGCATACAGCCTGAATGTTATGCGCAGTTTTCTTGAAATTTATCAAGAAAATGTTGACAAAAGATGATTTTCCGGTTTTAATTAATATAAATCAATTATTTGGAGGTTTTGAATGTATAAATTATCTGAAATGATCGAAAAACAAAAAGAGTATGTACAAAAAATGAGAAACCATGCTCAGGAATTTATTGGCACAATAGATAAAAATCAAATCGAAACCATATTATTATCCGGCAGTGTATCCCGCGGGGATTATTGCCCTGGTAAAAATGGTGGAATGATTGATTTAATAGTTATGAAAAAAGAAGGGGCAAATATTACTGCAGAAGAAATATTTGGTCCTAACCAAGACCCCTATATACCATATCATTGTGTAAAATGGAACGGGGAATGGTTTGAAATATTATTTACGGATTTTGTTGATTGTAATAGATTTAAAGAATTTAATGAACCAAGAAAATTTTCAATAATGGAATCGAAGATACTATATGATCCAAATGGAAAATACAAAAATGAATTAAAAATGATAGAAAAATATGTCGAAGAAGAGTTGAAAGAGAAACTGCAAGGAACAATAGGGTATTTAAAATATATCATAGGGAAAGAAGATCGTTGGGAAAAAAGAGAAGCATATCCGCATATGCACAATAATTTAAATATAGCGATAGAATTGGGGATATGCTGTTTGTATTATTTAAATGGGAAATATGCTCCGGCGGATGATAGAAAATTATATTATACCTATGAATTGGAAAAGCTGCCTCGGGATTATGATGAATTGATGGTAAAATTATTTGAACAAAAAATAGATTCAAAGGAAGATTATGAAAGGAGAAAGAAATTATTCATGGAAAAATTTCTTGGTATAATGGAGCCTGTTGCAAAACTCGATTAGTTTCGCAAAACCGCGGTCGGGTGCGTTAAACGCTTGTCGATAAGCCGGTTGTTTAATCTCTTGCCCGCCGCTATAATCTTTTAATGAACAAAAAAATTATTCCAAATGAAATAAAAGCGATTGCGATTGATCTTGACGGAACCACTTTGCTGCCGAACGCGGTTTTAGGAGAGCGCACTCGTCTTTGTATTCAAAAATTAAAAGAACAGGGAATGCAGATAATAATTTCTACAGGCAGAGCGATTGAAGCGTCCGAACGCTTCCGAAGCGCGATGGGCGTGGAAGGTCCGATGGTGTTTTTTAACGGCGCGGAAGTCGCGGATGTTCCTTCCGGCAAAATA
>QMCE01000972.1_pt1 | contig 15463 bp, 17 predicted proteins | sample 1821851 | NCBI WGS metagenome assembly QMCE01 (sample SAMN09453174, study PRJNA476694) | Termite gut metagenome, whole genome shotgun sequencing project. | isolation source: worker | host: Odontotermes sp. | place: South Africa:Pretoria | collected 2016-01-28
TCTTAATTTAAGACCGAAAGCCATATTGTCATATACTGACATATGTGGATACAGAGCATAGTTCTGGAATACCATCGCAATATCTCTGTCCTTTGGTTCCACATCGTTTACTAATCTGTCACCGATTCTCAATTCACCTGATGAAATATCTTCCAGACCTGCAATCATACGAAGAGTTGTAGATTTACCGCATCCTGAAGGTCCTACGAAAATAATAAATTCCTGATCTGCAATTTCAAGGTTGAAATCTTTTACCGCTTCAAAGCCATTCCCATAAACCTTGGTAAGATTCTTTAATGATAAACTTGCCATTTTTAAATTCCTCCTAAAAAATATGTTTAGTTTTTACCACTCATAATTTGACAATTACGCCGTCTTATGGAAATAGTATATAATTCGCGGCGCGCTTTCGCAATCTATTTTATCGTCTTTTGTCCGATAAGCGCGCAATGCGCCTACTTATGCGCATTGCGCGCGAAACCTCGCATTTTTGCGCGCCGCGCGCCTCTGCGGTTGAAGGGGCTATGCGATTATGTTATAGTGGTAAAAGACAGGCTCCGGCCAACAGTTTGGAAGGTAATAGATGCCAAAGGCGCTTAGGCTCGTCTTGCGGACGCTGGCCTACATTATCAGGACGCTTTTAATAGCCGCGCTCACTGTGGGCGCGCTTTGGTTCGCGTTCGAAACGGCGATGAGTATAAGCAACATCTACATCCTCACGACGGACGGGCTTCAAAAGCGCGCCAACGTCGCTCTGCTTGGGCGGGACGAGGAGCTGGAGAAATACTTTTCAGAGCGCTTCCTGGCCAACGACAGGCTGCTTACGACGGATCGCTTCGGCGGCCTCGGCGTAACGAGCTTCGACCAAAAGGTTCGTGTCGAGTGGGCGTTTGCATATCCTTGGGAGGATAAGGGCACGGCTACTGTCGTCGAGCGAGTTTTGATATTGAATCAGGAGACGCCGCAAGAGGATTTGGGCGAAAACGCGCCCGTCTGGGAAGACGGCCGCTACGAGCTTACGTTCACAAAAAACGCCGAGGGGCGCTGGTATATCGACGAGATGCGGCTTACGGAAGTACCCGAGCCGAGCTATACGCTCCCGCTTTTGACGCTGCCGCCGGGGTACGTTACGCCGTCGCCCAGCCCGAGTCCCAGCCCTACGCCTACGCCAAGCCGCACGCCTGTGCCAAGCCGGACGCCAATGCCGTCGCCGTCGAGGACGCCGTGACGATTTTGTATCAAATCTTTCTATCCCGCCGGGCATTCGCCTGTGGGCGGGTAAAACATCCGGCCCTGCGGGGCCAGCCTTCGCGGGTCGACCACCCCGTCGCTACGCGCCACCCCTCCAAGGAGGGGAATTTACGGTGGAATATTTAACGCGGGCGGGGATGGAACCCCGCTCCTACAAGATGTAAGAATGAACAATATAACGGTTTTTTTGCACAGGGCGCTCCCGAGCGCTGCCAGTGGCAGAAACAGCGAGGGAGCCAGCCCAGTGAGCAAAGGCGCTTTAGCGACTATTGCGAACTGAGTTTCCGCTTATGAATAAAAAAAGCGCTGGTACCCATTTCATCCTAGCCCCCATAGCGGGCGTAACGGACGCCGTGTTCCGCAAAATCTGCGCGGAGCGCGGCGCGGCTTTTGCGTATACGGAGATGGTGAGCGCGAAGGCGCTGACGTATAAGGACGCGCGCACGTACGAGCTTTTGCGCAGATATCCCGGCGAAAAAAATACCGGCGTACAGCTTTTCGGCAGCGAGCCGGATATAATCGCGCGCGCCATTGGATTGCTTCCCGAAGGATTCGCGTCGATAGACATAAATATGGGCTGCCCTGCGAAAAAGATCACGCAGAACGGCGAGGGCGGCGCGCTTATGAAGAACGTGGCGCTCGCGGCAGCGCTGGTGCGCGCGGCTGTGAGAGAGGCTGGCGTGCCGGTCACGGCGAAGATGCGCCTCGGCTGGGATAATAACATGGCGATAGATTTCGCGCGGACGCTGGAGGACGCGGGAGCGGCGGCGGTTACCGTCCACGGCCGCACTGTTTCGCAGCAATACGGCGGCAAGGCGGATTGGGACGCGATAGCGGAGGTGAAGCGGGCGCTGAGCATCCCGGTCATCGCGAACGGCGACGCCCTGAGCCCCGAAAAGGCGAACGCGCTTTTGAAACATACCGGCTGCGAAGGCGTGATGATCGCGCGCGGGGCGCTGGGGAATCCGTGGATATTCGAGGGCGCAAACGCGCTGTTTAGATGCGAAGCGCCCAGGGAAATTCCGCAGGCCGAGCGCCTTGAAACGGCGAAGGCGCATCTTTTCGCCGCGTGCGAGTATTACGGGGAAAGCAGAGCGCCGCTCATCCTGCGAAAGCATTTGGCGTGGTATACGAAGGGGATGAAGAACTCCGCCGCGATGCGCGTGGCGTTCAACGCGTGCGTTACGGCGGGGGAGATGGTGGAGATAATTGATAATTGCAAGACGAATAAGGAACATAGTGATATAATTGAGTAATGGAGGAAGGATGTCATGCCGATTATATCTTCTTTTTTCGGGATCGTAATCCGAATGTATTTAACGATGACGAACAACATCATACGCCTCATTTTCATGCAAAATATGGCGGTGATTCGGCGTCTTTTGACTTTGAAGGTAATATTATCGCCGGTAGTTTTCCACAAAGACAGACCAAGTTTGTTGTTGCTTGGGCAGAGATTCATCGTGATGAGCTCATGGCGCTATGGGATATTATGCGGACAGATGAGGAGTACTTCAAAATAAAGGGGCTGGAATAATGAATACGTATCCTATTTTAACAGCGGTAATGCCGCTGGAAGACTATAAGCTCGCTCTTGTTTTCGGCGAAAGCGAAAAACGCATCTATGATTTTACGCCAAATCTTAGCCATAAGTTCTATAGCCCTTTGGCTGACGCGCGCCTGTTCAAGAACGTTTCGGTGGAAAATGGAGACATAGCGTGGCTTACGGGTCAGGATTTTTGTCCGCATACGTTGTACGAACAAAGCGTTCCCGCGAAGGAATAGGCACAATAATAAAGAGGTCGGAATTATGAGCTTCAATACGCGTTCGCTCCTCATCATCATAGCGGCGTTTGCGCTCGTTGTTGCGGTCGTTGCCGCGTGGCCGCTTATCTTTACTCCCGGCATGCCCGAGCCGCCGCCGGAGGATTTGGAACGCCGGATATGGGCGAAAGAGGCGTACGCCCTCGCGCTCGAAGAGTTTGAGCATAGCGGTGAGGCCTTCTTCGATTACTACGGCGAGCGCTACGAAACTTGGTCCAGGGTCGTAAAGGACGCGCCGGTATACGAATTTTCTTGGATATACCGCGACTCCAATAATGAAAACATGCGCGTGGATTGCCTCGTGGATTCCTATTCGTCCATGGTTTTGCTCAAATCGGCGCGCTCGGGCTATCCAGCGCCACTGGACGCCGAGCCTTTTGGCGCTCAGCGGCTGCCGAGCGGGAGCCTTGGCGTATACGACGCCATCGCCGACGCGTGCGCACAGCTTGGATCAAACGTCGATTCACTGATTCTGGCGCGAGCGAACAGGCCGCTCGTGCTTTGCCGTATTGATCGCCAAACGGCCAATTACGCTATAGGCGTATATGACGCCGAGGAAAGCCTGGCCTCCGGGAGCTATACATTGCTCGATATCCATGTAAACGGCCTGAACGGGCTTACGACGCCGCGCTATCTTCCCGCGAAAACGCCGGGAATAGACCGATAGGGCCGGGCCTATCGCTGCGGCCAAACGATTTGGCGAAACTTCTTTTCGCTCCGGCGATTTTCCTTGACACACACGAACCCAGCAACTATAATAAGCTTGCTTTAAAGGGGAGCGCAATCCAAACGCGGATTGCCGCTTCCTGATTGCTTATTTTATAGGCTAATCGCACGATAACTTGTATATAATAGGCAAGGCCCATTCTAGGGAAGGGTTATCATAGTTTCCCCGGCCCTAAGGCTTTTTATGGAGGATGAATAGAATGGATAACCGCGAGCAGCGCCTGACGGCTTCCGGCGTCGCCAAATACGAAGAGCGCCTGGAGTTCTTGAAAACCGTACGCCGCCTTGAAATCGCCGAGCAGATCAAGGTCGCGCGCGCTTTTGGCGATATCAGCGAAAACGCCGAATACGACGAGGCGAAGAACGAACAGGCCCGCATAGAGCGCGAGATCATGAATATCGAAAACATGCTGCGCGTGGCGGTCGTAATCGACGAGGATTCGATCGACACGCATACCGTCTCCATCGGCGGCACTATCCGCGTTTTGGACGTCGAATTCGACGAGGAGCTCGAATATACGATAGTCGGCCCGGCGGAGGCCGACGGCGAAAACAAAATATCCAACGAATCGCCTGTGGGCAAGGCGCTTTTGGGCCATGCGGCCGGCGATACCGTGGACGTTTCGACGCCGGGCGGCGTTTTGAAATTCCGGATTTTGGATATACATAAGTGATTTAAATGACGACTTTGGTACGCGCTTTTTTATACAAAGCGCGGAAACTCAATTCGCAATAGGCGCTAAAGCACCTTTGCTCATTGGGCTTGCTTTCTTCCTTTATCCTCCACTGGCGGCGGTCGAAAGCGCCCTGCGCAAAAAACTTATATCGGGCTAAAATTGATAGGTTAGGAGAAAATATGTCCGAAGACGGCCAGATAAATATAGAACAAGACCTCGGCGAGCTCGCGCGGATCAAGCGCGAGAAGCTTGAGCGGCTGAAGGAGCAAAACCGCGATCCTTTTATGGAGGTATCGTTCGGCCAAACGCACCACAGCGTAGAGATAATCGGCGGCTTCGAGGCGCTGGAAGGCCAAAGCGTCGCCATAGCGGGGCGGCTTATGGCCAAGCGTATTATGGGCAAGGCCAGCTTCGCGCATGTGCTGGATTCCGACGGGCTTATTCAATTTTACGCGAAAAAGGACGAGCTGGGCGAAGAGGCGTACGAAGACTTCAAGCAGCTCGATATCGGCGATATCGTCGGCGTCTGTGGCAAGGTATTCAAAACGCGCACGGGCGAGGTTTCCGTACATGCCGAGAACGTAAAGCTTTTAGCCAAATCGCTGCAAACGCTCCCGGAGAAGTTCCACGGGCTCAAGGACCCGGACCTTCGCTACCGCCAGCGGTATGTGGACTTAATCGTGAACCGCGAGGTGCGCGATACGTTCGTTAAGCGCACGCGGATAATATCCTATATACGCAGCTTTTTAGACGAGCGCGGCTATCTCGAGGTCGAAACGCCGGTTTTAAGCACGATCCCCGGCGGCGCGAACGCGCGCCCCTTCGTCACGCATCACAACACGCTCGACCTCGACATGTACCTGCGCATCGCGACGGAGCTGCATCTGAAGCGCCTGATCGTCGGCGGCTTCGAGCGCGTGTATGAAATCGGGCGGCTCTTCCGCAACGAGGGCATGAGCATCAAGCACAACCCGGAATTTACGACGATCGAGCTCTATGAGGCTTATACCGACTATAAGGGCATGATGGACATCGCGGAATCGCTGATACGCGGCGCGGCAAACAGCGCGCTCGGGACGGACAAGCTAGCGTATCAGGGCACGGAGATCGACTTAGGCGAACCGTTCGCGCGCATGACAATGAACGACGCCGTCATAAAATACGCCGGCGTTGACTTTTTGGCATGTCAATCAGGCGAAGAGGCGTTTGCCTTGGCCAAGTCCATCGGCCTAGAGCCTAAGAAGGGCTCGAAGCTCGGCGATATTTTGAACCTCGCGTTTGAAGAAAAGGTCGAGGAGCATCTTATTCAGCCGACGTTTATACTCGACTATCCGATCGAGGTTTCGCCGCTGACGAAGCGCAAGCCAAGCGACCCGCGCCTGACGGAGCGGTTTGAGCTCTTCATCTACGGGCGCGAGATAGCCAACGCCTACTCCGAGCTGAACGACCCCATCGATCAGCGCGAGCGCTTCATGGCGCAGATGGCGAAGCGCGCCGCGGGCGACGACGAGGCGCAGCTTTTGGACGACGATTTCGTACTCGCGCTCGAATACGGCATGCCTCCGACGGGCGGCATGGGCATTGGCATAGACAGGCTCGTCATGCTTTTGACCGATTCGGCGTCGATTAGGGACGTTTTGCTCTTCCCGACGATGAAGCCGAGGTAGGGTAGCTTTTATAGGCGGCCAATATCCGGTGAATCGCAGACACATCAAAAGCGCCATCGATTGAAGGCGCTTTTTTATTACGAGCCAGCTGTTCGAAAATACGTTATGAAAATGATTTTAACTGTATGTAGAAAATATATTTAAGTCCTTATTATTTACATATGCCTATAAAATAGATATAATCTGCCTAGGAAATTTTACTATGTTGCTTAGCGCCGGTTGTAATGTTTCCTCATTATTTTTTATGGGGTCTGTGGGATGGGCTTGTTTTGGAATATTCAAGTATTCTCGTCGAAGTGTTTTTTTGAGTTCGATTATTCCGGCTCTGCCATCAATCCCGACGATGATGCACCGCTTCCCGCCTGGTGCAAGAGCATAAGCCTTCGATTCAACGGTACGGAATGGAATGCCGAGGAGCGCTCCAATGCGGAGAAAATTACATTGCGCGACGCCGTTGCCACGCATATCGGCTCTCATTATATAGCCCGGGTCACATCGTTCACGCGAGCGCAGATTACGCGCTACGAATTAGCGGATGCTAGCGCCGTTACAATAGGATCTTCAACGGACAACGATATCATCATTGAGGATAGGGCCGTTTCGCGGCGTCACGCGGCCATCGTCTCGAAAGACGGAATGTGGTGGCTTGAGGATAGCGGCAGCGTGAACGGCACCTATTTAAACGGAGAAAGGCTAACAGAAAGAGCGGTAATAAAACCCGGGGATTCGTTTTGTATCGCGGGCAAGGTGCTGGCATATCAGCAGGGCGCTATTTTTCTGCGCAATCTAATTTTGGACGACGAATCTTTTTCGGAGAATCGTGATACGCCGGGTGCGGCTTACTATCCTCCGTATATTCGTTCGCCGCGCATATTGCCTGCGCCGGTTGAAGGCGCAGTAACGGTGGAAGCGCCGCCGAGAATGGACAGCAAGCCGCAGATATCGTGGCTAAGCGTTATTCTTCCCCCCGTTGCGATGTCGTTGATGACAGTTTTGATGTATACGGTTATATTGCCGGCGGTCGGCGCGAGCTACGGCAACAACTATTTTTTCCTGTTGTCGCTGGGCATGATGAGCGTTTCTGTGCTGACCAGTATTTTAAACTATAGGGGACAAAAAAAGAAACATCGCCTGGGCATGGAGAAGCGTACCAGCGAATACCTTGCTTACTTGCGGGGATTATACGAAAGCCTGAAAGAATCGTCCCAAAGGCAGCGCAAATTGCTTGTGCGCGCAAACCCGAATCCGCAGGACTGCTTGAAACGCGTAGCCGACAGATCGCGCTATCTATGGGAACGAACCCGTGGCGATTTGGATTTTTTGCACGCGCGCATCGGAACAGGGGCGGTTCCCTTCGCTATGGAGCTGAAGCTGCCGGCCAGGGAATACTTCGCGAAGGAAGCGGATGCGCTTATACAAGAATACGAAAAGCTGCCCGCAATGTTTAATTCGGTGGCGGATTGCCCTATTCTGCTTTCTTTTCTAAACCCCCATGTCGGCGTTATCGGCGCGAGGAGAGCGGTTCTAAACCTGGTTCGCACCGCGCTTGTACAGCTTACAACCCATCATGCCGTCGATATGATGCGCATCATTGCGTTCTATCCGCCCGCCGAAGCAGCCTTATGGGAATGGATGCGATTCCTGCCTCATGCGTGGGACGGTGAAAAAGCATCGCGCTATATTGCCAAAACCGACGCGGAAATTCATGCGCTGGCAACGAGCCTGTACGACTGGCTCCAAATACGCAGGAGCGAAAGAGGCCCGGGCCGCAGCGAGCAATTTGCCGGCTGCCATTATATTATCTTCGTCGGCAATGCCGAGCAGATACGCAACAGACCGCTTTGGGATCTTCTTCTTGAAAACAATACGGACATTGGCGTTCATACCGTTTTTTTGGGCAATACGATCGGCGATTTACCCGGCGTTTGCGACCAGATCGTTAATCTCGGGCAGGATACCTTCATATTTAACAGGACGAGCCGCGAAAAACAGCCGTTTCTTCCGGACAGCTGCGAGGCGGCCCTGTGCGATTCGCTTGCGCGGGGCATGGCGCCCATCTATATGCAGGACAACTCCGCAGCGACGAAAATTCCCGATAAGCTGACGTTTCTTGAAATGTTTAAGGCGGAGCAATGCGACCAGATAGATTATTTGCACCAATACAGGCGGAACGAGGCGTGGCGCTCGCTGGAAATCCCCATCGGCGTAAGAGCCGGAGGAGACGCGGTTTGCCTGAATTTGCACGATTCGGCCGACGGGCCGCACGGCATAATCGCGGGAACGACCGGCTCGGGGAAAAGCGAATTTCTGCAAACGCTGATTTTAGCCTGCGCCGCAAAGTATTCCCCGGAAGAAGCCGCTTTTGTGCTGATCGATTACAAGGGCGGCGCAATGGCGGCAAAGTTTCAAGCCTTGCCGCATCTGGCGGGGACGATTACAAATATCGACGGGAGAGCCGTATTTAGGGCTTTGATATCGATTAAGAGCGAAATCGCCCGAAGGCAGGCGCTGCTTAAAGCCAGCGGCAATCTGGCGCATATCGACGCGTATCAAAAGCTCCGCCGCGCGGGAAGGGCAAACGAGCCGTTGCCGCATCTGCTGATTATCGCCGACGAATTTGCGGAGCTAAAGGCAAACCAGCCGGAATTCATGAAGGAGCTTATTTCAACGGCCCGCGTTGGGCGCTCCTTGGGCGTACACCTGCTGCTTGCGACCCAAAAGCCGGACGGGGTTGTAGACGAGCAGATATGGAGCAATACGCGCTTTAGAATCTGCTTTAAGGTTGGCACGGAAGCGGACAGCCGCAATGTTATTAAGCGCGGGGACGCCGCGCGCATAACCAAAAGCGGCAGAGGCTATTTGCAGGTTGGAAACGATGAAAAGTATTTTATGTTTCAGGCGGCGTGGAGCGGCGCGGAATATATAAGCGACCCGGAAGAGCGCAAGCGGCGCAAGCGCGCCAAGGAAAGGATCGGCCTTGTCGCGCTGAACGGAAAGCGTTCGTATACGGGCGGAGTCGTATACGACAGCCTGGATACGATAAGCGAGCTCGACGCCGTAATCGGCGCCATCGCCTCGGCGTGCGCCAAATCGGCCATAGGAAAGACGGGCCAGCTATGGATGCCGCCGCTTCCCGAGGCGCTGTATCTGGAGGATATCAGAGAATCCGGCGAGGCGTTTTGGCTGCAGGACGCCAGGCTGTACGCGCCGGTTACCGGCCTTGTGGACGACCCGAAGGGCCAGCGCCAGTTTAGTTTAAAGCTCGATTTATTGAAGCTCGGGCATACGGCGATATTTGGAGCGCCGGGGACGGGGAAAACCACAATGCTCCAAACGATAGGCGTATCCTTGGTTTTAGACCACGCGCCGGATGCGCTGAATTTATATATCATCGACTTTGGCGGACGCACCATGGGCGTGTTCCGGGAGCTTCCGCACGTCGGCGAGGTTATTTTAGGTCCGGAGGACGAAAAGATCGAACAATTGCGCTCGATGCTGGCGATGGAGATCGAGCGCAGGATCGATGTGTTTTCCTCGGTCGGCGCAAGTTCCCTGGAGACGTTTCAGCAAATAGGCGGGCAGGAAATGCCCATGCTGGTTCTTTTGATCGACAATTATCCCGCTTTGCGCGCCGCGCATGACGGTTTCGCGGAGCTGCTCGTACAGATATCGCGCGAGGGAGGCAGCTACGGCATTGTTTTAGTTCTTACGGCGGATAACGCGAATTCCGTGCAATACAAGATTATGCAGAATATAAGGACGAAAATTGCGCTTGCGCTAACGGACAAAAATGAATACCCGGCGCTGGTCGGCCGTACCGGGGGGCTTGAGCCGGAGCCGGTTGCGGGCAGAGGCCTTGTACGCATAGATACGGAGCCGCTCGAGTTTCAATGCGCGCTCTGCTGCAAGGGAAACAACGAAGCGGAACGCATCGCCGCGTTACGCGCGCTCTTTGACCGGATGCGCCGGCAATGGAAGGGCGGCGAAGCCCGCGCCGTTCCCGTTGTCCCCAAGACGCTTACCTTGGCGGACTTGGCCGCGGGCACGCAAAGCGAGATTCCCGTAGGCATTATAACCAAGACAAACGAAACCTCGTTTTGGAATTACGCCGAAGCGCCCCATATGGCGGTCGTCACCGGCAATTACGCGGAGCGCGCCGCCATACTGAAATGCCTGGTGAGCGCATGTATGGCGTCGAACAGCATAGCGGATATCGTCTCAATCGGCCTGGATGAAGACGTCGTCAGCCATGACGATGTTCAAATGCTTCTCGCCACCCTTCGCACACAGGCGAGGATGGCGGATGCCGGCGGCGGCGTATCGCCCGTGCTTATCGCCGCCGGGGCGTGGAAGCGATGTTACGACCTTATGAGCGACGAAGAGGCGATAGAGGCGGCCCGCATATTGAAGAGCTGGGAGCACTATGCCGTCCACATCGCGTACGGCGCCGATCCGGAGCAATATGCCCATGACAGGGATAACGAGCTTATTACGGCTGCGATCGCCCCGTTGAGCGCGGGGATTTTTAAAAACGGCAGCGGGACGAGCGGACTGGCCGCCGCGTTTAACGCGCCCTCCGGCGCCGTCGGCAAGCTCGGCGGCGTTAGAGAAAACGAAGGCTGCTTTATCGGCTTGGACAAGAAGCCGTATAAAATCATTCTGCCGGTAACGGCAAGCTGAAGGGTGAAAGATGCCGCAGATCACGCTGACACGGACGGAGATGGCGGTTTTTTGCCAGCTGTTCCGCACGACCAAAACCTACGGCTGGAAATATCCCTGGATCGGCGCGGGGAAAAGGCAGATTCGCCAGCAGAGCCAAGAGGCGCTCGAAAGGCTTACGGCCAGAAACATGGTTGTGGTGCAAAGCAACGGAAAGATAGTCGTTCCGGACGAAGTCCGCGATATCATGCGCACCTGCTGCAAGCCCGGCGCCTACTTGTCCCTGCACGCCGTCGCGTCCCACGGCGGGAAATCGACGCTGGTATGCGACAAAAACGGCGTCTGTGAGATATCCGAACGGGAGCGTACGGTATTGGTCGCGCCGTACATCGGCCGCAAAGCCATACGAAAGCGCATGAGCGAGTATCTGCGCCCGGGCGCGGCGCTTGAAGGCGAATGGATCCTTCATAACGAAGCGCTGGCGGCGCTTGGCGGCGCATCCGGCGGCCTGAACGACCGCGTATCGGGCATGCCGGACGCGCTTATATGCGCGCTGCGCGCGCCCGAATACAAAATCGCCTATATTGCGGAAAACTACGAATTTTCAACGACGGAAGCGGCTGTATTGCTCAAGCGCGCCGAGTATGTTTTCGCTCTGGAGCGCTATGGCGGCGGAGACAAAACGCGCATATCCGCGCTGGACGCGGAGCGCTCCGCAAAGCTGTACGCTTCCCTTATCGATATCCTCATGATGGAAAGGGATGAGTAATAACGTGGAGCGCGCGATAATCACGCTTAGGCTCAAAAACGCGGAGTACGATTTGGATATGCCCCTGGATGCGCCTGCTGTCGAATTGCTGCAGCAGCTGCGCACGCTGTTCTTTGAATTCATGCCGGGATACAAGCTGCCGGAGGAGCCTTCGCTCTACTATCAGGACGGACGCCGTGTGCTTTTGGATACCGAAACGCTGCGGGGCGCGGGAATTTTGGAAGGCGCGGTTCTGTACTTAAAATAAATTTTTCTATACCGCAAAAAAAACGCATGCCACGAAAACGGCTTGCTATACTTAACGCAGAAATACGCGGGAGGCGACGGATGAGCATTACAAGCATCAGTTTGGATTACGGCTTGATGATGGCGGAAAGCCAGAGGCTGGGCGCGCTTGCGGAAGACTCGGAGAGCCTGAGCGCGGCGCTGAACGGGCATCTGGGGCGCATCCCGGAGCATTGGGCCGGGGAATCAAGCGCGGCCTACGATGCCGCCGGAAGGCGCGCGGAGCAAAGGATGAGGGCGTTTGCAAGCATGCTGCGCGAACGGAGCGAAACGCTCCGGCGGATCGCCAACGCGTATCTCGAAGCGGAAAAGAATATACAGGAAGGCATATCGCACAGCTAAGCGATTGCAAATAAAGCTCAGGAGGACAATAAAATGGCATTGATTCAGGTAACGCCTGAGGTGTTGGAAGGCAAAGCCTCGGAATTGAGAGGGCTGCGCGGGGAGCATAACGACACGATGTCGAGGATTGGCACGCTCGTGCGCAATACGAATGAGATTTGGAGGGGCGAAGCGCAGGACGCCTACGTCGCGAAGTTCGAATCCATGCAGAGCGTATTCAACAACTTCAGCGAAATGCTCGAAGGCTATGCGAAGCTGATGGATGTCGCGGCGAAGGAATTCCGCGCCCGCGACGAGGAGCTTAAGGCTACCATGAACAGCTACGGCAATTGATTACAGCGCCGGGCGTCCGCAAGGCCAAGGCGCCGGGCGTCCGGAACCTTTGGAGGGCGGTATTACCGTGGGCATCATCAAGCTGGAGACGCGCTCGGCGCGGGACGAACTCACGGCCTTGCGCCAAATCGCGCGCGAGTGGGAGGAGCTTTGCGCCAGGGCGGGCAGCCGCTACACCGGCTGGAGCGCTTCCGCGAAGCCCGCGTATGAAGCCGATACGGAGGCGTGCATTATGCAAGGCAGAAAGGCCGCTTCGGCGCTGTCGGAGCTTTGCGGCGGGCTGGGGCGGGCGATAGACGCGTTTAGCGAGGCGGACCGCTCGCTTGCGATTCAGGCGGAAGCTATGCAGGAGACGATATCCGCCGTTGCGGCGGGCTACGCCGATATCGGCAGGTTTATGCGGCAGATAGCGAATCCGGCCGCCGCCGCGACGGCGACGTGGGCTGCGGATATATATGGCGGCTTCTTTGGCGGCGAGAACGGCTTGCTTCCCGGCGAAATACCGGAGGGGCACTTGGCGCTGCCTCCGCTGGATGAGGAATAGAAAAGGACGGGAGGGATATGAATGGCGATATTATGGAGCGCGGAAAACGCTATTTCAATCGATACCGTTACCGCCGACGCAGTCATACAAAGATTGCGGGCCGCGTCCGGGAGCCTCAACGACGAAACCGTGAAACAGCTATCCAACGCGAGCGCGTATTGCCATGATAATTGGACCGGCGACGCGGCCGCTGCGTTTAAGGAAAGATGCAGCGCATATATCTATGAGATACAGGCGAAAGCCTTCAAGCTCGACGAAATGGCAAGCAGGGTTGCCGACATAGTCAGGATTTATCGGGAGATCGACAGCAGAGTACGCGAGGCTATCGCCGCAGAGGGAGGTTCGCGATGAGCGCTACAAGCATCGATTTCGCGCAGACGGAGAGCGCGATCCGCGTCTTGAGGAATCGGGCCGGCGAGTTTGGCGCTATTGCCGTCCGGGTAAGAGACTTGCTGCGCGCGTGCGGCGAGATATGGATAGGCGGAGCCGCCGATGTGTTTTTCAACGGCCAGGAGCAGGGCTTTATAGAGCTGCTCGAGTGCGAGCGGCTTACCTTGGCTGTGGCGGATTTCATGCAGACGACGCTGGACGCTTTCAAAGAAACGGAACGTCAGGCAATCGCTAAGCTTGGCGAGCGATAGGAGGGGGTACAGCCATGAGCGCCGTATTGAAAACCGACCCGGATATAATCGAAGCGTGCGGGAACAGCATTCAGCAGGCGTCCGGAATGGGCAGGGTCTTGTTTGACCTGCGCTGGCTCGTAGACGAATGCGCGAATTCGCGCAGGCTGAACGCCAAGGAAATCAGAGTGTTGATCGACAACGCCAACGCCTTCCTGATGGAGCTGGAAAGGCTGCGCGACGACATGAATGCGTTTGGCCAAAGAACAAAGGATGTCGCTCAATTGTTTAGGAACAACGACGACGCCTTGACAGGGCAGATCGCACAGCTCGAAGACGATTTGAAGCTGACGATTATCCGGCATCCGAGCATAAGGGGGTAAAACAGCATGCCGCTTATAAAAGTAACGACCGATACGCTGCGGACTATATCCGCGCAGCTCAATAATTCCTATACCGATTTTCAGGGCGCCATGCTGGCGGTGGCGTCGGCCGGCAAGGAATCGAGGAGTTATTTCACGGGGCCTGTTCCCAATAAAATATTTATCCAGCTTGTCAACAACTGCTTCAAACGCCTGGATAAGGCTGAAAGAGCTATCCATAGCCAGATGAAGCTGCTGCTTTTAGCGGCGGAGCAATACGATTCGGCAAGCAGGAGCGTTACCGGCAAGATCAATGACGAGCTTGAAGTAACGCCGGAGCAATATCGCCAATATCAAAGGCTGGGCATCATAGCGGCCTCGAATTATACGGTCTACTACAATCAGCATGAGGGCGAATGGGCCGATAAGGCCTTCAGCGAAGGCAATTATTCAACCTCTGGATGCGGGCCGACCTCTATGGCGATGGTCGTATGTACGTTGCTGGGGCTGACTGTAACGCCAAAGGATATTGGCGACGCATATATAAATAAGCATGGGCGGGTCGCAACCTCGGGCCGGTGGATGTTCTTTGAATCGGCGGCGGCATACGGCCTGAAATGCGAATTGAAGAAATTCGAAGATATAGAAGAGACGCTGATGAACGGCGGAAGAGTCATCGTTTCCACCTACAATCGCGGCAAGAAGCTGTTCACAAACGGCTCCGGCCACTTCCTGGTGATTTCCGGAGCGACCGAGATCGACGGCAAAAAGATGTTCATTATCGACGACTCCGACTTCTACGATACGAAGTATGCCAGGGAACCCCGCTCATCGTACGTAAAGGTGATCGACGGCAGGCTGTATGTCGAGCCCGAGGTATTGGAGGGCGAAATATACCTCGACTCCGTCTATTGTATTTCAAAATGAAAAAATTTTTACGGAGAGGTCGAATCAAATGCTCAACCCATCCGACCCCATACTAAAATACCAGCCCCTCTGGCAGCATTGGACCATCGAGGCGTTTCTAGGCGAGGGCAGCTACGGGCGGGTGTACCGCGCCGTACGCAAGGACCGCGGCGGCGAATACCACAGCGCTGTGAAGCTTATCTCCATCCCGAAAACCGAGACGGAGATAAAGCAGGTGCGCCAGATGGGCATGGACGACCGCTCCGTCTACAGCTATTTCGACAACATGGTCACGCGCATCATCCGCGAGATCAACATCATGTACGCGCTTAGGGGCGAGCCGAATATCGTGGCCTACGAGGATCACGCCATCTACCACGAGAAGGACGACGTTAAGTGGGATGTGCTGATCCGCATGGAGCTGCTAACGAGCCTGTACGAGTACCATAGCGGGCAGCCGCTTTTGGAAGGCGACGTCGCGAGGATGGGCATTGAGCT
>QMCE01001673.1_pt1 | contig 15462 bp, 6 predicted proteins | sample 1821851 | NCBI WGS metagenome assembly QMCE01 (sample SAMN09453174, study PRJNA476694) | Termite gut metagenome, whole genome shotgun sequencing project. | isolation source: worker | host: Odontotermes sp. | place: South Africa:Pretoria | collected 2016-01-28
AATATATATTATTCAATATGTTAAAATAAAACAGACCGCAAAGAACTATCTTGTTAAATTTTCCACCAAACTACATATGGTTTTTCAAATTACCAAACGTTTTGAAATATATTTTTAGTCTCTATGTGTTAAAATTTTTTAATTTAACCTGAGTCCGGGATAAGAAAAACAATAGCTATAAGCTATAAAATATGGGAGTAGAACATTTTTTATTATCCCGGACTCACGTTAATTTAAACTCTCTTCACGGCTAAGCGAGTATGGATAATTCTCCTTCTCCGTGCCGCGTTTGCGGTTGGCCGACGACGACATTCCGAAGTCGAGGCGCGCCCCTGCGGTGAGTTCCGAATGGTTCAGGTAATTATGCGGCCAGCGGCGGCCGTCCATTTTCAGCGACCCCACATATATTCTGCCTATACCGTTGTCGGGCGCCGATATGACTATTTCCCTACCGTTCTCGAGGCTGACCGTCGCTTTGCGGAAGAGGGGCGAGCCGATGACATACTCGTCCGAGGCCGGGCATACCGGATAGAAGCCAAGAGCGGAAAAGACGTACCATGCCGAGGTCTGTCCGTTATCCTCGTCGCCGCAGTAACCGTCGGGCGCGGCCGAATAGAGTTTGTCCATTACCTCGCGCACGCGGCTCTGCGTTTTCCACGGCTGGCCGGCATAATTGTAGAGGTATACGATATGTTGGGCGGGCTGGTTGCCGTGTGCGTAGTTGCCCATATTCATCACCTGCATTTCGGTGATCTCGTGTATCCGGTAGCCGTAATAGCTGTCGTCGTATACGGGCGGTACGGTGAATACCGAATCCAGTTTGGCGGTGAATTCGTTCTCGCCGCCCATAAGCTCTATGAGTCCCTGCACGTCGTGGAACACGCTCCAGGAGTAGTGCCAACTGTTGCCTTCGGTGAAAGCGTCGCCCCATTTGAACGGGTTGAAGGGCGACTGGAACGTCCCGTCGGTATTGCGCCCACGCATGAGCTTGGTTTCGGGGTCGAATACATTGCGGTAATTGAGGCTGCCGCGCCTGAACTTTTCAAGCTCCTCTTCGGGGCGCCCCAGCTTCAGCCCCGCCTGCAGTATGCACCAGTCGTCGTAGGCGTATTCGAGCGTGCGCGCCACATTTTCGCGTATGCCGGAATCGTAGGGAATATATCCGAGGCTGTCGTAATGTTCATGTCCGACCCTGCCCGTGGAACCGACTCCGGGATATACGTTTTCGGCTCCCCACAGCATAGCGCGGTAAAGCGTTTCGAGACCTTCGCGCGACACTCCTTTCACTATCGCGTCGGCCACCACCGATGCCGAGTTGTTGCCCACCATGCAATCCCTGTGGCCGGGGCTGGCCCATTCGGGCAGAAATCCGCTTTCGAGGGCTGCGTTGACCAGCCCCTGCTGTATCTCCGCGTTCACGGACGGATAAACGAGGTTGAGTAGCGGGAAGAGGCTCCGGAACGTGTCCCAGAAACCTGTGTCGGTGTACATATATCCCGGCCTGACCTCGCCGTTGTATGGGCTGTAATGAACGATATCGCCCGAGGAGGTCACCTCGTAGAACTTGCGCGGGAACAGCACGCTGCGGTAGAGACATGAATAGAAAGTCCTGTACTGGTCGGCCGTACCGCCCTGCACTGCTATGCGTCCCAGAATGTCGTCCCACCTCTCCTGCGCCTCGTTCTTCACATGGTCGAAGCTGCCGCCTGCCACCTCTCCGAGGTTGGTTACGGCCTGTTCGAGGCTTATGAACGACGAGGCTACACGTGCATGAACCTGCTGTCCGCGGTAGGTGTCGAATCCGATCACCGCGCCCGCGTGGTCGCCGGAGTAGCTGTCCAGACTACTGATTATCTTGCCGCCGTCCCATATTTCGGCCGAGGCGAAGGGTGTGTCGAACTCCACCACGAACCAGTTGCGGAAATTGTCGGGTACGCCGCCGCTGTTGCGGGTGGTATATCCTACCACACGCCTTTCCGCGGGAATGATCCTGACATAGGATCCGCGGTCGAAAGCGTCTATCACCACCGCGCTTTCGTCGCTTTCGGGAAATGTGAACCTCATTACGGCAGCCCTTTCGGTGGGGGTTATCTCGGCCGTCACGTCGTGGTCGGCCAGATAGACGCTGTAATGGTAGGGGCGCGCCACTTCGGACTTGTGCGAGAACCAGCTCGCCCTGTCATCCTCGTTCACCTTTCCCCGGCCTACGACGGGCATCAGCGAGAACTGCCCGTAATCGTTGATCCACGGGCTCGGCTGATGGGTCTGCCGGAGTCCCCTTATTTTCTCCGCATCGTAGGTGTATATCCATCCGTCGCCCATTTTGCCGGTCTGCGGGGTCCAGAAATTCATCCCCCACGGAAGCGCCACGGCCGGATAGGTATTGCCCGTGGAGAACGAGAAGTCGGATTGCGTGCCGACGAGCGTGCTGACATAATTCGAGAATCTCGTGTCGTGTTCATCCAACTCCGTCCCCCCGCAGGCGGTCATCCCCGCGGCCAAAAGCGTGACAGCCGTTATTATGAGTAGTCTGTTTTTCATATCCTGTCTATTCACTTGTTCACTGATGACTGTTAACCGAATTAAGCAAGTGCAGCTTCCCATCCTCTATAAGCTTAAGGATCAGTTCGCCGAAGAGCGAGTTCTGCCATGCGAACCATGGGCGGGTGTAGTTCGAGGCGTCGTCCTTGTCGAATGATTCGTGCATGAAGCCCGTCTCCGCGTCGGTATCGATGAGCATTTCGATGCAGATCTTTATCTCCTCCTCGTCGGTGCTCGTGAACGCCCTCATCATGATCCCCATAGGCCACACCATATTGTATCGCCCGATATGGGGGCTGCCTGTGCCTTCACCGGCCTTACCGCTGAAAAAGTAGGGGTTGTCGCCGCTCAGCACGAACCGGCGCGTATTGATGTAAACCGGATCGGCGGGATCGACGTCGCCGAGATATGCCATGGAGAGCAGGCTCGGCACATTGGCGTCATCCATAAGGTAGCGGTTTCCGAAACCGTCCACTTCGTAGGCGTATATCGTTCCGTATACGGGGTGTTCGTATGTGGCGTACTCCTTCAGCGCGTCCTCCACCTCTTGCGCGAGGTCGCGGCATTCACGTGCGAGGCCGGGGAGACCGTTGACCTCTTCCAATATTTCGGCAGCCTTGCGCAGCGACGTGACCGCAAAAAAGTTGACCGGAACGAGAAACTCGAATGTGGTAGCATCGTCCGACGGACGGAACGCCGATGCTATCAGTCCCACGGGGTTCACCGGATTTCCCCATCCCCAATTGCTCTTGGTATCCAATTGGCGGTCGGTGGTCCTGAGGAACGAATATTGGCGGTCGGTGGTCCTGAGGAACGAATAAGGCCCGGGGCTGCTTTTGCGCTGCTGCTGGCGGAATGTCGTCAGCATATTGCCGACGGCCTCCGTCCATCTCTCCCCGAAAACGGATGTGTCGCCCGTTGTTTTCCAATATTCGTAAGCCAGTCTTACGGGATAGCAGTGCGAATCTATCTCCCACTTGCGTTCGTAAACCTCAGGCTTCATCCGCGTGCCGTCGGTCTGCCATCCGGCACCCGTCGGCCCGTCGCTGAAGGCGTTGGCGTAGGGATCGATATTTATGCAGTCCAACTGCCTGTTTATGACTCCCGCGATCATACGCCTCAACGCCCCGTCCGAGGCGGCGAACCTTACGTAGGGCCATACCTGCGCTCCCGAATCGCGTAGCCACATGGCGGCTATGTCGCCCGTGACGACAAAAGTATCGGGCCCGTCCGCCGTTTCCCGGAAGTGTACTGTGGTTTCGAGCGTATTTGGAAAGCAATTGCCGAACATCCACGCGAGTTTCGGATTCGTGAGCAACCCCTGCACACGCACTATTTCGCGCTCCACGGCCTCCGAAACGAAAAGCCTCTCTTCGACCGGAAGCCGTTGTGAGACGTATTCCGGCTTGTTGCCCGTGGCCGTACTTCCGCCGGCCACAGCAAGTATTAACAGTATGGTTAGCTTTTTCATTGCCAATTAACAACGGGTATGTTTCCCATTTCGAACACGAGTTCCCCGCCGGAGGCGATATCCTCGAAGTCGATCCAGGGTTTTGTATATGGTTTGCCGTTAAGGGTGATCTTCCGTATGTAGATATTTTCGGGTGAGTTGTTGTTCGCCGTTATGGTGAAGAGGCCGTCGCGCACCGTCAGCACGGCCTTGTCTATCAGTGGTGAACCGAAGAAATATCGTCCTCCGGCGGGTTCCACCTGATAGAATCCGAGCGAGGAGAGTATGTACCACGACGACATCTGCCCTGCGTCCTCGTTACCGGCGAGGCCGTCGGGAGAGTCACGGTAAAAGTCGTTCATCACCGTGCGCACGAGCCCGGCGGTTTTCCACGGTTCCCCTGTCATGGAATATATGTAGATTATGTGGTGGCTCGGTTCGTTGCCGTGGGCGTATTGGCCTATGAGTCCGCTTATGTCGGGAGATGCGTTCTCGCCGAGGCTGCCCGTGGCGACGAAGAGCGAATCCAGCTTTTCGACGAAAGGCCCCGCTCCGCCGAACAGCCGGGCAAGTCCGTAAATATCGTGCGGTACGAGCCACGTATATTGCCATGCGTTGCCTTCGGTGTAGTCATCGGCGCGGTGGTCGGAGGAGAACGGATCGAAAGGCTCGCGGAAGCTGCCGTCGGCCTTTTTACCCCTCATAAACCCGGTCTGCGGGTCGAAATAGTGTCTGTACGACTTGCTCCTTTCTATAAAATAGTCGTGATCCGCGCCCTTGCCCATTATTTCAGCCACCCTGGCGATGCTCCAGTCGGCCAGGGCGTATTCCATTCCCGTGGCCACCGATTCGTTGTAGAGGTCGCACGGAATGTAGCCGTACTCTTTCAAAAGACCGAGTCCCCTTTCGTCGAGCATCGCGGAATTCTTCATGGCTTCGAAGGCGAGTTCGCGGTCGAAGCCTTCGTAACCCTTGAGTATGGCGTCGGCCACTACCGGGATAGCCGGATTGCCCACCATACAGTCGGTCTCGCAGCCCATGAGGTGCCACACGGGGAGTTTCCCCTGCTGCTTGTAAATGTGTAGCATGGTGTTTACCATATCGGACACCTTTTCGGGATGTATAATGGTCATCAGTGGGTGCGCTGCGCGGTAAGTGTCCCAAAGCGAGAGGGTGGTGTAGTTGACAAAACCATCTCCGCGGTGTATCTGTCCGTCCGCCCCGCGGTAGTCGCCGTTCACGTCGCAAAAGAGCGACGGCTCGATCATGGTGTGGAAAAGGGCGGTATAGAATATCCTCTTAACGCTCTCGTCGGAGGTCTCTATCGCTATCTTGCCGAGTTGCGCGTCCCATGCCTCTTCCGCCAGTTTTACCGTCCCTTCGAAATCCCAGCCGGGCAGTTCGGCATCCATGTTGAGGTGCGCATTGTCGATGCTTACCGGCGAAAGGGCTACCTTGACATAAACGGGTTCGCCGCCGGAGGTGTCGAACCGGGCTTCGCCATACACCCGTCTCGCGGTAAGGTGCGTACCTTCGCGCGGTTCATTCTTTTCGAATATATTGAATTCACTGAACGGGCGCGAGAATTCGGCGGTGAAGAATACCCTCTGGTCGCGTGCCCACCCCCTCGAATAGCGGTAGCCGGCAATGGTGCGGTCGTCTATCTTCGTAATATATCCTTCGACGGGCGAATCCCAGCAATTGCCATTCTCGAGGTCGATTACCACGCGGGCGTCCCCGGCTTCCGGGAAAGTGTATTTATGAAATCCGACCCTCTCCGTGGCCGTCAACTCCACATCCACGCCGTAGCGGTCGAGCCTCGTGGCGTAGTAACCAGGCCGCGCCTTTTCGTTCCCGCGGCTGAAATATGACCACATACCCGATTCCGGATCGTCCCCCGTGCCGCGGTTATGGTTTACCTGCCCCACGACGGGCATGAACACTATGTCGCTCAGGTCGCCGATGCCCGTGCCGCTCAGGTGCGTGTGGCTGAACCCTATGACGGTCGTGTCGGAAATATGATATCCCGAAGTCCAGTCCCACGCCTGCGGAATGCTCGTCGGCCCCAACTGCACCATACCGAAAGGGACATTGGCGCCCATGAAAACATGACCGTGCCCGCCCGTCCCTATATAGGGATCGACATAACGGGTAAGGCCTCCGCCGTTACAGTCCCGCCCGTCCGAACAGGAGCCAAAGGCCGTCACCGCGGCCATACAGACCGCAACTATTCTCGAAACCCCGAAATTTTCCATTTTCAATTTTCCATTTTCAATTTAAACCCAAGTTTCCCTCCCTTTACAAGTTCGTCGTGCGAAATGCGGTAGCGGGGGAGTTTTTTTCCGCTGAGCGTCATGGAGCCGATATATATCGCACCGGCGTAGGGACGTTCGACCTCGATGACGATGCTGTCCGACGGGTAATACCTTTCGTCGAGCTTTATGGTCACGCGGTCGAATACGGGCGAAGTGAGCGTATAGTAAGGCTCTCCGGGACAATCCGGATAGAATCCCATCATTGAGAACACCGCCCATGCCGACATGGTGCCCGCGTCGTCGTTGCCCGGTATGCCTCCGGGTGTATCTTTAAAATACTCTCCGAGCAGCCGGTTCGTATGGTATTGTGTGCGCCATTCCTCGCCGGGGAAATAGCTGAACAGGTAGGGGTAGGCTATGTCGGGTTCGTTGGCCGGGTCGTAGTAGCCTTTGCTGAAGACCATTTCCAGTTTGTCGATGAATTTCCGTTTGCCTCCCATGAGTCGGGCAAGCCCTTTTACGTCGTGCGGAACATAGAAAGTGTAGTTCCATGCGCTCCCTTCGTGGAATCCGGGGTTGGGTTCGAAGTTGGCTCCCTGCGCCGGATCGAATGGCGCGAAGAAAGTGCCGTCGGGCAGTCGCGGGCGGAAAGTGCCGTATTCGGGCGAGTAGTAGTTCTTATAGTCGAGCGAACGTCGGCGGAACATCTCCGCATCGCTCTTTTTACCGAGCGCCTCGGCGAAAAGCGACAGGGCGTGGTCGGCGATATAGTATTCCAGCGCATGGGAAACGGAGTTGTCGTTCTCCTCGCGCAGGGGGACGTAGCCGAGCCTCGTGTAGTCGTCGTTGTCGGGACGCATTGGGTTGTCGGCGCCCGGCGTGGTGGCCGATTTGTACATGGCCTCGTAGGCAAGCTCCGCATCGAAACCGCGAAATCCCTTGAGATAGGTGTCGACGATGACCGGTATCGCAGGGTCGCCCTCCATGGTGAGCGTTTCGCGGCCGTAAAGCTCCCATTTGGGCAGCCATCCGCTCTCGCGGTACATATCGAGCATCGTGCGGATCATATCCTCCTGCTTTTCGGGGTAGACGAGCGTCATCAGTTGATGGAGGTTGCGGTATGTATCCCAAAGCGAAAACACGGTGTAACGGTTGCCCGCGGCCGTAAGAATGCCACCGCCCTCCATGGCGGGATACTCCCCGTTCACGTCGTGCAATATGTTGGGATGTATGAGCGTATGGTAAAGCGCCGTATAGAATACCGTTCGCTGTTCTTCGCTGCCGCCCTCGACGAGAATGCGGGAAAGGTCCTCGTTCCACATTTCACGCGAGGCGAGCCTCAGCCGGTCGAAACTTTTCCCGCTGGTCTCAGTATCGAGGTTGAGCCTCGCGTTCTCGATGCTGACGAACGAAACACCCATACGCACCTCTATCTGTTCGCCATGGGCGGCGTCGAACGTGAACCACGCACCTATATCGTCGCCGGCTATGTCTTTACGGTACTTCGTGTAGAGTTTGTATTTGCCCTGATCGGAATCCCAATCGGCCTCGACTCCCTGTGAGGGACGCTGCTTTTTCCAGAATCCGGACGATACGGGCTTTTTGTCGACCCGCATCACGAAATAGACGGGAAAGACAGCCTGCGGGTTATAGCAGAACGTCCCCAACAGTTTCATTCCTTCTATCTCCGTGTCGCTCACCGAACGCACGAATGCCCCGCTTTCGTTGGTAAGCCCTTCGCCCAGATTGAGCAATATGTTGGCTTTGCCGGCGGGAAAAGTGAACCTTGCCGCGCCGCTTCGCATGGTGGCTGTCACCTCGGTGAGGATATCATATCCGACCAGCCTGTTGGAGTAATATCCCGGCGAGGCGGTCTCGTCTTCATATAAGCTGCCGTAGCTGTTGTAATCCACATCGAGTTCGCCCGTTGTCGGCATCAGCAGCAGCGAGCCCAGGTCGGGGCACCCCACGCCGCTCAGGTTCACGTGCGAAAACCCTGTGAAATATATGTTGCGGTTATCGTAGGGTGTCGACCACCACCGTTTATCCTTGTCGAACCGGTTGTCGGGCGACCCCATTACATTGAACGGCGACACGGACATCATTCCGCCCGGACATACCGCCCCAGGATTGGTGGCGCCGTAATTGGCCGACCCCACAAAGGGGTTCACATGGTCTGCGGGTTGCGGTGCGCGGTCGCTCCCCGTCGAAGGGTAAACCCGCATGGCCAGCAGCAAGACCGGTAAATATCTGAAAATTCTGTTCATCGCCTGTCCGTTCGGAGTGTGTAATAAAATGATCCAAGTTACAAAGATAAGAAACTGTCCGGATTTTGGACGTGTACGCATACGAAAGCTCCGTGTCTCGGCATGAAAAAATATTTGCGGATAAGCATGAAAGAATATGGCCGCACCCGGCCGGGTGCGGCCATATGAAATTATGGAAACACAGCTACTCCTTTATGCAGCGCACCGACATTGCGTCGCTTTTTCTCATGTCGCTGGCTGCCATATGGGAGCCGAGGTTGGTTATCGATGAGGCATACACGTAACCCTCTTCGCTGAAGGGTTCCTCCGGATCCGGCGGCGAGTAACGACCGTTGCATTCGCAACTCCAGTAATAGAGTCCGGCGTTCAGAATCAGTGCACCCTGCCGGCTGCCGCCGCTGCCGATATTGGCAGCGCGTAATCCTGTTACCGACCACCATTCGCCGCGATGTTTGTCGGGAATTATGCCGTCGTACGAGAATCCCGTGTGACTGCCGCCCGAACCGTGATATGCCCAGTACTCCTGCAACTCTTTGCGGGTGGGAACGCGCCACCCTTTCGGGCAGGGGTCGGCTGTCGCACTCCATAATTCGCGACCGGATGAAGGCATATCCTCGACCATAACCGCCATTTTCGTCGGATATCCGGCTGCCTTGCCGTGTGTATTCAGCCTGTCGGTGGTGATCCCCCATGAGTGGCCGCCGGTCGTGACGGTGGGTTTGGTATTGGCCAGGAAAGCCCCGGAAGGCTCTTCCGGAACGGTCAGCTTGTCTTTCATGCCGGGGAACGGTTCTTTGCGCCCCCACTGGTAGAGCAATCCGACATCCTCGGTACCGTATAGATCTGTCCTCGTGGCGGAAAAGGCTCCGAGGGGCATATTCATGAATTTTCCGGGGGCGGCATCGAGATTCAGATCCGAAACGAACCATATATGCCATGACCAGACGATCGCACCGGAGGAGTCGAACAACCCCATGAGCATATTGCCCTGCGCGAAAGAGGGGGCGGTGTCGAAAGTTATTTTCCCTGCCTCGTAAACCGGCGAACCCTCGCCGATGAGACCTTCGCGGTCGGCCCATATCCATTTCACGGAACTGCCTGCGACAGGGGTGCCGTCGCCTTTCCTTGCGTCGAACGACACCGTTCCCGCACCGCTTACCACGATACAGTTGGCGCCCGGCTTCGGGTCGGGAACGGGAGGACCGCCGCCGCACACCACATCGACCGGCCAGTCGGTCGTGCCGTAGTCCCGGCTGTCGGTCAGCCTGACGGTAACGACGGCGTTCTCAGGGTATGCGCCCGAACGCAGGCGGAAGCTGCCCGTGTAAATATCCCGCTCTTCGTCCCAATCCAGCGACGGCCGGGTCTCTTCCGTGCTGTAATCCACATACCATCCGCCGGAATGTATGATCTCGGCTTTTTCCACGGTGCGGCCTTTCGTTCCGGAGACCGTGTAATTTATGGTCCTGTACTCGTATATGTCGAATTCGTAGCTGTCTTCCCCGAACTTGAGGCCGCCCGGACAGCTCGAAACGTCGATAACACCCAAAACCTCACCGCCGGGACAGGTCATTCTAAGCACCACGGCGCCGGCCGATTCCGCAGAAGGGGAGGTGATGGACAGCACGCCGGAGTAACCGTAGGAATACTCCTCGAAAAATGTCACATGGGAAGTCCAGCCTTCTGGCGGCTCCACCGAGGCGGTCAGGTCTTTCGCATCTTCCCCGGTTATTCTGAATTCGGTGGTGCGGCTCTGGTGGAATGCGAAATTCATGTGTTTCTCCGTAATCTCGATCGTAATGTCGAGATCGGGGTCGGATTTCCTTTCGCACAGGACGCCGAGTTTTGCCGAGCCGACGACCTCTCCGGCCTCATTCGCGACGATCACGACGATCTCCGACGACGATTCCACATCGGGTGCGCCGACGAGTATAGAACCAGTATAGCCGGTCGGCAGGCCATCTTCCGTGTCGGGGGAGAACCGCTCCAGCTTTGCGCTCCACTGATCGGTCGCCGATATAGCGGCGGTCATAAGGGCGGGATTGTTGTATGTGACGTTGAACGGGACCCGCCTGAGTTCGGACAGTCCGAATCGAAGAGGCCCGTCCGGCAGGTGGATATAGATTTCCAGCGGATCGGGCACGGCGGAGATCCTTGCGGCGGCCTCTTCCCGCGTCCCGTTCCCGTTGGTTACCGATATCTGCATCGTCCCCGAAGTTTCCGTCCTTGGCGCAGTAACTCTGACCGTACCCAAATAACTCTCCCCGTCCGTATCCTTCTCGAACCTGACGATACGGTGATCCCACCCGTCGGGAACCGAAATTTCGGGAAGCCTGAGATCGACGGCACCTTCTCCCGCAACTTCGAAATTCATATCCTTCGACTGATCGAAGGCAAATTCGACGATAGCCCGTTCGAGGATTATTTCGAATCTTTTTTCAGCCGGAAGTTCGAAGCCCGGGTCGTTGTCGCATCCCGTAACGGCGGCAGCTATCGAAAGTACCGCCGCGCCCCATAGATCGAGCCTTCTTCTCATAATGTTGTATTTAGCCGTAAAAATAACAAATAAAGTCGAAATATTACATATAGGACATAAAAAAACAGGACACCCTGAGGATGTCCTGTGCGGTAAAATTGCGAATATGGTGAAATATGCTTACCCCATACGCATTGCCGGTTATTTTTTAAACAGCCTTGCGAAGAGTTTCACCGCCTCGGTTATGACTATCGGGGCGGTCGAGAGAGCGATTACCCATATCCACTGCGTCGGGTTAAGGTCGGTGATGCGGAACAGGCCGTGCAGGGCGGGAACTTCGAGTACCGCAAACATCATGGCGGAGACGATCACCAGGGAAAGCAGCAGAAGCTTATTGTTGAACATTCCGCGGAAGGCGGAGCGACTCCCCGAACGTATGCTGAATATGATCATTATCTGAGAGAAGGCCAGCACGGCGAAAGTCATGGTCTGCGCGGTTGCGGCGTCGGTTTGCAGTCCCACATGGTAGGCGGCAAGCGAAAGTCCCGCCACCATCATACCCTGGAGTACGATAAGGGCGGAGAATCTGCGCGTCATAATTCCCTTGCGCGAATCGATGGGTTTGCGCCTCATAACGTCTGGGGCGGCCGGGTCGAAACTCAGCGCCAGGGCAGGCAGGCTGTCGGTCACGAGGTTTATCCAGAGTATGTGTATGGGCAGCAGCGGCGTCACCCAGTTGAACATGACCGCGATGAACAGCACCAGAAGTTCGCCCGTATTGGTCGAGAGCAGGAAGCATATCGCCTTGAGGATATTGTCGTAAATGCGGCGGCCTTCCTCCACGGCGCTCACGATGGTGGAGAAGTTGTCGTCGGCCAGAACCACGTCGGCGGCCTCTTTCGACACGTCGGTGCCCACTATGCCCATCGCCACACCTATGTCGGCCAGCTTGAGTGCGGGGGCGTCGTTCACTCCGTCGCCCGTCATGGCCACTATCTTGCCATGCTCCTGAAAAGCCTTGACTATCCTCACCTTATTCTCCGGCGACACACGCGCATACACGGCTATGCGGCCTATGTTCCTGCGCAGTTCGCTATCGGGCATCCTGTCGAGTTCCACTCCCGTGATGGCCATATCTTCCCCGCCCATGATGCCGAGCGACCCGGCTATGGCTACGGCGGTGATCTTGTGGTCGCCGGTTATCATCACCGGCTTTATACCTGCTTCACGGCACTTGGCCACGGCCGCCTTCACCTCTTCGCGCGGCGGGTCTATCATGCCCAGCATACCTGTGAACACGAGGTCTTTTTCAAGTGTAGCGGGTTCCACTTTCCCGGGCAGGGTGTCGATCACGTTCATGGCCACGGCCAATACGCGCAGGGCGCCCCCCGCCATGGAAGCATTTGCGGCGGCTATCCGTTCGCGGTCGCCATCCGTCAGCGGGCGTATCCCGCCTTTGTCGTAAATCCTGTCGCAGCACGCCATTACCTCGTCGAGACCGCCCTTCACGGCGACGAGCAGTTTGCCGCCGTCCTTATGTACGGTGGTCATCATCTTGCGCTCCGAATCGAACGGTATCTCGGCCACGCGCGGAAGTTCCTTATCCAGGTCGTTCTTGATCAGGCCGAACTTAAGTCCGAGATCGAGCATGGCCGTCTCGGTGGGGTCGCCGCCCGTTTTCCACCGTCCGTTCTCCATGGTGAGAACGGCGTCGTTGGCGAGTATGGACAACCGTATCATCTCCTTGCAGCCGGAGGGCAGGTCGCTGTCCGGATCCGGCACATTTACGGCCGTTCCGTCGGTGTAGAGCGACACCACGGTCATGCGGTTCTGGGTCAGGGTGCCTGTCTTGTCGGAACATATCACCTGCGTGCTGCCCAACGTTTCGACCGACGGTAGCTTGCGGACTATGGCGTTGCGTTTGACCAGTTTCTGCACGCCCACCGCCAAAACTATGGTGGAAACGGCGGGCAAGCCCTCCGGAATGGCGGCGGCGGCAAGGCTGACGGCCGTCATAAGCATATCGAGCCACTGGCGCCCGTAGATCATTCCCACGACGAATATCACGCCGCATATAGAGAGGGCGGCTATGGCGAGTATCTTGCCCAGCTTGTCGAGGCGCCCCTGAAGAGGGGTCTTGCCGTCGGGCACCGACTGTATCATCGAGGCTATCTTGCCTACCTCGGAGTTCATGCCCGTCGCGGTGACGATACCGCGTCCGCGTCCGTATGTCACGCTCGTGGAGGCGTAAACCATATTATTCCTGTCGCCTACGCCCACCTCTCCCTCTATCGGGACGGTGAACTTATCGTTCGGCACCGATTCGCCGGTAAGGGAGGCCTCCTGTATCTTGAGGTTCACCGCTTCGGTAAGCCTGATGTCGGCAGGCACCGAATCGCCCGTCTCCAACACGGCCACATCGCCCGGCACGAGTTCGCGCGACTCGATAACGCGGATCTGCCCGTCGCGCACCACCTTGCTGTGGGGCGAGGATAGTTTTTCGAGCGCGTCGAGCGACTTCTCGGCCTTGGCCTCCTGAAATACGCCTATCACGGCGTTGAGGATCACGATGGCGAGTATTATTATGGCGTCGGTGAATCCCTCCCCCTCCATGTAGCCCGCCACGCCGGAGATGGCGGCGGCTATTATCAGTACTATTATCATAAAACCCCTGAACTGGTCGAGAAACTTCACCATCAGGCTTTTATGTTTTACTTTTTTGAATTCGTTGTAACCGTATTCCGCGCGGCGGCGGTCGGCCTCCCGGTCGGAAAGACCGGTCTCAATGTCGGTAACGAGGCTTTTTTCAACCTCTTTGTCGGTGAGGTTGTAGAAATTACGCTCTTTCATCGTAAGGGATATTTTTAAGAAAAATTATCTTGTAAAGATACGAAAAATTAAATGACACTAACGTATGGCATCGCAAAAATCGTACATTTAAAAACGGATATTAAGAACTTCGGCGGGAAAATCCGAACAGGCACTAAAAATTAGCGACATAGGGGTTCTGTTCGTTTGCACGGAGTAAACTATAAAAGTCTCTGCGCATTGTGATTTTTCTGTCCGCAGTATTTGCAATTCAATTATTTTCATTATCTTACAGACACATCCAACTTAAAAAATAATTATGAGAAACCATTCTGCTTTTTTTGCGCTTATGGCGCTTGCCGGGGTATTATTGTTGTCGTGCAGCATCGAAAGCGGGGTCGCCGAACCAGAACCCGATCCGCAAACCGATCAGTTATGAGATAGGGCCGTGGACGAGGACGGACTACGGTACTCCCATTGCTGCCGAATGGGGGCAGGACGCGCCTTATAATAATAAACTGCCTATATGGAAAGGCTCTGAAAGGGTTGTTACCGGTTGCGGCACCACGGCCGTGGCGCAGATACTCTATCACTACAGCTATCCTTCCTCAATTAACGGTAAAGCGTTGGACTGGAATCTGATGAGACGGCATATAATATTTTCTACCGAAGATGATGATCCCGGCAATCACCCGCCTGCCTATGACAACATAGCTACGTTATTTTAGGAACTCGTCAGGTCGGAGTATCTCGATGCTTCATTTCCCGATTCGGATGAGGACAATTCTACGAGCGTACGGATAGGCAGAATAGCAAAAACTTTTCGCAAACTCGGTTACAGCACCAATGATTATGCAAAATACAATATCGATGCGGTAATAGCGACCTTAAGACAATACCGGCCCGCAATGATATTCGGCTACTCTCACAGAAAGCACCTTATTTTCGGAGTCTACCTGTATTCCCATGGTCATTTCTGGATATGCGACCAACTGACAATACGATCGAGGAAAGTAAATGTGTATCAGGGTGGGGAATTGGTCAGAACGGAAACGCAGGAACAGACGCTATTTCACTGTAATTGGGGATGGGACAAGGCTTGGAACGGCCACTTTCTGCCGACCCGGTTCGATGTCAGAAGTGGGATAGATCCAGAGGAGGAAACAAGAGGCGCCGAAAATTATTATCAATACTATTTGAGAATGTGGGATTGCATTACACGATGAAGCTTAATAACAAATATCTATATGAAAAACATATTTATTTGCACCTTTATTTTTCTGTTCGGGTTTTGCTCCTGTGGGCAGGGCAGTCCATATCCAACTATTCCGCATATTATGATCTATATTACCGGTAAGGTTGTGAACCCGGAGGGTGATGGGATTTCTGGAATTAGTATCTATGGAGAAGGAGATGTCGTAATGAATAGTAACGTTAGCCGGGAAGACGGCGCTTTTCGTCTCTCTTTGACAGCCAAGCCGAACCTGCCGCTGAAAGTAATCATCTCTTTTTATTATAGATCGGATTCCGGAAAACTTAGAGGTTGTTTTGATTTTGCGACCGAAGTAATTTTTGCTTCCGGCCGAGTGATTTTTTCACCCGCCGAACGAGGCGTAGCGGCTCCTACGGCGAGCGAGGCGGGTGAAAAAAGCGCCGCCCGGAGGC
>QMCE01002862.1_pt1 | contig 15458 bp, 13 predicted proteins | sample 1821851 | NCBI WGS metagenome assembly QMCE01 (sample SAMN09453174, study PRJNA476694) | Termite gut metagenome, whole genome shotgun sequencing project. | isolation source: worker | host: Odontotermes sp. | place: South Africa:Pretoria | collected 2016-01-28
TTTCTTAATAGTTCAAATTGTGGGGCAGCAGCGTCTCCCCTCAATTTGCACATTATTTTTTTCGAGCGCCCCCAATACTCCCTACCGCCACCCCCATAGAAGAGCCGAATTTCCTTCAGGAAATTCGGCTCCAAACGGGGTCAAGGGGACAATGTCCCCTTGCGGGGGCGCGGGGGCGGAGCCACCGCGATTCTTTTCTTCTTACTTCAGCCAGGTCATCATTTTTCTTAAAGTCCTGCCCACTTCGTTGATGGGGTGTTCGGCTTCCTGGCGGCGGCGGGAGAGGAAGTTGGGGCGGCCGGCTCTGTTTTCCATGATCCAGTCGCGGGCGAATTCGCCTTCCTGGACTTCCCGGAGGATTTCTTGCATTTCCATGCGGGTTTCTTCGGTCACTATGCGGCGGCCGCGAGTGTAGTCGCCGTATTCGGCCGTGTCGGAAACGGAATAGCGCATGCGGTCGAGACCGCCTTCGTACATAAGGTCCACGATCAGCTTCATTTCATGCAGGCACTCGTAATAGGCGATTTCAGGCTGATAGCCGGCCTCAACCAGGGTTTCCCAGCCGGCCTTGATGAGTTCGGACACGCCGCCGCACAACACGGCCTGCTCGCCGAAGAGATCGGTTTCGGTTTCTTCCTGAAAGGTGGTGCGGATCAGGCCGGCGCGGGTGCCGCCTATGCCCGAGGCGTAGGCCAGGGACCAGGGCAGGGCCTTGCCGTCGGCGTCCTGATGCACGGCGATGAGCGAGGGCACGCCCGCGCCCTTGACGTATTCGGAGCGCACCAGGTGGCCGGGGCCCTTGGGGGCGATGAGGGCGACGTTCACGTCGCGCGGGGGCGCTATCTGGTGGTAGTGGATGGCGAAGCCGTGGCTGAACATCAGCATCTTGCCGGCCGTCAAATGGGGCTTGATTTCCTTTTCATAGACGTCGGCCTGGACATGGTCGGGCAGGAGCACCTGGATGAGGTCGGCCTTAGCGGAAGCCTCGGCCACGGAGACGGGCGAAAAACCGTGCTCCACGGCCAGATCGTAATTGGCCGAACCGGGACGCTGGCCGATGATGACGGAAAGGCCGGAGTCGCGCAGGTTCTGGGCCTGGCTGTGACCCTGGCTGCCGTAACCCAGGACGGCGATGGTCGCCTCGCCCAGAGGGGCCAGGGGGGCGTCTTTTTCGAAATAAACTTGCATTATATTCTCCTTTTCATTTTCCCGAAGCTTTGGTGCGCGACATGGCGGTGAGGCCGGTGGAAACCTGCTCCTCAATGCCGAATTCGGACAGGAGCGTCAGGACGTCGCGGATTTTTTTCTCGTTGCCCGTAATTTCCAGGGTGTAGGTTCTGGGACTCACGTCTAAAATTTTGCCCTTGAAAATTTCGCACAGGCTCCTGATTTCTTCCCGGTCGCCGGGCGCGGCCCGCACCTTGACCAGCACCAGCTGCTTTTCCACATAATCGTCCTCGGAGAGGTCAACCACTTTGATGACGTTGATGAGCTTGCGCAACTGCTTGATTATCTGCTCGATTATCTGGGGCGAGCCGGTGGTGATGAGGGTGATGAGCGATTCGGCCTGGTTCATGGTTTCGGCCACGGACAGGCTTTCGATATTGAAGCCGCGCCCGGAGATGAGACCGGTGACCCGGGCCAGGACGCCCGGCTCGTTGTCCACCAGAACGGAAAGGGTGCGGCGCAATGGCTTTTGAGTTTCCATTCGAAAATCCTTTCCTATTTGACGTAGGGCAGCATGTCGCCCAAATCCACGCCGGCCGGAACCATAGGATAGACCAGGGATTCCTGGCAGACCATGAATTCCATGACGACCGGGCCGGGTTCGGCAAGGCCCCGCTCGATGACCGGGCCGACTTCTTCGGGCTTTTCCGCGCGGAAGCCCTTGGCTCCGAAGGCCTCCGCGATTCTGACGAAATCGGGGCTTTTGCCCAGCATGGTGGCCGCGAAGCGGTTGTTGTAAAAAAGCTGTTGGGACTGGCGCACCATGCCCAGGCAGCCGTTGTTCAGAATGATCACCTTGACGGGCAGTTTTTCCTCCACTATGGTCACCAGTTCCTGAATGTTCATGAGGATGGAGCCGTCGCCCGCGATGTCTATGACCAGGGCCTCGGGCCGCGCGATTTGCGCGCCCATGGCCGCCGGCAGACCAAAGCCCATGACGCCCAGACCGCCGGAGGAAATGAAGCGGCGCGGCTTGTCGTAGAGGTAATGCTGGGCCGCCCACATCTGGTGCTGGCCCACTTCGGTGGCGATGACGGGGTCCAGGTCTTTTGTTTTTTGATACAGTTCCCGGATCACGTCCTGGGGCTTGATGGGGTTTTGGGAGCAGGGTTCGTCCGGCCCCTTTTTGCGGGCGCAGCTTAGGGCCGCGCACAGGCCGGGGGCGCAGCGGTCCTCCGTCTTAAGGGCGCCCTCGGCCCGCCAGGCCTCTATTTCAGAGAGCCACTTTTGGCGGGCGGCCTTGTCGCAGTTCGGGTATTCGCCCAATAGCTCGGCGATGGAGACGAGGGCCAGGCGGGCGTCGGCCACCAGGGGCACGTCGGCGGTCACCCTTTTGTGAATGGAGGTGGGGTCCACGTCTATCTGGATTATTTTGGCCTTGGGGGCGAAGGCGTCCAGGCGGCTGGTGACCCGGTCGTCGAAGCGCGCGCCCACGGCCACGATGAGATCGGCCGACTGCATGGCGCGGTTGGCCTGATAGAGGCCGTGCATGCCGGGCATGCCGATGAAGAGCCTGTGACTGCCCGGAAAGCCGCCCAGCCCCATGAGGGTCGAGGTGACGGGTATGGAGAGGCGTTCGGCCAGTTCCAGGAGCGGCTCCGAGGCGCCGCTCATAATGACGCCGCCGCCGGTGGGCTGATAGGCGCGGAGCTTGACGCGGCCCGGATATTTGAAATCCGCCGTGCCGTTTTGAATGTCCTTGGGCAGATCCACCAAAACGGCGCCTGGGCGGCCGCTGGCGGCCACGTAGAAAGCTTCCCGGACGATGCGGGCCAATGATTCCGTATCGCGGGCCAGATAATTGTGCTTGGTGACCGGGCGGGTGACGCCGACGATGTCCACTTCCTGAAAAGCGTCGTTGCCGATCATCATGCGGGGCACCTGGCCGGAAAAGACGATGACCGGTATGGAATCCATCTGGGCGCCGGCCAGACCCGTAACCGTATTGGTGGCGCCCGGCCCGCTGGTGACCAGGACCACGCCGGGACGGCCGGTGACGCGGGCGTAGCCTTCGGCCGCGTGAACCGCCGCCTGTTCGTGGCGGGTCAGAACGAAACGGATGGGGCTGTCCATGAGGTGGTGGTGAATGTCGATGGTGGTGGCGCCGGGGTAGCCGAAAACTACTTCCACGCCTTCTTTTTTCCAGCACTCAATGAGGATTTGAGCGCCCGTCATTTTGGTCATAATCTAAACTTCTTTCCGCGTCGCGGGATCGCCGCGAGCGCGCGCAACGCGCGTCTGGAAGATCGTTCGCGGACGCGCTGGTCAAGGCCGCCCGGGGTTTCCGGCGGCCTTTCGGGTTATACCGCTGAAATTATTTGTTGGCCTCCAAAAAGCCGTGAATTTTATCTTTGGCGTTCAACTTGGCTTTTTGAATTTTTTTGCGTTCCAAATCGTCTTCGGGGGAAAGATAGGGGCGTTTGTTCATTTCATCCAGTTTGACGTCGAGGTTCCGGTGCTCTTCCATCAGGGCTTTGAGTTCCGGGTTGGTCTGGGCAAGTTTGTCGAGAAGAGCTTTCTCCTGCGCATTCATAAAAAGGCCTCCGCATATCCAAAAGGAGCGTTGATTTTTTTGTTGAAAGAACCGTGTATGGAATTTTGCGCGGCCTTTCGTTTTTTTAAACTAACGAATTTGCCAATCGTTGTCAATAAAAATCAACATTTGTCAGTTTCCGAATATTTGCCAGAAGAGGAAGAGGGCAATCACAAGGCTCAGGACCCGTGCGCTTTGGTTGCAGAAAATCAGAAACAGGCCCAGGCGCAACCGGAAAAAGCCCAGGAAGGCCGCCAGCTGCCAGCGCAGAACGCGTAGGGGCGTGGAGATGATGTTGCCTAAAATCAGGGCCGCCGCGCCTTCGGCGAAATTTATGTCGGAATTTTCAATCAGGGCGCCGGCGGCCGCGAAGCCGGACGAAAATTCGGCCATGACGGAAAAAACCACCAGGGCGGCGGCCTCCACGGGCAGAAAAAAATCCGAAAGATGCGCGGCTGCATTTTTTTCCAGAGCTTCGAAAAGACCCAGGGCGGCGGCCAGGCTGATGAGGTAATAGACGGGCGCGGCCACGCTCAAAAGAGTTATGAGGCGGCCCGCCAGCCGTTTCTTGAGGCCCGGCCATATTTCTTTTATGGTCTTTTGGGGCGGCGCGGCCTCTTCCGTCGCGGCGCGCGGAACTTGCGGCAGAATCAGGCGGCCCAGAAGGACGGCTCCGAAAAGGCGCAGGGTGGCGGCGCCGAACATGATGGCCGTGTAGGCCAGACCGGCCCGGCCGGCCAGGGAGGCGGCCACGACCAGGCTCGAGGGCAGGTGGACGATGAAGGCGGGCCAGGAGCCGTTCAAAAGATTGGCGACGATCAGGGCGCGGGGCGAGATTTCATTTTTGTCCAGAGCTTCGGATAAAAGTCCGTTGGCCGCCGGATTCGAGATCAGGGCCGTGGTGAAGCTGGCCGCCGCCGCGGCGGGGAGGCCGGCGCGGGAAATGAGGGGCATGGCCAGGCGGCCCAGGGCCCTAGTCCACCCCATAGATTCGATCATCATGGCCAGAAATAGGCCCAGGGACATGAACAGCATGGCCCTGGACATGGGGAGAAGGACCTTGCGGGCGAGGTGCGGAAGCGTCAGGAAGTTTCCCGCCTCTTCCGGGCGCCAGGCGAAAAAAAACAGCGTGAGTCCCAGGGCCAGGAGGCTGGGAAGGAGCAGCGATTTCCGCTTCAAGCGCGTGCGCTGTTCGGACAATTTCAGGGCCGAAGCTTGTTTACGACCAGAAGCGACAGGTAGGGCGGCCTGGCGACGGCGTTCTCTTCCAGGTCGCGGGTGATCTTCTCTTCAGAGAGGCCGATTTGGGAGTAGAGCGTGGCGTTTTGGGCCAGGTTCTTCCGTTTCAGCATCTCCAGTATTTTGTCGAAGGAGCGGTAGGTTTTGAGTATGGCCACGTTGTCGGTTCTGTCCAGAAGTTCGCCCAGCTTTTCCGGGTCTTCCACGCCGCTCATGACGGTGAGGGATTCCAGGCCGGTCACCAGGGGTTTGTTGGAGAGGGAGGCCGCCAGTTGATAGGAGGTGATGCCGGGGACGGTCACGACCGCCCCCTGGGGCAGGCTTTCGGCCAGGTAGGGCAGAACGTAGCCGTAGGTGCTGTAGGTCATGGGGTCGCCCAGGGTCAGGAAGGCGGCGGAGCGGCCCGATTTCAGAAAGTCCGCTATTTCTTCGGCATTGGCCTTCCAGGCCGCATTCAGGGCCGCCTCGTCGCCGACCATTGGAAAATCCAGCCGCCTGACGGCGAGGCCCGGCTTCAAATAGGGTTCCGCTATTTTTTGGGCATAGCTGAAATCGTTCCCCGGCGAGGCCGCCGTAAAAACCAGGTCCACCTCGCCCAAAAGCCGGGCCGCCTTGATGGTCATGAGTTCCGGATCGCCGGGGCCGACCCCGATCCCATAAAGTGTTCCAATTTTCAAAGACATGTAGAAGGCGCTCCTGGCTGTTTTTTTGCTCTATAAAAGAGACCTCTTATCATCCGGATAAGAGGTCTCCCGACTATGAGGCTTATACCCTTATGCTGAAAAGATAGTATATGTAAAAGGCATTGTCAAGTTGATATTCAGGGTTTACGCATCTAAATCATAGCTGGGAGGGCGGACGCTTTTTCCGCCATACTTTGTTGGAATTCGTTTTGAGCGCGGGGATGACCTATCAGGTCTATCCCCGCGCTCAAAACGAATTCCGCCTCGTCTGGCGAAAAAATCGCCTCGCCCATGCTCTCCACAGGCCTTTTTTGTGTGGACTTTTTACAACTTAGAAAAAGTCTCTAAAGCCAGACGGAAAAAGTATGAGCCGCCCCCAACATGCCGCCTCAACACTTGGGACTTGTTCGTAAATAAGAGATTTTGTTCTCTGGCGAGGCGCGAGCAACAAAGCCGGAGGGCAAAAGCGCTATTTACGAACAGGTCCTAAGTCACTCTAAAGCCTTCTTAACCGCCACGGCCAGGTCCTCTATGGTGTAGGGCTTGCCCACGAACTGGCCGGCGCCCATAGCCTGAATCCTGGCCACTTCCTCGGTTTCGGCCATGCCGCTGGCGATGATGGCCTTTTGGTCCGGTTTGAATTTCATGATGGCTTCGAAGGTTTCGCGGCCCGAAAGGCCGGGGTGCATGATCATGTCCAGTATGATCAGCGGCACGTCCTCTTTTTTCAGAAAATCTATGGCGGCCTCGCCGGAGGAGAGGGCAATGGGTTCGTAGCCCAGGGTCTTGAGCATCATGGCGCCCAGTTTGCGCTGGATGTCCACGTCGTCCACCAGCAAAATCCGCTGGCCCGCGCCTTTGTATTTTTCCCAGTTTTTGCGCAGGCCGACGGCGGCGGTTTTCTCTTCGGTGCTCTTGATATAGATGCTGAAGGCGGCGCCGCCGGGGCCGCTTTGAAGGTCCAGGCAGCCGCCGTGATCCTTTATGGTGTTCCAGACTATGGCCAGCCCCAGCCCCGTGCCGCTGCGGCCCTTTATTTTGTTGGAATAGAAGGGCTCGAAAATTTTGTTCAAATCTTCGGGAGGAATGCCGGGGCCGTTGTCCTTGACCGTGATGCGGGCATAGCGGCCCGGCTCCAGCTTTTCGCCGTCGGAAGTCGAAAAGGCGTTTCGCTGCTCCACAAGCTCCGTCTGGATGGTCACCCTGGCCTCCGTCCTGTCCGGCGGCATGGCCTCGAAGGCGTTGGAAACGAGGTTCATGACGACCTTGACCAGATGGATCTGCGAGGCCATGATGTTGCCGGCCTCGGAGCTGAGTTCTAGGTCCAGCTCAACGAACGGGAAAATTTCCTTGAGCTTCCGGCACTCCGGCGAATTGGCGTAGGCGGTCACGATGGAATTTACCGGGAGACTGAGCTTGATGCTGGCCACGCCCCTGGCGATGGTCAGAAGGTCGCTCACCACGGCGGCGGCGCGTTTCCCGGTTTCCAGAATTTCCCCCAGAACCTCCCTCTGCTTCCCGGTGATGTTTTCGTCCAGAAGAAGGAGCTGGGGATAGCCGATGATGCCGGAGAGAATGTTGTTCAGGTCGTGGGCCACTTCGGCGGCCATGAGGCCCATAGCCTCCATTTTGGTGGAGCGGGAAAGCTTTTCCTGAAGGGCCAGCTTCTCCTTTTCCATTTCTATTCTCTGGCTGATCATGTTGTTGGCGGCCAGGGCCAGGCGGGCGAATTCCTCGAAGGGCTGTTCGTCCGGATTCATCTGGGTGGAGGAGGTGGCCGCGTTTTCGAAGAAGTTGAAGAAGGCCGAAAAACTGCGGTTGGCCAGGCGCGACAGGACCTTGGAGAGCAGCATGATGAGCGCCAGCATGCTGACGGAAATGATGACGATGCGCAGCATCTGGCTTTGGACGTTTCTGGTCAGAAGGTCCTGCCGCTCGGCCATGACCCTTTCCAGGTCGTCGAAATTGACCCAGGTGACCACCAGCCAGCGCCAGGCGGGAATGGAGCGGTAATAGGCGATGCGTTCGCCCGTCGCCCCGCTTTCAGCCGGGACCGTATAGCGGATGAAGTCTTTGCCCTTGTCCTTGGCCCCGCGAATCATGGCGGCCAGAATTTTCTGATCGGCCGGGCTGCCGCTGTTGTCGTCGAAAATATTCCTGCCCACTATCTCCTCGTCTGGATAGGCGAGTATGTGGCCGTCGTAGGTGGCGATCATCAGGTAATTTTCATCGGGCATGGCCATGTTGGCCGCCCAGTCGATCATTTCCGTCTGGAGCTGCCTGGTGTAGTCCGACGAATAGGCGCTGGCGCCCATTATCCACTGGAAGGGTTCGAAGATTTTGAGATAGGCCACCTGTGGATCGTCCTCGCCCGTCTGATTGCGCGGGCCCTGGATCAGGTTGTAGCGGAAAAATCCTTCCTTGACGCGGCTTAAGCTGTTCACTATTTCCGCAAAGGCGCCGGGGCTCTGATAATCCGGCTGGGCTTCCCAGGGCCGGATGTCCAGGTTTTCATAGTGGTAGTCGTCGCTCTCCAGCAGCTCCCGCCCCTCGACGGTGGAGATGAAATAGCGGCCCCGGCCCTGGTTGAAAGTCATGGCGGAGAGGGCGCTTAAAACGTGCGCCCTTTCCTCGCCCAGGGGCAGATCGTCCGCGGCCCTCACGGCCTCCAGGAAGGCCACGGCCTCGTAGACCTGATCCCGTATGTCCTTCATGAACTTGATGCGGCCGGATTGCCGCTGGGCCTCTATGTAATCGCAGATGCGGTTGGTTTCCAGATTGATGGTGGCTTCGCGCACGGCGATGTAATCGGCCCGGAGCCCCGCGCTTTCCTCCACCGACCTGTCGGCTTCAAAGCTTATCCACAGGGCGCCGATGAGCAGGATGGAAACCAGGGATACGCCTGAAAGGAGCAGGGGAAAAACCTGAATAAGTTTCCTTTTTGGCTTCACTATTTTCTTTCCACAACATCATAGTGGGAAAATTGCATGGAAAAGCCGCCCCGCCCCTGGGTTTGGGAGCGTATGGCGGTGGAATAGCCGAAAAGTTCGCTCATGGGGGCCAGAGCGGTGATCACCTTGAAGCCCGAATGGGCGGAAATGTCCAGAACGCGGCCCAGGCGCGAATTGACGTCGCCTATGATTTCGCCCATGAATTCGTCGGGGGCGGTGATTTCCAGGCGCATGAAGGGCTCCATCATGGCCGGGGCGGCCGCGGAGAGGGCTTCGCGGAGGGCCTGGTTCACGGCCATGCGGGCCACCGCCTCGTTTTCCTCGCCTTCGCCGATGGCCAGTTCCTCCAGGGTCGCCATAAGGTCAAGCAGGGGGTAACCCTGGATGGGGCCGGAATTTTCGCCCTCGGCCAGAGTGCTCATGGCCGCCTGGATCATGTGCTCCGGCAGGCTCCCGGCCGCGATGGCGCCCTGGGCGCGGAAGCCTTCGCCCCGTTCCAGGGGCCTGACCGCGACTTTGGCCCTGGCCCAGTGGGCCGCGCCGCCGAACTCGCGGTCGAAAAGTCCCTCGCCCTGGGCGGCGCGGGTGATGGTTTCGCGGTAGACCACCTGGGGCTTGCCCGATTTCACTTCCAGGTTGAATTCGCGTTGAAGGCGCTGAACCAGAACTTCCAGATGCAGTTCCCCCATGCCGGAAATGATGGTCTGCCCCGTGTCCTCGTCCGTTTTCACCCGGAAGGTGGGGTCTTCCTCGGCCAGTTTGGCCAGAACATCGGCCAGCTTATCGACGTCGCCGGAGTTTTCGGCCTCCAGGGCGATGGAGATGACCGGGTCGGCGGCTTCGATGCTTTCCAGCAAAAGCGGGCGCCCAGGATTACAGAGCGTGTCGCCGGTCACGGCCGCGCGGAGGCCGATGAGCCCCACCAGCTCCCCGGCTTTGGCTTCCGGGACGCGGTCGCGCTTGTTGGCGTGCACTTTGAGGATGCGGCTGATTTTATCCTTCTGGCCCGTGCGGGGGTTCAGGACCTCGTCGCCCTCGGATATTTTGCCGCTGTAAAGACGCACGAAATTCATCTTGCGGCCCTGCTCCATCATCTGGATTTTGAAAACCAGGGCGGCCAGGGGGGCCTTTTCGCGCAGTTCCAAGGTGATGGGCTGACCATCCATATCGGAGGCCGTGATAATTTTCGATTCGCCGGGGGCGGGCAGGTAATCCACAATGCCGTCCAAAAGCGGCTGCACGCCCTTGTTGCGCAGGGCCGCGCCGCAGAAAACCGGCACCAGCTTCAATTCTATGGCCGCCCGCCTGATGGCCGCCCGGATTTGCGCTTCCGGCATTTCCTCGTCGGCCAGGTAGGCTTCCATGATCGCGTCGTCGGTCTCGGCCAGGGCTTCCAGCATTTGGGCCCGCCCGGCCCGCGCCTCCTCCAGAAGTTCGGAGGGGATATCCTTTTCCGTTATGTCCGCGCCCGCGGAATCGCCGTCCCACACGTAAAGTTTTTGACGCACGAGATCGATCACGCCGCGAAATTTGTCCTCCAGTCCCCAGGGGCGGGCGACGACGAGAGGGGCAGCCCCCAGCTTTTCCCGCATCTGCTCCATGACCCGGTCGAAATCCGCGCCCACGCGGTCTATCTTGTTGACGAAGGCCAGCTTGGGCACGCCGTGACGATCGGCTTGCCGCCACACGGTTTCCGACTGGGGCTGCACGCCGCCCACCGCGCAGAAGACGCCCACCGCGCCGTCCAGAACGCGCAGGCTGCGTTCCACCTCGATGGTGAAATCCACGTGGCCGGGCGTGTCGATGATGTTGATGGTCGCGTTTTTCCAGACGCAGGTGGTGACCGCGCTCATGATGGTTATGCCGCGCGCCTGCTCTTCGGGCATGAAATCCATTGTGGCTTCGCCGTCGTGAACCTCGCCTATTTTATGCGTACGGCCGGTGTAATAGAGTATGCGTTCGGTCAAAGTGGTTTTGCCCGCGTCGATATGCGCGATAATGCCGATGTTGCGGACCAGGCCGCCTTTTCTGTCAGTTGCCATGATTTCAGATCTTACCCAATTTTTTAAGGGCGGACATTATGCCGCGCTCCACCGATTTTTCTATGATGGCGGCCAGTTCGTCGCGGGTGAGGTTTACGCGAAGGGCCGCGTCGTCGTCGATTATTTCCGCCTCGGGGAGGTCTTCGTCGTCGGCCAGAATCTCGGCCGGCGGCAGCTTTTCCGCGTCCTCGCGGGGCGCGTCCTCCGCCTCGCCCAGAATTTCCCCCAAATCGGCGTCGTCGCCCAGAACGCCCTGGGCCTCCTGAAAGATTTTTTCCAGTTCCACGTCCAGGTCCCGCGAGGCCCTGGCTATATCCGCGTCGTCAATTATCATTATAATTTTTCACCTTCGTCTTATGGCTCGTAATCGGGCAAAAAGCGTCAAAACAGTCGCCGCGCCCGACCGCTCGCTTAATCCAGTTCCACGGTTTCGAAGCCCTGGGGCTTTGCGATTTTGAAAAGCGAAGCCTCTGTGGACAGCCCCAGGCGGACTTCGCGATAGGTCACCCGGAGCGATTTTTCGCCCCCTTCCCAACGCGCTTCAATGGAGTGGGGAAAAGCTTCCGGGCGGCCGCCCAAATCCTCGCGGGGCACGTTTTTGACGTTGGCGTAGACGACGGCTATTTCAGGCCGCCGCGAGGAACCGAATGTGGCCCTTTGCAGGGCCGCCGCCAGCGCGTCCTGCCCCAAATCGCCCAGGAGCCGGAGCCGCCAGAGCTTTCCGTCGTCGGCCCCGCCTTGCGGCTCAAGCATAATTTCGGTGAAGCCATCCCCGGATTCAAGGACCCCGGCGGAGGCCGGACGCGCCGAGGCGCCGGTCAGAAGATTTTTCAAATCTTCCTGGGAGAGGCCCAGGGGCAGGAAGCGGCCGAAATTTTCGGGCGTGGCCGGGCCGTGAAAATATTGTTTTTGGCCATAGACGAGTCCTTCCAAAGTCTTCCCGTCGGAAGCCAGGCGAAAGGCCGGCCGGCCGGCCGGGTCAAGGGCGGTGAAGAGGAAATCGGCTTTGTCGGCCACCACTTCGAAGGTGAAGTAATTCCGCCTGTCGCCCTCCTGATAGGCGGCCCCGCCGCGCGCGGCCAGGCTTTTGAAGCCGCGCTCATACAGGCCCCGGGCCATGTTCATGGCCGGCCCTTCCGGCGCAAGGACGAGGGGGGCCCTGTCGGCGGAGACGCAGCCCGCCATGAGAAGGATGAGGAAGACGGGCGCGAGGAGGCCCCGCCTATTGCAAATTTTTGATCTTTTCATCCAGGCTCTCCCTGTTCTGGGCCGCTTCGCGCCGGGCTTTCAAATAAGTGGCCAGGGCCTCGCCCTTTTTGCCCAGCTTCAGCAAAACGTCGCCCAGGTGCTCCATCACCACCGGGTCGCCGCCGGAGAGCTCGACGGCCCGCTCCAAAAGTTCATGGGCCTTGTCGTAGTCGCCCATCATGAAGCGCACCCAGGCCACGGTGTCGATTATGTAGCCGTTGTCGGGCTTCAAGGCGTCGGCCCTTTCGGCCATTTCCAGGGCCTGGCCCAGGTTCTCCCGCCGCTCGGCCCAGGTGTAGGCCAGGTAATTGAGGGCGTCGGCGTGTAGGCCAGGTAATTGAGGGCGTCGGCGTGGCGCGGGTTGAGGTCGATGGCCTTTTTCATGGCCGTGACGGAAGCGGCCTTGTCGCCCTTTTTATCCTCGATTATCCCCAGGCGGAACTGTATTTCCGCCTCCTCGGGAAATTTTCCGGCGGCTTCCAGAAGCACCTGACGCGCCTTGCCCAGATTTTCCAGCTCTTCCAGAACCATAGCCTGGGCCACCGGCAGGCGCGGCGAATCGGGGCGCAGCTTGGCCGCGCTGATGATGATGGAGAGCGATTCCTCCAGGCGCAGTTGCTTGTCGCCGTGGGAAGTGGAGGCCAGGAGCAGGCGGGCGTCCACGAACAGATCGCTGGTGGAGGGAATGCGCATCAAATGTTCGCGGGCCCTTATGATCTCGCTCTCTTCCATGAGGGCGGAGGCCAGGAGATAGCGGGCCTGGTCGCTGGAGGGATCGGCCCGCAGAACGGCCTCGAATTCGGCCGCCGCCTCCTTGTAAAGATTCTGATCCAGATAGATGAGGCCGATCTGAAGCTGGGCCTGGGTGGAATCCGTGGCCCGGCCCCCCACCTCGGCCAGGAGCTTCTCCGCCTCCTTCTTCCGCCCGGTCTTCAAGAGGAGGCGGGCCAGGCGGGCCTTGGGCATGGTGGTTTCCGGCCGCGCCGCGATGAGCGAGCGGTAGGCCTTTTCCGCCGCGCGGGGATTGTCGGTCTGCTCATACAAAAGAGCCAGCTCGGTGAGGGCGGCGGTGAAATCTGGCTTTTTCCGCACGGATTCCTCAAAGGCGCTGATGGCCTCCCTGGGCCGCGAGGACTTGGCGTAGAAACTCCCCAGATAATATTGGGAGAGATAGGTGGGATCGAGGTCGGTCAGGCGCCTGAAGGCGCTCTCGGCCTCGTCCGCCCGCCCGGTTTCCGCATAGAGCGCGGCCAGATAGGTCAGGGCCTCGACGTTGAGAGGCGAGGTTTTGAGGACCTCTCCGTACTGCTTTTCCGCCTCGGACCAGTCGCCGGCCGTCGCGGCCACCCAGGCGGCGAAGAGGCGGGCCTCGGTGGCCGAAGGGTCGAGGTCGATGGCCGCGCGGGCGTATTTCAAGGCGTTTCCGGCGTCGCCGGTGCGGGAATAGAGGCGGGCGGTCTCCAGCTTCAAATAGTAGGAGTCGTCCCTTTCCCGCGCGGCCCTGGTCATGTTTTCCAGGGCGGCCATGTCGTCGTGGGCCATTTCGCTGTAATTGGAGCGTATGAAATAATAATAGCTCCGGGCTTCCGGCCCGTTGCCGCCCCAGGAAACGTGGGCGCAGCCCACCACCAGCGCGATCAGGAGGGGAAGCAGAAATGAGCCGGAGGGCCGGGAGATTCTGTGGAAACGGGCTTTGGACATAATATGTGGATGTGAACCCCGCGCGCGTAATTTTCCGCCAGGCGAAACAATATTACATTATAGCATCATCCGCGCTAAGATCGGGCATTTCCTTTCGCAAAAATCCGAGCATGGTTTTTTTCAGTCTTTCTTCCAACTGCCGCACCCTTTCGCGGCTGATGCCGTATTCCTCGCCGATTTCCTGCAGGGTGACCGGCGATTCGGCCAAAAGGCGCTTTTCCAGGATATTTTTTTCCCGCGACGAAAGGGTCTCCCGAAAACGATCCAGCTTGTCCCGCAAGAGTTCTTTCAGTTGCCCGGCTTCCAGAAGGCTTTCCGCGCCCGGCGCCTCGGAGGGCAAAAAGCTTATCTGGCTCTGCTCGCTGTCGGGATTCACCGGGGCGTCCAGGGAAACTTCGCGCCCGGCGGAAAGGCGCATGTCCATTTCCGCGACGTCGGCTTCCGAAACGCCCAAACGCTCGGCCAGGAGCCTGGGGGCGGGCTCCAGGCCTTCCGCGAGTATTTTATCGCGTTCTTTCCTGAGATTGTAAAATAATTTCCTTTGGGCCTGGGTGGTGCCTATTTTAACCATGCGCCAATTATCCATAATATATTTAAGGATATAGGCCTTGATCCAATAGGAGGCGTAATAGGAAAATTTCACGCCCTTGCCCGGATCGAATTTTTTCAGGGCCTGCATCAGGCCCACATTGCCCTCCTGAATGAGGTCCAAAAGGTTGTTCAGCCAGTGGCTTTGAAATTCCATGGCGATTTTCACCACCAGGCGCAGGTTGGCCGTCACCAGCTGCTTGGCCAGTTCCGGGTCGCCGCTTTCTTTGTAGCGGCTCACCAGTTTTTCCTGCTCTTCCCGGCTTAAAACTTTAAACTGCCGCAGTTCGGCCAGATAGGCCCTCAAGGCGTCGGTGGAGGCGGGGGCGACGACGGGCGGAGGCGCGGGGCGGCGCGGCACGGGCGGCGGCGGCGCGGCCCGAAGTTCCAGGGCTTTTGAGGCGGCCCGCCTGGCCGGAACTTCGCCGGACTTTCGGAGGGCCGGCGCGGCGGCCGCTTTTTTGGGCACGGGCACATCCCCCGCCCGCCGTTTGGCGGGCAGGGTGGACATTTTGGGAACTGGCGCGGAGCCCGGCCGCCTGGCCTGGGCGATATCGGAAGAGCCGTCAGCCGATAATTCAACAGTCGAGTCGCAAGGCTCCACCCCGTTCAATTTTTCGCTTTTCGTGACGGTCATAGCAACCTGCTTTGATGATGAAAAACTGCTTATTCCTGGCCGCCGAAGAAAACACCCCAAGAATATTATAAGATATAACTATTTATATTTTCTGTCAACATGCGCTTCAGGGCTTACGCATCTAATTTATGAATAAAATCAGGCGATTTTTTCTAAGTTGTGAAAAGTCCATACAAAAAAGGCCTGTGGAGAGCATGGGCGAGGCGATTTTTTCGCCAGACGGGGCGGAATTCGTTTTGAGCGCGGGGATAGACCTGATAGGTCATTCACGCGCTCAAAACGAATTCCAACAAATGTGGAGTTCGCTGAATATTTTGAAGAGGCCGTGGACAATGGAGCAGCAGCCACCTGCAAATCGTCAGGTTCAGCTTTACTGTGGGATGTTGTGGCCGCGACACAGGGACAATAGATGCAATGTACCCGCCAAGGACTTGTTCGTAAATAAGAGATTTTGTTCTCCGGCGAGCAACAAAGCCGGAGGGCAAAATCACTATTTCCGAACAAGTCCTAAGTTAGCCCTGATTGTGCTTCAGGAGTTGTTCGGCCAGGGCCACGGCTTCGCGGCTGGGTTCGGCTCCGCCCAGCATGCGGGAAAGCTCCGGGGTCCGT
>QMCE01000976.1_pt1 | contig 15446 bp, 9 predicted proteins | sample 1821851 | NCBI WGS metagenome assembly QMCE01 (sample SAMN09453174, study PRJNA476694) | Termite gut metagenome, whole genome shotgun sequencing project. | isolation source: worker | host: Odontotermes sp. | place: South Africa:Pretoria | collected 2016-01-28
GCGACGCGCATGGTGTCGTCGCCGAAGACGGAGCGGACGGCGGCGGACTCGGTGCGGTCGTTGTACGGCGTGGAGGTGCCGTGGGCGTTGATGTAGTCGATGTCGGCGGGCGCAAGGCCGGAGTCGGCGATGGCGAGCCGGAAGCAGCGCGCCGCGCCGTCGCCGGCGGGGTCGGGGGCGGTGATGTGGTGGGCGTCGTCGGTGAAGCCGTAGCCCAGGATTTCCGCGATGATGTCCGCGCCGCGCGCCTTCGCGTGTTCGAGTTCCTCAAGAACGAGCGTCGCCGCGCCTTCGCCCATGACGAAGCCGTCCCTGTCTTTGTCAAACGGCCGGGAGGCTGTGGCGGGGTCGTCGTTCCGCGTGGAGAGGGCGCCCATGTTGATGAAGGCGCCGAGGCCGAGGACGGAGATGCCGGCTTCGCTGCCGCCGGTGATCATGACGTCCGCCTCGCCCCACTGGATGTGCCGGAGGGCAAGGCCGAGGGCGTGGGTGGAGCTGGAGCAGGCGGAGACGGTGCCGTAGTTGGGGCCTTTGAGGCCGAATTCGATGGCCAGCTGTCCCGGCGCATCGTTAATCATCAAAAGGGGGATGGTGAAGGGGCTGATGCGCCGCGGCCCTTTCGCCTTGTACCGCTCGTACTGCTCTTCGATGGAGCGTATGCCGCCGATGCCGGAGGCGTAGACGCAGCCGGCGCGCTCCGGCTCGAAGGAGCCGGCGAGGCGGGCATGCGCAATCGCCATCCGCGACGCGGCGACGGCCATGTGGACGAAGCGGTCCGTGTGTTTCGTTTCCTTCGGATCCATGAACAGCGTCGGATCGAAATCCTTGACTTCGTTCGCAAAGTGGACGCTGAACTGGCTGTGATCGAGGAGGGTGATTTCGCCCACTCCGGACGTTCCGTCCAGAATGTTTTTCCAGGTGGTGCCGAGATCGTTTCCGACGGGCGAGACGCAGCCCATACCTGTGATCACGACGCGGCGCTTTTGGGCGGCGGGCATCGGGGAGTCCTTATTGCTGAAGCGTTTGAACCATCGGAGCGATTCCTGAAACGCTCTGGGATACCACGTTCTCTGCATTTGGGCGCGGGCGTCCGGACCGCCGGACGCCCGTGCCGTGACGTGTCTGTCTTCCGGTTATTTGTTGAGCTTTCCGGCGATGAAGTCGACGGCGGCATTGACGGTGCGGATGCCCTGCTCGTCTTCGGGAATTTCGAGGTCGAATTCGTCTTCGAATTCCATGACGAGTTCGGCGATGTCCAGCGAGTCGGCGCCGAGGTCTTCGACGAACGCCGAGGTGTCCTTGATCTGGTCGCGGCTGACCTGCAGCTGGTCGCAGGTGATGTCGATGACCTTTTCCTTGATTTCGTCGCGGCTCATGCTCATGATGGTCCCTTCTGTGTTCTTGATCCTGAGGTATCAAAAGTAAAATCCCACGCCGGCGAACCGGCGCGGAAAGGCGGAGTCCCGCAATAGTCGCCCCCAATCAAAGCGAATTCCCGGGAAAACACAAGTTTTTTTTTCCGAAAGAGGAGGATTTTCAGAAATGCAGCGCCGAGAGGCTGTTCTTCGCCTCCGCGCCCGCGCCGAACGCGGCGAAGACGGTCTCGTCCATCTGCCGCCGGAGTTCGTCCCGGGACTGCCTGTCTATCCAGCTCTGCGGATTCGGCCCGAAGTGCGAGAGGAGCGCGGCCGTCTTCGCCAGCTCCTGCGACCGCATCTCCGCCGGCCGGGGGAAGGGGGCGGAGCGGAGCGTCTCCAGGCGGAGACGCCCGTCGCCGCCCGCGCCGGCGGGCGGGAGCCTGTTGAAATAAAAGTCCATAAGCCTGCTGTTGAGCACGCAGGCGATGAAGCCGGCGGAGACGCCCTCCTTCGGAACGATGGAATACACGTCCGCCCCGGCGGGCGCGCGCGAGCGGTCGACCGCAGCCAGAAGCGGCGGGCCGTTGCGGGAGAGAAGCACCTTTTCCGGAACGGAAAACTCCTTCTCCTCCGGCAGCCGGAAAAGATGAAACCGGCTCCACAGCAGGTACGACGACGGCCTGCCGGCGAAGAACCTGTCCACCGCGTCCGCGCCGACGACGCCGCGGTAGTGCTCGTCCGGCGGCGCGCTCCGGCGGTAGCGCGGGCTGCGGGGCGCGGCGCCGGGGTAGATGCCGGCGATGTCCCCGAGGCGGACGAGGGCGCTGTTGTCGAGGAAAAGCCCCGCGAGCGCGGGCGGCACCTCGTCCGCGAGTTCGTCCGGAGCGGCCGGCGCCGCGGCGGAGGCGCGGAGGAGGCGCGCGACCTTCGACCCGACGCGATCCGGGGGGGAGGACTTGGGGAGGAAGTCCGTCGCGCCCGCGTCGAGAAGGGCGGCGACGTCGGCGAATTTCGTGGAATGCGCGGTGACGAGGACGGGATAGTCTTCGCCCCAGGCTTTCCGGATCAGGGCGCAGAGAGCCTCCAGCGGCGCGTTTTCGACAGCCAGGACATCCGCGTCCGCAAGGACGAGGGCGGGGCGCTTGCGGCCGGAGCTTCTGAAGCCGTAGCTTCTTGGATTGAAGCCGGCGCGGCTCTCCGCGACCGGATCGTACCCGGCGTCCGCGAGCGCGCGGACGAAGCGCAGCCCGTATTCACGTTCATGCCCGAGAAGAAGAATAGTGTCCATGCCGTTTCCATCGACGGAAAATAGCGCTCAACTTTACCCGTTTTTGATTCCCGAAAACGGACGCACTGTATATGATACCGTTCTCTGTCCATACGAATGTCCGGAAGGGAAGAGGGGGGAGGAAAACAGCATGTCCATGGAAATCCGCCCGGAAGAACAGGCGAACGGCGACGGCTCCGACGCCGCCGACCCCTTCGTCTCCCCCAAGCGCCTCCGCGCACTCCGCACCGCCGTCGGCTCGGGGGACAGGTCGCTTCTCATCGCCATCCACGACTACCCCGACCCGGACGCCATCGCCGCCGCCCTCGCCATGCAGACCCTTGCCGGATCCTGGGGCGTGGGAAGCACCATCGCCCACGGCGGCGTTCTCGGACGGGAGGAAAACGCCGCCATGGTGCGGCTGCTCAAGATAGACCTGAAAACCTTCTCCGCCCTCGGCAACCTGGACGGCTTTCGCGGCGCCGTGCTTCTGGACACCCAGCCCGCCGCGCGGAACCAGAGCCTTCCCGAAGGCGTCCCCGTCCTCGGCATCATCGATCACCACGACCTCGGCGGCGAAGAGACGGCGCGCCCGGCAGGGCGATCGCCCCGGGGCACGACCCTGATCGCCTATTCGGACGTCCGCCTGACCGTGGGCGCAAGCTCCACCCTCATGGCCGGCTACCTCGCCGCCGCCGGCCTTGTCCCCGACGAGCGCCTCGCGACCGCGCTCTTCCTCGGCATCAAGACCGACACGGACGGCCTTCTCCGGGATTCGACGCCGGACGACGTCGCGGTGTACACGGAAATGATGCGCCTCGCGGATCTCGGCCTTGCCGCGCAGGCGCTGCACCCGCCGCTCGATCTCTCGTCCTACCGCTTCCTCCACGCCGCGACGGCGGGCGCGGGGCTGTACGGCTCGACCGTCATCGCCGACTGCGGCGAGGTCGAAACGCCGGATCTCCTCTCGCTGGCGTCGGACTACCTGATTCCTCTCCGCGGCGTCCGCTGCGCCCTTGCCGTCGGGTTCAAGGACGGACGCGCCTTCCTGTCGCTGCGCGCAAAGGCGGTGGAGGACGCGTCGCCGCCGGACGCGACGCGGATACTTCTGCGCGTCGTGGAGCCGGGGGGGAAGGGAGGCGGGCACACCCGCTCCGCGGGCGGCTTCCTCGCGCTCGATCTGCCGAGGGAGAAGCTTTTTGAAACCATCCGCGCCCGCCTTCTCGACGCGACGGGCGACAACGGCAACTCACGGAAAGACATTATTGCATGAGCGATCTCCTTGCCGATCTCACGCCCGCCCAGAAAGAGGCCGTCACGCACAGGGACGGCCCCATGCTTGTCGTCGCCGGGGCGGGGTCGGGAAAGACGCGCGTCGTCACGCGCCGCATCGCCTGGCTGGTGGCGCAGGGAACGCCGCCCTGGCGCATCCTCGCCCTCACGTTCACGAACAAGGCTGCCCGCGAAATGCGCGAGAGGGTCGAGGCGCTCGTGGGCGAGGCGCCCCGCTGGATGGGCACCTTCCATTCGATCTGCGCGCGCCTGCTCCGGGCGGACATCGGCCTGCTGAAGGACGGCCGCACAGGCTCGTTCACCATCCTCGATCAGGGCGACCAGGAGGGGCTTGTCAAGCAGGCGATGAAGGCGCTGGACATCGACCCCAAGGCGTTCAAGCCGTCGTCGCTTCTCGCGTCGGTGTCGAAGGCGAAGGGCGACTTCATTCCGCCCGCCGAATACGGGGAGATAACGCCCCGCGACCGCGCCGTGCGCGAAGTCTACGCGCTCTACGAACAGGCGCTGCGGCAGAACAACGCGCTGGACTTCGACGATCTCCTGATTCTCGGCGCAAAGCTTCTGCGGGAAAGCCCGGAGGCGCTCATGAAATACCGCGCCCGCTTTCCCTACCTGCTTGTGGACGAATACCAGGACACGAACCGCGCGCAGTATTCCCTTCTGAAAGCGCTTGCGGGGCCGCGGGCGAACATCCACGCGACGGGCGATCCCGACCAGTCCATCTATTCCTGGCGCGGCGCGGACTACCGGAACATCATGGACTTCCAGAACGACTTCCCCGGCGCGAAAATCGTGCGGCTGGAAGAAAACTACCGGTCGACGCAGCCGATTCTCGACGCCGCGAACCATCTGATACGCCACAATGAAAACCGCATCGCGAAGGATCTTTTCACAAACAGGCAGGGCGGCGAAAAGCTTTCCGTCGTCCGCCTCCAGTCGGACAGGATGGAGGCGTCGTGGATAGCCGACCGCCTCGCCGAACTCCGCGAAAAAGGCCATGCCCTGCGCGAAATGGCGGTTTTCTACCGCACGAACGCCCAGTCCCGGCCGCTGGAGGAGGCGCTTCTCGCGCGCGCCCTGCCGTATCAGCTGATCGGCGGCGTCCGGTTTTACGAACGCAGGGAAATCAAGGATCTCCTCGCGCACCTGAAGCTCCGGGTAAACCCGTCGGACGGGGTGAGCCTCCGCCGCCTCGTCGGCCTCCGCCCCGGCGTGGGCGAGAAGAGCCTGGAAAAAGTCGCCGAAGCGGCGGAGGCGAACAGCATGGCAGCCTTCGCCTTTCTCGCCCACCCGAACTTCCCCGAGCTGTACCGCGCGAACAGGAAAATGCTCGACCTCGCCGCCTTCTGCGCCCGGCTGGCGGAGGTGGACGCGACCCGCGCCGACGTCGCGGTGCGGGAAATCCTCGCCCTGTCCGGCCTCGTCGAGTCCGCGATTGCGGCCGCGGACAAGGACGAACTCTCCGAAGACAGAATCGACAACCTCCACGCCATGACCGCCCGCGCCGCCGAATTCGTCGCCTCCCGCCTCGCCGCGGGCGCGGACAGCCCCGCCGGCGCGGAGGACGCGGCGGATCCGGACGCGGACGCGGAGGAAGTCCGCGCCGCCTCGGCAATCGACCTCGCCGCCTTCCTGGAGGACGTCGCCCTCGTCGCCGACATCGACAGCTACGAAGGCGCCGGCGACAAGGTCACGCTGATGACCCTCCACAGCGCGAAGGGGCTGGAGTTCGACAATGTCTTCGTCACCGGTCTCGAAGAGGGGCTTCTCCCGCACCGGAACAGCAGGGACGACGCGGCGGTCGAGGAGGAGCGCCGCCTGTTCTACGTCGGCATTACGCGCGCGAAAAAGCGCGCCTGGATAACGCACGCGACAACGCGCTTCATCCACGGCAGCGCGGACTTCGCGAAGCCCAGCCGCTTCCTCGCCGAACTCCCGCCCGCGTCGGTGGCGGAGGAGGATTACGGCGACAGCCTGAGCACGGCCTTCGGCGGCGGCTACGGCGGCGGCCGTGCCGCACAGGGCGCGTGGGAAGACATGGACGGCGTGGACGATCCCTTCACGGACAACGATTTTGCGGACGACGACTTCGCGGACGCCTTTCCCGACGCCGACGCCGTCTTTGCCGACGAGGACGGCTTCATCGCGCCGCGGAAAAAAGCCTGGCCAAAGGCCAGGCCGGCTCCGCGCGCGCCGCGCCCGTCGAAATACGCCCCCGGCAATCTCGTCCGCCACCCCCTCTTCGGATCGGGCAAGGTGCTTACCGCGGACAGGGGCAAAATCATGGTGCAGTTCTTCTCCAGCGGCACGCGCCTCCTGAACGAAGACCTTGCGCAACTGACAAAAGAATAGGCAAAAGAACAGGCAAAACAGATAAAGCAGACAAAGGAATGCCCCATGAACCGCAATGAATTCCGGAAGCTTGTCGCCTCCCGCCCCGTCCTGCTCGACGGAGCCACCGGCACGGAACTGATGAAGCGCGGCCTCCCGCCCGGCGCGGTTCCGGAGGAGTGGGTTCTGGACAATCCCTCCGCCATCCGCGCGCTGCACGGGGAATACTTCGACGCCGGATCGGACATTGTCCTCGCCTGCACCTTCGGCCTGAACCGCGTGAAAATGCGGAACCACGGCCTGGAAGACAGGGTCGCCGACATGAACCGCCGCCTGGTCGACATTTCCCGCGCCGTCACGCCCGCCGGGAAAATGCTCTTCGGCGACATGTCGTCGACGGGGCTGCTTGTCGAGCCGTACGGGGACTTCCCCTTTGACGAGGCGGTGGCGACGTACGGCGAGCAGGCGAAGGCGCTCCTCGACGCCGGCGTCGACGGCTTCATGATCGAGACGATGATAGACATACAGGAGGCGCGCGCCGCCCTCATCGCGGTGCGCGAAATCGCGCCGGACGCGCCCGTCATCGCCGGCCTCACCTACGAGGCGCACGGCCGCACGATCGGCGGCACCCCGCCCGCCGTCGCCCTCGCGACGCTGCAGGCGCTGGGCGCGGACGCCGTCGGCTGCAACTGCTCCACGGGGCCGGACGAAATGCTCGCGCTTCTGCGGCAGATGCTTCCCCACGCCCGCATCCCTATTTTCATCAAGCCGAACGCCGGCATGCCGACCCTCCGGGACGGCAGGAACCACTATGACCTGGAGTCGACGCCCTTCGCCGAATCGGTGCTCCGCGGCGTCGGCATGGGCGCGCGGATTGTCGGCGGCTGCTGCGGCACGACGCCCGCGCACATCCGCGCGACGCGGGAACTGCTTTCCGCGCGCGGCGGGAAAAACGGGGACGCGATGCCTCCGCCTCCGTCCGCGTCCGCGCTCGCGCTCACGTCCGCGCGGACGCTTGTCGACTTCGGCGCGGCCGACGGGAGGGCGGCTCCCCTCCGCGTCATCGGCGAGCGGATCAATCCGACGGGCAAAAAAGCCTTCCAGGCGGAGCTGCTTGAGGGCGATCTCGACCGCGTCCTGGACTTCGCGGAGGAGCAGACGGACGCGGGGGCGGAGCTTCTCGACGTCAACCTCGGCCTCGGCGGCATTGACGAGGCGGCGATGCTCCGCGCCGCCGTCGGCCTGCTTGTTCCCTCGACGCCGGCGCCGCTCGTCATCGACACGGTGGACGCGAAGGCGATGGAGCAGGCGCTCCGCCTCTATCCCGGCCGCGCGCTGGTGAATTCCGTCTCCGCCGAGGCGGGGAGGCTCGAACACATCCTTCCGCTCGCCGCGAAGTACGGCGCGGCGATCATCGTGCTCCCCGTCGAGGACGGCCGCATCCCCGGGACGGCGGAGGGCAGGATGCAGGCTGTGGACGCGATCCTGCGCCGCGCGGCGGAGCACGGCCTCACGAAGGACGACGTCCTGGTGGACGGCCTCGCGATGACGGTCTCCGCCGATCCCTCCGCGGGGCTGGCGACGCTGGAGACGCTCCGCCTCTGCGCGGAGCGGGGGCTGCTGACGGTTCTCGGCCTGTCGAACGTCTCCTTCGGCATGCCGGAGCGGCAGCACCTGAACGCGGTGTTCCTCGCGATGGCGATGGCGAACGGCCTTTCCGCCGTGATAGCGAATCCGTCGGCGGAATTCCTGATGGACGCGAAGCGCTCCGCCGACGCCCTCCTGAACCGCGCGGGCGGCACGGAAAACTACATCACGCATTTCGCCCCCGTCGCGCAGGCGAAAAAGGCGAAGGCGCAGACGCCGCCGAAACAGCCCGCCGCCGCGCCGCAGGCGTCCGCGCCCCCGCCGCCGCCGGACGCCGCCGCGACCCCGGCCGAGCAGGCCGGCCGCGCCGTCCTGAAGGGCACGGTGAAGCAGGCGGCCTTCCTCGCGCGCAGGGCTGTCGACGCCGGCACGCCGGCGGACAGGCTGGTGCAGGACTTTCTCGTCCCCGCGATCATGGAGGCGGGCGCGCTCTATGAAAGGAGCGAATACTACCTGCCGCAGCTCATGCTCTCCGGCGAGTCCATGCGCCTCGCCCTGGCGGAACTCGAACCCGATCTGGCGAAGGGGCGCGGCGAGGCGGCGGAGGAGTCCAAGGGCCGCGTCGTCTTCGCGACGGTGGAGGGCGACGTCCACGACATCGGAAAGAATCTTGTCGTCCTCATGCTCCGCAACCACGGCTTCGAGGTGATCGATCTCGGGAAGGACGTCCCTGTCGCGGCCGTCGCCGAGGCTGTCGCCGCCCACCGCCCGGACATTGTCGCCCTGTCGGCGCTGATGACGACGACCCTGGCCGCGATGCGGAAGACAATCGCGGCGGTGCGGGAGTCGCCGTCGGGCGCGGGGGTGAAGTTCATGGTCGGCGGCGCCGCCGTGACGGAACATTTCGCCGCCGAGGCCGGCGCCGACGGCTACTCCGCCGACGCGGTCGCGGCGGTCAGGCTCGCAGCCGATCTTTTGAAAAAAAGGAGCACCCCGTGACCAGGAACGTTGCTGAAAGCGTCCGCGAGCGCCTCTACCGCCGCGATCCCGTCTTCTCCTTCGAATTCTTTCCGCCGAAGGACGAGAAAGGCGCGGCGACGCTGGAGCGCTCCGTCGCCCTCCTCGCGAAGCTGAACCCCGCCTTCGTCTCCGTCACCTGCGGCGCGGCGGGGAGCACGAAGGAGCTGACGCGGGATCTGGTGCTGTCGATGCAGGAGCGCCACGACTTCGGCGTGATGGCGCACATCACGGCGATGGGCTATTCGAGGAGCGACCTGGCAGACCTGGTCGCCGACTACGCCCGGCGCGGCGTGCGGAACTTCCTCGCCCTCCGGGGCGACCCGCCCCGCGACGTTCCGGACTGGGCGCCCCCCGCCGGCCAGCCCGCGAACGCCCGCGAGGTTGTCGAAATCATCCGCGCCTCCGCCCCCGCCGGCGTGTCGGTGGGCGTCGCCGGGTATCCGGAGAAACACCCGGACGCCCCGACGATGGAGGAGGATCTGACCCACCTCGCCGAGAAGGTCGCCGCCGGCGCGGACTTCGTCGTGACGCAGCTCTTCTTCGACAACGGGAGTTATTTCGATTTCGTCGCCGCCGCCCGCAGGCACGGGGTGAAGGTGCCGATTCTGCCCGGCCTCATGCCTGTGACGCGGACGGGGCAGCTGGAGCGCTTCCGCGAGCTTTGCCACGTGAAGACGGAGGGCGTCGCCCCGCTGTTCGCGGACGGGGACGCGATCGCGGCGAACTCCACCGGCGTCTCGTACGCGGCGGCGCAGTGCGCGGATCTGCTCCGCCGGGGCGCGCCGGGCGTGCATTTCTACACCCTGAACCAGTCCCGCGCCAGCCACACGCTTTTCACGATTCTACAGTCCATGGGCTGGTGAGGCGGGGTAGGGGCGGAAACAAAAAACGCGGCTCCCGGGGAATGCCCGGAAGCCGCGTTGGACGAACAGTGGTCGGGGAGACTGGATTCGAACCAGCGGCCTCTTCGTCCCGAACGAAGCGCGCTACCAAGCTGCGCCACTCCCCGCAAGCGATGCACAATCGGTTTTGGAAAGAAAGATAATAGCCGCCCGCAGGGCGTTGTCAAGGAAAAACGGTCCGACGGAAAGGATTTCGCATGCCCACCTACAACATGGCGATCGATCTCGGCGCGTCGAGCGGACGCGCCATTCTCGGCTGGCTGGAGAGCGGCATTCTCCGCCTGAAAGAGCTTCACCGTTTCGAAAACGTCGCGCGCACCGTCGGCGGCACGCTGCAATGGGACGCGCAGGCGCTGTTCCGGGAAATCATGACCGGAATGAAGAGGGCGGGCGAACTCGGCATGATTCCGGACAGCGTGTCCGTGGACACCTGGGGCGTGGACTTTGTCCTTCTGGACGGGGACGACGCGCCGCTGACGCCGGCCGTCAGCTACCGCGACTCCCGGACGGAGGGGATGGACGAAGTCGTCTACGCCGCGATTCCCGAGGCGGAGCTGTACGCGCGCACGGGCGTGGTGAGCTGGATTTTCAACACCGTCTACCAGCTTACCGCCCTGCGGACGAAAAGCCCCGCCGTGCTGGACGCAGCCCGCACGTTCCTGATGATGCCGGATTATCTCCATTTTCTCCTGACCGGCGTGAAGATGAACGAGTACACCGAGGCGTCGACGTCGCAGCTTCTGGGCGCGGAATCCGGCGACTGGGACGGGGAGATCCTGCGCCGCCTGAACATCCCCGCGCATATCTTCCGGACGCCCGCCATGCCCGGCACGCGCGTCGGCACGCTCCGCGCGGAAGTCGCGGCGGAAGCGGGGTATGACTGCCAGGTGATTCTCCCGCCCTCGCACGACACGGCGTCCGCGGTGCTGGCTGTGCCGGCGACGGACGATCGGGGCGTGTACCTGAGTTCGGGCACCTGGTCGCTGATGGGTATTGAGCGCATGGAGCCGGACTGCCGCGACGAGTGCCGCGCGCTCGGCTTCACGAACGAGGGCGGCTACGGCCGGCGGTACACCTTCCTGAAAAACATCATGGGTCTGTGGATTCTCCAGTCCCTGCGGAAGGAACTGAACCCGCCCGGCGGCTTCGACGGCATGATCGCCCTCGCGAAGAGCGGGATGGCGTACGAGGGGCGGATTGACGTGAACGCGCCGGAGCTTCTCGCGCCGGCGAACATGGGGGAGGCGATACGCGCCTGCTGCGCGAAGGCCGGCGCGCCCGCGCCGAAGAGCGACGCGGAGGTTGTCGCCTGCGCGTACGGCAGCCTCGCCCGCAGCTACGCCGACACGGTGAAGGAAATCGAGCGCCTTGCCGGGCGGACGTACGACAGGGTGAACATTGTCGGCGGCGGCTGCCAGGACGCGTTCCTGAACGCGCTGACGGCGAAGGAAACGGGGAAGGACGTGTACGCGGGGCCTGTCGAGGCGACGGCGCTGGGGAACATCCTCTGCCAGATGCTCCGCCGCGAAGAATTCCCGGACATCGCCGCCGCGCGCCGCGCGGTGGCCGACTCCTTCGAAGTCAGAAAAGTATAGAGCGTTGTAACTAATTATTATTTTCTATTTCCCACCCCCCGACGCGCGCCTTCATTTCCTCCGGAGCGAGGATGCCGCGGGCAAAGCCCTTGCGCACCAGTTCCGGAGGGAGGAATTCGTCGTACTTTTCGAAGAGGGGGACTTCGCCCGGATACACCAGTTCCATCGGATCCAGGGGCTGCCGCGCGAGTTCGCAGAGAATGGGGAAGAAATCCTTCTTCTCCGCGCGCATGCGGAACTGGATGAAATACGGCTTTGACGAATCCACGTTCGACAGCCCCAGCGCGGCGGCGCATTTGATTTTCAGGAACCGCTCCAGCGTCATGAACGCATACGTCCCGAGCCAGGGGAAGAGGCACCACATGTCGCCGCCCAGGTGGATCAGCGGCTCCTCCGTCATGCCGGAGTTCGCGGCGGTGTGCCGCGCAACGCCGAGGCGGGCGACGGCATTCCGCATCAGGTACGGATAGACGGTCTGCTCGCGGAGAATGTCGCGCATGGTTTCGAGGACGCGCGTATGGATGTCGCCCGGCGTCTGGCCGAAATACGCGGGCACCTTCCCCCTCACGAGATCGCAGTACACCAGATGGCGCGGGTGATCCACCTCCTCCACTATCCAGACATGCCCCGCAATCGCGATCTTCTCCCCGATCGGCGGCGGGGAGACAATCGTCCCCAGTTCCTGCGACCGGCTCCGGACGGTGTACTCCTCGTTCTCCTGAAAGACGGCGTAGAACTTGTAGCTGTTCGTCTGCCGCTCGCCGGCAAGGCCGGGGACGAGGCCGCCCCCCTCCATCCTCTGGATGTGATCCGTCGCGAGAAGATGGCGGAGAAGAACCTTGTAGTCGTCCTGCGAAATCCGGTGAAAGTACCGGAGCGACAGCACCCGCTCCGCGAGCGCCGCCGGCGACAGCTCCCCGCAGGAGGCGAGGGTGCACATCGTCTGGTGGTACAGCAGGCTGAAGGGGAGCCTGTCCAGCTTCGGCGGCTCCACCCAGCGCTCCCCGATGTACAGCTTCGCGAGCGCTATTGCCTGCAGGAGCACCCACGGAATCGTTACCGGCAGCATGGCGCGCGCCTCCGCCTCTTCCTCCCGGAGCACGAACCACATCTCCGGCGGCAGATCGCGCCGCCCCGTCCGCCCCATCCGCTGGAGGAAGGACGACACCGTGAACGGCGCGTCAATCTGGAACGCGCGCTCCAGCCGCCCGATGTCGATGCCCAGTTCCAATGTCGCCGTCGTCACCGTCGTCTGGAACTGCTCGTCGTCCTTCATCACCGCCTCCGCCGTCTCGCGGTAGGAGGTGGAGAGATTGCCGTGGTGGATCAAAAACCTGTCCGGCTCGTGTTTCATTTCGCAGTACTGCCTGAGCGTCGTCGTCACCGCCTCGCATTCCTCGCGGGAGTTCACGAAGACGAGGCATTTCCTGTTCCGCGTATGCTCGAAAATATACGCCATGCCCGGGTCTGCGTGCCGCGGCGCGGTGTCGGAGGCGTCGTCCAGCGCGGGAAGCGCTTCCGGAATGTCCTGCCCCTCCGCGCTCTGCGCGCCCTGCTGAAAGAAATGCTCCATCGACAGCCGCCATTTCACCGGCTTGTCCGCTATTCTCGGAATCACCGTCTCGCGGCCCGTGCCGGCGGCGAGGAATTTCCCCGTGCCCACGGGGTCGCCAATCGTGGCGGAGAGGCCGATGCGGCGCGGGGAGACGCCGGCGAGGCGGGAGAGGCGCTCGATGAGGCAGAGCGTCTGCCCGCCGCGGTCGCCCCGGAGAAGCGAATGCACCTCGTCAATCACGACGAAGCGGAGATCGCCGAACAGCCTGCCGATGTCGGCGTGCTTGTGCATGAGGAGCGCTTCGAGGGATTCGGGGGTAATCTGCAGAATGCCCGAAGGGTGTTTCAGAAGCTTGCTTTTCCGCGACTGCGAGACGTCGCCGTGCCAGTGCCAGACGGGGATGTCGGCTTCGCGGCAGAGATCGTTCAGGCGGAGGAACTGATCGTTGATGAGCGCCTTCAGCGGGCCGATGTAGAGCGCGCCGACGGAGCGGGGGGGGCTTTCCGTGAAGAGGGTGAGAATGGGGAAGAACGCCGCCTCCGTCTTCCCCGAGGCGGTCGACGCGCTGAGCAGGACATGGCAGTCCGTGTTGAAAATCGCGTCCGCGGCGGCGACCTGGATGCCGCGCAGGGATTCCCAGTTGTTCTGATAAATGAAGTCCCGGATGAAGGGCGCGTAGCGGCTGAAGCTGTCCATTTATATCTCGAATTCCTCGAATTCCTTGTCCACCGCCTCTTCCGCGCCGTCGGGCTTCGAGAAGGCGAAGGCGTCCCCGCCGAGGAGCGCGCGGACGTCCGTGCCGGGGTTCTGGAAGGTGAGGTTCAGCACCTCGATGAAGTCGCGGATGACTTCGCGGGGCGTGATGTGCGTGTCCGCGCCGATGCGGCCGAACTCCACGCGGAGAAAATGGATCATGTCCTCCTGCGTGAGGATCTGCGCATAGTCGAAGAGGCCGGCGTGGATGGCGGCGAGCTTTTCGACAAGGACAAGCATTTCCTCGTGCGTGAGCGCGCGGAGCCGGATGACGGGGGCGAGGAGATCCGTCATGCCTTCCGCGCCGCCGAAGCGGCCGTCGGCGAGCCGCGACCGCAGGGCTTCGTAGCTGTACACCCCGCGCCTCGCGTCCTCCATGCACTGCGGCGTGCCGCTCATGAGCACGCCCAGATGCCGCGCCTTCCCCTGGAGGGCGTCGTTGTACATGGTGAGGATCTTTTCGTAATTGTACTGCCGCGTGATGCTGTTCGGGATTTTGTAGATGTTCACCAGTTCATCAATGAGGATCAGCAGGCCGCTGTAGCCGGCCTTTTTCAGGAACGCCGCGAAGAGCTTGAGGTATTCGTACCACGCGTCGTCCGTCACGATGATGTTCACGCCCAGCTCGTCCTTCGCTTCTTTTTTGGACGCGTATTCGCCGCGGAACCATTTGGCGACCCGCGCCTTCAGTTCGTCGTCGCCCTCGCGGTGCGCCTGATGGTAGAGCGTGAGGAGGCGGGCGAAATCAAACCCGTGCACCATTTCGTTCAGCGCGGAGACGACGGCGCGGATTTTCCCCTCGACGCTTTCGCCCTCCGCCTCGGCCTCCATCCGGACTGTGTTGATCCAGCGGTCGAGGATGAGGGTGAGCGCGCCCCCTTCGGGGCGCGTCTTTGTCGACATGTTCCGGACAAGCTCCCTGTATGTCGCCAGTCCCTGCCCCTTCGTCCCCTGGAGCCGCCGCTCGGGGGAGAGGTCGGCGTCGACGACGACGAAGTTCCTGTCCATCGCGTAGTTCCGGATGGTCTGGAGGAGAAAGCTTTTTCCGCTGCCGTATTTCCCGACGACGAAGCGGAAGGCTGCGCCGCCGTCGGCGACCAGGTCGATGTCCCGGAGGAGGGCGGCGATTTCCGCCTCCCGCCCGACGGCGATGTAGGGGAGGCCGACGCGGGGGACAACGCCGCCTTTCAGGGAATTGACGAGGGCGGAGGCGATGCGCCGGGGCACGGCAGTCACGGTCATTGCGGGAACATTCCTTTCAGGATGCCGGCGTAGTCTTCGACAGGCTCCGGATGGTCGGGATCGCCGGCGAGGACGGTGTCGTTGAAGCGGGGGAAGCATTGTTCATTGATCGCGTCGACAAGGACGGAGACGGGCGTGCCGCGCGCGCGGGCAAAGGCGGCCGCGTCCCCTCCCGCCAGCAGCAGGAGAAGGAATCCCCGCTCCGCGTCGGCGAGGGAAGGCGCGGGAACCTGTGCCGATGCGGGCGCCTGCTCCGGCGCTTTCTGCATTGCCGTCGGCGGCGCGGTGCGCGCGCGCGGCTCCGGCGCCTGTTCCTCTTCTTCGTCGACGAGGAGGCGCTGCTGCGTTTTCAGGGCGGAGGCGCGGATGGCGCCGAGTTTGGACGCGTCGATGCGGACGGCGTTTTTCGCCTTTTCCCGAGCCTCCTCTTCGGCGCGGAAGGCGTCGATTTCCTTTGCGATTTTTGCCTTGAGGGTCTTGTTCAGCTTCCCCGGCTTCAGCGCGGAGGGAAAGCCGCCGCTTTCGCGGAGAAGGTAATCCGTC
>QMCE01769871.1_pt1 | contig 15439 bp, 13 predicted proteins | sample 1821851 | NCBI WGS metagenome assembly QMCE01 (sample SAMN09453174, study PRJNA476694) | Termite gut metagenome, whole genome shotgun sequencing project. | isolation source: worker | host: Odontotermes sp. | place: South Africa:Pretoria | collected 2016-01-28
GTTCAGTGTAAAACTCAGCCTTGCACTCGCCTTTGTAAGTATGTTCAAAGTGCTTCTCAGATCCTCCGCGTTGAAATCGCCGGAAAACTTTCCCCTCGAAAGGTCGACATCTTCGGGTATCTCGAATTTGACCCCGTAATTGGCCGAGAGAGAGGTTATGAGGTTTCCGAGGGTCGAATCCTCGAAGCGTAAAAGCGGCATAAAACCGTGTTCCAACATATCTTTTGCAAGAATCAGGCCAATATTAGGCATTCTGGTCGCGTGATCGAACCGGTACTCTTCGCCGGGGGTCAGCGAGACGACCGCGTCGTTGACAAAGACACGGACGGAGCCGTCGTACAGCGCGACGGTGCTTTGGACATCCCCGTCGTCGGCAGGGTCGATCACCCGGAAAGCAGTCCCGTATACATCGATCTCAAGGTCGTCGGTGCTCACCGAAAAAGGAATGTATTCCCCGGCTTCGTTCGTGGATTGCTTCACCTCCAAAAGGGCCTCCCCGTCGAGGTGTACGCGCCTGTCGGAGGTAAAATCCTCGTTGTACGTCAGGATGGAATTTGCCCCCAGTTCGATCGACGAACCGTCCGGGAGTTCTATCGACCGCACCGATGGGCCTGCGCTTACCGTTACCTCTGCAATCCGATCTCCTCCCTCTCTGTTTATCCACAAATAGGCAAGACCCGACAGTCCAAGCAGCAGTACCACAGAAGCTGCTATACGCATGGGGGTTAGAAGTATAGCGGGGATTCTTTTACTCTCCCGCTGGACTGTACGAGTCTTGCCGTTAATATTCATAAAATCAGTTAATTCTGTGTATTTCCTGCGATCGGTTTCGTCCGGTGCCGGATTGGGCATCATCTGCCGGAACAGTACAGTTCGATGATGGTTGCGTCTTTGGCATTTCTGCTGACATCGCTCCAGAACCATGCGCGGATCTTCTCTTTCGTTTCGGGATCCGTGGCATGGTCCAGCAACAGGTCGATCAGCCTGGCAACTCTCTCGGTATCTTTATTCAAACTACGCATGGCTCTTAGGTTTAAACTGCTTATCGATGTGTAGAGGTCGCTTTCTATATATGTAATGCCGCGAAGCGTAAAAACCTCACATCATTTTTTCACTATTCGATCAATGGATCAGCAGAAGCAGGAACAGGAGGGTATCCCGCATGGTCTTCCTTGCTTTCGACAGTTGGTTATAAACACTCTCGCGTTTGATGTCGAGCCTGTCGGCGATCTCTTCGGCAGAGAGGCCCTCGTTGTGGTTCATCTCGAAGATCTTCCTCTGCCCGGGAGGCATACGTTGCAGAAGCGCCTGTTGCAGAAGCTCCATTTCCTTCTCCACTATGATGTCATGCGAGGTAAAATGGTCGATCTCCTCCCTCCATACGGAATTCGCATACTTTTTTCGAACCTGATTGGCTCGGTAGCTCTTATAGGCGGCACGACGCGCCACCAGAAAAAGGAACGACCGGATATTCCTGCCGGGGTCTATTCGCTGGCGGTAATTCCAAAGGACCGTGAAAATTTCCTGCGTAATATCGTCGGCTTCCTCTTCGTCGCCGGTCAGGTTGAATACGAATTTATAGATGGGTTTTCTCCAGTGCAGGTAGACCTTCCTGTAGCTTTCGTGATCACCTTCACGAAGCCGCCTCAGCACTTCCGAAGAGATGATGCCGTCGCGGGACGTAATGCTTCCTATTTGAAGTGTTCGAACATTACGTTGGGCTATTCATTCCCTGCCTTGTTTAAGATTGCAGGCCATGAATCGTGTTCCGGCCGCGCATTCGTTACCACTCAAAATCCCTTTATCATCTCCAAGTATAAAGGTATCGACCCTGAAGTGGCAAGCGGTGTCGACTCTAATCCCTATCCGCGCCCATTCAGTGTACAAATTGGCTTGAGCCTGAATTTCTAAACTATTAAATGTATATAATGATGAAACATATATTAATAAAAACAGCCCTTGCCGCTTTTCTTATGGGTGGAGTGGCAACGTCGTGTGTTAACGACTTGAATATTTCGTCTATCGACCCGCAATCCAGTTCAACGTATGAAGATATGCAACTGCTGGCTAAAGTTTATGGAACACTGGGTCTGACCGGGCAAAGAGGCCCTGACGGCAGTGGAGATATCAGTAGCAACGAAGGTGAAAGCGGATTCTACCGTACCACGTTTAACCTGCAGGAACTTTGTACCGACGAGTGTCTTTGGGCTTGGCAGACTGACCCTGATATTCCTCAGATTACCAATATTGACTGGACGTCTTCATCTGAGCGCGTGCAGTGGGCATTCCAGCGTTTAGCTTTCGACGTGACACTTTGTAACTTCTATCTTACCAATACGGAGGATAAAGCCGAAGCTCCTGACTATAAACTCTATCGTGCGGAGGTTCGTTTCCTGCGTGCCCTTCATCTGTGGTACTTCCTCGATCTTTGGGGAAAGGCTCCTTTCAAAACCACTTACGATATCTATGAGTTGCCGGTAGAGAAAGCAGGCAAAGAACTTTATGACTGGATTGATCAGGAACTGACTGCTATAGAACCGGAGCTTGCCGAAGTAGGTGCATTCAATAATTCCGCCAACTTTGGTCGTGCCGACAAGGGTGTTGCTTATATGCTCCACGCCCGTTTGGCCCTGAACTCCGAAGTATATACCAAAGGTGCAGTAAAAGACTATCAGAAAGCTATTGACTATTGTAACCTGCTTGATGGAAAATACGAACTTTCCACGGCTGCAAAGAATGGATATACAGGTTACGAACAAGTGTTTATGGCCGACAATGACCAGAACCTGCAAGCCATGAAGGAGATTATTTTCCCTATCCGTCAGGATGGTCTTAAAACAAAATGTTATAGTGGCGCCAATTATCTGGTAAGTTCTACCCGTATCACCGGAATGCCTTATATGGGCACTAACAATGGTTGGAGTTGTAACTTCGCCCGTGCGGCTTTGGTCAAGAAGTTCTTCCCTACTATCGAAGATTGCCCGATTTCTACCGTAGCCGCTCCCAGTACAACTTCTGAGGCTGAAGTTATCGCACTCGACGAAGCGGCAGGTACTACTACCAAAGATGTACAGCAGAAAGCCAATGACCAGCGTGCACTGTTCTATTCTGGTTACGGTGGTGTACTTCGTAAGCTGCAGAGCGATCAGATTGCAGGCTTTGGTTCCGGTCTTTCTATTGTGAAATGGAGCAATATCCGCACAGATGGTGCACAGACCTCAGATATCGAATTCCCCGATGTGGACATTCCATTGTTCCGCTATGCTGAAATGTATCTGACCCGTGCGGAAGCTAAATACCGTCTGAGTGGCGACCCGCAACAGGCTCGTGCCGATATCGAAGTTTTGCGTAGCCGCGCAGGCGCTTCTACTCCTGCCACCATCACCGAACAATATATTATTGACGAATGGTGCCGTGAGTTCTACATGGAAGGTCGTCGTCGTAGCGACTTGGTTCGTTTCGGCCTTTTCACAGGCGACAAGTACCTCTGGGACTTCAAGGGTGGTGTAGCCGCAGGCAGGAGCGTGGAAGATTTCTTCAACGTGTATCCCATTCCGGCCGATGACATCAATGGCAATAAGAACCTGAGTCAGAACCCGCGTTATTAATAGAATAATTATCGAATCTACTAAAATAGAAACAATAATATGAAAAAGATATTGTTAGGAATGTTGCTTCCCGTTTTTACTTTGGTGCTGGTCACCTCGTGCGAGAAAGATATGGATAGCAATCCCACATTCCACGAAAATACTTCAGGATTTGTATTGAATATGCCTGCCAACGCAGCCAATAATGTATTGGACTTGCTGGCTACTAACGAACTCACATTTACTACCAGTCAACCCGATTATGGTGGTATACCCTTGAGCACCAACTATGATTTGGAAGTATCCTTTGAAGATTTCAGCGCAGAAACACCTGTGTACAAACTTGTGACAAGCTCTACCTCTACTGCCATAAAAGTAGCGGGCAGCAGATTGAATGACGCTGTGGTTACCATGTTTCAGGAGGCAAATGAAGGCGTGACATATCCTTCCAATGAAGTGAAAGACCTTTATGTGCGTCTGCATGCCAACGTTAATGGCATGGAACTGGGCAGTTGTTACTCTAATGTTATCAAGATTCAGGTGATAGCCACTTATCAGGCTCCGAGCATCACGTTGCCCGAAAAGCTCTATGTTGCAGGATCAAGTATTGGTGCACCTTGGGGAACCTGGAAGCCGCTTAATAAAGTCTTTGGTCTCGATGGCTATTACTTCACGGTGGTGTATATCCCTGACGGCGGTGAATTTAAGTGGGGTACTTATCCCGAACAATGGTTAGGCTATGCCGATGTGGCGACATATACCGATGAGGCCGGTGCCGGACTTTCCGACAGTGGCGGTAACATCAAAGTTGCAACCGGCGGTTGGTATGTACTCTGCTTCAGAGCCAAGATTAGTGGCGAGGCCATAGAATATACATTGAACGTTTATCCCGCAGCCCTCTACATTATTGGCGCTGCTACCGAGGGTGCTTTGTGGATAGATTCGGAACCTAATTTTAAATTCACGGCTCCTGCCGATGATACCGGTGTTTGGGAATCTCCTGCATTTGCCGGCGGTGGTGAAATGCGCGCTTATGTCAAAGTAGGTACATTCGATTGGTGGCGTACTGAGTTTACACTCTTCGAGGGTAATTTGTTCTGGCGTGATATTGATATTCCTAATAATTGGGCTGAAAGTAAGGGTGCTGAATATAGTATCACTCCTGCTGCAGGTCAGAAGTTGTACGTTACGATTGGTACTCCGGGTGTAGATGCCAATGATACGGGTGAGGTAAGATAACCTGAATGATAATCTTATTTAAAAAGAAAAACATTATGAAGAAAAATCAGATACTCGCAGGTATATTCCTTGCCGGAATTACCTTAAGTGCTTGCACGGAAGACTATACGGATTGGGCTAACCCCCAATCCAATGCTCCCGAAGAAGCTGCCGCCAAATATCAAATCAATTTTGCCGCGGGCGCCGATGCGGTCATAGACATGGATGAATTTTACAGCACTGTTGCAGCAGAAGTCCAAAAGACGGATTCTGTGGCATTGGTTACTCTCTCTTCATCAAGTTCCGAAGTGGCTTCGTTCAAAGTAAACAGTATAAATATCAATGGAGCGGCTATCAACGCAGCATTGACGCAGGGCGTCATAAAGGTGAATACCCTTGAACTTGATTCTGTAGTCCGCGAAGTATTCTTCAGCCGTGCCCATGTAGAACGTGTGCTCGAGGTGAATATGAATGTTGCCGCTAAACTGAAAAGCGGTGAAGCAGTAAACGTATCGGGCGCTTCCGAAGCCAAGCTTACTCCGATTACTACTCCGGAACTTAATCCTGATGGATATATGCTGTTGGGCGACTTTGTAGAAAACGGTGCCGGATGGGATGCTGCAAATCCTGTTGTCATGAATCCGGTTGAAGGTAAAGAAGGTGTTTACCAGGTTACCATAGAAACAAAGAATGAGGGTGACAACTGGTTCAAGCTTTACGAAGCTTACGACCCGGCTGCCGGTTGGGACGGTCCTACCGGTGCTAATGCCGGACAGATAGGCTGTCGTGTGAACGGTGATAACAAGACCGAGAACTTCGCTGTTTGGACAGGTGATATATATGGGGTCGAAACTCCTGTTATTACCGGGAAAGGACACTTTGTCGTTACATTTGATGCAGTCAACTATACTTATTCGGTTACTCCTGCTACTGCTTATCTCTACATGGCCGGTGATGTAAACGGATGGGCACAGATTGATGTGCTGGCAAGTCCGGAGTTCAATAACATCTACGTGGGTTATATGTATCTCAACCAGAATGGTTTCAAATTCAGTTCGGAGCCAAACTGGGACGGTACCAACTATGGTGAAGGTTTCAGTACCGCCGCCGATGCTGCCAATATCATGATGACTGAGGAGGCGGGTTTCTATCAGGTAAATGTTAACCTGAATGAGAAGACCTATACCTTGGCTCCCATTGCGATAGGTATCATCGGTTCTGCCACTACCGGTGGTTGGGATTCAGATACGGATATGACCTATAGTATGGAGAATCATTGCTGGACCGTTACTACCGGGTTGGCTGATGGTGAGCTTAAGTTCCGTGCCAATGATGATTGGGCTATTAGCTGGGGCGGTACTCCCGAAAGTCTGACCACCAATAATGGCGCTAACCTCCAAGTTGCTGCCGGCAATTATACCATTAATTTTTATCCTCTTTGTGAGGGTAAATCCTATTGTACGATTGAGGCAGCTGATTGATTGGGGTTAACTTATAGCCTGCAGTATGAATAATACAGGCTAAGTTTAAACTGTTAGGCATTTGATAAGAGTCCTCTTTCTCGCATTGCAAAAAACGGGAAAGGGGGCTTTTGCCTTTTCACTGAAACTATATAACTAATATCATTATGAAGAATTTTAGATTAATACCCGTTATCTTATTATTGTTTGCTCTATGTGTTGAAACCCATGCTCAACAACGCCTTTTGGGTGGTGATATATCTTTGTTACCAAGTTACGAAGAAGCCGGGACTGTATATCGTGATGAAACCGGGAATGCAGTAAAGCCTCTTGACTATTTTAAGGAACAGGGTTGGAATGCCATTCGTGTTCGCCTCTTTGTTGACCCTTCCAAGGCTTCTGCCGAGCACAAGGGCGAAGGTGTGTGCCAAGACTTGGATTATGTGACCAAATTCGGGCAACAGATAAAAAAAGCAGGTTATCAATTCATGCTTGATTATCATTACTCCGATACATGGGCTGATCCCGGCAAGCAATTCGTGCCCGACAGATGGAAGAATGCCGATGTGGCTTCGTTACCGGATAGTGTATATCAATACACCAGGAATAGCCTTGAATTTCTGGTGAAAGCAGGGGCATGCCCCGACCTTATACAAGTGGGGAATGAGATAACCAACGGGATGTTATGGCCGTTTGCCAAGGTAGACCCGCTTGGAACGGATAATTGGGATTTCCTCGTAAAGCTTCTGGAGAGTGGTGCCAGGGCTTGTAGGGAAGTGTGTCCCAAGGCAAAGATAATTATCCATACAGAGAAAGCGGGAGAATGGGATAAAACCAAAGCTTACTACAATCATTTGCAGCAGCTTGATTACGATGTCATCGGACTTAGTTATTATCCCATGTGGCATAAGGCCGTAGGTGTACTTGCCGCTACGCTCGATTCTCTTGCTATGGATTTTCCGGATAAGGAGGTAATGATAGTGGAGGCTGCCGCCTACTATTCGCACGAGAATGACCAATGGGCAAAAGGTGCGGATCAATACTCTGAATTCTATCCCATCAGTGTTGAGGGACAACGTATCTTTACTCATGAACTGGTGGCAGAGTTACGTCGCCATGCCAATGTGACGGGGTTGTTCTGGTGGTTCCCTGAAGAAAATGCCTGTGGTAATAAGGTTACTGACGGGTGGCTTAATCGTGGGCTTTTTGATAATCGTACAGGGAAGGCTCTTCCGGCAATGAAAGAGTTTAGTCTGTTTGTGCAGCCTGTTATTCGTTGATTTCTTGCCTGCATTATTCATACAGGCTAAGAAACTGTTTTGATTTTCCTTTTTAACCTGAATAATGCAGATTAAAAGTTCATTATCTTTAGACGCGGATAACACGGATGACGCGGATTCTTAAATGCTGCGCTACGTTAGCCCACCCGGAAGATAAAAAGAGATCCGCGTCATCCGCGTTATCCGCGTCTAAAAAATGATAGTATAAACTAATTATGAACAGCTACTTACAAGCTATGGCACAGAAACAAAAAGAATGTCGGCAAGTCAGTTGCCGGCACTCTTTTTCATGTTTGTTAGCCTATATACAATCTTCTTATCTTAAGAAACTGTTTTGATTTTCCTTTATCATTCGTTTTTTATTCCTGAGCAACACTTACTGCATAGCTGGCACGTTTTCCGGAGGGGAACACACCTGTGATGAACAGCACTTGTTCCTGAGTTTTGGAGGCTTCTTTCATCACCTTTTCCAAATCTTCCACAGTTTTCATCGGCACATTGTTCACTTTCAGAATAATGAAACCTTTGCGGACTCCACCTTCTGCCATCTTGCCATCGCTGACGCCTGTAACTTCGAGTCCACTGCTCAGATTGAGCTGCTTCTTCAATTCATCCGGTATAGGACGGAAGGCTGCGCCAAGAATGTCCATATCGGTATTCTTCACTACCTTCGTAGTACCTTGTTCGTTCTTCAGCGTAACTTCAACAGTCTTTTCTTTTTTATCACGCATTATTTTCACCTGTGCCTTATCGCCCGGACGATGTTTTGCCAGAGCTTCCTGCAAGTCGGCGAATTTGTGAATTGCCTTGCCATCCATACCAATGATAACGTCATCTACCTTGATATCAGCACCGGCAGCACTTCCACCTTCTACAATCTTACGTACCCAAAGTCCATCAACGGAATTATATTTTTCTCTCGCCTCTTTCTTGATATCGCTCACTTTCTTACCATCTTCATCTTTCGCTTGCGTATCACCCGGTTCTTCGGCAAGGGGCATAATCTCCACGCCTAACATTACGCGTTGCACCGCACCGAATTGTTTCAAGTCGGCAACCACTTTCTTCATGATACTGGTAGGGATAGCAAATCCATAACCGGTATTTGAACCTGTCGGAGAGAACAGGGCGGCGTTGATACCAATCAATTCGCCACGTGCATTTACCAATGCGCCACCACTATTACCTTGGTTGATGGCAGCATCCGTCTGGATATACGATTCGATACTTCCTTTAGTCATACCCAAAGAACGAGCCTTGGCACTAACCGATACCTGCCGTTACAGTAGAAGTCAGATTGAAAGGATTACCTACCGCAAGTACCCATTCACCCACTTTCAATGCGTCAGAATCGCCCACCGGAATAGTCGGGAAATCATCTCCTTCTATTTTAATCAAGGCCAGGTCGGTATTTTCATCCGTACCGATGATGCGTCCTTTGAACTGGCGATTGTCATTCAGCGTAACACTGATTTCATCCGCACCGGCAATTACGTGGTTGTTCGTTACGATATATCCGTCTTTGGAAATGATAACGCCCGAACCAAAACCTGTACGTTCCGGCGTCTGTATCTGACGTCTTTGTGTTCCGCCACGATTACCGAAGAAATCGCCAAAGAAATCAGAGAACGGGTCTCTCACTTCTACTTCCTGCATTTTAGAGGCTTGGGTAGAACGAATATGTACTACCGCATGAATTGAATTTTCCGCCGCCAGCGTCAAATCCACCGGTTGTGCATCAACGGCATTATAAGAAGCCATACGTACGTCCGGATTCTGCTGGAACATTTCACTAAACGCACCGGTAGTATTGGCTGATACTTTATTTTGCAGCATTTTATAGGTAGTTAAACCTGCTACTCCCGAACTGAGAAGTACAATTGCCACAACTCCAAGAATGTTTTTTGTAGTCTGTTTCATACTATTTATTATGCTTTAAATTGTTAATATTCAAATTTCGTTTAACATTACGACGTTAAAATAACAACAAAAATCATTCACTTATTCCGTTTGTCACTTTCTTTTGTTCTCTTTTAACAGTGAAGTTTTGAAGCTTAACAGCACTTAACGACATGACCTGACATTTTTACATTTATGTACTATTACTGACGCAAAAACAAAATTAAATAGATAAAGTATCCGAATGAGGCACGGATTACGCTAATTATCAAGATATTCAATATCCATGTGGTAATCCCACTGCGGGAAGTAAAGGTTACCTCCCTCCCACTCTACCTCGCCACGCTGAAAGTCTACGGTTTCACTACGCGGATATTTCTTTTCGGGCGCCAACGGCATACCGTAATCACTGTTCACAATCATACGCCAGGAGTCAATACCACCCAGGAAGAAATACTCTTCATCCGTATCGCGAGCAAAAACAGGAATGCCAAACGACTGGTCTACAGGAACCCAACCTATGCCTTCAAAATAGATTTCAGCCCAATCGTGCAAGTTCCAAGCCCCGGGATGCATCATAAAACCACTTTGAAAATGCGCAGGTATGCCACTGATGCGGCAAAGGGTAATGAACAAAAGAGAAACCTGACCACAATCGCCTTTATTATTATCCAAAACATATTCGGGGATATTCTCTATCGTTGAATATTCCCGTGCGGAAGCCCAAGGGAAACAATCGTTCACCCATCGGAAGATACGTTTTGCTTTCAACAAAGGATTGGTTTCGCCATCTGTCAATTTGGCAGCAAGCTCGCGCATGCGCGGTGAGAAGATGATATGCTTCTCACGTTCGGCAGTATATTCCTTATATATGGAAGATGCCGTATTATATGGCTGTATGTCTTCCGGTTTCAGATTGTGCCATTCAGCGTTAGAAACATATTCAAAAGTTTCGGAAAACACGGTTGGACTACCCTGTACGGCACGTTTCTCCATATAGAGGGTGCTATGAAGACATTCCTGCGGAGAGAAAATATACTCCTGTTCACTGGCAGAGATAAATTTCACATCCTGTTGCCGTGCCTGATCCTTACGAGGATAGGGAAGCCAGCAACGGATTACCTCTCCTGCAGGTACGGCATTGGAGTCCACCGTCAGTGTATAGGTGACGCGCATTCGCTTGGGGGCAACAATAGGAACACCTTTTTTCCTTACGTTATCAATAACTTCGGGTAAATGTTCCTTGTTTACTTTGTCATTGCTACTGAGCGAAACACCATCCCTGGCGGCTTTTATTTTATAGCAAGCAGAGTCGACACGGAACAGGTTAGGACCGGCATTACGGAAGTAACGTTTCTCCCCGTCCAAAGTCATACATTCCAGAGCCTTGGATGCTTCCCATTGGCGCATTTGCGCATCGGTCACGTCGGGTATATATTTACGGATGCTTTTACTTCGGCTTCCGTGCGACTGAAATCCGTAAGCAGGCGTTGGTGCAAATCGTCTTCCCAGCTATATGGCTTACTTTCAGGCTTTGTAGTGCAAGAGGCTACGAGGAAGAACAAGACGATGACATATAATACTTTTTTCATGAGAACAATTCCTTTTACAGTTTCACCACTCCGATTCCAGGTAAATCAGGCAAAGTAATCTTGCCTTTCACAACTTCCATTCCTTTGAAACGGTCGTTGGCAATAAGCAGATTACCATCCAAATCGGCAAAGTCAACTGCCGGAGAGAACTGTGCTGCTGCCGAACAGGCGCAGGATGTTTCCGTCATGCAGCCCACCATCACTTTCATATCCAGAGCGCGAGCCAATGTCACCATCTTCCACGCTTCACGCATACCGGTGCACTTCATTAACTTGATATTAATGCCATGAAAAGCACCTTTCAAGCCTGCCACATCACCCAGACGCTGCAAAGATTCGTCGGCAAAAATAGGTAACGGACTTTGTTGTGTCACCCACGCAATATCATCCAGTTGTCCTTTGGGCATCGGTTGCTCAATCATTACAATACCTTTTTCTTTCAACCAGCATACCATATCAATGGCATAGTGCTTATCCTTCCAACCCTGATTGGCATCAACGGCAATAGGAAGGTTGGTTACGGAACGGATGGTTTCAATCATTTCCTTATCATTATCAAGCCCCAGCTTTACTTTAAGGATATTGAACTGCTCGGCACATTCCTTCGTTTTCTCGCGTACCACGTCCGGCGTATCAATACCGATGGTAAAAGTGGTAGAAGGGGTTTTTTCCTTATCCAATCCCCATATCTTGTACCACGGAGCCTGCAGTAATTTGCCTACAAGGTCATACAAAGCAATATCAACGGCCGTCTTGGCGGCAGCGTCCCCCGGCGAAAGTTTATCTATATACGCCAGAATGTCTTCCAACTGGAAAGGGTCCGGGAACTGTCCGATGATATCCTGTACTTTCTTCAAGAAAGCCAATACACTATCCATAGTACCCAGCTCTTTCTGAAGATAAGGAGGCATAGAGGCTTCACCATAACCGGTGATGCCGTCGTATTCAATTTCCACCTGCACATCCGGAGTTGTGGTACGTGAGTATGTGGCCACAGTGAAAACATGGCGTAATTTCAATTCATACGGGAAAAAGCGCAGTTTCATTCTGGCGCTTCCGCCTTGCCGGTTGACATTAAACAGTGTCGGTGTTGTGTTCTCTCCCGCAAATACGCTGTTGGCAGCCATACCGGAACCCAATACGGCAAAAGCGGCTGTTTTTAGAAAATCTCTTCTGTTTTGCATGATATTCTTTATTAAGTTATAAATAAATGATGATTGAAAAAGGATAATTCGTTATGTTCCGAATGACATGAAGTCAATCTTAGTATTGATAATAAGGATTGATAGCGGTGGTATTGATAGCCGCTTCCTTATTTATATAAGGTAAAACGCGCGTAGCGAACAACAAGCGTCCGAGGTTATATTCGTCAAACAGTTCATCGGCAGAATCAAAACTACCGATACGCACATCGCCTTGCGAGTGAATGAAACGTTTGTTGCCAATGTACATGCCTACGTGCACCACACGTTCTTTGCGGTCGGCCGTAGCTTTACGTCCGAAGAAGATCAGATCTCCGGGTTGCAGATTCCCGAAATCAGGAGCGATATCAACATGTTCGCCCACATACGCTTGCTGTGAAGCATCCCTGGGAATAATGATATCGTGAATAAAAAGAATGGTGCGCATAAAACCACTGCAATCCACGCCTTTGGAAGAAGTTCCCGCCCAAAGATAAGGAATTCCCATCAGGGTATGCGCTGTGTGAATAATGCTGGCGGCATCCTGTTTCAGGTTTGCACGCCATTTCTTTTCCGGCATGGAGATAGACTTGGAAATATAACCGGTGCGCCCGTCGGGATAAGTAACCTTATAGAAAGAGCCTTTCGTCCCCTCCCATTTCAAACGATTACCCGCAGTAACATCCGAGATAGTTTGCGATGCCTGATCAGGCTCGGAATACACAAAGCCATAATGGGAAGTCACCACAATTTTTTCTGCGGCATTCCAGGCATGAAGTTCTTCTTTGGTAACCGGATGAATACCCACACGATGTACCCAGGCGATATAATTATCCGGGGTTTGGATGCGATACCAGCCATCACGCTGCAACACGCGAACAGGCATTCCCATCAATCCCTGCGTCATCATCTCCGACGAAAAATCGGGATTTATACGAAGATTGGCTACAGACACATTCACGATAGCGTAGCTTTTAGCATTCAAAGCAACCTCATCCGGCAATACTTGCAGGCAATCCATCACTTTGTAGCCGGCCTTCGACAGTCCATTGAGCAATGCAGCCTTTGCCTCGGCCGAAGTAGTTACGCCACGCAACATTACATTCTTACCTGAGAAGGAATAATCGACATCAAAAAGCGCCACCCGCTTGTCCGGAGCATACTGACGTTTCAAACTGTCGGATAACTGAGCCACATCCGCAGGAATAACCCTGTCTCCTATTTCGGATGCCACCGAATACAGGGAAGCAAAAAGGGACAGGAACATGATAGAAATAAGTTTCTTCATTGACTAAAAATCATTTGGGGATTATTAATAGTAGCAAAGTTAGAAACTATTTCTATTTTTGATATATTTATTTAAGAATATTAAGATATTAAATGATTTATCATAATACTCCCAACTGGCTATACTAAAACAACTTAAGTATCGCAAGTTACCTGTATGCCAATAGGAGAAGGCTGCTTGCTAATTAAGACTACTGCACAAGAAATTCGCTTTGGATTTTTATTGCTTCACCCGTAGGAGTAATTCCCTGTAAAGTGACCATATATTCCCCCTTCATGTCCGATGTATAGAAACTAATGGTATCCGTTGCAGAAGTGATTTCCGGATTCCAGTAAAGCGTATGGCGGAAATCAGGAATACGGGACTTCTTTTGTACTTCCGAATCATATACCGGAATCACAAAGGCAGGTTTGTTCTGAGGGAATTCATAGGCAAACAATTGGGAATTCTCATCCAGGCGCAATCCGGGAAGTGAGCCTCTGTGTGTTATCAACGAAACAATTCCTTCATACAGTTTGTTGCCAAACATATATCTGCCGTTATACTGATGGATATGGTGCAATAAACGTGCATTATAGTCCAACACCGTTTCATGATTCTCTATAGGAACTCCATCTATCAGCACCAATGCTTTTAAACCGCTAAAGCGCTTGATGTCTTCCTGCAACATCCTGATGATTGTTTTATCCTCCACCTTACTTACGCGTAACCCCAATACAAACTCAATGAATGTCTCACGCACTGTATTGAAACGAACATACTCATCCAGATTATAGCTTATCCAGGGGTGAAAATCGTGCAACTGCTCCTGTATGCTCCGATTGTGAGTAGAATCCACCGGCAATATGTGATGCAGTTGCGCCCCGATGCTACGTTCTATCAATGCTTCTTCATCGTATGCCACACGAAGTTTGGGAAGTTCTCCGGGCAGTACCTCAGCAAAAGGAGAAACAAGTTCCAGTCTGCCCTGATGTCCTCCTCCGGGTAATGCTGTCAGAACGATATCCTGCATATCCGTTATTCCCGAGGTATAAAAAGCATAAGTTCCGTCAGGCTGTAATTGCCCGTCACAAATCCGGATATCTTTGCCCACACATGACAGTCGGGCATCTATGGAATCAGCACCTGCCTCTACCAATCTACCGGTAACGATATGTCCTTCACATTCGGCAATGAAATGTTTGCCGGAAGCAGGATTCCCTTTCTGAGAATATTCCGAAGCAGGAAAAGCAGGCATCACACAGTCTTTTCTCACTACAGATACGGAAAGCTCTTTTATATCGCCCGGCAATTGGGGTAACTTCATAGTAACTTTATTGCGGTTGCCGTATACGGACTTATCCGTTGATAAACCTGATGTAGAAGCAATCGGCTTATCAGAAGCCGGAACAGCAGAAGCCATAACCACAGAATCCTTTAAAACCTCTATATTATCTTCCTCCGTAGCCTGATCGGCATTCAGCACTGCAATGTATTTCTTCGGAAAACTATCCGCCGACTGATTCCTCATATAGCGGGTATATGCCGTGAGCTGGTAAGTGCCCGAATGCATGGTCTGAGGAAAACGGACATGTCCCCACCCCACGCCGTTTTGCAAAGCAATCTTGCCTTGCGCATGTACCTGGCGGGTATCACTGATTTCCACATAGGCTACTTTACTTGCCGTAATTTCATGATATGCAGAGTCGGTTACACAAACCTTTATCCACAGTTCTTCCCCTGCCAGATAATTGTCCTTATCGGTATATATTCTCATACATTCAGTAACCTGAGCCTGCAAACCCGCTACTGAAAATAAACTAATGATGATAAATAGTATTCTTTTCATAAATATAACTCGGTATGAGATCCTTAATGCATGCCCCTGCCCTGGTTGTGTTCCTGTAAAGGGGAACATGCCTGCGGAAAGCCTCTTTAGTTGTCATCTCGAGCGT
>QMCE01000980.1_pt1 | contig 15429 bp, 7 predicted proteins | sample 1821851 | NCBI WGS metagenome assembly QMCE01 (sample SAMN09453174, study PRJNA476694) | Termite gut metagenome, whole genome shotgun sequencing project. | isolation source: worker | host: Odontotermes sp. | place: South Africa:Pretoria | collected 2016-01-28
GAGTTAACAATAGATTTGCCCTGTACGCATTTTAACCCTGCTTCGAGTACTTCCCATTTTGATGAATCTATCATCAAAGGCAAGCGGGCTACTTCCGGCTCGGAAGCTATCATATTCAGGAATGTAACCATTTCTTTTTTTGAGTCGAGCATGGCGTCGTCCATGTTCACATCTATGATTTGCGCACCGGCTTCTACCTGGTTGCGGGCAATGCTTAACGCTTCTTCATAATTCTTTTCGTTGATGAGGCGCAGGAATTTTTTAGAACCGGCTACATTGCAGCGTTCGCCGATATTGAGTAGAGACGGAGCGCGCTCTCTCTCTACACACAACTCATCCATTCCCGAAAGCCATAAATCCGTGCTTCGTTTTACAACAGCATGAGGTTCGGCATTTTCTATCAAGCTTTGGTAGGTGGCAATATGGGCAGGACTTGTACCGCAGCAGCCGCCAATAACATTTACCAGTTTTTCGTCAATATATTCTTTGATTTGTTGCGCCATTAATTCCGGCGTTTCGTCGTATTCGCCAAACTGGTTGGGGAGGCCGGCGTTGGGATGTGCGCTAATGTAAAAAGGCGCATTTTCGCTTAGTTCCTTTAAATAAGGTTTTAAATCGCGCGCACCGAAAGAGCAGTTTAATCCGATAGATAAAATATTGGCATGGCTAACCGAAGCAATAAAAGCTTTGATGGTTTGCCCGGATAACGTGCGTCCGCTGGCGTCGGCAACAGTGGCCGAAAGCATGATTTCCACATTTTTATTGCAGGCCGTCATGGCTTTTTCGGCAGCATAAATAGCAGCTTTGGCATTAAGGGTATCGAAAATAGTTTCGATAAGCAGCGCATCAACGCCGTTTTTTATCAAGGCCTCCATTTGCTCCTGATAAGCTTCGGCCAGTTCGTCGAAAGTAACGGCACGAAACGCGGGGTTGTTAACGTCGGGCGACATCGAAGCTGTTTTCCCCGTTGGGCCGATAGAGCCGACAACGAAGCGGGGTTTGGCGGGATTTTTTTTTGTAAACTCATCGGCTGCTTCGCGCGCCAATTTTGCGGCAGCGGTATTTATCTCACATACCAATTCGCTCATGCCGTAATCTTCCATAGAAATACGTTGCGAGTTGAATGTACAAGTTTCGATGATGTCGGCGCCGGCTTGTAAATATTGCTTGTGTATATCTTGTATTATTTCCGGTTTGGTTAAGCAAAGCAGGTCGTTATTACCCTTGAGTTGTGTTGTCCAGGATGCAAAACGTTGTCCGCGATAATCTTCTTCTTTTAATTTATATCGTTGAATCATGGTGCCCATGGCGCCGTCGAGGATTAAAATGCGTTTGGAAAGCGAATCTCTTAACATGGAATTATTTGAGTTTTATTATTTAAGTGTTGAAATGTTCTTTACAGAGCGTATCTGAGAGCGGGACGAAGCTCGGTGCGGGCCGCGAAAATGTGGTTTTCGACCGTGCGCCGGCTCAGGGAGAGTGCGTCGGATATTTCTGCCACCGACCGACCGCTATGCACATATAGCATATAGACTTCGGCCTTGCGTGGCGACATCGAGGCGACGGTGCGGTTTTCCACCTCTTTGAGTTCGCGCACGGCCACCGTCTGCTGGGTGCTTTCGTTGTGGCGCGGGGCGTGGTGCGAGAAGTATTCAGCCGCTTTGAGGCTGCGGGCGTGGAGGCGCAGATAGTCGATCACATGGTTTCGCGCAATAGTGTAGACGAAACTCGTGATGGTCTGCCTCGACAACAGGGTGGTATATTCGAGCAGTTTGAGAAAAACGTCCTGAACCACGTCTTCGGCATCCGTCCGGTTGCCGATGCGTTTGAGGACATATCCGTACAGTGCGCCGTGCATTTCGGAATAGAGGCTCGATATAAGGTCGTCCTGGCGGAAGTGGGAGGTGTCTCGGATCGGTGCGAAGTCTTTCATTTCAAGTCGGTGTTTTTAGGCAACACAAAGATTGAAAAACGTATCCACGCCGCCTTGTCTATTTGTAACAGATTTCGGGCTGTTTTGTAACAAAATCGTTATTTGTTACATTCCGGCCACATTCCAATAAACAGTATAACGTTGATTGTGAATCTGATATATGGGCGCAAGAACGATCCCCCCGTCCGTGACGAAACGCAACGGTTCACCTGGAACGGGACGGATCGACCGCGACGGATCGCTCCTGTCGACGTGCAGCGAGGCGGGCAATCCTTCGGGAATGCGATAGTCGTATGTGTAATAATCGTTGTGCAGTCCGGGGTCGGAGAAGGGTGAGGGCGATATCATCCCTTCGGTGCCCATCTCGCCGGCAAGGATCAGCGGCCCGTAAGCCACGGCTGCTTTCGAGGGATCGTCGTTCGTCTCCACCAGCCGGAGTTCCATGCCGAGGGTCATCTCCACCCGGTCGCCGTCGCGCCAAACACGTTCGATACCGATATACGATCCCGGAGCACCTTCCGTCCGATGCTTCCGTCCGTTCACCTTCACCTCCACGCCCGTCGCCCACGACGGATAGCGCAGCCGCAGCGTCCACCGGGAGGGACTTTCCGCATTCACCGTGAAGCCCACGTTCCCCTCTTCTGGAAAACGTGTCCGCTGCTCGAAACGCACCCCTTTTTCGCGCCACTCGAGGGTCGAGGGTATGAAAAGATTGACGATCAGCGCATCCGGCGTGTGATAATAGATAGCCTCTCCATATTTCGAATGGTTCTCGAAGCCCGTACCGACACAGCACCAGAACGAATCTTCGGGGGTGCTGTAAACCTTGTGCGCGCCGCCCACCAGAGGCAAAAAGTAGGCGACCATTCCCGAAGCGGGGTCTTGCTGTCCGAGAATATGGTTGTAGAGGGCGCGCTCGTAATAGTCGGCATACTCCGCCCCGCCCGTCAGGCAGAACAGGTGGCGCGTCAGTTTCAGCATATTGTTGGTGTTGCAGGTCTCCTGTGTGTAGCCCGTCAGATATTGCGAGATTTTTCCCGAGGGGATGAACTTCTCCTTGTGGCTGTTACCTCCCGTGCAGTAGGTCTGATGGTCGATCACGGTGCGCCAGAAAAATTCGGCTATCCCCCGCGATCGCCCGTCGCCACAGAGTTCGTAGTTGCGCATCTCGGCGAGTATTTTCGGGATAAAGGTGTTGGCGTGTTTGCCGTCGAGTTCGTTACGTCGTTCGGCGAGCGGGTCGATAACATCGGAGTGGTAGAAAAAGCGCGCAAGCCACAGATGCTCTTCGCTGCCCGTAACGGCGTAGAGGTTGTAGAACGCTTCGCCCACTCCGCCGAACTCGTTGCGTAGCATGGTGGTGCGCTCCCCGGCCGAGAGTGTCGAAAGCTTTTTGTACGCCCACCCGGCGGCCTCCTCCATCACGGCGAGTGCGGTTTGGTTGCCGCAATAGAGATACTGGTCGATCAGTCCTGCGTATATCTTGTGCAGCGTGTACCACGGTGCCCACACCCTTTGTCCGGCTATGACGCGGTCGATCAGCCCCTCCGGCCACGCCGCGACGAAACCTCCGTGATAAGGCGCGAGAGCCTCTTGAACCCCGGCTATCCCCCTGACGAGCGAATCGGCCTTGGTGCGGTAACGCTCCTCGCCTGTCGCCGCGTACAGATAGGCCAGCGCTGACATGATATGCCCCGTAGTGTGCCCCCTCAACTCGCAGTCGAGCGACTCCCATCCGCCGAGTTTGTCCACCTCGTCGTAGCCCCCTTCGAGACCCGCCCAAACGCCTGCCGAGGTGCGGAAACCGTGCAGTAGGCGGTCGGTGTCTATCGAAAGCAGCCACGTCGAATTCCTCTCCATATTCTGTCTGAACGGCGAATCCGACAGCCGCACATCTCCCAAATCGAAAGAGTAGGCCACCATCGGAACGGCTGTCTCCTTCGCGAGAAGGCCGTCGTGCTGGCCGGGATAGAGCGATTGGGCAGAAAGCGCCGGGGAGGCCGACAGCGCGGCGAGGAGAATTACTTGCAGACGGAGATATTTCATAATTGTATAATTGTTTTTATTGATACAAATACGATATTAGTCCCCGATACACTCAAAGCGGGAATTAAGTATCTTTACCGCGACGAGCGTATATTGTTTTAAAAATATATAATATGACCATGAAAAAATACATTTTCACAGCATTGTTGCTTCTTTCGGCCGTCGTTCTTCGGTCGCAATCCTTTGTCCATCCCGGCATCCTCCACGACGACCGCGACTTGGAGCGTATCCGGACGAAAGTCGCCGAAAAGGCGCAGCCCTGGTGGGACGGCTATCTGCGTTTCGCGGAAGACCCCCGCGCCTCGTTCGACTACGATATGAATGGTCCCTGGGCCGAAGTGATGCGCACCAACCCCGTCAAAGGCGCGCCGACACACAAAAAAGAGTTCGAGGACGACTGTCTGGCCGCCTACTACAATGCCCTGCAATGGAACATCACCGGCGACGGGCGGCACGCCGCCAAAGCGATAGAGATACTCGACGGCTACTCGGCCACGCTCCGCTCCATTCTCAACCATGATCGCCAATTGATGGCGGGCCTGTGCGGATTCCTTCTCGCCAACGCCGCCGAACTGATGCGCCACACTTACGACAAGTGGGATGCCGAACACGTTGCCCGCTGCGAGACGATGTTCCGCGAGGTGATCTATCCGGTGATCGAAAATTTCGCCACTTTCGCCAACGGCAACTGGGATGCCGCCTGCATCAAAGGGGTGATGGCGATCGGGGTCTTCTGCGACGACCGTGCGATATTCGAGCGCGGTGTCGACTATTTCCATCGCGGCGAAGGCAACGGAAGGCTGACATACTATGTTATCAACGACGAGGGGCAGTGCCAGGAGAGTGGCCGCGACCAGCCCCACGTCATGTTCGGTCTGGCGTGCCTTGCCGAGGCGTGCGAGGTTGGCTTCAAGCAGGGTCTCGATATGTACTCGGCGGCCGATTTCCGGTTGATGAAAGGCTTCGAATACACCTCCAAGTACAACCTCGGCCACGACGTACCCTTCCGCCGCTGGCTCGACACGACGGGTAAATACCGCCACGAAATGATCTCCGAGGAGGGACGAGGCAAACTGCGCGCCATTTTCGAACTGCCCTACAACCACTATGCCCGACGCGCCGGACAGGCTTCGGCCATTCCCTTCCTCGCTCAAGCCGCCGCCCGTGTTCGTCCCGAGGGAGAACCCTGGACAGCCGACAATCCCGGCTACGGGACGCTTCTGTTCACCCTCGACTCCTTCACACCGGGTGAGCTGTGGCCGGATGACAAGGGAGTGCATATAAACGCCCACGGAGGCGGGATACTCTTCCACGACGGCCGCTATTACTGGTTCGGTGAGCACAAAACCGAAGGCAGGGCCGGAAACAGGGCACAGGTGGGGGTACACGTCTACTCGTCCACAGACCTCTATAACTGGAAGGACGAAGGGATAGCTCTTTCGGTCGCTCCCGAAGATTCCGGCAGCCCGATAGAAAAGGGCTGCATCCTCGAACGGCCGAAAGTCATTTATAACGCTAAAACGCAAAAATTCGTAATGTGGTTCCACCTCGAACCCAAGGGTATGGGCTACGGAGGTGCCCAAAGCGGAGTTGCGGTGAGCGACCGTGTGACCGGCCCCTACACTTTTTTGCGGGCCGAGCGTCCCGAGGCCGGACACTGGCCCCTCAATGCACCCGTGTCGATGCAGACGGCACCCGTACCCTCGGAGGGAAAGAGCTACGAAGGCGGCAGCTTGCCCGACGATGTGAACACACTGAACATCATTACCCGCGACCTGAAAGGCGGGCAGATGGCACGCGACATGAACCTGTTCGTCGACGACGACGGCAAGGCCTATCATATCTACTCCTCGGAGGAGAACAGCACCCTGCACATCTCCCTGCTGAGCGACGACTACACGGCACACAGCGGGGTCTACAGCCGCCATTTCGACAACCGTTTCATGGAGGCTCCGGCAATGTTCAAGCATCGGGGCAGGTACTACCTGATGATGTCGGGCTGTACCGGCTGGCGTCCCAACGCGGCACGTTCGGCGGTTGCCGACTCGCCTATGGGTCCCTGGCGCGAACTTGGAAATCCCTGCGTGGGCACGGGAGCCGAAACGACGTTCGAATCGCAGAGTACCTTCATACTGCCGGTACAAGGACGTGAGGGGCGGTTCGTCTATATGGGCGACAGATGGCGCTCGGACGATGCCATCGACGGACGCTACGTCTGGCTGCCGCTCGAATTCGAGGGAGAGGGCGAAAGCGAACGTTTCATTCTTCGCCCGCGCGACGAGTGGAATCTCGATTCCGTTAATTAGGGCTTATGCTAACACACCCTAATCGGCCGGAACGATACGGACAGCCTGTCCGCCCGAGGGCAGGAGCGGGACATCGAGCACGGTGCGGGAGTTCACAGCGACACTTTTGATACCCACCTGCGTGCGGGTCTTCACCTTCGGATCGTCGGCGTAGACGGTGGCCGTGTATTTCCTGTCGGGATCGAGGAAGTCGAGCGGCAGTTGCAATGTACGCCCCTCATTACCGGTGATCGTGCCCACATACCACTCTTCGCCGCTACGGCGGGCAATGGTGATGTATTCTCCCGGCTCGCCATGTACGACGCGCGTGTCGTCCCACACTGTCGGAATATTGTCCCAAAATTCCAATTCGGGTTCATCGTGGCAATCTGTCGGCTTGTCGTACCAGTAGAGCAGTTGCAGCGGGCTGTAATAGATCGCGGCCAGCGCAAGTTGATGTGCCGGGGTGTTTTTGACGAAACGGGCATTGACAAGTCCGTGCGAAGTGTCGGGGCGCGAACGCCCGCTCCAGTCGCGGCGGTAGTAGCAGATCGTGTAGTCGGCCGGCCCCTGCGTGAAACGGGTGAAGGGCAGAGTGGCGTTGGTCGTGGCGTCGGGAAACTCCTCGTTGCCGTAGATGCCCTCCTGGGAAAGCAGATTGGGATAAGTGCGGCTGAAACCCGTCGGCCTGTATTCGTCGTGAATGTCGACCACCAGACCGTAGGCGGCACATTTGCGCACCGCCTCGTGCATCCAGGCCGTCCATCTCTGCGAACCGACCTGCACGAAACCGAACTTGATCCCCGAAACGCCCCACTCCTTATATAGCGGCAGAATGTCGTCCAACTGTTGGGCCAGCGCCCGTTGATTGACGTAGAGGATCACCTTGATATCGTGGCGTCGGGCGTAGGCGATCGCTTCGTGCAGGTCGAGCGCATTAGGATTCGGGTTGCGCGCCGGGTCGAGGGTGATCGTGGTGGCATCGGAGGCTTTACTCCCCTCGGGGCCGTACCAACCCGCATCGAAAAGGACGTATTGCAGATTGCGCTTCACACAGAAATCGACCACGTCTTTCGCCCCTTGCGTAGTCAGGGTAACTTCGCGCATCGCCTTGCCGGGGGTCAGCCACCACGGATTTTCGATCTCCGAGGGTGGATTGAGGTTCAATATAAGGTCGTTGTTCTCTATCAGCTCGCCCGGCTTTTCGGCGGCCATAACGATCCTCCAGGGGGTGGAACAGGGGGCTATCAGATCGACCGCGCCATACATGGCGCAGGCCAGCGTCCCGGCGGTTTCGTCGTCGAGGCGGAATTTAGTGCGCACATAATCTACCACTCCCGCCTCGGTCAACAGCACATACTTCCCACCCGGCAGCACGCACACCAGCGGCCGTTCGCTTTCACCCGGCCAGTCGCTCAACGGCATCAGGGTGTAGCGGCTTTGGGCGCGCGGTGTAAAATAAGCCTTTGTATCCTCCGGCAGGCTGAAAGTGGTGTACTCGTCGGTGATGCGGATATACTCGCCGCCCGTAAAGTCGTAACGGAAAGCCACACCTTCGTCGTAGGCCCGAACGGTCAGTTGTAGCCTCATCCGGGGATTGTCGCGGTTTTTCAGCCCTGTGCAGAATTGGTTGTATCTCTCCTTGACGGTCGAACGTTCGCCGTAGAGCGGCTTCCACGTCGTATCCCGCCCTGTGCGGAGTACCTCCCCGTCGGGCGAGAGCCTTATTCCGCCCACCTCTTCCATCTCGCCCACGCGCCGCTCGATGCCCGCCCGGATACCCAGTCGCGAGGGAAGGATCACCCGCTCTCCCCGGTAGTCGACCGTGTAGAAGAGACCTTCCGGGCTGTCGAAAAGCCTGAAAACGTAATTTCCGTCGGGGGATGTCAGAACGTGTTCGCCGGCCAAAGCCTTTCCGTAAAACATACAACTCGCAATAACGAGCGTCAAAACGATTTTTTTCATATTTTCATATTTAACGATATATACGGAATTCCGGCGCAGTTTACTTAAATTGTGGCGGTAATTGAGTAGAAACCGCCTCGGATGCGTATTTATAACAATTATGAATCTTAAAAAATATAATGAATATGAACGCAAAACGTAACGCCTTCGCCCTGCCTCTGTTTGCGGCGATATTTTTCACCCTCATTCCGGCCGCGCAACTGTCAGCTGCCGGCCGGTTGGTCGCATGGCCCGCTCCCGAAGGTGCCTCGCTGAACGACGATTTCGAAGTGCGCGTCAGGCAGGCGGGAGGAGAATGGACGACACTCTCCACATACCTTGTTCTGGTCGACGAGGTTCGCGACACCAACCATCGTTTCGAGGAGGCGTCGATGAGTACTTTCGACTTTTCGGGCACGGTCGAGGTGGCTGTCACCCTTCGCGGCGGAGCGATCGAAACAGGGCGGGTTCGTCCGCTCTCATACGGCATAATCCCGCGGATAGATGGAGACACCATGATCTTTGCGCTCGACCGTCCGGCCAATCTGTCGGTCGAGGTCAACGGCGACATTTTCCATAATCTGCATCTTTTCGCAAATCCGCTCGAAACCTCCGCTCCCGACCCGGCCGACGAGAACGTCATCTACCTTGGCCCCGGCCTCCACACTCCCGAAGGTGGGCGTATAGTCGTCCCCTCCGGTAAAACCCTCTACCTGGCCGGAGGCGCGGTGCTGAAAGGACAGATAATCGTTCGCAACGCCCACGACGTGAAAATTATGGGTAGGGGCGTGATCGACCATCAGGTGAAGATGGGCATAGAGATAGTCCGCAGCCGCAATGTGCTGGTCGAGGGACTTGTCACCAGCCAATGCGCCACAGGAGGTTCGGACGGGGTCACCATACGCAACGTCAAAAGCATCAGTTTTTACGGTTGGGGCGACGGCATGAACATCTTCGCGAGCAGCAACGTGCTCTACGACGGCGTTTTCTGCCGCAACTCCGACGACTGCCACACCGTCTACGCCACCCGCAAGGGATATAAAGGTAGCTGCCGCAACATCACGATGAAAAACTCGACCCTGTGGGCCGACGTCGCCCATCCCATAATGATAGGCATACACGGCAATGCCGACGATCCCGACATCATAGAGGATCTGCATTACTTCAATATCGACATTCTCGACCACAAGGAGAAGCAGGTCGACTATCAGGGCTGCCTGACCATCAACGCCGGGGACAACAACACCATCCGCCGTGTGAGGTTCGAAAATATCCGCATAGAGGATTTCCGCCAGGGGCAACTCGTCAACCTCCGCATATTCTACAACACCAAATATTGCGCGGCGCCGGGTCTGGGTATCGAGGATGTGCTGTTCAAGGACATCACCTACAAGGGTACGGGCGAAGAGTTGTCGATCATCGCCGGTTACGACACCGAACGAAAGGTTAAGAACATTCGGTTCGAGAATCTCGTCATAAACGGCGTTCGCATCTCCGACGATATGGCGGGGAAACCGGCGTGGTACAAGACTTCCGATATGTGCCGCTTCTTTGTGGGCGAACACGTCGAAGGGATCTCGTTCGAATAACCGATAGGGTAATGATGCCAAAAACAGGAGCCGGCCTCATTTCGAGAAGCCGGCTCCTGTCATGCCAAAACCGGTTTTATCACCGTTTCAGGGTGATCATGGTGTATGAATACCTCGGGAAAGTGTAGGTGGCACCACGGCGGGCAAAAGAGGTTTGCGTACGCACCGGAGCCACGTTGTCCCTGTTTTCGTAAGTGTTGAACTCCGTCAGGTCGCAGCCGCCGATGGTGATGACCTGCGCCCGCAAACCGTAACGGAAACCGGCTATGTCGATCACCGCGCCCACCGCCTCGTCGGACAGGTTCACCACGTAAAGTGTCATTTCGGTGCCTTTGTCGTCGATCTTGGCCGTCACGTCGAGTACGGGGTCGTTGCTGCTCACGGCTTCGACGACGTTGGGTTTCCACGTCTCCATCATCAGGTTGTCGATGTGCGCCGAGGGTTGGAACCAGATCGCGTCGGGTGTGTAGTGGATGCGTCCCTGATCCCACATATAGTGCAGGCCGTGCGGCTGGAAAGTGTTGGCCGTACCGAGCATCCGGAAACAGTCGCCGTATCGCTGGTTGGTGTTCCAGTTGTGGGCGTGTGCCAGGCCGCGGTCCCAGTCGCAACGGGAACCATTCTCCTCCATCGGGTGCAGGTTCAGCCAAAAGCCGGGGTAGTCTTTGGCAAGTTCGGCTTGCAGATTGACCCCCATTTCGTTGAGGTAGCGGTCGCCACGGTCGGCAAATTCGCGTGCGCCGCTGTAATGCGGATCCCACGCCAGATTATCGCCTTTTCCCTGCGCTATGAACCATCCGGCAAGTTCCGAGGAGAGATCGTACTGCAACCCCAGATTCTCCTCGGCCTGTTCGAGTTGTCGGCGCATCATGCGTTTCCGCATCTCATCAGCGGAAGGATCGGCCTCCAATCCGGCAAGCTCGCCGCGGGTACGCTCTATAAATTGCCGTTCGCGTTCCGATCCGCCGCGCCGGTAGCCGTCGCCGCCGATGTTGAGCGAAGTCATAATGGAGACCGTCGGATCGACTTCCCAGGCAGCGAGTGCGAATTTCTTCATCGCCTCGACATAACCGCGCGAGATGCCCCGCTCGTTATCCACCTGTATGTATTTCAATCCGTAAGGCTCGGGGTGTCCGTCAGCGGCACGCACCGCGCCCCAGGTCGAGGTGATTGGGCCGTTGACGTATTCCACGAAGTCGCGGATGTCCTCGGCCGATTCGTTCATGCTCATGCCGATAATGGCGACAGCGTCGATCGCCTCCGCCGCCTGCAACATCTCTATGAAACCGAAACTGTGCGTGGCGTAGGCGTTAAAGCCGCTACGGAAGGTGGTACGGCGTTCGTCGATCGGCCCGCGCATCTTTTTCCAGCGGTAGAGATATGTGTCGGCCCCCACGTCGACCATAGATCCGTTGTAGCGGAATGCGGTGATACCCTGCCTTTTGAGTGCATCGGTAAACATCGTGCGGATGGGCCAGCCGCCGGGAACGCGCCCCCATTCGCCCGGTTGCAGGAAAGCAAAGCCCAGGTCGATCTCGCCGGGTTCTTTGAGCGATATTCCGAAACTGCCCTCTTTCGTCGTTCCGTCGGGCGTCAGTTCGAACTCCACCTTTTCGTATTCGCCGCTACCCGTAAGTGTGTACGGCTTTTCGGCCAGCACGCGGCCAGACCCGTCGCGCAGCGAAAGGTGGATCGTGACGGGACTCTCGGCCTTAACTCTCAGGATGCCGTCGTAAGGCTTGCCGCTCTCCAGCATGATGCCCGAACGGTAAAGCCCGTGATTTGTCAATCCCACTTCGCCGTCGCCGCCCGTAAAGGCGATCCGCTGGGTCTGGCGTCCCATCCATGCCTTGCCGTCGCGTACCAGCGTATAGCGGTACGAGGGGTTGCCGGAGGTCATTTTCGACCAGTATTTCGTCACCTGTTCGTCTCCGTCGATGCGGTCGAGCATGATCTTTCGAATCTCCGCAGGAAGCGAGTCGAATACCAGGAAACGTCCCGGAAATATCCATCCCGACAGATTGTGGGGCGAGTTGAAACGCCCGGCCGAGTAGATGTCGGCGGAGTTGAAGTCGTACTTCTCGCCCAGGTTGTTCCAACTGATCCGGTTGTAGATGTCGGACTGGGTGAGCAGGTGTGGGATCCTCCGTTCGTCGAGCACCGTATAGACCTTCGAGTAGTCTTTACGTTCGAGGTTCAGGAAATCGACGTCGATACCCTCTTCAAAGGCTTCTCCGTGTATGAGCTGGCTGAACATCCCGCCGTTGGTTTGATTGTTGAGGTCTTCGATATTGGTGCCGTTCAGCAGTTTGGTCACCGTGGCTACACGTTTCGCCGCATTCACCTCGATACGGACGGGAGCGGCGGGTGTGTCGTTTTGTGCGATGGCCGTGGAAGCGGGCAGTATCAGCAGAAGGGCAGGGACTATTCTTTTCATGGCTATTGCAGTTTAAGGGTTACTATCGAAGCGGCGGGCAGGGTTAATTTCAGGACACCTTTCTCTATCTTCGCCTCCTTGAACGGAGCGGGTTTCACTTTGTCCGGATTCTCGAAGGTGTTGTGATCGGTCAGAGCGGCCGAGGCGAGTATCTCTCCGACAGCCTTTTTCGCCTTGACGCCCGGCAGGTTAATGGTGACCTCGCGAGGGTTGTCGGCGTCGATGTTCGATATCGAGATATGGATCGTGCCCTTTTCGTTTTTCGAGGCGGTCGCGCTCACCATCGGCACTCTCCGGTCGCCCCCCACCTCCATAATCTCGCACTCCGTCTCCATCGGAAGATGGACGGCATCCTGATGTACACTATACATCCTGAATACATGATATGTGGGAGTCAGCACCATCCCGCCCTTGTCGTTGGTCAGGATCATCGACTGCAACACGTTCACTATCTGGGCGATGTTGGCCATTTTCAGGCGGTCGGTGTACTTGTGGAAGATGTCGAACGTGAGCGAGGCGACGAAAGCGTCCCTCATGGTGTTCTGCTGGTAGAGGTGTCCGCGCACGGTGCCCGGCTCTTCGTCCCACCACGTGCCCCACTCGTCGAGCATAAGGGCCACCGATCTTGCGGGATCGTATTCGTCCATGATCGCGCAGTGCTTTTTGATGACATCCTCTATTTCGCGGCATTTGCCTATTATCCAGTAGTAGTCATCCTTATTGAACTCGGTTGCCGCGCCCTTGCTCCCGTTCCATCCGGTCGTGGTGTAATAGTGCAACGAAAGACCGTCCATCATGCCTCTGCCGACGCGCTCCATCAGAACCTTCGTCCAGTTGTAGTCGTAGTCGCTGGCGCCGCTGGCGATCTTGAAAAGGCGGTTGCCGTCATAGTTGCGGCAATAGGTCGAGTAACGGCGGTAGAGGTCGGCGTAATATTCGGGACGCATACTTCCTCCGCATCCCCAGCTTTCGTTGCCGACACCCAGATACTTGACATCCCATGCCTTGTCGCGTCCGTTTTGGCGGCGCAGTCTTGCCATCGGCGAGTCTCCTTCGGAGGTCATGTATTCGACCCACTTTGCCATCTCTTCGACGCTTCCGCTGCCGACGTTTCCGCTGATGTAGGGTTCGCATTCGAGCATTTCACACAGATTCAGGAATTCGTGCGTGCCGAAACTGTTGTCCTCTATCGTTCCTCCCCAGTTGTTGTTCACCATTCTGGGACGGTTCTCGCGGGGGCCTATGCCGTCCATCCAGTGGTATTCGTCGGCGAAGCAGCCGCCCGGCCAGCGAAGAACGGGCACGCGCAGTGCCTTCAAAGCGTCGAGCACGTCGGTGCGATAGCCGTTCGTGTTGGCGATGGCGGAGCCCTCTCCGACCCACAGTCCGCCGTAGATGCAGGTGCCGAGGTGTTCGGCAAACTGGCCGTATATCTCTTTGGGGATGATCTCCCCTCCCCCGGCGGGTTCGATATTAACGTCTATCGTCGCGCTTTTCTGAGCGGACAGGCCGGCGGCGGTCATCAACAGGATCGTGCCGAATAAAATTTTCTTTCTCATATCGGTTTAGTTTTCGGTTTGTTTTCCAGGAAGTGTCGGGAAATAGATGGCGTAGCGTGAGTCGTGCAGGCGGAAGAAGGGAATGAACCTCAACTCTTCCGACTCTCCCCCCACGAAAGCCAGTTCCCTGTCGTCCGTTTTTCGAAGTGCCCCCGGCAGTGACCCGGGATCGGTCGTGAGCACGGGTATCTCTTCCGGAGGGATTTGCCTGCCATAGGCTATGTGTGCCCCCATTCCCTTGCTTTCGTCGGCATAAAGTCCGTACAAGTCCTCCGTTCCCATCGGGCTGGCGAGTACAACAGGCCCGTAGATGAACGCCACGTAGTCTTTTCCGTCGGGAATCCGTTCCATTCTCACCTCCATCGGCAGTTCGAGCGTGATTTGGTCGCCCGCCTTCCATCTGCGGCGAACGGCAATGTAGGTTCCCGCGTCGGCCTCCGTTTCCAGAGCTTCTCCGTTGACGAAAAGTTTCGCCCCCTTCGCCCAGCCGGGATAGCGCAGATGCAGGGTGAACGGTTTGCGGGCGCTCTGTTCGATAGTAAACCGTATCGTTTCTTCGTCGGGGAAGCTGGTTTGCTGTGCCAGAACGACACCCTTCTCCCTCCATGTCAGGCGGGAAGGGATAAACAGGTTCACCCACAGTTCGTCGCCGGTGTGTGCATAGATGAATTCGCCGTATCGGGCGTGGTTCTCCATTCCCGACCCGACGCAGCACCACATGGATTCATCCCGACGGGAATAGACACGGTAATGGCCCGGACGCATGGAGGTAAAGTAGACGAAACCTCCCTCCTCGGGTTGCTGCGAGGCAAGGATGTGGTTGTACAGGGCGCGTTCGTAGTAATCGGCCATATGTGCGTCGGGGGTGTGGCGGAAGAGCATCCTGGTCAGGCGCAGCATATTGTACGTGTTGCACGTCTCGGGCCCCTGCACATCGTCGAGCATCGAAGAGTAGTCGTCGGCAGGGTGGAAATGTTCGCGTACGCTGTTGCCGCCGATACACACCGAGCGGTTGTCGACGACGGTGTTCCAGAAGAAGCGGGCGGCGCTGTCCCATTGCGGTGCCAAATCCCACTCCGGATCGCCGTGCGAAAGCTCCGCTATCCGTTCGAAACCGATGACTTTCGGTATCTGGGTGTTGGCGTGAAGGCCCGTCAGACGATCTTCGCCGGCAACGAGGGGATCGAGGATGAACCGGTGCGAGAACCGGCGTGCAAGGTCCAAATACTTTCTATCTCCGGTTATCTCGGCCACATCGGCAAACGTTTCGTTCAGTCCGCCGTGTTCGCTGCCGAGCATAAGTTGCATCTGCTCGTCGGAGAGGCCTCCGGTTATCTCGGCCATCCGGTCGGCGAACTCTACGAGCATCACCCGTGCAAGATCGCTGCCGGTATGGATGTAGGCGTCCCTAAGCCCGGCAAAGGTCTTGTGGATATTGTAGAGCGGCACCCATTTGCCGTTGAGGTTGAAGCCCGAGGCACGCACGTCTCCCGACTCTATCTCCTGCCACAGTTGCCTGCTTCCCGGAGTTCCTCCGATGAGGCCGCCTGCGGCCTGTTGGGCACGGCGCAACTCACCGAGCATATAGTCGAGCCGCTCCTTCACCTCCTTGTTTCCGGTGGCAGCCCACATCATC
>QMCE01008523.1_pt1 | contig 15418 bp, 13 predicted proteins | sample 1821851 | NCBI WGS metagenome assembly QMCE01 (sample SAMN09453174, study PRJNA476694) | Termite gut metagenome, whole genome shotgun sequencing project. | isolation source: worker | host: Odontotermes sp. | place: South Africa:Pretoria | collected 2016-01-28
CACGATGCCGGAACCGAAGTGCGAAAACACTTTGGTTTGGAGGTCGCTCAGGTTGTGCTAGGGCATTCCAACGCGAGCACGACGGAAATCTATGCCGAGGTTAATTTCGAGAAAGCCGCTCAAGTTGCTTGGGAAATGGGGTAATTCTATATTTGTCTATCAATCTGACACAGGCAAGTTCGTTCGGCGTTTGCCCAAAACAGACAAGGACAACCAACGGATGCTGGTTGAGAACACTTGACGGAGCTTAATGCAACAAAAAGAAAGAGCAAGATGGCCTCGAAGATAATTTTTGACACACCGCAACTTCTCGACGAAAAACTGCTCACGCTCACGGAAGCCTGCCGACATTTTCCCGTCAAAGCGGCGAGAAGTACGGTCGAACGCTGGATTCGACTTGGTAGTCGGGGCGTTGTGCTTGAAACGATTTATTTTGCGGGAAAGCGTTACACATCGCAAGAGGCCATTGACCGCTTTGTTCGCAAGCAACTTCATGTCGAAGCCGAGAAGCCGGTTGTCACAAAAAGCTCAATGTCAAAAACGGAACTTGCTAAGAAATCGCAACGATTTGGCTTGGCCATGCCGGAGTGAAAGAATGCTGGATGCCTGTTTTCACTGGCTTTTCGCCAAATATTTCTGTACAAACACCGTCAAACCGGACACGGGCATTTGTACCAGCCACTGTTGCGGCGTTAATTCCGGCGATTTTCGCCACTGAAAAAAGAAAGGAGCAAACGGCGAATCCTTCACAGCCAAGGCGAAATCCTTTTGCGTTTCAAAATTTTGGCGCGACAATTCTGTGATTCTGTTTGACAACAGTTCTGCGATGCGAGACAAGGCTTCCGTCACTTTGCTAATTTCGTCCGAAAACTCTGGGTAGTACGTCAAAAATTCGGGAAGCTCCCCGGTTCGGATCATGTCGATGATTCGTGGAACAGTGATCACGCCGTTATTTTTGAGGAAAAAGGCGGCCACGTAGGCAGGCGACTTGATCTTGACGCGATTCCAAGCCGCATCGACCACAACATAACCCTCGTCACTGAACGGCAAAGACCGGGCTGCCGCCACGCAATCTTCAAGCCGGGCAAACGAGTATTGTCGGGGCTTGCGAATGCCGATGTCGATTTCGACTTCTTCAAATGTACGATTATTGCGAGTGCCGATATGCCAGATCGTCGGCTCCGTGTGCGGAACAACGATACGGTTGTAGTGGCTTGTCAATTCAAACATGTGCGTCATGTTTGGGTCAAGCGTTACGATATTGAGCCTTGCACGCTTGGCAGCTTCCATAAAAAGGTCGCCAAAAGTCAGCCCCTCAACAGTGAACACCGGAGCCGAAAAAGCGTCAATCGTGCCACTGGTCGAAACATGCCATTCGTTTTCATCGTGCCAGACTTTGATGAGCGACCCATCGACTTTCTCTTGCACTCTGGCCGTTGACCAGTCAATTTCTGGACAATAACTTTCGCCGTAATTGCCGAACTTGTAGAAGGGCACGCAAACGGGGATCATGCTCTCGGAACCGGCGTCTCTGATAATGCAGCCGCGACATTCCCGGACAATCGGATCGTTGAAATTGCTGTCCGACTGGCTGTACGAAAAAATCGTGTACTGCCCGATGTCCTTGATCGAGATGCAGTACGGCTGTTGGGCCAGAATTTCTCGCCAATCAGGATGGACGTTGATGAAGGGAAGGAGGTGGAGCATAGCGGCAAGATGGATTGCCGGCATTCTATCACGCTAGACAAAAAGGTCAACAACGCATTTCAAGAGTGTGCTTCACTCGTGATTGCTGCTGTGCTGTTTGACAATGGTACTGAGATAGCCAATGGTCATCACGGGAGACTGGCGGATATCGTTGATGCGGTTTCTGCTCAATGTAACGGTAAAAATTTCGAACCGTTTGAAAGCGAGAAAACTGTGCTTTGGTGGACTCCGGCAGGTTCAAAAATTCTTCGGTTTGGCAGAACTTGTCGAAGTTCGCAAACGATCTGGCCAGTAAACGGACACGGCTTTCCGGCGGAAACTTTTCGCCCCACGAAAGCGTGAGCCGTTCCAGCAGAAATTCAATTTGTTCTTTGACCTGCGGGTTTGAAAGAACACGTTCGACATCTGCGTCTGCAACGTCTTGTTTGAATTCTTTGGAACGGATAACATCAAAATAATGTGCAAAAAATACCGATGGTGTCGGATAGATGAACGCCTGCGTAAGGCCGGCCATTTTATGAACCCGAATGTACGTGTCCGTCGCTTCAAGCAATTCCGCATCGGAAATGGGCGGCATGGTTGGCCGTAGGCTCTGGATGCGGAAATACTCGTTATTTTTGAACTCGGCGAGATTGTCAAAACGCTTGCCCTGATTTTCCAAGAACGCGACGTATTTGTCGATGAACGGCGATATGTGGAGCGAGCTTTGTAATGGGACAGTGCCGATTCCTAATTTTGGACGGGGTTTCATTTGAGACGCTTTCATTTTACAATCACGGGCGAGAAACGCATTTTTGGGGTGGGCGGCAGCGCAAGCGGTGTGTCCAACAGGCGGATTGGATAAGGTTTGCGTTTGTTATTTTGGTCGGTCATGTTTTCTATGCGTGCATAAATGTAGGTCACGTTGCCGACGATGATAGCCACAAAGCTGTTTATGTCAGAATCATCGCAGGCAAGCGTGATCGTCGGAACGTGCATGGGAATCGGAATATCGGCAATCGCGTGGGTCAATGCAACGTAGAGTTCGATGCCCGCCGGACAGGGAAGCGAGGTGGGTGTGGAATCGATGGTCGTGTCGTGTAGATGGCCGATACCAAGTTGGCCGTTATGGTTCACGAAGGCCGCCTCTGAGCCGCCAATTGATCTTGTTTTACCGAAGTTCTTAATATGCGTTTGGAGTGCAGAAAAAGCCGAGGCGGGAAACTCGTAAAAATGCTCACTCTTAAATTCCGCGAGGGGTGAAAGCAGTTTCCTGTCTAGGCCACTCCGAAATGTGTCGGATAAACCGGTTCGCCAAATTAGTGTATAGGGCATGTTGCCTGTTGTGATTGACAGCCAGAAAGAAATACTCTGCGGCATGACCATCGTTTTTGGCAAGCAATGCCGTTCGTGACTTGGAAGTCGTGACACTCGTTCAACGGCGAATCCGTAACGACACGTTCCCTGCTCTATCCGTTTTTCGAGATATTGTGGAACGGAAATCGGCATTTCGGAAAGAGGTTGGACGTGTTGTGAAAAATGCTGGATGAACTCCCTTTGTTTGGGAAAAGCCTCTTGAAAATTCGCAAGCCACCTGGCGGGGGATTCTGATTCGTCGCCAAAGACATCAAGGTAATTTTGCGGATGACGAATGCAGTCATCGTAAAGTTTGGCGAGGGCTTCTTTTGTTTCCGTAGCAAAATCATGGAAGGTTTCTTGATACGCGGCAACGATCTCGGATGTTTCGAGACACGTTTCCGATGTCGTGTTGTCGCTCTGCCAGCAGGCAAATTTTTTACCGTCTGTTGCGTAGGCGGAACGTGGAGAAATCATAATGCCGGGAAATGCTCTAGTGTAATCGCCGGGTAAGGCGGCGTATCGGGAAAGACTAGGGATGGCCTGAGCAAGAGACTGAGGAAAAGGTCGAAATGCGACAAAAGGGGAACGGCATGGGTCTGTACATCTCGCCTTCGTCTGGATGACTGCGTCACTCAGAACGAAGCGAGGATGGTGAACGAAAATGGCATTGTCTGCGTTGCAGACCGTTTCCCATTCGATTTGCATATCAGAATGGACACTTAGCGCCGGATCAATGGAGAAAACAAACGCACAGGTTTCTGGGATTTCCGTTTCGTGCTTGTATGCCAACATACCGCCTGAGGTGTAAACAATCACCTCGTCGGACGTGACCGTAATTTCACGATGAATACGCTCTCTTTTGATGGCGGTCAGGAGTAATGCTGCGATTTCTGATGGGATGGTGACTTGATACGCTGGCATATTGATTCCAAAAAACACAAAGAGATAAACGATAGGGGCGTCAGCAGACATCCCATTTGCAGAACGCGCAGTAAAATAGAAAATCGGTCAATCAGAAAATACCCGGCGAACCGGTCACTGGGGCGGTATATGCTTCCGGCTGGGGCAGCACCGACGCAGGAATCGCGGATGCGGTCTGGACAGGTTGTGGCTGGGTAAATGCCTGCGTTTGCTGACCGGCGGGCGGATAGAATCCATTCTGCTGCGGCGAGGTAAACTGGCCGGACTGTCCCTGAACGGGCACTTGCAGTCGAGGCGGATAAATACCGTCCGGTCGCGTGCTGTTGGCCATGACCGCCACGTTCGGTGAATAACCGGTGCTTGTCTGTCCCGCATTCGAACCAAACAAGTGTGGGCACATTTCTTTGATGACATCGTATTCCAGACAGTTGAACAAGTCATGGAACTGATGGCAATGCGGTTGCCACTGAGCTTTATCGTACTGCATTTTTCGCGGGATAAATTCAATGCCGGACACTTCCATGTACGGATTTCCGCCAAAATTTTCCGGGGTCAGCGTCAATTTGAGCGTTAAACCCTGCGTCCAGTCGGTGAATAATCGTTTGTGGGCATCTTCCGGGGCCGGACTGGACAATGCGGACGTGAGCAGTTTCCAGAAACCGCCTTTCGCTTTGGGATTGGAACCAACACGGAAATAATAGATGGGACTCGTATCATCCACCGACATACGCATGGGCTGTCCGCCCATGTCGAGTGGCACAACGTTCAGGTAAGCCCGCTCCGTGGCATGGTTGTCCGCCCAATATTGTTTGTCGTCGCGGGGGCGGTTACGAATGGATTCGCAAATGGGACAGGGTTTGCCGAACGTGCCCTGCGGACAAACGATTATGCCGGTCGGAAGTCGATGGATACCGGCTCGCCCGTAGGCCAGTTGGTCATTGACGGGCAGCACATCCAGCTTGAAGACGGACGGATTCGGCGTTTTGGGGAACTGAAACTGCTGAAGAGGTTTGACGAACGTGTGGTCGGCGAACTGGGCCTGCGCGGCGGCTTGCTGATTGTGAGCGATGGAAGCATTGAAATCGATGGACATGATGATTTTCTCCTTTGGAGTAAGGCGGAGTGAATACATAAGGGCGGCGGCTTGGCCACTCGGCCATGATTAAGCTCTTTACCTGCCCTGCACCGATTTATAGAACTGAGGCTTTTGGGAAGACGTACAATTTACGTCCACGTCGCATCCCACTTGTGGGCCAGATGGCCGTTGCCGGGCTGCCTGATAACGCTGTCCTGATATTGCGGCGAAGGGATAGAGAACTTGTCCGTGTAATACGGACTCACGTAAGCAAGCGACCGACAGCCCGAAAACTGATTGGCGCAGAATGCGCTGCCCGTCTCTTTCAGGTGGTAGGGTTCCGTGTATTCCTCACTGACGTAACGCAGTGCCGTGCAATTTGCAAATTTGTAACGGTTAAAATCGTCGCCGCACGAGATCAAGGATTGCGGTTCGGAAAACAGGATACCGATATTCTGTAAAGATGAGCAGCCATAAAACATGCGATACCCGAACATGTCGCCCGCGTGAGTGATGGTGCGCCAGTCGGCATGATACGAAAGGTCGGCTTCTTGTAAACGACGACAACCGTCAAACCAAGATCGAAATGCAAAATTGCCGGTATGAGTACAGTTGATGCAAACGGTTTCGGGCGTGATCATGGAGCGGACTTTGATCAACTTGTCTTTGTTTGATGGCGAATTCCAATTTTCGTGACTTTCGATTTCGTCGCAAAATCCGTAACCACGAAGCCAACCCTGTTCCAGTGGGTAGTTTGAACGTGGCCGAATCACAACACGCATCTGGTGCGGCGATGTGTAGGCCGGGACATGCTTGCCATACCCTGCCGATCCGTAACGATAAGGAAGTTGGCAAGGAATTAACGATTGAGTGGTTGCATACTGGACGACGAAATCGGGGCACACGACCATTTCCGGCGGCGTGGCCGGGCAAACGGATTTCGGTGTCGTGAACGATTCATGCGGTTTGATTTCAAGACGATAAGTGGCAATGTCGTCGCGGGTTACGTTGTCTTTGATTGGGAAGATTGCAACGCACTGATAGATTATCAGATTATTCGCGGCGGAATCGGCTGATGGTTTATAAGTAACACGAAAAACGCTGTCCAAACGTTCCAATGACAGATGACTGTAAACGCCGATGGCCGAGTCAAAAATTTGCCCGTCGCGTGTGACGGAAAACCAGTACGGCAAGTATCCGTAATTGTTCGGCGAGGAAAGCGGGACGGACGTGGTGAACGGGAACTCGCTATCGAATGCTTCAACATCTTTCAAAAAGACAATCGGACCTGCCAGATATTCCGTCGGTTTTTTGACAAAGATACCTGCGCTTTTGTGACCGGAGTAGCCTCGAAAGTTTCCGTAAAAAATGCCGTCAACGAAGATGTCCCAATTGTATTCGACATTCGCGCCAGCGGAGGTCAAGCCGCCGGTCGGAATGAGCCAGTCTGTTGCGTCGATGAGAAACTCGATTTCTTCTTCGGGACGGTGAACGATGCTGCTGAATTTCAAGTGGGTCAGCGTACCGGCGGGATTGTCAAAATAGTGCTCGCGGACGAGTGCGTGATTCAAGTTCGTCACTTTCAGACCGGAACGCAAAACACCGTTCATGTCCTGCAACGAAATACCTCTGGCCCCTTTGGTCGAATTAACAGGCTTCTGGATGGAAGATGCGCGAGTTATGATCCGGAAATGACGGTGCTGCCGATTGGTGCAATCGGTTGCGGTGCATCGCTGCTGGAAATAATTGGACGGCTCGTGAAGAGATTCGATTGTCATAAGGATTCCATTTCCGCATCAGACATGTACGGTTCGGTGGGGACAAGTTCAAGGCCGTGTTTGCCAGTCAACGGGTCAATTAGTTTGCGAACGATTTCGTAGTATAACATGGTCGTGACCGTTTTGTTGCTGCCTGACTCGAATAATGTTTGCTTGATTTTGCATGGGACGCCAAAACTTCGTTCGGTGGACAACGAGAATAACACATTGAAAAAATATGGGACGGTAGAAATTTGAAAAACCCCGCGTGACGGTGCGGTGGCTTTTGAGTTGACGACTTTGTAGGATGTAGAAAGTTGAACTTGGCCGCCCGGCATGAGTAACGCATTGGCGTACACTTTTTTATGCTGGGATGATCGAGTGTACTGATCGGATGTCAATGTGTCGCAGTTTGTGATGATCATGTCGTCCTGGGAGGTATCGGCAAAAGAGTACGGATAGTCGCCGTTCGATGGGTTGGGCGGGAGGATGTAATTGAAGCCGATGGTGGATGCTTGACCGAGTAGCGTGGTGAAATACCTGTCGGTCGGCGGAGCGACTTCGTAATAGGGAGTGACGGCCGTATTGACAATGTCATCGGTCGGCTTGATTTCTTGACCGAATTTGTTACGCATGGGATAAAAATAAGATGTTGAGGTCGATTTCGTGATGTTGACGAGCGTGTTCGGTGGAATGGGTTCGCCCTCGGCCTGTTTGGGGCAAAGAAACAAATCATATCCGTACTGAGCTTGCTTGGGATCGGTGGTTATCGCCCAGTTGGATTCGGTAATGGCAACGGGAATGTTTGGAACAAGTCCGATAGAGCATGGCGTGCCATCGACGTACCGATATTTGAAAGGGCTGTCCAAGTAACCCAAGATTTCCGGTACTGTGCCTGAACTGATGGATTGCTGATTACTGTTTTCTTTATGGTCAATGTACAAATCGGATGTTGCAACGAGTTCGCGGCGCATCAAGTAAACAGGCTTGCCGTCGCCGGTAAGGAGCGGTTCGCCGGGAAGTCGATATTGCACCGTGCCGCTTGAGTCATAATACTGTTCACCGCCGCGATAGGTGGCTTTGAGTGGATAGTATTGTGTCCCTTCAACGGCCAGCGTACCCGTACAAAGGGCATTTCGGAATCCAATGCTGTAGGATGCTTTTTCAATGGGGTAGCGTTCGCCGTTGTTGTCCGTGCCTGCGAAATTCGGCGGAGCATTCGGGACAAGCATCGGAAGCGAAGGTTCTATCACGAGACCGGTTTGATGATTGCTGCAATCGCAAAAAAGATCGTAACCGTTTTGGGCCTTGACCAACATGATCCTGCTTCCCTGCCGAACTTTGACAAGCGTGGTATTGCTTGCCATAACAATCTGGCCTGTCGGTTCAAGGCGGTAACGGATCGAATAAGATGGGTATTTCTCAGAATCGAACGACTCTTCCTCCGGGACCATTTGCAAAACCAGAAACGAAAATAGCTCATTTTTGCGTGGGATGTCCGTGACTGCCTGCCCGTAAATGTAAGGAACAGTTTCGGTTCGACATGTTTTGTTTTGGCGGTCAGAGGGGTAGGTAGGCATGATTCGGGAGAATTGTATTATTGACCTTCAGATATAATTTCGGATAGAAAACTTTTGTCCAGTTTATCAAACCCGCTGGAAAGTCTCGGTCGTTTCGGTAAACAGGGAGGTTTCAGGAGTTCGATTTTTTACCTGAAGATCAGTATCAGTCGTCTACTGCTATCCGCGTAAAATTTGAGCCTCCATCGCAAACGCCCCCGTCGCGGGCTGCGGCTTCCTTGGCTTCGTTTCACTTCGCCCGGTCGCCGCTACAGGCGCGGAGGGCAGTATGTTCGACGGTTCAAAATTCTTCAACGACCGTGAATATTTGCGATTTATTGGTCGCGGTCGTCATTTTTCCTTTAACCGTGTATGGAAAATCGTTTTCGTCGAGTGAGTAGATCGCCAGATAATTGAAGTCGAAGTCGGCGTTTTTATACGATGGGTTGATTTGAACGGTTTCGATCTTGTCGTGACCGGTCGCATGAACTGTAAGCGTCTCACTTTGAGGTGATTGGCCCATTCTGATGTCGGCATGTTGAATCACCGACAAAACATGTTGAAATGTCGTTTCCAATGTCCAGAATATGGCCAAGTGGTCGTGAATAGCGGCATTCGGGGCATGTTGGTATTCGATGTTGGTGTTGTTCGAGGATCGGAGGCTGTCTTGATGGAACGTGTGGACGCCGGGGATGTACGCTATCTCGCAGGGGGTGTCTGCTGACACCTCGGATAGAGTCCATGAACGATGTGTTGTTTTTGCGAAAAGATCGGATTGCCCTGAAACCGCCAAAGAATCAACAGCATGCAGATTCTTCGATTGATGCGATTGCGTAGAAAACGCAATGCAAGGCTGTGATTCACACAGGGCTGATGCCGGTGCTATGCGGGCTTCGGTTGAAAGCGATTCCAGAACGGAAAAGAAGGGGATTGATGATTGAATCTCGGTTTGGGAAGTCGCCTTGCCCTGAACAGAAGGGATGATTGTGTCACCATGCCCGGTGGCAGAAAGTGAATCGACGTGAAACAATCCCGTAGAGATATGAAACGATGTTGAAAAGCATAACGCAAGGCCAGATTCAAAGTTGCATCGAACAATCGGGGACGGGGGGATCAATGCAACAGAATGGCCGTAGACCGCCGACGAAAAATCGGCGACGACGTTTGGATTCCGGTTTAATTCGGATGCGTTGATTGTGTCTTGGATGCAGGCGTTGGGTGATGAATATGCGGCAAGCGAAATTCGACTTTCGGATTCAAGCAATGCTCTATGAGGCAGGGCACAGACGGTCGATGAACCAGCGGTGATCGAAGTTGCGGAGGTCGCTTTTTCGGTCACTAATTCGGTCAGTGAAAACGAGCGGGAACGTGCCTGTGACGAAAATACGCATTTTTTTGATGCGAGTGAACAGACGGCGGCACTGGCAATGGCCGATTGATTCTTTGGGGCGGCAATATGCTCAACCGGGCAATTCGGAAGCGGATGCCAGTACGAATCGTACAGTTTGCGTTTGTCGAGATTACTCTGGAGCTTGATCCATGAATCGGCAAGGTCGATGGGATCGTCGGAATTGGTATCGAATAATATCTGATACGGCTTTGTCATGGCTCTGCTCCCGCTTCAAGATGATGTCTTTGAATCGACGAATCAGGAACCGGAAAAATAGTGCGAATCACGCGAAAATCGGATTTTTGCGAGTTTTGCGATTGATGAAAAGTTTTGGGAAGTTGCCGTTCGCGTAACCATGCTTTGCCGACAGGTAATGTCTGAATGGCAAACATACGAGTCAGCGTGACAACGGAATCGCGGCGAATTTGGACAGTGACCGTATAGTCGGTTGATGGGGAAAGCGAAGCGATGGCCATTATCGGGAGACCGTCAATGGTTAGGATGGCGGAAGTTTGTGTAACAGATTCGATACTGGCCGCAAACGTGTCCTCTGAAACGTAAGGAAGGGTGAACTTGCGGTGCAGATCGTGACCGGACACACTGATTTGAGTGTCGGACACGGCGAAACCAGGGAGCGAAGGAAAAGGAATGGCACTGTTTGACAGGCCGGAAGTGGCTCCGATCGGCTGAATGGTGATGACTGGAAGCGGATCGGGGAACAGGGGATTTTTTTGAAACAAGGCCCAGTCAGAAATATAGGGAGTGGAATTGCTTCGGGTGTTTGTTATGAGAATACGCCAGTGCCGATACGCCTGCGGACTCGTGAAAGTGGCGGAAGACGGGCGCATGTTGTATTCGGTTTCAACACTGTCCAGTGAAAATGTCCACGGGGTTGCGGTGTTGGTCGGCACGTTCCCGGTGTGAATGTTAACCCAAGTATCTGGTGTCGCTGCTTTGGCCGCCTGTAATTGCCAGTTGAACAAGACGTTGGAATCGGATAAGGGTGCAACGGGCACGGCAACGTGAAGTTTGTACGAAACAATCGGAACGTCTTGTTGCAGGTCGACGGCCAGCCACGGCTTGGAGGATGCGATTGTATTGGCTCGCCAGTAGGTTGACACGGAACGATCTATGCCGTTTTTGGCGGTGGTTCCACTGTAGGTTGACGATGCCTTGACGGGCGAATCCAATGAGATGGCGGGAAAGTACAGAAGCGTAGGATCGGACGGATTGGTCGGATAGGGAATGGCGGGAATGGTGCATGAGCCTGTCGTCGTGAACAGGGAAATGGCCGCTCCGTCTTGAAAAAGTTGATAGCAGGTATCAAGGTCGGACTTCCACGACAAGTGAATCAACTGCCCATCTGAAGTGGGTTGATGGACGGGCGGGTGTGCCGGAAGTGTCCAGCCGGTTGAGGACGATTCATCGTGTTGTTACCTTAAACCGCAAAATGCCGGGTCGAAAATAAACTCACGGTTGATCAAACCGCAAGGAGTGCAAACGTCGATTCGGATGCGTTGCGGACGTGCGCTTGAGTTTTTAATCGGACGAGTGATGGGCTGATGGCACAGGTCGATCTGGTTGAGTTCCTTCACGCGAAGAACGTCATTGACAAAAATCCGCAAATTATAGGGGACATGCAGATCGGTCAACCTGTCCTCCAAAACAACCAAATAATCAAGTTTGCGGCTCATGGCTTTTCATAAAAAGTGAACGTGATTGTCCCGTACAGAGTTTGTAGCGTACCGGTGCCGACCACTTGTGGAATGGGCGATTGAAACGTGTCTTGTGAAATGAGCGTGGTTTGTGACGGGGACATCTGATAAAAATAGGTGTGGTGAGTCCGCTGGGCGTTGATGTCTGTGCGAAAAACGATAGGGAGATGCGTTAAGTCGGGCGGTGTTGTCGAAAATGCCTGGATGTAAAATATCTTGCCGCTCGTGCCGGTTGCAATGGGAATGTGAATCTCTTGCGGATTTTGACCGGTATTCTTGATGGTCAGCAAGTATCGGTTCCCTACGATGCGGAATGAATCGGCCAAGATACGATCTTTGACAAACGCATCGCATGATATTTCGACATGATCGATATTTTTCGTGCTGATAAGCGGGATGTAACCGGAGGAGTTTCCCGAAACAACGGAATGTTGCGTCGTTTCCGTGTCGAGTAAAGCGTGTTTATTCGTGATGAACGAAACGGCGAAAACGTCAAGAACATTATTGGAAATACGAGAAATCGAACCGTCGGATTGGAGAACGTTGATTTCGATTTCGTGCAATTTTGCAGCGGGACCGGAGGCGATCTCAAATTGAAAACCGGCAATGTGCTTCCCATCGAAAGTGGTTATGCCGGTAAATGTTCCGTCTCCATTGTCTTTTGGAGCAATGACGGGAGTGCCTGCACAGGAGCATCGTGAGAAGAACGCTGCATCGGCGCGAATCGTTACTTCAAACGTGTTAAAGTAGAGTTGCGTGTTTGTAAGCAGATCGATGTAATTGAAAACAAGCGAAAACGAAACATCGGCGAACAATGTTGCGAAACCGCCGGGCGGTGTGGCTGTGCTGACGGCGTATTCGAGGTGTTCCGTGCAATAGTCGGTCATGTTGCTTGCCGGATCGTCGCCCAAGACAAGTTGATCGGTTGGGATCAATTCGTAAATGGGCGGAAACCGGATCAATTCCAAACCGGAATGAATGACCGTTTCATAACCGTATTCGCCGGTTTCGAGCAGATACCGTCGCAGTTCGCCGGTAATGTCCGTCGACGGCACGTTGTCGTCAATGGTCACTGATGCAGAAACATCGGTGATAATCAGGTTGGTTGTTTGTTCAAGGATGTTGGCCGGATTATCGGCGTATTGGGTGTGTATATTGACCTCGATGCGGGTATGTGTCGTGCCACAATGGTTTGTCAAAGAAAGCACGACGAAATACATGCCGGACGCAGAATAATCATGCATCAAATCCGGCATGGAGGTCAGGCCGAGATATTGCGATACGAGTCCATCGCCCCAATCGACCGCCAGTGAAAACGGAGTTTCTGAAACGGTTTCTGGATAATCCGTCACGTCAAGGTGGATGCGGTAGGACATGGTGTCAGTGTTGGTCGGAATTCCGGAAATGCCGCCGGTGGCCCAGTCGCCGTAAAGAAATGATTCGGCAAAAAAGGCAGTTGGTCGTATCCAGTAAAAGTACGTCAAATCGGACGTTGCGATGCGGTGAACAAACGACGGAGAGGAAAAAGTGCTGAGCAGCGTTGATGTTTCAAAATCATCGACGGTATTGCAACGAACTTCGTAGAAAATCGCAAGGTCGGAGAATTCGGACGGATTCCAGTGACCGGTGTTGATAAGCGGATACTGCTTGTCAAGAATGGGGAGGACGGCATTCAGCTTGCCGAGCGTGGTGAGCAAGATTGAGTGCGGTGGCGAATCGATAAAACCGTCTGCCTGAGCGATGACTTGGATGTCGTATTGAACGAACGGCTCCAGTTCGTCTATCGTGAACTGGGTGTTGTCGATGGTACGCAAAATCCAAGCATCGGCGGCGATGTGGAGTTTGTACCGAACGGTGTAGCAAGTTGCGTTCGGAATAGGCGACCAGTCAAGTTGTAACGCGGAAGGTAACGCCGTGGCAATGACGCTGGGCGTGGAGAGTGTGTCGGCGGGATACGTAACAAACAAGGATGTCGGTAAAGAGTATTCGCCGCTCAATGCGGATGTGACGGACAAGCGGACTTCGTATCGCTTCCCGTACTCGAATGATTCCGCCCTGTATGATGTGCCGGTAAGCTGATCGATAGACGTGAATGCGCTACGGTTGATTTCACGCCATTCTGCTTTCAAAGTATGGCTGGGGTCTTGCTTATTCCAGTTGAATTGAAGGTACGGGAACGTGGGAAACGAAACCGTCAAAAGAGGCGACGTGGGAAGTGTGTAAACGTCTGTAACGAATGTCCGATAAATGACAGGAAGCGGCGGTGTGTAGACCGTGCCGTTTCCTGAGTAGGTCATGTAATTATCCGGCGTGAACTGTGTTCCGGCAATAACTCGATAATACCCGACAGGATAATTCAACAAATCCAATTCCACCTTGCCGTTCGGAGGGATGGGCACGAGGGAACCTTGAACGGACGACTGGTAGGCGAAATTGGCGGTGAGGCGTTGAACGAAGGCGTATCCCGTGTTGTTTTGAGTTGTCTGGACCGTGACCGTTCGCCGACCGAGATAAAAGTCGATCGCGCCGGAATTCTGCTGAGAAGTGGGTGGGAAAATGAACCAGGCCATGCCATATTATATCAAAAGAGTGGCGTGAGTTCATGCGAAGGGAAAAAGGCGTTGTTTTCAGATTTTAGGGATGGCTTCAAACGTTCTGCCGACGAGGGGGGTGGGGGGCTGCGAAGTCTCTACCTAATGCCTTTTTCGCCCATGAGAAAGTGGCAAATTGGAATCCACATGGATATAATGAAAGTAGAGAAAGTGTTTGGGACGAGCACGTCTCCAGTTCTGCTTGAAACGGACGCAGGAAAGGGTGTGCTCAAGCTCCCTTCTCAATGTTGGAACTTGGATCAGGTGCTTTGCGAGTATGTCGGTTCTGGTTTGGCAAGGGTGATTGGTGTTCCAACGCCGGATTTTGCTCTGATTCATACTGACCAAGATTTCGTGGATTTGATGGAAGTGTTGAAATTCCCGTGCCAGTCCGACGAGGACGGATTTATTTCTCGATTTGAAACCGTTTTTTCGTACGATAAATACTCTGCAGTCCACATTCGGAATTAAGAAGTTTTGACCAGACTGATTTATCTGGATACTTGGATTCGTAATGAAGATCGCTATTTTACAAAAACAGGCGAGGCGGTTGATCCTAATCGAGGGAATCTTTTATTGCGAGAAAACGGGCGGAAAGATCGCCCCTATGACCTAATCGCCATTGATCATTCCGAAGCGTTCAAAAATATGGCATTGAGACTTGATCCCGTTGAGCACTTTGGGGAGCAGGCAGTAAACGATCCAAAAGTGTTTGGCCAGTTTCCAGAATTTGATCTGTTTCTTGACCGTGACACAGCGGAGCAGATTTCCGAGCAACTGGCAAATATCGACGAAGAGGGCATTCAATCAATTTTTGAAAAAGTGCCTGTCTCGTGGAATTTGGACACCGTGACAAAACAGGACTTCATGTCCTTCATTGTTAGTCGAACTCATTTTGTTGCCGCAACACTCTCGGCCAAGTTATTTTCCAAAAGACCGTCCTTGTTTGACAGATAGCGAGGAAGCCATGACAAAAGAAATCGGATGCTACAGTCTAATTCAGTACTGCCCTGACATTTCAGTAGCAGAAGTGGCTAACATAGGTGTTCTTCTGTTTGTTCCAAAGACGGGTTTTGTTGATGTGCGTGTCACATCATCTAATGGAAGAGTGTCTCGCATTTTTGGCGGCGGTATTCACAAATACGATGCCTTCCAGCTTTATAAAGAAGGACTGCCATCATGGGCAAAAACTGCATCCGGGAAATTGACATCTGTTGAAGATGCTAATCATTTTTTAGCCTCGTATGTCAACAGTATTGTATTTACGCCTGTCACGGCTATGAAAGTGCCGGTCAAATCCCGCTCCTTATGCCGAGTATCGAGCAGGGGCATATCGATCACAACCATATTCACACCGGCGTCTTT
>QMCE01004497.1_pt1 | contig 15414 bp, 11 predicted proteins | sample 1821851 | NCBI WGS metagenome assembly QMCE01 (sample SAMN09453174, study PRJNA476694) | Termite gut metagenome, whole genome shotgun sequencing project. | isolation source: worker | host: Odontotermes sp. | place: South Africa:Pretoria | collected 2016-01-28
CGTTTTTCATCTTGCCCGCTGTTTCAGTATAATAAGACGCTTCCGCGTTTTCAAGTATCCCGGCAACTTTAGCCATTGTGCTAACCGTCAGCCAGCCGAATATGGGTGTGGTGTACACCGATGAAACCTTGCAGGCGGCAAAATCCGGCCCGGCCTCGGGCTGGCTTGGAATCAGCCATTCGCCAAACTGGAAGCCCGTGTTCCAAAGATACCTGTCCACCTCTTTGGGCAAATCATTATCGCCGCGCTGCGTTGCAGCGGTTTCAATCACATAGTCCGCCCAGCGACGCATCATGCCGTAGTGCTTTTCCAGCAGCGGGCGGTTGCCCGTAATAAGGTACATTTGGTAGGGCACTAAAACGGCGGCGTCGCCCCAGCCGGCCACGCCGGAGCTGACAGGCACGCCGGTATTGCTTAATACACTCGTTCCGCCGTATATTTGGGCTGTGCGCTCCATCAGCCGCTCGTAGGTGCGCGTGAAGGGAACCGTGATGGGCACTGCCCCGTCTGGCATTTGGTCTGCTTCCACATTGCTAAGCCAGCTTTCAAGAAAGGGCGTCATGTCCTCGTTTAGCAGGGCAGTGGCCGCGTATATCTGCATATCGCCCGTAAAGCCCGCGCGCTCGCGCGAGGGGCAATCGGTGGGGATGGAGAGCATGTTCCCGGTTTGAGACCATCGGATATTCTCATACAGCCGGTTCAGCCGCGCGTCCGAGCATTCAAAACTGCCGGCATTATCTTTTTGCGTGGTAAGCACCACGGCGGTGAAATCCTCTTTTTTGAAAGCGTCCCAGCCGGAAACACGGATATAACGAAAACCGTGGAAGGTAAACACGGCCTCATACACGCAGGGCGCGCCATCAGACACATAAATGTCCTTCTGGTCGGCAATCATCGAGTTGAAGTAATTCCCCTCTTTTGTGGGACATTCAAAGTATTCAAAAGTTATTTCCGTGCCCTTGGGTGCGCAAATGGCAACGCGCGCCCGCCCGCACAGCACCTGGCCAAAGTCTACAATTTGCTCGCTCTTCGGCGATTGGTAGCAGTTTATGGCAGGCAGCAGCTTTACGGGCAGCACCGGCGGCATGGGCTGGGCTCGCAGGTGGGTATAGCCGTAATCCATCACCGCGACGGGTTGCTCTGCGCCGTAGGGCACAGTGGCATCCTGTTTTTCCCCGCGGAAGATATCCGAAAACAGGATAGGCCCGGTGCGGCAGGCTTCGCCGCCGTTTGAGGCGACGGTTTCCCGGCTGCCGTCCGTGTACTCAATTTCAAGCTGATACAAAATGGCGGGTGCGGCGTGCGGCGTATCGCCAATGGGCATGGCCTGCGGGCAAAAATACCACCCGTCCCCCACCAGCATGGCAAGCTCATTGTCGCCCTGGTGCAGCAGGGTGGTCACATCATAGCACTGATAATACATGATGCGCCGGTAAACGGTGTGTTCCGGGGCAAATTCCCGCTCGTCCGGGCGCGCGCCGTTTAGCATGGCGCGATAGGCCCCATACGCGGTGGCATACAGGCGCGCCTTTTGCACAGGCCCGGCAAGGGAAAATACACGGGAGAACAGCACCGGCGGGGGTTGGGCGCCGTATTCATATTTTTCGCATTTGGCGCGCGGGATGGTGCTTTCTGCCCACTTGGCCCTCCAATCGCCCGCGCTTAGCAGGGCGGTTTCAAACCCACTTTCCGCCTGTGCCCGGTTGCCGTGGTTATCCCACACCGCAAGATGCCAGCGGTAACCGGTTTTGCTTTTCAGCGCCGGGCCGCCATAGGGCACAAAGGCCTGCTGCCGCGTTTCCACCCGCCCGCTGTCCCAAACGATGCCGCCCTCTTCCAAAACGGTGATTTGATACGCCGCTTGCAAGGTGTTTGGGGTGTCGCTCTCTATTATCCAGGAAAAAGCGGGTGGTTTGTCTATGCCCAGCGGCTGGGCCAGGCCCAGGGTTTTTAGCTTTGTCAAGCGCATAGCATGCTCACGCATCCTCATAATCCTCCACACGCCATTCGTCCAGCCAGTCTATCAACGCCATTCCATGGGGATATTCCGCGCAGGGTTCAACAAAGCGCAGTGGCAGCCACACATAATCCGCTACCGAGGTATTGGCTTCGGCGCTTTGACTGCTACCTCGTTGGGCATCCAAAACGCGCTTTTTTTCCGCCTTGTCCATGTCGGGGTCAAACAATGCCGCAAACACCTTGGCATAGTCTTTGTACTGCCCATCCATTGTGCCGGGCAGCCAGCGGTCGGCACAGGCAACGTACAAGTCCTTTTTACCCCGCACCTTGAACACCGAGGAGATTTGCGAATGGAAGGAGGTATCGCTGGCATCGCCCGGGTGGGGGTTGCCCAGCACCGTATAAGGGCCGTGCCAGGTGTCGGCAACGGCCACCTCGCTGGGGTTGGGCAGGTAGCCCGTGGTGCCCGAGGTGATGAGATAATGCTTGCAGCGCCGCGTAAAGTGGGCTGTGGCCTCGCGCACAAAAGGCGGGTATGGGCGCGGGAAGTGCGTGGAGTAATAACCGGTCACATCCGTATAGTCGCCGGTTAAGTCGGCGCAGATGGTTTCGCTGTGTACCCGCTCGAAATAATAATACGCTTTGCCGTCGGGTGCTACCGCCAAATCAAAATCCCCGGCGCTCATGCCCAAGGGCTTCAGCCCCTCGCGCACCAGCGTGTATGGGCCTAAAAAAGCATCAGCGGTCATCACAGTTTCTGTCTGGCTGCCATCATCGTGCATTATCTTCATCCAGCACACGTACTTTTGGGTGGCTTGGTTATAGATGATGTGCGGACGATCTAGTTTTGAGGCGGGGTGCAGGCTGGATGCCCTGTCCTCTAAATTGGGCGGAATAATCAGGCCCTTGTCCTCCCAGTTGTACAAATCTGTGGAGGCGTAGGCCCGCACGCCATAGGTCCACACCTCGCTTTTGCCATCGGTAAATTCCTTGTTTTCACCGTAGAAATAGTAAGTGCCATCGATATATATGACCGAGCCGCCGTGGGCCTGTATCCGTTTGCCGGCGGTGTCCAGCCATGGCTGCCCGGGCTTGATGGATTTGTTCATGGTGTCCCCCTTATATTCTGTTACTCCTTCACCCCGCCCAAGGTGATACCCTTTACGAAGTATTTTTGAAAAAATGGGTAAATAACCAATATGGGCAGAATGCCCACGATGGCGATGGCCATGCGGATGGTGGTGGAGGGCATTGTAATTGTCATCCCGGCCAGCTGGTCGCGGTTGGCCTGCAGCAGGGCGATGTTCTCGTTGATGTTGTTTAGTATAACCTGGATAGTGTACAAATGCCCGCCGTAGCGCGGGGAAAGGTAGTATAGGCCGTTCTGCCAATCGTTCCAGTAGCCCAGCCCGGTCATCAGCGCGATGGTGGCAATGATGGGCTTGGACAGGGGCACTACGATGCGGAAAAACACCAGAAACTCGCCCGCGCCGTCCAGATAGGCCGCCTCAACCAAGCTGCGTGGGATGGTGTTGCGGAAATAGTTGCGCAGCAATATCACGCTGAAAGCGTTCATCATAAGCCCGGGCAGAATAAGGCCCCAGATGGTGTCTTTCACGCCAAAGAAATTGACGTAGGAATAGTATGTAGCTACCAGCCCGCCGTTGAACAGCATGGTGAAAATCAGCATAAAGCCGAGCACCCGCATCACCGGAATGTCCTGCTGGCAGATGGCGTAGGCGAACAGAGCGGATACGATGACGCTGAGCGCGGTGCCGATACCCGTCACCAATATCGTCATCAGGTAGGCGCGGCCTATCATCTCCCATTGCGCCCCGATGTACCGGTACGCGTCCAGCGACCATTGCGCCGGGAAAAAGCTGAAGCCGTTGGAGATGGCCCACTCGTTGTCTGTAAGCGAGGCGATGAACAGCAGCAAAAAGGGCACGGCCACCAGCAAAGAGCAAAAAGCCATCACAGAGTGTGCCACAAACTGGGTTATCTTGTATTCACGCGTTTTCACACTGCCGCCTCCTCTCTAAAAAATAGCGCTGTTCTTCTCGTATTTGCGCACAATGGCGTTTGCCGAAACAATGAGGATGAACCCCACGATGGATTGATAAAAACTGGCCGCCGAGGACATGGCGTAATCGCTGTTTTTCATCAGTGCCTGGTAAATGTACACGTCCAGCGTGCGGGTTACGGGGTACAGCACGCCGCTGTTACGGGGCAATTGGTAGAACAATCCAAAGTCCGAGCGGAACATGCCGCCCAAATTGAGGATAAACAGGGTGATGATGGTGGGACGCAGCATGGGCAGGGTGATGCGCGTGATTTGCCGCCATTTGCCCGCGCCGTCGATAGTGGCGGCCTCGTAGTAGTCCGAGCTGATGCCCACCACGCTGGACAGGTAGATAATCATGCTGTATCCGGCGCTTTTCCACAGGTTGGCAAAAATAATGATGAAAGGCCAGTATTCCTGCTGCTGATAGAACAAAATGGGCCGCCCGCCGAAGGGCTTTACAAACATGGCGTTGATAAGCCCCGTTTCGCCCGCCAGCAGGGCGTAGGCCAGGTAGCTGATGATGACCCAGCTTACGAGAAAGGGCAGCACGATGATGGTTTGGTAGGCTTGCTTGGCGCGCTTTGACGCAATTTCGTTGATGAGGATAGCCAGGGCGATAGACACCACCGTGCCCAGCACCATGAATGCAAGGTTGTATAGAATGGTGTTGCGCGTAATTTCAAAGGCGTCGCGGGTGGCAAACAAAAACCGGAAGTTGTCCAGCCCGTTCCAGGGGCTGTCAAAGATACCCAGCTGGAAGTTCAGCTTTTTGAAAGGAATCACCAGCCCCGAAAGGGGGATGTAGTTGTTCATCAGCAGGTAGGCAAAGCCCGGCAGAGCCATGATGTAAAATGGCAGTCTGCGTTTCCATTTTTGTTTTTTCCTGCCCGCCGGCGCTGCAACAGAACGGGTACTCATGAGTGTTTCCTCCGTTTCAACGGATTTTTAGAAGGCGGGGCCGCGTTTTCAAACGCGGCCCCGAGGGTTACGTCTTACAGGCGGTTTCTACTTCCCGTTCTCCGCCGCCCAGGCGTCCAGCTGGCGCTGGTTTTCGGCAATGATGGTTTCGATACCGGCATCCTTTAGGGCCTGGTTCAGCTCGGGCAGTACCTGATCCGGCGGCAGCGTGCCGCAGGCAATGCCAATGCCGTATTGCGCAATCACCGCGTTAACGGCGGCCAGTTCCGCCGATACTGCGCTGGAATCAAACACATAGCCCACGGCGGGCGCCCGGCGGGAATCGGGAAGGTCCGCGTTCCACTCCTGCAATCTTTTGTACATGTCGATAGGGGTGGGTTCTTGGACGGGCCACAGGAAGCGGTTGCCGTATATGCCGAAGGGCATATAATAGGGCTGGGTGGTGGGGTCTTCGTACAGCGAGCGGATAAGCGTACCATCCTCGTTTTGCTCCACTACCTCGTAGTCCTGACCTTCCAGGCCAAACTGCAAAATGGTGGCGGCTTCGGGGTGCGCATAGATATAGTTGATGGTTTCCACCGCTTTGGCGGCGTCAACGGTGTTCACGCATACCGACCAGGACACCCCGGCTGTGCCGGACATTGCAAAGGCGGGGATCATGTTGAAGGTGACCAAATCCATGTTCGTGACGGATTCCAAGGTAGGCTCGTTGTTCGGGGTGCTCCAGGAGAACTGGCCCAGATAATGCCCGCCAACCATCAGGGCGGCCCCGTCCTCCTGGTTGGTGGATGCGTCGGCCGAGATGTAACCCTTCTGCGCAAAATCGTACATCAAGGCGGCAAAGTCCGCGTATTCCTGGGTTTCAAACAGGTTGTAAATGGTCATGTCGGTGAAGCTGCGGTTCAGCATCAGCACGCCGGAAGCCGAGGTAGCGCCCAGCATGTCGTATTCCGTGTGGGCAAAAGACATGCCGGAAGCATCAAGCGTTGTGCCGGGAACCATCATAAAAAAGTCGTCGCCCTCGCCCGCCTTGATGGTGGCGAACAACTCGCCCATCTCTTCCATGGTATACAGCTTGTCGGGGTCTGGCGTAATGTTGTATTTGTCGAATATATCCTTACGGCCTATGTAACCATAGCTTTCACCGTAGATATACACCGGGGGAACACCATACAGCTCATCCCGGAACGAAGCGCCGTACAGCGCCGGGCCGCACACCTCTAAAATGGCCGCGCCGTGCTCTTCCATGTATTCGTCCAAAGGCAGCACCAATCCGTTGTTCACCAGGGGGGCCACACCGGTAAACAGCTGCATGCATATATCCAACTGCTCGCCCGAGGAAACAGACATGATGGTCGAGTTGAGCAAATCCTGAATGTTTACGGGCAACAGCGTTACATTTACGCCGATATCCGGGCCCATCATCGCGTTCAGGGCGTCCTCTACCGCGCCAATGCCAGAACCAGGTTGGCCGAATGTTGGCCACTGCCACACAATATCCACTATCTCCTGCGGCGGGGTGCTTCCGGTGCCGCTTTGCGAAGCGCTTTGCGTGCCGCCCGAGGACGAACCGGGTGCGGATGAACTGCCGCCGCCGTCCGTACAGCTTACCAGTACGGCCAACAGCAGCATGGCAGACAGGGCCAGAGCAAAAATCCTTTTTCTCATTTGGTGCTCCTCCTAAGTTTCTGTGGTTCCCAAAACGAACTGGAACACCCAAATGGTACGTCAGCTGCCCGGTGTTTACTATGCCTATTTGAAACCGGAGGATAGCAATTTGAAACCTTATGGGCTATTTGGGGGATAGGTATTGTGCAATTCGCCGGAATACGCATCCAAATACTGTGAGGGTGTACAATTGTAATGTTTTTTGAACATCTTGTAAAAATTGGGGTAATGCCGGTAGCCCACCCGCTCGGCCACCTCGTTAACGGAAAGCTGCCTCAGCGTCAGGTACGCGGCGGCGGCGTTCATGCGGCTGTCGATGATAAACTGGCCGATGGACATGCCCCTGTCCTTTTTGAAAATGCGGTTGAGGTATACCGGGTGGAAGTGGAAGGCCTCGGCCACGCTGTTCACCGTCAAATCCTCGTCGCGCAGATGGCTCGCAATATAGTCGGCCACGCCGTCCATAGAGGGCTTTTCCGCCTGCTCGCCGCAGGCGCTTTCCTCGCTTTTAAGCTTTTCGCGCAACAGGTACTCCCCGTACTTTTGGTAATGGCGGATGCTGTCTGCCATGTGGTTGAAAGACTCGATGGATTCCTTGAACTCCGCCGTCTTGGCCTGACGGGTGATGCGGTAATCCTGGTTGCCGTTTTCCATTTCCCGGTGGCCCTTGTGTATCCAGCGCAGGGGCTTTAACACCAGCCTGTTCAGCCAGATGAACAAAAAGGGGATGAGCAAAAAGCCCAGCACCGCCGAGATGATGAGCAGGATATGGAAGACCTGCAAATTGCCGCTAAGCTGGCCCTTTGGAATGCTCACGTTCAGGTACAGGGCGGCCGCCGGATGCCGGGGGGGCGGGCGGCGCATCCGTAAATAACACGCCCATCCCCGTGTAAGCAATTTCGTCTGCAAGGCCGCGCGCGGTGTCGTCCAGTTCTATCCAGGTGCCGTAATACACATCGCCGATGGTTGTAAGCAAAAATAGCACGGGATAGAGCCTATCGGATGCCCTGCTGCCCGGGATATGCGCCAGATGCCAGCCGCTTTGCGCCTGGGTTTCCAGCATTTCCCGCACATAGGCTTCCATGTCCGCCTGATAATGAAGACTCCTGTCTAAGCTAAGAAGCAGCATGTCGTCCTGCCGGCTGTAGTAATAAAAGCAACCGCTGGTGGTGCTGTCCATGCGGAAAAGGTTGTTCAGCAGGTTGAAAAAACGCGCCTTGGCCTTGATATACTCCGCGTCGCCGCGCTGTTTATTAAGCACGTTCGCGTCCGTGCTGCTGTCTTTTAGGCTTAACAGCATGGAGTGGCGGCTTGACAGCCTATTTTCAATATCGGCCAGATGGTTATCCAAAATGCTGCGCACGGCTTGCCGGGCCTGCTGGTTGGCGCTGTCTATGGCAAGGCTGCTTAGCACCACCGCAAAAACGTTTACCGGCAAAATGATAACCAGCATTGCCGCAAGCACCTTTGCGGTGATTGTGTTGATGCCCTGCCCAATGGCGCGCCGGATATTCTTATTGGTCGCCGCCGGGCAGCACAGCCATTTCCGGCAAAGGCTCTAATCGGCGCCGGACGGTGCTGCGCGGCAGGTCGTTTTGGATGCGTTGGATCATATGCGCCACATGGCTTTTGGGCAGGGCGCAGCGGTCGTGCGCGGAATAAATGACCTCAAAGTCTTTTTTCTGCAATTGGCGCAGAGCCTCGCAAAATGTTTCGAAAGGCACAAAAGCGGAAAGGCCATACAGCAGGCGGCGGGCAGCGGTGTCGCCACCCAGCAGGGTTTTGGTTTGCCTGTCCAGCAAAACAATGCTGCCGTCCGTGTGGCCGGGAATGTGAATCACGTCCAGCACGCGCCCGCCTAAATCAATGGTATCGCCGCCAAGTATCGGGTGCAGTGTGGGGCAGGGCGCTACGGGCGGCAGCCCGGCTATGGGCATCCCCTCCCGCAGCAGGCTGTTGTCTGCCGGGTGCACCCAGGCTTCGCTTTGCAGGTTCAGGTGGTAGGCGTGGTCGTAATGCCCGTGGCTTAGCACAAGCTGCACCGGCTTTTTCGCAAGCTTTTCGGCGTAGGCAAACAGGCGGGGGTCGTCCACCGCCAAATCAAACAGCAGCGCGCGCGCCGCCCCCAGCACAAGGTAGCTGTTGGTTGTGGGGTTGCCGGGCGCGAGCGATTTCGCGTCCGCCGTGGGGCCAAAGGCGTCGGTAGAGAGCAGAACAATCCCATCGCGCACTTCTACATGGAACAATTCGCCCGCATGTGCTTCAGTTGCCATCTACACAGGCTCCCGCAGGCCTTCGCGTATGGTATCGCCGCTTTTCCTGTCCACATGCACCACGCGCAAAGCCCCCGGGGCTTTCCCGTTTTCCACCCAGTCCATCAGGGCGCGCATACCGTCCGCCTCGGTAAGCCCCGGGCCGCTGGTAGCGCAGTTGCCGTGACCGTCGCCGGGGGTAAAGTACAGGCGGCAAAAGGCGTCCGCTTTGGCTTTGCCGCCCACGGTTTCGCACATCTGCTGGTAATAATGCAGGGTGCCGTCCGGGGGAATCAGCGGGTCTTCGGTGCCATGGTCTATCATCAGCCTGCCGCCCGCCGCCGCAAAGGGGCGCAGGTCTGTGTTGTCGGCTTTGGCTTTTTCAAACACAGAAAGCGTTTTGTCGTACAGCGCTTCCAACTCGTCCGGCAGAATATCGTCAAATGTCTTGTCGGGGTCCTGCAAGGTCCAGCGGCCAAAGCTGGGGGCTACGGGAAAGGGCTTTGGCTTTTTTTGAAAGGCTGGGTAGTAGTAGGAAGCTATGGGCAGCCACTTTTGCCAGAAAGTGACGCCGGGCCAGAAGGCGAACCAAAGCCGCTCGCCGTTTGCCCGGCGCGGCCCGTCCCAAATGGCGCGCATCACATCGGCATCCTTCTCCGTTATGCGGCCGCCCTTGCATTTTTGCCCAATCAGCGTGGCCGGGTCAAATTCCACTCGTGTATCCCTGCGGTAAAACGCCTCTTTCCCGCCCACGCTTTTGTGTACGGCGCTGGCGAAAGCTTTGATTTTATCAAGCGTTAGCACATGCTTTTCTCGGTTCATCACGGCAATGGGCCAAAACCCCGCTATAACAAACTGCGGCCAGTAAATGGCCGGGCAGGTGGCCCAGATGCCGTTGTAGTCCTCCGGGTATTCCTGCGCCTCCACCATGCTTTGCCGCCCGCCGCCGCTGCCGCCGTGCAGGTACGAATACTGTATGGGCCGCCCGTGCAGAATTTCGGTTACGGCCTTGCCAAACAGGGTCATGTTGTGTGTGCTGCGGGATATCCAATTCTCAATCAAGTCCCAGTTCAGCGCGCGGGTGGCTCTGTCCAGCGCCCAGTCGTTGCCGCCGGCGTGGTTTCCGGCGTCGGTAGTGGCGGCGGCAAAGCCGTTGATTACGGCGATGGGCAGTTGGAGGCCGCGCCCTGTATTGTTGGGCCGGGTGATGTGCCCGCGCCCGCCGGTGACTGTGCCCCCGCCCGCGGTACCGGCAAAGCGGTTGTTCCAGGCCAAGGGAACCCATACGATGATATGCTCGTCAACCGCGCCCGTTTTGTGTTCAATACACACCTCGCAATAGGCGGGCAGGCCTTTGATATGGGTGCGAATGCCAAGGACAACCCGCGCAACCAGCTTGATAATAGCACCGGCTTTGCGCTTGTAGCTCCCGCTCTCATTGACGCAAACAGCACTTACCTTAAACACCTCGCCTGGGAATGCTTCCCGCAATTCCTTTTCCAAAAAAGCGCTGTTGCACCGCTCACGGATGCCAGCTGTTTCTTTAAGTTCCGAGGTGTCAAAAAAGTGTATCTTGTCCCGTTCCTTCACCGTACTCATTCAGCAAACCCCCTTCCGTTTTTACGCCCCAAAGCAAACGCGCAGGCATCCTATAAGGTATTTCTCACAGTCCCGCGTCATGGCAAGCTGCTCCGGCGAACGCCGCTCATCGCCCTCGTATTCCGGGCGGTTTACCTCCAAAAATCCGTGCAAAGCCTCGGGATATTCCCTGTAATACAGCGGCACGCCGGCGTCAATCAGCCTTTTCGCGTAGGCCGTGCCGTGGGGCTTTAGCGTGTCAGGCCCGCAGGTGATGATGATGGCCGGGGGCAAGCCCCCAAGCGCCGCATCACTGGCGGCAAGCGGGGATAACCAGCGGTGCGCGGTGTCACAGCCCTTAAAAAAGTGCTCGCGCAGCAGCCGCTGCATATTTCCCGCGTCCCCTTCGCGCTGCTGCGTAAAATTCAAAAAAGGATAGACAAGCATCTGGGCGCTTAGCGCGAAGCCCTCTTCCTTTAGCTTCATGGCCACCCCCGCCGAGATGTGCGCCCCGGCGCTGTGCCCGCCAACGGCAAATTTTGTTTTGTCAATGCCGTATTTTTCGGCCTCGGCGGCAAAATACCGCACCGCGTCCGCCACTTCCTCGTGCTGATAGGGGAAGGGCTGCACGTCGATTTTAGTGTAGTTCACATTGACAATAAGCGCCGGGATTGCCTCGGCCAAAAGCGCACAGAACGAATCCATCAGCACCGCGTCCCCGCCCAGCCAGCCGCCGCCGTGCAGGTTGAACAGCACCGGCAGTGGTTTTGCGGCTTGCCGCTTGGGGCGGTACAAAATAGTGTCCACGCCCGCCTTATCGCTTCGCGGCACCCAAAACCGCTCCCCGGTGATGGGGCGCTTCGCAAACTCTAAGCGTTTTTTTGCCCAGTCTTCGCGCATTGCCGCAATATCCATCGGTTTCGTGCTATGCTCTGCCATGATGTGCCTCCTGTTCACAGCTCTAATCACCAAAAACCAGTTCCTCAACCTTGGCGGAAATATAGGAGCTTGCGCCGCCAATATCCGCGCGGTTCATCATAAAAACAACGCTTAAGCCATCCTTGGGGCTGATAAAAAAGTGGGTGCCAAAAGCGCCGCTCCAGCCATACGTGCCCTGGGTGGCATAGCTGCCCGCTGCTTCTGGGTTCTGCCTCACTATCATGCCCAGCCCCCAAACAAGGCCAGGCTGAAATTGCAGATGCCGCTTTGCGCCCTCTTGGCCCATGCTTTGCGCTGTTTCGGCCCGCAGGTAGCGCCTGCCATCCAATTCGCCACCGTGATACAGCATTTGGGCAAAACGGTCATAATCCTCGGCCGTGGCGTAAAGCCCGGCAGAACCGGAATCGTAGCGCGGTCCAATCTTCCCTATGGCATCAATGTCCTCATCCGTGCCCGAAACATCAACGTGCCTGCCGTCTACGGTTTTATACAAAGGCGGGATGCGCCCCGCTTGCGCGGCATCGGGGTGATAGCTTGTGTCTTTCATGCCCAAGGGGCTGAATAGCGCTTCACGCATAAAGCTGGAAAAGGGCCTGCCGCTTGCCACCTCCACAACGCGCGCAAGCGTATCCATCCCGGCGGTTGGGGAATAGCCGGTGGCCGTTCCGGGCTGGAAATCCAGCGGAATCCTTGCCCATTTCCTGGCGCGGGTTTCAAGCGTGTCCTCCTGCCAGCCCTCAAGCTTCATCCCCGCCAGCAGCCCGGCAATGCCCTGCTCCAAACCGCTGGAGTGCGTGAGCAAATCACGCACAGTAACCATGCACCGGGCGGTTTCTGTTTTCACCAATACAGGGTCAAACGCCGCAAGCAGTTTCGGAAACTGCGCCGGGTCAGAATTCCCGGTTGCATAGCGCTGATCCGCAGCTACACACAAATTCTTAAACTCAGGGATGTATTTATCAATTTCATCGTCTAAACCAACAAGCCCCTTATCCGCAAGCATCATTATGGCTACGGCAGTCAAGGGTTTGGATAGCGAAGCCTGACGGAATATTGTGCCGTACTCCACCGGCAGCTGCCGCCCAACGTCCATTAAGCCCCATTTGCCCTTAAACACCACCGCTCCATACTTACGGACAATAAGCACGCCGCCCGCCATTTCGTTGGCGCTCACATAGCTTTCCATTTGGGCATTTATTTTGTCCGCGTTCATATATATCCCCCCTTTGCCAAGCACATGCATTAAGCACTCCCGCGCTAATACTTGCGCGAAAGCTGCGCTTCGCACTCCTCGCGGGTGATTTTGCCCGAGTTGCACTGTGCCATCAACTCAACATCCTTGTCTTTGAGCTTATATATCGACATAATAGCGACGCCCAGCAGCACGCCCAGCATGGGAATCAGCGCATATATCACCCACATGCTGTCCATTGCTCCCTGGGGCTGTATGACGCCCGCCGCCGCAACGTCCTCAAAGCTCTCGGCGGGCACGGGTATGTAGTTTGAAAGCCCAAGAATGAACATGCCTAGCGAAGCGGATATGCTGGAGGTTAGCTTGGTAACGAAGGAAGCTAGCGCGTTGCAAATTCCCGAGCAATCCTTGCCAAGCTTGTAACGTGTGTACTCCACGGTGTCTGGCAGGAAAAAGCTCTTGGCAACCACGCTCACGTTGCCCAACGGCGCTTGAATCACCAACAACGCGGCGCATAACCACAGTATGGGGCCGACGAAATATATAGAGAGCTGAATCGCCGCGCCGACGAGCCCCGCAACCATGAATACCTTGAGCTTCCCATGCTTTTTTACAAGCTTTTTTGTTTGCATCTGGGCCAGCAGCACCGGTATGATGGAGATAGTGATAGGAATGATAAGCACCAACGAACTGCCAAAATGGTAGTATGACACCAGCGCGCCCACCGCGCCGCCTGTGGCAAGCGCCGAGGTTATCACCGTGCTCAGCAGCAGTATCAATAGGTACGTATTTGTTCTAACACAGCGCCACATGTCACGGAAGGTGTATTTTTCGTTTTCCTTGGGGTCCACGTTGGCAAGTGTGGTGTTATGCTCTTTTACCCCCTTAACAAGCGGCAGCATCATAAAGAAGAACGCTACAGAAAACACCAGCGCGACAATCCTAATCGGAATGCCCACGTACTCGCTTATCATCACCATCCACAGCATGCCCACGCCCATTGTAGCGATGCCGCCAACTATGGTTTTTGTTTGCAATATGGAGTTGCGCTCATCTATCTGATCGGTCAGCGTAACGATCATGGAATTCATAGGCACTTCCACCAGCGTGTAGCTTAAATCATACAGCAGGTAGAATACGGCAAACCATATTAACTTGGCAGTTGCGGAGAAAGAGGCGGGCATAAAGAAAAACAGCACCGTAAATATGGGAAAGAATACAAATGTCAGGCGATACCACGGCAGATATTTTCCTTCCCCGGCAATTTTCTTAAACGCATTGATCCTGCCGATTTTAATACGGTCAACCAGGAAGCCGAATATAACATCGTCAAAGGCATCGATTATTTTGACCACCAGCATGACGGTTGCCGCGGTGGTCAGCTCAATGCCCTGAAATATCAGGAACATACTCATCATCGCGGTGACAATGTAGCCTTCCAGCGTTCTGCCCAGGTCGCCAACGATGTAATTCAACCGTTCCCTTTTGGTCGTGCGCCAAGCGGCGGGCTGAAGCTTTTGTGCTTTTTGCTTTGCCATTGTTGTCCCTCCCAATTGACTGAATAGGGTGTCCCTTCGCTTGTTTATACCGGAGTGTGATTGAGCGCGTAAGGTGTTGCAGAGCCTCTAATTGTCGTAGCCCTGCCAGGTTTTAAGCATTTTTTTGTTTATGAAACACAATGGCGGGGAGTGTAACAGCATGGCCAGGAAAAATGAATTACACGACATGGTTATAGAGAGCCTCACCGAGGCTCTGCTTCAAATTATGCGCGAAAAGCCGCTTTCGCAAATCAATGTATCCGAGCTATGCGAGCGGGCGGGCGTAAGCCGCGTATCCTACTACCGCAACTACAGCTCAATGCGGGATATATTGATCAAACAGTTAACAAAATGCACGGACAGTTGGTGGGAGGTGTTCTCGCAAAAACCGATTGAGGAGTTTTACCGCACTTTTTTATCTGAGCTTTTTGCACAGTACCGGGCAAACAAAAAGCTGATACTTTTACTTTATCAAAGCAATACTTCTTTTATACTCAAGGAACATATATTCGCCTGCTGCGGCTCGGCCGCCGAGCGCGATGATGAAAACGCCTATTCCCGAGCGGTGCTGGCGGGGGCAATCTATGGGCTGGTGGACGAATGGATAAGGCGCGGGATGGGCGAGCTGCCGGATGGTTTCAGCCTACGCAAAATGGTTTTGGCTATGCCGGAATAATTAATAATCGCAAGTGAACCAAAACGCTGACGCGATGGACAACGATGCAAGTGATTACCATGGAGCATAATGGACATCCGTTCAACCGGCAAGCACGGCGGCGCTAGGGGCAGGGGCTAAGAAACCGCCGCCTGCCCTGCGCCGCTGCCCTCGGTCTGTGCTGCGCTTGCCCCGATGCGCCACTGCTCTGCCGCCTGTTCTTTGGCGGGCGCACTGCCACCATGCGCCATTGTTTGTGTAGCCTGTGGCGCACCTGCACTGCTACCCTGCCCCGCAAGTGCGGCCAATACTCTCTTGCCATAATCATTGGCAACCGTCTTTTTAAGGAAGATTTCAAACTGGTTTCGGGAAGCATACTTTCAAACAACCCCGCCCTTTTGCAGAGCCGCCTCGTTCGCGCCTTGCGCTCCTGCTCCTTTTGCGCTTGCAGAAGCCGTTTTTTGTGATTTTCAAGCTGGCGGATTTGCTCCTGTACGCTCTCGATTTTCTCCATCGTGGTCTTGCTCATATTTTCGGTTCTCCTCTCAAATTTGGGCGCAAAAAAGCGGCCCGCCCTTTTGGGCAAGCCGCTTTTGCGCTGTTGCAAATATTCGGTTGTGCTGACGCTGAATTTTACGCCGCTTCTTCCT
>QMCE01001011.1_pt1 | contig 15411 bp, 7 predicted proteins | sample 1821851 | NCBI WGS metagenome assembly QMCE01 (sample SAMN09453174, study PRJNA476694) | Termite gut metagenome, whole genome shotgun sequencing project. | isolation source: worker | host: Odontotermes sp. | place: South Africa:Pretoria | collected 2016-01-28
GTCGTCGCCCTCGACATCCGTCAGGAAAACCTCGACGCCCGCGTCAAGGAACTCACCGACCTGGGCGGCGAAGCGATCGGCATCGTCGGCAATGCCCTGGATATGAACAGTTTGCAGGAGGTTGCGGATAAGATCCTCGCCACATGGGGCCGGATCGACATCCTGTGCAACATCGCCGGCGGCAACATGCCCGGCGCCACGCTCACCGAGGCCCAGACGGTCTTCGACATGAAGATCGAAGACTGGGACAAGGTCGTCAACCTCAACCTGAACGGCACCGTCTACCCCTCGCTGGTCTTCGGCAAGGTGATGGCGCAGCAGAAGAGCGGCTCGATCATCAACGTCTCCTCGATGGCCGCGGGCTATTCGGCCGCAAAGACCGCCGTCAGCAACTTCACCCAGTGGATGGCGATGGAGATGGCGATGAAATTCGGCGACAAAGTGCGCGTGAACGCCATCGCGCCGGGATTCTTCATCGGCGACCAGAACCGCGCCGTGCTCATCAACCCCGACGGAAGCCTGACCGAACGCAGCAAAAAGGTGCTCGCCAAGACCCCGATGGGGCGCTTCGGCGACATCAACGAGCTGAACGGCGCCGTACAATTCCTGTGCAGCGAGGCGGCGAGCTTCATCACGGGAGTGGTATTACCGATCGATGGGGGGTTCAGCTCCTTCAGCGGCGTGTAAATCGTCCCTAAAACGACCTCCTGCGGCGTTCCCGGTGTCGCGCTGCTCGGTCACGTACGTGAGTACGCTCCCTCGCATCGCTCGACCGGCGCCTTGCATGAGGTCATTTTATGAACGATTTAAGGGAAGAGGGGTCGCGCAACTTGTCTGCGGCCTTTAAATGAACGATTTTAGACGGGGATGAGGGCCGGATGCTTCGTTCTGCTGCGGTTCACCCTGCATCGGACCATTTTATGAACGATTCCAAAAAATAAAAGGGGCTTTTGCCCCTTTTATTTTTACCTATTTTTAACGAATTTGTAATTTTTTTTTGTTTATTCCGAGAAAATATTTACTTTTGCTCTTAACAAACCGCCAAACCACATCGTTTTTTTATGAGGAAGATCGCCTTTTTGTTGGTTTTCTCCTGTTTTTTCGTGTGCACGGGCCTCTTCGGACAGCCGGGAACATTTCCCGTTTTTCCCCCGGCCGATGTGACGCGGACAATGGATGCCGCCCAAATGCGATCGCGGTTGGACATTGAATTTCCTGCGGTGCCATCCCGTACCGAATCCTATAACGACTTTTTGTTGCCGAAATACCGCTCGATGGGGCTCGATATGACCCTCGGGCCGCAAAATCCCCAATTTCCCGACCGCAATTGGACGTGGCTTACCGGCGAAAGCTCCATCCCCGGACTCCCCGGAGGAGGCACGACGATCATCCAGTCGCCGGCCGGTCTGTGGAACAATTACATCCAGGCCTGGGAGCCGGGTGGAAGCTATTTTACAGGCACCGATTTCTATAAGCCGCTCGAACTGCATGATTTAGAGGGGCTTACTCCCGCCGACTGGCCTGCCCGCCGGGCGCAGATGTTCGCCGAACTCGAACGCGAATTATACGGTAAAATCCCCGAAGAGGCGAAAAACCTGAAGATTACCTGGAGCGCGAGCCCCGATACGACCGGCGTGGCTGGCGGCATCGCTTTCCGTCAATACGACCTGTTGGGCACGATCGACGTGTCGTCCTATCCTGCGGTGCGCACCGCCCCGGTGATCGCCGGCACGGTGCGGATGCCGCTCGAAGGGGTCTCCGCGAATGAAAACATCCCCCTGATCATCGGCTTCGGCGGACGCGTCGACCTCACCCTGTGGGAAGCGATGGCTCCGTTGGGGATCGGTGTGATGAGCTTCAATCTCAATGCCTTACAGCCCGACAACGGCGCCGAACTGACCAGCTATCTGATTGGTCTGCTCAACAAGGGCAACTGGCGCAAACCGGACGATTGGGGTACCCTGGTAGCCTGGTCGTGGGGCGTGAGCCGCATCCTGGATTACATCGAAAACAACAAAACCGGCATCGATCCCGCACGCATCGGCGTGACGGGGCATTCGCGTTATGGCAAAGCGGCCATCGTGGCCATGGCGTGGGAGCCGCGGTTGGCGATCGGATTTCCGAGCTCGTCGGGTTCGCTGGGTGTGGTGCCTGCCCGCCGCCATTGGGGACAGGACCTCGAAGACAGCGCCGCCGACAACGAATACCACTGGATGGCGGGCAATTTTATGAAATACGTCGGTGTACACCCCTCCAGCACGGATGGGTATATGCCGCGCAAGGTGCTCGACCTGAAGGTCGACGCCGAGTCGTTGGTGGCCCTGTGTGCGCCGCGGCCGATCCTGATCGGCTCGGGGAGCGAGGTTCCCGGCGATGCCTGGGTTGATCCCTACGGACAATATCTGGTGGCCGTGGCCGCCAGCCCGGTCTACGAACTGTTGGGCAAAAAAGGGGTGCGGATGGAGGATTTTATCGAGTACAACGGAGAGCGAATTCCCTTTCCGCGCGTGGATAAAGGCTATCTGGCCGGCGATATCGGCTATCGCAGGCACAACGGAGGACACACTCCGCAGCCCAATTATCCCGCTTTTGCACTCTTTGCGGCACGCTATTTTTTACGGTAGCGGACATTTTTTTCGGAATGTGTTGTTTTGTTTAAATTTTTGTTAAATTGCACTGTTCAAATAATAAGGACGGCATCGTCCCCAAACAAAGCGTAAGACTAACTTAACATAAACCAATTTTTCAATTAATCACTTTAAACTAACCCTTATGATGAAAAAAGCTAGACTTTTTCAGGTAGCGGTGCTGATGGTGACGCTGCTCTTTGCGTCGCTTCAGGGGCATGCCCAGAACGTTTCCGTACGCGGTACGGTGAGCGATGATTCGGGCGCTCCCCTGGTTGGCGTAAACGTCTATGTCGACGGCACAGCTATTGGTACGGCAACCGGCGCGGACGGTTCCTATCAGCTCAGCGTGGCTCCCAATGCGGAGATTACCTACCAGTACGTGGGCTATGACAACCAGGTGATCCCGGTTGCAGGCCGCACGGTTATCAATGTGACCCTGACCTCCTCGTCTTTGATGATTGACGACGTGGTGGTGATCGGTTATGGTGTGACGACCAAACGAGACCTGACCGGTTCCGTGACGCAGGTGAAAGCCGAAGATCTGATGGCCACCGCTCCGACCAGCATCCAGGAAGCCCTGCGCGGGAAAGCCGCCGGGGTCGTGGTCACGGGCGGCGGGATGAATCCGCAGATCCGTATCCGCGGTAACCGTTCGATCAGTGCGAACAACGACCCGTTGTTCGTTATCGACGGTATTCCGCAGGTGGGTGGTCTGGATCTGATCAACCCGAACGACGTGGAGTCGATGGAAATCCTGAAAGACGCCTCTGCAACGGCGATCTACGGTTCACGCGGTGCGAACGGTGTGATCCTGGTGACGACCAAGCAGGGTGAAAAAGGCCGTGTAACGGTGACCTATGACGGCTATCTCAACATCGAGGAGTTGAATCGCTGGCGCCCCCTCCAGAATGCCGGGGAATACTTGGAATACCTTCGTGAATCGATGCGTAGCTATGATTATGATGGTAATGGAGGTTACAGTTTGGACGCAAGCACGAACTATCCGACGGAAGAACCGAACATGGAAGCCGACCTGACGCTCCCCGACATCAGTGGAGACCCGTACAGCGTCGAATCGGTACGCCAAGGTTGGGAAGGCGGCGTTTACGACCCGAGCAAATTGCGTTTCTTCGACTGGGAACAGTCGAACTGGCGCAAACAGTGGTTCTCCCACTCCCACAACCTGAGTATCCGTGGTGGTTCCGAGAACACGTTGGTGGCCATCTCCGGGAACTTCATGGACAACCAGGGGCAGACCAACGACTCTTACCGTACGCGTTATATGCTCAACATGAACATCGAGCAAAAGGTCAACAAAGCGATCACGGTAGGGGCTCGTGCCAGCTTCTCCTACATGCAGTGGGAAAACGGCTTCGGGATCAGCGGCGTTTTCAGCCCGTTGCGCAATCCGTACAATCCGCCGATGAAAGAGGACGGCTCGTACGATTATACCAAACTGGGTGATCCCGCCAATGGTATTATCGTGCAGCCCGACCCGCTGAGCTACAACTCTTACCTGAACAAGGACGGGCACGAACGGATCTGGAAGAACAACCGTGCCTCGACAGCGCTCTATGCACGCATCAATCTGTTGCCCGAGTTGACCTATTATGCGAACTTCGGGACCAACTTGCGTTACAGCCAGGAGCAACGTTTCGACGGCAAATATTCGACCGAGGCCGCTTTGGGTGATCCGCGTGCTTACTCCTATGCCGACAACAACCGCGACTGGAACTTTACCCAGACGTTGACCTATGCCAAGACGATCGGCGATCACAATTTCTCGGTCATGGTGGCGCAGGATGCATTCAAGGATGTTTTCGAACGCCTGCGCGGCACGGGTATGGAACTGCCTCTGGAAAGCCAGATGTGGAATGCGCTGGGCGATGCAGCAGTACAGTCTGTGTCGACCGACTTTTCGCAACGCACCCTGCTCTCTTTCTTTGGCCGTGCTCACTATGGCTATAAAGGGAAATACCTGTTGGACGTCACCTATCGTCATGACGGTGCTTCCGTTCTTGCCGAAGGCAACAAATGGGCCGGTTTCCCGTCGGCCGCTCTCGCGTGGCGTATCTCCGACGAGCCGTTCATGAAAAACCAGAATATTTTCTCGAACCTGAAACTTCGCGTGGGTTATGGTGAATCGGGTCAACAATCGGTTAATCCTTACTCTTCGGTAGGTCAGATCCGTGCCATGCGCTATACCTGGGGAACGGCTGGAACGGTCGGTTACATTCCGAACTCGCTGTCCAACTCGGCACTGACTTGGGAACGTTCGGCCACGCTCAGCGTCGGGATCGACTTCGCCGTCTTGCGCGGCCGTCTGTCCGGGGTAATCGATCTTTATCGCACCAATACGACCGACCTGTTGATGACCCGCACTCTTCCGCAGGCATCCGGCTTTGGCAGCATCCTGCAAAACATCGGTGCGTCGCGCAACCAGGGGATCGAAGTGGGTCTGAGCAGCATCAACGTTCAAAACAGACACATCAGCTGGACGACCGATCTTACGTTCGCCTTCAACAAAGAGGAGATCGTGAAACTCAACTCGGGGTTGTCGGAAGATATCGCTAACCGTTGGTTCGTGGGCTCTCCCATCCACACTTATTACGATATTCAAGGTGATGGCATCTGGGGTTATTCGGCAGCCGAAATGGCCGAAAGAGCTAAGTTTGCCACAGTGAACCCGGTGGGACAATATCGTTATGTCGACCAGGATGGCAACTACAGCATCGACGATCTCGATAGAATCAAGATCGGTCAAAAGATGCCGAAGGTAACCGGTAGCCTCTCCAACACATTCCGCTACACGTTCAACAACGGCAGTTCGTTGGATCTGTTTGTATTTATCTACGGCGGGGCCGGCTTTACCGTTTACCGTCACCCGGACAGCGGTGGCGCCATGGGCCGTTACAACAAGACCGCGGTCGATTATTGGACTCCGCGCAATCCCGGAAGCGGATTGAACGTTAAGCCGGAAACCACTTTGGATCCTGCCAATATCACTTACCGTTCGGCTATGGGCTATTTCAAGGGTGATTATTGGAAGATCGACGACATCACGGTTGGCTATCGCCTTGCTCCGTCGATGCTGAAGAACCTGGGTATCAACAACGTACGCATTTATGCAAAGGTTCGTAATCCGTTCAAGGCATTTACCAAATATCCCTATAACGACCCCGAAGGAGCTGCCAACCTGCCGGCGAGCGGTGCATGGTACAACTCGGAATACGGTGATGGCAATACGATCAGAACGTATCAATTCGGCTTGCAACTGTCATTTTAACGATTAAAAAGACAAGAGATATGAAAAAAATGAAAAACATAGCATTGTTGGCAGGGGCAGCCTTGTTGCTGTTCTCTTCCTGCTCCGACTTCCTCGATGAGAAGGGGTATAAAACTGACTACACGTATTACGAAACCGAGCAGGGATTGGAAGCCCTGGTGGCCGGAACCTATTATGGAACCCGCAACTTGGCAACTTCGGGGAATACGACTCCGGGGACGATGTGGGAGATCAGCGGAACCGATATCTTTACCGGTGGCGCTGACGGTGGCGACCGTCCTATGTGGGCTTGGTATGAAGCCTCGTTGAACCCGGATCAGGGAGGTGCATGGAATTCGCTCTACAGCTATATTTCCGTGGCCAATCAAGGCCTGCAATCGCTTGAGGCCAACGCTACGATGCTCGAAAGCCTGAAGGACATTCGCCGCGGCGAACTCAAGTTCCTGCGCGCGTATTACTACTTCTTCCTGTTGCAGCAATACGGCGGTCTGGTGATCATTACCGAGCCGATTACCGCACCCAAACTGGATATGGCCCGCAGCCCGCAGAAAGAGGTGCTGGAGCTGATCCTCGAGGATGCCACGGCTGCCTGGGACGCTCTTCCGTGGGCGGATGCCAACGGTGCCGTGACCGGCGACTATGGTCGCGCCAGCAAAGGTGCCGCCGGCTTCCTGTTGGCCCAGGTGTATATGTACCGTTATTCGCAGCGTTGGGCAGGCACGGGACAACCCACTGATCTGAACGAGGACCGTGGTGCTCAGTCCGATGACCTGCAAAAGGTGATCTACTATGCCGAGCAGGTTTGTAAATTCGGTGCCGGCGCCAGCAGCGGAAGCCTCCATACGTTGGCTCCCGACTATGCCGACCTGTGGAAATGGGATCCGAAAACCGGTTTTGTCGGAGGGAAAGAATCTGAAAATTACCGCGGTTCCGAGCTGCTCTTTGCCGGTCTGTACTCTCGCGACCACTTCTACAACAACCAACGGCCCGACCAGGTCAATGACGGTGGCAACTGGTTCCACCTGCAGTGTACCATGTTCGCCGAAGACGGGAGTTGGGATTTGATCGAGCCCGGTGGCGGTGGTGTCCGTAACGAGGCCGGCACTGCTTACACCGACCTTCCCTTCGGCTATCTGACCAGAACCAATCCCACTAGCGGAGCGTTTGAACGTGTAAAAGGCCGGATCGGTATCGACCGCGACCTGATCACGGGCCGTCCGTGGCGCCGCTTTGTCCCGACTCCGTACATGTATTCCGACGACGGTCTTTTTGGCCGCCAGGCGTATACGAACGACAAACCGGGCAAGTTGATGGATTCCCGCATCTATAAAGGCTTTACCTGGGTGTTCTATGCCAATGCCACGCCAGACGCTCGATGGAATAAGTGGGAAAACGGTGCCGGCAGTTTCGATCCCGCATCGATCGGCAAAACCGAAAACGATCTGCGTTTCGAAAGAGGTGATACGGCCATGTTGCTCTCGCTCGAAAACATCAACGGCAAGTATGCGACCGGTACACCGGCCGAAAAACTGGCGTTGGAACGTGCAAAGTATCCCTATTATTATCACCCGATGCAAAATGTTCCTATTCCTGAAAACACTGGCCAGACCGGCCGACGCAACGTGCAAACCAATGTGTTCCCGAGTTTGTCCAAGCACTTGGACAGCCGTCGCGGTGCGGCGAACGACCAGGCAGGTTATCGTGACATCATGCTCTATCGTCTGGCGGAACTTTACATTATTTTGGGTGAGGCTTATGCCCTGAACGAACAGTTCGATCAGGCTGCGGCCGCTATCAACGTCGTTCGCGATCGTGCTGCTTGGAAAGAAGGCGAAGAGAAGTACAATCACTTCTATCTCTTCGACGGCGGTGATATCGCAGATTACACCAAGTCGACCGAGAACGACATGCGGATCACGGCAGATTTCCTGAGCGCCATGAGTGAAAAGGAAAGACTCGACTTCTTCACGGACGAACAGGGCCGCGAATGCTTCGGCGAACCGAACCGTTGGTCTCGTCTGACCCGCAACGGCGCGAACTACTTCCTGGAACGTGTGCAGGCGCACAACTACCTGGCAGCAGCGAACGTGAAGGCATATCACCGTTTCCGTCCGATTCCGCGTTCCCACTTGAATGCGATCGACCCGAAACGGCCGGAAGACCAAAACCCGGGATACATTAATTAATATTCCTTTACCCTAAAAAACCGGGCATTGAAAAATGCCCGGTTTTTTTTGTTACCTTGTGCTTCCAAACCAAACCAATAAAGTATGAAACGTCTATTTCTCGGGATCACGATCCTGTTTTTCGGCCTCTTCACCGTGCAGGCACAGCCGAACGCGCCGTTCGTCTCGTTCGACGTTGCGGCCGACGGACTGACGCTGGCCGCAGCGGGTGAGGTGGTGCCCATTTACATCGACAAATTTGCCGAGCCGGGCATCAAGACCGATGCCTTTAACCTGGCCGAAGATTTCGAGCGCGTGACGGGCACAAAAGCCCCCGTGCTGATCTTCGAAGGACGGTCGATCAGCGCTCCGAAGGCGATTATCGTCGGCGTGTTGGGCAACAGTCCGCTGCTCGACCGGCTGATCGAGGGCGGCCATCTCAACAGGGCCGATCTCGAAGGCAAACGCGAAAAATTCATCATCAAAACCGTCTCCGCACCCTTCAATGGCGTCGAAGAAGCCCTTGTGATCGCCGGCAGCGACAAACGCGGGGCGAGCTATGGCGTTTACGAACTATCGGAGCAGATGGGTGTTTCGCCCTGGTATTGGTGGGCCGACGTGCCGACTATTAAGCGTCGGACAATCAGTGTGTTGCGCGGCGAATACACCGACGGCGAACCGGTGGTCGAATACCGCGGCATTTTCTTCAACGACGAAGCTCCGGCATTGACCGGCTGGGTCAACGAGAATTATGGCGGGTATAACAGCAAATTTTACTCGCGTGTTTTCGAACTGTTGCTCCGCCTGAAAGCCAATTTTCTCTGGCCGGCGATGTGGGACGCGGCCTTTTACGACGACGACCCGCTGAACAGCGTGCTGGCCGACCAGGCGGGCATCGTCATCGGCCTCACCCACCACGAGCCGATGAACCGATCGCAAAAAGAGTGGACGCGCTATGGCACCGGCCCGTGGGATTACGAGAAAAACCAGACGGAGCTCGACGAATTTTGGCGCGAGGGGGTCGAACGGATGAAGCACACCGGCGACTTCATAAACCTGGGTATGCGCGGCGACGGCGACATGGCGATGAGCCGCGAGACGAACGTCGCCCTGCTCGAACGGATCATCGAAAATCAACGCAAGACCATCGAAGAGGTGACCGGAAAACCGGCCTCCGAAACCCCGCAGCTGTGGGCGCTCTACAAGGAGGTGCAGGATTATTACGATCAGGGGATGCGCGTGCCGGACGACGTGACGCTGCTGCTCTGCGACGACAATTGGGGCAACGTGCGCAAACTGCCCGAGTTGGACGCCAAACCGCGCAGCGGGGGCTATGGAATGTACTATCACTTCGACTATGTCGGCGGCCCGCGCAACTACAAGTGGCTCAACGTTTCGCAGGCGGCCCGCATCTGGGAACAGATGAACCTCTGTTACGAGTACGGCGTCACGAAACTGTGGGTGGTCAACGTCGGCGACCTCAAGCCGATGGAGTACCCGATCGACTTCTTCCTCGACATGGCGTGGGATCCGGCGGCTTTCAATCCGACGAACATTTACGACCACACGGTCGATTTCGCCGTGCAGCAATTCGGCCCGAAATACGGTCCCGAAGCGGCCCGGCTGATCAACCAATACACCTGGTTCAACCGCCGCCGCACGCCGGAAATGCTCGATCAGAACACCTATTCGCTCGAAAATTACAACGAATGGGAGCGGGTGAAAGACGATTACGCCGACCTGGCGACCGATGCGCTGAAGCTCTATTACCTCATCCCGGCCGAGGCGCGCGACGCGTTCGACCAGCTCGTGCTGTGGCCCATTCAGGCGTGTGCGAACCTCTATGAAATGTACTACGCCGCGGCGATGAATAAAGCGCTGGCCGATGCGGGCGATCCGGCGGCCAACGGTTGGGCCGATCAGGTGAAGGAACTTTACGGACGCGATTCGGTGTTGACCTACCATTATAATCATGTGATGTCGGGCGGCAAATGGAACCATTTTGCCGACCAGAAGCACATCGGCTATCGGATGTGGCAGGAGCCGCGTTTCCAGACCATGCCGGCGGTGGCTTACGTCGAGGTGCCTGCGGCGGCGACGAACGTCTTCGTCGAAAAGGACGGCTATGTCTCGATCGAATCGAATCATTATGTCAAATCGGTGGCGATGAAGGGCGTCGATTTTGTGCAGGTGCCCTTTATCGGCAAGACCGAGGGTGGTGTGACGACCCTTCCGGCAGGGGTTGTGCTGCCCGACGATCCGGCGGCGATGTATCTCGAATACGAGGTCGAGCTGACCTCGGGCGGCGAAGGGGAGCTGACGCTGCTTTTCTCGCCGACGCTCAATTTCAACGGCAACCGCGGGTTGCGCTACGCGGTGTCGATCGACGGTGGCGCGGAGGAGGTGGTCAACATCAACGGCCACTATCGCGGCGAACTCGGTCAATGGCAGGGTGAATACATCATCAAAACATCGACCAAACACACGATCGCCGACGCCGGACGCCACACGATCCGGGTGCGGTTCCTCGACTCTGGAGTGGTATTGCAAAAACTGATGCTCGACATGGGCGGCCTGAAACCGTCCTACCTCGGCGCACCGGAATCGGACAAAAAGTAGCGAATTTCGCCGATCGGGCCGCCTCGATCTTTCAAAAGAGCAGACGAAAGTTTGCTCTTTTTTCATTTTCCCCCTTCAATCCATTGAATATTAGCAACAAAATTTCTACCTTTGAGCGAATGTAACCCCACATAAACACTAACCAAATAACCATGAAACAAATCTTGAAAGGGGCCGTGACGGTGGCGTTGTTTGTGGCGGCCGGCGTGTCGGCGGCCCGGGCGAACGACGGCTCGAAACTGTGGCTCGATTACCAGCCGATTGTGGATAACGATCAGCTGCTGAACGAATATGCCGCGCAGATGAAAGCCATTTCGTACCAAACTTCCACGCCGACCATTCAGGCTGCCATCGAGGAGTTGCAACTCGCCGCGCAGACAATGCTTGGCCAAACGCCGACCGCCGCGCGAGGCACCTCGGTCAAAGCAGGCAGCGTCGTGCTGGCTTTCGGCCGCGACCGGGCCATTTCCAACCTGAAAGCCGCCAAAGAGTTGGCCGATCTGGGCAAGGACGGCTATCGGATCCGCACGGCCAACGGCAACATCTATGTGCTGGGCAACACGGACAAGGGGGTGCTCTACGGCGCCTTCCACCTGATCCGCCTGATGCAGACGCGCCAGTCGTTGGCCGCGCTCGACATCACCGAGAAACCCGCCTTCGATGTGCGCATTCTCAACCACTGGGACAACCTGAACCGCAGCTCGGAGCGCGGCTATGCCGGCCCTTCGATCTGGGAGTGGGACAAGCTGCCCGACACCGTTTCGACCCGCTATAAGGATTACGCGCGCGCCAACGCCGCCGTGGGCATCAACGCCACCGTGCTGAACAACGTCAACGCCAACGCCGCCTTCATCACCCCCGAATACCTTGAAAAGATAAAGATCGTCGCCGACATCCTGCGCCCCTACGGTGTGCGGGTTTACCTGTCGATCAATTTCAACTCGCCGCGCTCGATCGGCGGTCTGGAGACCTCCGACCCCCTCGACGCCGGAGTACAACAGTGGTGGAAGGACAAGGCGAAGGAGATTTACAGCTACATTCCCGACTTCGGCGGCTTTTTGGTGAAGGCCAACTCCGAGGGCCAGCCCGGCCCGCAGGACTATGGCCGCTCGCACGTGGACGGCGCGAATATGCTCGCCGCCGCGGTGAAACCTTTCGGGGGGATCATCATGTGGCGCGCCTTCGTCTACACGGTCGATGCGGGCGACCCGATGTACGACCGCGCCAAGCAGGCCTACCTCGAATTCATGCCCTTCGACGGCCAATTCGCCGACAACGTGATCATTCAGGTGAAGAACGGCCCGATCGACTTCCAGCCGCGCGAACCGATCACCTCGCTCTTCGGAGCGATGACCAAAACGCCGCTGATGATCGAATTTCAGATTACCCAGGAGTATCTCGGCCACTCGATCCAGCTGGTTTATCTTGCTCCGATGTGGAAAGAGGTGCTCGATCAGGACACCTACGCAGGAGGGGCGGGATCGACCGTCGCCAAAGTGACCGAGGGCAAGGTTTATCCCTTCGCGGGCGGCGTCTCGGCGATCTCCGGGGTGGCCAACACGGGCACCGACGCCAACTGGACGGGCCACATTTTCGCCCAGTCGAACTGGTATGGTTTCGGCCGCCTGGCGTGGGATCCCGACCTGACCTCCGCGCAGATCGCGAACGAATGGATCAAAATGACCTTTACGAACGACCGGACTTTTGTCGAACCCGTCGAAGAGCTGATGCTGGCTTCGCACGAAGCATCCGTCAATTACATGCAGCCGTTGGGCCTGCACCACATCTTCGCCGGATCGGGACACTACGGCCCCGGCGTCTGGGAGCGCATCCGCCAGGGATCGCGTCCCGACTGGGTGCCGGAGTATTACCACCGCGCCGATTCGCTGATGGTCGGCTTCGACCGCACCGTGAAGGGGACGGATTATGTGTCGCAATATTTCTCGCCGCTCAAAGAGACCTATAATAATATAGAGACCACCCCCGAAAACATGCTGCTCTTCTTCCACCGCGTGTCGTGGGACTATCGCATGAAGAACGGCCGCACACTGTGGGACGAGTTGTGCTACAAATACACGGAAGGGCTCGACGCCACGCGCGATTTCCAGAAGATCTGGGATCGCCTCGAAGGCAGGATCGACGCCGAACGCTTCAAGGAGGTGCAGTACAAACTGCGCGAGCAGACGCGCGACGCCATTTGGTGGCGCGATGGCGTGCTGCTCTACTTCCAGTCGATCAACAAACTGCCGATCCCCTATGAATTGGAGCGCCCGATCAACTCGCTGGAGGTGCTGATGAACCACCGGATGCGCATGGGCAACAACTCGGCCGTGCCGGGAGCCCCGCGCGTGGAGCCCGTCTCGCCGATGGGTATCGTCCAGCCGCGGCAGATCCCGCCTCCTCCGCAAATCCCCCAACGACCCCGTCAATAATAACCAACAATAACAACCCTAAAAAACCGATACAATGAAAAAATCAGTGTGTTTCGCAATCATCGCCCTGACCGCATGGACGGCCGGTGCTCAAAGTCAAATCAAAACGCTGAAGGAGGCTTATAAGGACGATTTCTCGATCGGCGTTGCGGTCAGTATGGCTAATCTCCTCTCGACGGACCACGCCCTGCAGATCAAGCAGATGTACAACAGCATCACCGCCGAGAACGACATGAAGCCCGCTGTCACCCAACCCCAGGAGGGCGTTTGGAACTGGTCGAACGCCGACAACATCGCCCGTTTCGCGGCCATGAACAACATTCCGCTGCGGGGTCACACCCTGATCTGGCACGGGCAGACCGGCCGTTGGATGTTTTACGATGACAACGGAGAGCTGGTGAGCAAGGAAGTGCTCTACGAGCGCATGCGCACCCACATCAACACGATCATGGGCCGTTACAAAGGCCGGATCTATGCCTGGGACGTGGTCAACGAAGCCATTTCGGACGATCCGAACGCCTCGCATCCCTACCGCGAATCGCTCTATTACCGGATCTGCGGCAGCGACGAATTCATCCGCAAAGCGTTCGAATTTGCCCGCGAGGCCGATCCCGACGCGCTGCTCTTCTACAACGACTACAACGATTCGAACCCCATGAAGCGCGAGCGCATCTACAACATGGTCAAGGAGATGAAGGCCGCCGGGGTGCCGATCGACGGCATCGGGATGCAGGGCCACTACAACGTCAGCTCGCCGACGGAGGATGAATTCCGCACGGCGATCAAACGCTATGCCGAAGTGGTCGACAACATCCACATCACCGAACTCGACGTGCGCGTCAACGCAGGGCAGGGTGGACAGTTGGTCGGCGAGAGCGGCGTGACCGCGCTCACCCCCGAACTCGAAGCGCTCCAGGTAAAACAGTACGAGATGCTCTTCCGTGTGATGCGCGAAAACAAGGATGTCATCAAGAACGTCACCTTCTGGAACACGGACGACGCCACTACCTGGCTCGACGGCCGCCGGGGCAGCAGCGGACGCTCTTTCCCGCTGTTGTTCGATGACAATCTGCAACCCAAAGCGGCCTATTACCGCGTGATCGACCTCTAATCGAAGCCCGACGAACACCGATCGTTGAAACCATGAAGAGGTTCGTTTGTACCGCCGCGGTGGTGTTGTTGACCGCCTGGACAGCCGCCGCCCAAAGCCGGCTCGAAACGCTGAAGGAGGCCTATAAGGACTACTTCACGATCGGCGTGGCGGTCGAGATGGGCGACCTGCTGGCGACCGACAAGGCGTTGCAGATCAAGCAGATGTACAACGGTCTCTCGGCCGAGAACGACATGAAACCGATCAGCCTCCAACCCCGCGAAGGGGTTTGGAGGTGGTCGAATGCCGACAACATCGCCCGTTTCGCGGCCATGAACGGCATGCCCCTGCGGGGCCATTGCCTGATCTGGTACAAACAGGTCGGCGAGTGGATGTTCTACGACGACAAGGGCAAGCTGGTGAGCAAAGAGGTGCTTTACGAGCGCATGCGCACCCACATCCACACGGTGATGAAGCGCTACAAGGGGCGCGTCTACGCGTGGGACGTGGTCAACGAGGCGATCACCATCGACCCCGAAGCCGAGGATCCCTACCGCCCCTCGCTCTTCTACGAGATCGCCGGCGAGGAGTACATCCGCAAGGCGTTCGAATTTGCCCGCGAGGCCGATCCCGACGCGCTGCTCTTCTACAACGATTTCAACGAGTTCATGCCCTACAAGCGCGACCACATCTACAACATGGTCAAAAAGATGAAGGCCGACGGGGTGCCGATCGACGGCATCGGGATGCAGGGCCATTACAACATTGCCCACCCGACGGAGGATGAATTCCGAAAGGCGCTCGAACTCTTCTCCTCGGTGGTGGATCACATCCACATCACCGAGATGGATGTGCGCGTCAACGCGGGTCTCGGCGGAGGATTGGTGGCCGAGGAGGATACCCGCGGGCTGACCGGCGTCACCGAACTCACCCCCGAGATCGCCGGGCGGCAGGCCGACCAATACGAGATGCTGTTCCGCGTGATGCGTGAATACAAGGATGTGATCGGCAACGTAACGTTTTGGAACACAGACGATAAGGAGACCTGGCTCGACCGCCGTGCGGGCGCCGAAGGCCGCACTTTTCCGTTGCTGTTCGACGACGATCGGCAGCCGAAACCGGCCTATTACCGCGTCATCGACTTTTAACCAATTAAAATAATCCCGTGATGAAGAGACTTTTTACCCGG
>QMCE01769692.1_pt1 | contig 15404 bp, 12 predicted proteins | sample 1821851 | NCBI WGS metagenome assembly QMCE01 (sample SAMN09453174, study PRJNA476694) | Termite gut metagenome, whole genome shotgun sequencing project. | isolation source: worker | host: Odontotermes sp. | place: South Africa:Pretoria | collected 2016-01-28
CAACCGGATTCCAGCCGCAGAGACAAAGTCATATTATTCTTTTGATAATTATCATTTCCATGATTATTGCCGCGGGAATGCCGATAGATGCTTTGTCTTGGGATACGGGACTGAACATCTTATCGGGCTATTCGACGATGCTTTTGCTTGCGGAAACCGGAATATTCTTTTTTGCGGTAACGAGCTTTTTCGCGGCTGTATATTCGAGAGGCTCTAAGGAATTTCTCTATATCGGGGTAGGAGCGATTCTGCTCTTTTTCGGCCGTAATATTTTACTGAACAGCGATACCTGGATTGTTCTGCCCATCGCATCTTCTCTTTTGAGTTTTGGAACATGGTTTATCTGCTCGAGACTTCACCAGATTTATCTGTGGCTGTAGTGTTATAATAACGCCATACAAAGCTGCACAACAAATCCAACCGCAACAGGAAGCAGAATATTATCGTAATCTTCCAAAGGAAGCGCTTCAACAGCAGAAGCCGTGAAAGCCGCAATAAACGCCGCCTGAGCGTTATGCAGCACGAGGAAAGCAGAAACATATACCGCGATAAAACAAGCGGCGGAACCTTCCAAACTTTTCCCTTTTAAAAAAGCCGGGCGGATATGGCCGAATATTCTGCCGATAAGGCTGGCAAAGCCATCGCCAAAGGCAAGGGCATAAACCGCAACACCGGCGATAGGAGACGGATAGAGCATCAAGGCTAACATGGCACCGATTCCAAGCGTGACAGGCCCCAGAACGAAATGTCCGTGGTCCCGGCTTCGGGAACCTTTTACCGTTATTCCGGAAATCACAGGAACTTGAACACCTGCCATTCTGAGATATTCAACAAATGTATAAAACAAGGTTCCTGAGGCAAGCAGTCCCACCGTAAAAGGCCTGTCAATAGATGCCAAAACGGGAACCAGGGCAATGAGAAAATGAAGCAGTTTCCTTAAAACCTCGGACTTTATTTCATCAGAACTTAAAGTACTTACAAAAAAAGAAGGCAAAGAAAACTCAAATTTATTTTTATTTAGATGCAAAGTGCTCATGCAACTATTACTGCAAGAATCGTGCCATCTTCCCTAAAAACGAGAATCCAAGAAATCGATTTTCAATTCTTTGTAAAGCAAGAAATTATGAATCAGCAAAAAAATCATTGGTAACAATATTGCCTGCAAGAGTATAAAAAATGATACGGAACTATTCAATAAAAACTACACTTTAACAGAACAACGTTGGTAAAAGAATTATTTCTGGCATATCGGGATAACGCGCCTTGCCCGCCTGAGCTGATTGTGTTCAGTACCGGCGGACAAAGCAAGCAAAAACGAACTTAATTCGCAAACGACAACTTCATGCCGTTAGTGCGCAGAACAACCCAATCGCCTTTAAGCGGCAGGTTCTCCCCTATATTCAGCACGAAGTAAGAGTTTCCATCTCCAGCAGGATCATACACATGGATTTCGCCGCTATTGCCATCAACAACAATCTTGAAGGGTATCGATGCTGAAAGGGTTTCTTCGGTGAGGAGCCCGGCATATTCGTTCAGGTCAAAGCTCTGTATCAGATCCATACGGGAATCGGTATAACTGCGGTACAACTGGGCGCTTAATCCGGCGGGAATTTCTTTGTTTTCCGGATTTTCGTCATAATTAAGCCACAAAAGATACGACGAACCGGCTCCCCAGGAAATTCGCGGATATGAATGATCAACAAACAGATGCAGCCCAAAACCGCCATGCCCATCTTCGGCCCCGCCCTCATAACGGGCATCAAATTCGTAGATCATAATATCTTCCTGAGGCACTGCAATATTTATCTTTGCAAGCCTGGATCCTGCGTCATTCTGATATAGACGGTTGCCTATCATAACCCAGTTTCCGGAAACAAATTGATGTTCCGCCGGCAGATTCACCTGACTAAATAGCAGAGTCCCCAGCATGAACAACCCCAATACTGCGATTGTTTTTTTCATACAATCTTCTCCTTAAAAAATTTTTTAAACACTCGAGTTAGCACAAAATTCGGTTATTATAGTCAAACAATCCAAAACGATTTGACTATTTTCGATTTAAGTGTTTCTGAAATAAGGAATTAGCGAATTCCTTATTTCAGAAACACTTAAATTAAAGGAGTATAACACCGAAGCATTGGTTCGCACCTTCAACTCGATGAAACAACCTCGTCTGATTATTATATCACATAATACGGCGATTGCAAGAAAAATTTATTTCTTTGCAATAAATTTCCCTATGAGCAAGGCACGCGGAGATTCATTGAGGTAACAGGCAGTTTTGCGCTTTTTGCCGCTTTTCTATAGTAGAGTTCCTCAGAAACTTCAGTTTTCGAGGAACTCTATTGAATCCGAAGGCAGCGGCGGCACGGCAGGCAATTTAAGACAAGCTCCTTTGGATCAGCCTGACTAACATCTTCACCATATCATCGAGCGGAATATCCATACTATATTTTAGCCATTGCTGTATAAGACCGATAGAACCGTGAACCGCAAAAATTGTAGCATATTCCTGTTCTTTGTCATTACTTTTGTTTTTTCCTTTGGAACTGCTCAATGTTTTAGCTTTGTGAGAAAACGAAAATATCTTTTTCTGAAAATTAAGATCACCGTTCTCGCTCATCAGTACCTGGATTGAATTGCTATTATCAACAACGTAGCGTAAAAATTCTTCAATCAGCCACGGCATAATATCCTCTGCTGATTTGTCGTACTTCTCCAGCAATTCTTCAAAATGAGAGAGAGCTTCATTTTCAATCTGCCGGAGTAAATCGTATTGATCGTTGTAATGAGCATAAAAGGTTGAGCGGCTTACATCGGCAAGTTCGCATATATCTTTAATTGTTATTCTTAAAATAGACCTTTCTTTCATGAGCTCAATAAGGCTGTCCCTCAAGACCATCATAGTATAGCGAACCTTACGGTTTGGGTTAGACACATCTTTTTTCATTGCATACCTTTACCTATTTGCGTGATGAGGGAATTACAAAACCGGAGTTTTGCGACAATTCTGATGCTTTGCATTTTACACAAAAATATCCAGAACTGAACAAATACACCATGCATTGTCCTATTCAGTACATTTACAATAATACATGATGTTGTTTTCTATTCTTAGTGTATTTATCATTTGTATGAAAGTCAAGGAGTCTTTTAACAGGAGGTTTTTAGAAAAGATGAACAAATTATATAAACACCCGGCATTGTTAACTGCTCTTATAGCTGTCATCACCGTTTTTTTCGCGATACAGATACCTAAGATCCGACTGGACAATAACAACATGAGGTTTCTTCCCGAAAAAAATCAAGCCCGGTTTATTTCGGAATATATTGACGATGAATTTGGCGGGCAGGTTTTTATCCTCGTAGGGCTTGAACGTCCCTACGGTACGGTCTTTGATCCGGCGTTTCTCGCCAAAGTAAAAGAATACGTGACTGCCGTAGAAATGATTGAGTTAGTGAAAGATGTCAACTCTATCATGTCTACCAAGTATATTACCGGAAACAGCGACAGCATCATTGTCGATGATCTGGTGCCTGAAAATTTTTCCGGAACATCCGCGGAAATTGCGGAACTTAAACAGCGTATCGCGTCATGGGATATGTTTAAGGGCGCGCTCGTTTCAAACGATTTTCAGGCAACGCAAATTCTTGTAAACCTTGATGTCGATACAGATGAAAAAGCTACGCCGGAAGTGAACGCGGTCTTTTTTAAGATACGTGACATGGCAAAGGAAATGTTTTCGGGAATAGCCGAAGTATATGTTACAGGCGAGCCCGCAATCAACGCGACCATTAACAGGGCAATGATCGCGGACAATGTGCTGCTTATTCCCCTTGTACTTGTGGTCTTTCTGGCGGTATTGTTTTTCTTTTTCCGCCGCTTTTCCTTCGTTATACTGCCCCTCATGTCCGTGATGATATCGGTAATATGGACAACCGGCATTATGGCAATGCTGGGTATTAAATTTTCCATTCTTTCTACTGTATTGCCGGTAATGCTGGTCGCGGTTGGAAGCGCGTATGGTATCCATGTTGTAACACACTATATTGGGGACTGGCGGAATATGACATTATCAGCCGAAGATCATCACGCGCTCGTAATTACGTTGATGCGGAAATTAATCAAACCGGTGTTTCTCGCGGCGCTTACAACATCAGCCGGATTTATTTCTTTTTGTTTTACGCCAATCGTACCCATGCGTGAATTTGGGATTTTTGGTTTTACCGGAGTTATAGCTTGTTTTATTGTAACGGTCACGCTCATTCCGTCGCTGCTGCTCATTCGCAGCCGGAAAGGCATAAGAGTTACGCGCAATACAAACAAATCCTTGACTGATCGTTTCAGTAATGCTGTCGGCAGTTTTTTTCTTGCAATAGCAAGAAGAAAGAAAACTATCCTGTGTGTTACCGCGGTAATTATCGGTATTTCGATTTATGGCCTGTCAAGAATTGTTGTTGACAATGTGTTTGTCGAATATTTTCAGAATGAAACTGACATCAGCCGCTCTGATCGTTTTATACGGGAGCGTTTTGGCGGTTCAAAAGAAATTGTCCTCGTGGTAACAGCGGACAGTACCGAAGTGTTGCTGTCTCCGGCAGTTCTCGGCGCGGTTGATAACCTGTCCGCCTATCTTACCGCAAATGTTCCCGAAGTCGGCAAGGTGACAGGATTCACCGATATAATTAAACGTGTTAACCAGGTGTTCAATGTTGATCAAAGCCCTGAAGGGTTGGCTGTGACGGAAACCGGAGATACCTCTGCCATGACGGATGATCTTTTTGGGTTTAATGATATTGACAGTTTCGGCTTTGAAGATAGTTTTGGGTTTGACTTTGAATATGAAGAAAGCGGGGAAACGGCAGAACAAACGCCGTCTTCTTATAATCCTGATTTTTCTGTTTCCGATCTCATTGCCTATCTTGATACCGCCGCGGCGAATCGCGGCAACATGAACGGCAACGATCTTGTACAGGAACTTAAACGGCTTATAAACTATGAGGGTTTCTCATATTATGAAATCCCCGCTGACCCCGCTCGGTATGGAAAAAGAACTCAGGAGGAATTGCAGCAGATTGTTTCCAACTACCTCGTGCTGCTTGCGGGTGACGATTCACTTGTTTATTCAAATGACCCGCTTGAACCGACAGCCCTTAAAGTGTCAATGCAGCTTCGTACTACAGGAAACCGGGAAACAAAAGCGGTAGTCGAAAAGATAAACGCGTTTATCGACGCTAATTTTCCCCAGAATGTTCAGGTGATGATAGGCGGCGGCGCGACAGTAGAAGGCGCTGTTACCGATCTTATTGTCAACTCGCAAGTAATTTCACTCGCTGTCTCGGTACTGATTGTTTTCCTCATAATAGCTATATCCTACAAATCGCTTGCCGCGGGTTTTATCGGAGCGATACCGCTGACCATTGCCATACTTTGTAATTTCGCGGTCATGGGTTTTCTTGGCATAAAACTAAATATTGGTACCGCGATTATTGCCAGCCTCGCGCTGGGCATTGGCATTGATTACACAATACACTTCATGGAGTCTTTTAAGCGTGAATACAAAGCCGGGGGAGATGATTTCCTGTACAGGACATTTGTCAGCTGCGGCAAAGCAATCATCATCAACGCGGTATCAGTTGGCGCGGAATTTACTGTCCTTGCCTTTTCCCAATTCAGGATCATTGCTGAAATAGGTATGCTCGTTGCTTTCAGCATGATCATAACCGCCCTTGTAGGACTTGTGGTTATCCCCGCGCTGATTACCACAATAAAACCAAAATTTATTTACGGAGGATCGTTATGAAATTTATGAAACACATTGTATTCGGTATGCTGCTAATCTGCGGCTCGTTTTGCTTATACGCTCAGGACACTACGGCGCAGGCTTCGGCTATCATTGAATCAGCCAGAAACCGCGCCGCTTCGGAAACAATCTCTACTCGTTCACGCTTGGTAATTACCGCAAAGGATGGCTCAACTTCTGAACGGGTCATTGATCAGTTTTCCAAAGATGACGCAGCGGGAAACGCCCGTACTGTAATCATATTTCAACGTCCGGCAAGTGTCGCGGGCACACGTTTTCTCACCATAGATAATTCTTCCGGCGGTTCTGATCGTTGGATATTTTTACCCGCGCTGGGCAGAATAAGGCGTATTGCCGCTTCCGAGAGCGGCGGCAGTTTCATGGGTACTGATTTCTCCTATGATGATGTATCTACTAACGATCGTAATGTAAGTCTTGATGTCCATAATATAATTGGTGAAGAACCTTTGAATGGCAGAGTTTGTTATATGATACAATCTGTTTCCAAAGACAGCGGGTATCAGTATTCCAAAACAATAAATTGGATTGATAAAGAGAGCCGCCTTATTTACAAAAGTGATTTATACGACAGAAGAGGAACGCTGATCAAAGTGTTGGAAATGTCAAATTTTCAGGAAGTGCAGGGCAGGCTTACGCCAATGCAAACTAAAGTCTCTACCCTTGCGTCAGGCACGTCAACTACCATCAATATGGATATCATCAGATATGACGACCCGCTCCCTGAATCTATTTTTACAACACAATATCTTGAAACAGGAAGGGTAAGATGAAAAAACTATTTTTATTTGGAATAGTTTTATTATGTATGATATTACCGCTTAGCGCTCAGGATTTTGGTTTTGGGTTTGATGACGAGACGGATACTTCAGGCGGCGGCAATAATTCTCCGGTATCCATAAGCGGTGAAGTGTCAGGTGCTATAATAGGATACGTCAACGATTTTTCCGATGGCGCGGATCAGGTGAGGCTTGGCGATATATTTTCCGGCACACTCAATTTTACCGCGCGGACTTCCATTGCGGACGCGTTCATCAGCATGAAAATAACGCCGGCCGAATCACCTATAACATTAGATGAAGCATATATCCACGCCTATTTCGGCAGCTTTGACATTCAAGCGGGACTGCGTAAAATTGTTTGGGGTAAGGCTGACAGTTTTGGAGCTCTGGACGTGATTAACCCGCTGGATTATTCGGAATTAACTGATGTAAGCGATATGCTGAATCTTAAAATAGCCCGCCCTTTGATTCACGCTTCATACCGCATTGGTTCTTTCTCCAAGATCGAGGGCGTGTTCGTGCCGTTTTTTGAGCCGATCCGTTTTGCCTCGGAAGGCCGTTGGGTTCCCGCGCAGATGTCCGAATTGCCGCCAAATACGCCGGACACTACAACCCTTAACTACGCGCAAGCCGGTATGCGCTTTACGACAACCATTGGTCCCGCTGATGTTGGTTTGCAGTACTACTACGGACGATTAACAAAACCCGCAATTACTTTGTCATTCGCTCCGTCTTTTCCGCCAATGCCCACGGCGATAAACTTCGCCTACAATCCATATCATCAAATCGGTGTTGATTGGGCGCAGGTTCTTTTCGGCTTTAACATCCGCGCTGAATTCGCGGCGAATATTACCGAAGATACAAGCGGCGATGACGGCACAATTTACAATCCGTTTCTTTCATGGTCATTCGGCTTTGACCGTGATTTATTCTGGGGAATAAACATCAATATTCAAGCGAATGAAACAATAACACTTCTGCATAACAATATTGGCAGCAATCCCATGCTGGATATTGAAGCAGGCAGCGACATTACTTCTACACAAATCATAGCAAGAATTTCTAAAAAGTTTCTCCGTGATGAACTTGAAGCCGGCGCTGTTTTCTTGTGGGGTGTTGAGGCACAGGATTTTGTTGTCATACCATCTATCGTCTGGACAAAAAATGATCTGTCCATCGAACTGTCATGCGGCATTTTCGGCGGCGATAAAAACGGACAATTTGGGCAATACCACAACAACAGTTTTATAAAAGCCGGGCTGTCGTACAGCTTCTAAGCAAGGAGCATATAAAGAGAAATATTACCGAAAGCCCTCTCGCCATTCGATCTTGTTCTTGATATACTATTTTCATTGAGGAGCTATTCATGTCAGAAGAATTAACCGAATATCAGGGCGCAGCCACCATGGAAAAAATTACGTCTCTCGCCAAGAGGCGCGGTTTTGTTTTTCAATCTTCCGAGATTTACGGCGGGCAAAACGGAGCCTGGGATTACGGTCCTCTGGGAATCGAGCTGAAAAACCGCATCTCCGCGAATTGGTGGAAAGAGATGACCCGCCTTCATGACGATATTGTCGGTATTGACGCGGCAATTTTGATGCATCCCAGAGTTTGGGAAGCGTCGGGTCACGTAGAGAATTTTACCGATCCTTTGGTCGATTGTAAAAAATGTAAAACCCGTTTCCGCGCGGATATGATTCCCGAAGAAAACCTTGCGGAAAAGAAATGTCCCGAATGCGGAGGCGAACTTACCGATACCCGTAAATTCAACCTTATGTTTAAGACCCATATCGGGGCGGTTGAGGGCGAAGCAAATACGATTTATCTGCGTCCCGAAACGGCTCAGGGAATTTATGTAAACTATAAAAATATTATTCAGTCTAACCGGATGAAGATTCCTTTTGGGATTGCGCAGATCGGCAAGGCGTTCCGGAACGAAATTGTAACAAAGAACTTTATTTTCCGAACCTGTGAATTTGAACAGATGGAAATGCAGTTCTTCGTGAAACCAGGAACAGATGTTGAATGGTTCAACGAATGGAAAAAGCGCCGATGGGCTTACTACGAAAAAATGGGCGTGAAGATGGATCATCTCCGCTGGCATCAGCATGGTGCGGACGAACTGGCCCATTATGCCAGAGATGCTTACGACATTCAGTATCTTTTCCCGATGGGCTGGAAAGAGCTGGAAGGCGTTCACAACCGCGGAGATTACGATCTTTCCCGCCACATGCAGTTCAGCGGAAAAGATTTGCAGTACATCGACCAGGAAAACAACAACGAAAGGTACACTCCCTGCGTTGTGGAAACGTCCGCCGGCCTTACCCGGACGCTCCTCATGGTTCTCTCTGACGCTTACGACGAAGAGAAGGTTGCCGATAAGGGCAATGACGATGATTGGCGGACGGTTCTCCGCTTCCATCCAAACCTAGCACCCATAACAGCGGCTGTTCTCCCGCTCATGAAAAAAGACGGCCTCGCTGAAATTGCAAAAGATATTCAGAATGATCTCAAGGAAGATTATTCCGTAGATTATGATCAATCCGGGGCTATCGGAAGGCGTTACCGCCGCCAGGATGAAGCAGGCACTCCATTCTGTGTTACAGTAGACTATGAAACGAAGGATAACAAAACCGTTACGCTCCGTTTCAGAGATTCCATGGAGCAGGTCAGGGTTCCGGTCGCGGAACTCAAAAGCCGGATCAAAAAAGAAATACAGGAATACAAACGAATCAAGTAACATTTAGCAGAGAGCAGTCAGCAAAGAAAGATTCCATCTTAACTTTGCTGACTGTTACGTGCTGATTACTTATTGTTAATTGTTACAACAGCGGAACCCCAAATACAATGCCAAAGGCAAAAGACCGATGACTGTCCAAAATGTCGGCGGCAATAATATCAATTACAAACTTAAAATTATTCAATGCGGGGATCATGCTAAGATCAATACGGAACCCTGTGTTAAGGCTGCCCCTGGCCGCGGCATTAACTCCCCAGGAAGAAATAGAGTAAGAAAAGTTTGAAAAATCCGTAATCCAGTGAACATAGTTTTGAAAAATTTTGGGCAGCAGAATCAGATCAAATCCCATGCCGAAATCAATTGACGAATGATCGCCCCCTTCCCTGAAAGTGTAGCCAAGCATCAAGGTTGTTTCGGCAGGCATGGAAAAAAATGTTCCGGGGTAGGTAATTGCCATGTACAGCTGCCCCGCAACGTTATTTTTTCCGGTTTTTCCTGAATCAATAAGCTGTAAATTTCCGCCGAGCGCGATGGCCGAGGCCGTTATCGGGAACTGCACTTTTATTCCTAAAAGGCCATCCATCCATGTGTCATCCCGGGAATTAGGGTTTTGAATATCCATCGCGGCGCTTAATTCCACCCATTTAAACAAGCTGAGATTGATTTTGGGAATATTCGCCATGCCATTATTAACAATTCCATGATACCCAAAATCCATACCAAGATCGGAACTTCGTTCCCAGCCGATTCTTCCGGAAGGCACATTGAATAAACCGGTTGAACCGTTAAAGCTCATACCTTTAAGAGATTGAGCTGTTACCACAGGGGCAAGAGCCGCCATAATAATAAGCAAGACAACAATTTTCTTTACAGAATTCAAAAAATCCTCCTAAATAAAAGTGATATTTTATGTATTGAACACCTCGCGGCACAAAAATGTTACAATCACGTTACATTAGAGGCTGTTGCAAAACTCCAGTTTTTGCAACAGCAACCTTTAAAAAATGCATGTTTCGCAGCCTTTAGGCGAGAAAATGCAGGAGCTTGGGCAGCTTGGGCAAAACTAACCGAGTTTTGCAACAAGCTCATTATAATAGATTATTAACAACATTGAAAACAGCTTCCAAATCAGTAAAACACAGCATTGCTTGATGATCCAGATTTGTAGCCATGTTATTAACAATAACGATGTTTCCTCCGGCTTTTAGGGTATAGAGAGGCAGTCCTGCTGCCGGAAAAACCGTGAGGCTCGTTCCAAGAATGAGCATCAAATCCGCTTCTGCTGACAGTTTTTCCGCATTTTTGAGGGCTTTTATGGGGAGAGCTTCTCCAAAGAACGTGATATTAGGTTTTAAAACGGCGCCGCATTTCTTGCATTTCGGCATAGCGCCGGAACGGACTATCGATGCCGCTTCCGGAAAAGCCATCACTGTTTTCTGATAAAGGTCAGGATCTTTGGTTTGTATCAATTCCAGATCTACAGAATGAACACAGCGGGGGCAATAATGAAGAGACGGTGAACCATGAATTTCGATAACATTGCGGCTTCCCCCTTTCTGATGCAAAAGATCGATGTTTTGGGTGATAACTCCTTTTATTAACCCGCGCTGTTCTAAAGTTCCCAAGCAGGTATGAACAATGGAAGCTTTTTTTTCATTGAGGTTGTAAATAAAATCCTTACTGTGTTGGTAATAAAACGAAGGATCGCGGAAGAAATACTCAAGATCGAACAGCTTTTCCGCATCAATTTCTTTATAAAGACCGTTTCCCCCCCTGAAATCGCGGATTCCCGAAAGTGTACTGACCCCGGCTCCGGTTAAAACCGCACAAGAACGGGAATCTTTTATCAGCGTCCATAATTTTTCGACATCTTTGTTATTCATGGCAAGTATATTAAAACAAAAAGAGAGGCATAAACGACGTACCCCGCCAAAAGGACGGGGTACAATCTTACAAAGCGTTATACAAACAGCTGCCCGCTCCCGTTATCGCCACAGCGGAGCAGCATCGATGAACTTTTCCTACCAGCGGAAAAGTATGGAGATATCTGCACAGAATACCGGCTGAACTCCCGGGTCAAGACCAAGTTCTCTTCCGTAGAACGCGGCATCAAGTTTGAAAGCAAAAAGATCAAACCCAACTCCCAGCGCTGGGAGCATGTCGGAAACACCGGCCCGGATAAAAATGTGATCAAAGAGTCCGAGTTCGGCGCCAAGACCCATGTTCAAAAGAGGATTTCTGGGAATATCAGCAAACAAATCCAGAATATCCCGATAATCGAACATCAAGGCAAAATCCAGAATTTTTGTATCAAATAATTGATATTGTACACCGACATTGAGTCCTCTGTACACCGATCCATCAATGTCTTCAAAAGGAACATAAGGAGCGTCAGGATCATCGGTATTTGTAATGCCAAAATCATCCGCAAAATCCATGATTCTTGCATAAGAGAACAAGTCGTTAGCGGCCAGAGCTACACTCAATTTCTTGTTATACTGATACTGTACCGCTAAATCGATGCCTAGCCCCCAAATTCCCCGGACCGGCAGCTTCGAAAATGGGTCTTCCATTACCGCCGCTACATCGTTCATGGAAAGCGAGCTTATGGCATCCACTCTGAAAAAACCGTGAATTCCAACACCGGCATCCAAGCTGTGGCGTTCGGTATCGATAAACCTGTGTCCGTAACCGAGGTTTAACTGGGCGGTAACACCCGCATTCACATCAACTCTTCCGCCGGCCAATGCCAGGTTCACATCCGCGCCGGTAAATAACCCAAAGCCGAATCCGTTTCCTATGAAAGCCAAGGCCAGGGGGCCTCCCACATTGAGACCGAGGGCCACTCTCCCTTCATCATCAACAAGCGTGTTATAGATATTTTGAATGTTTTCCGTATTTTCAGGATCATTCATTAGATCAGATACTGAATCAATAATCGTATCGAGCTTATCAAGGATGTTTACCGTGCTGACGGAAACCTCAAAGAGGCCAAATTCTTTTTTCCCCACGAGTCCGGCGGGATTATACAGCAGGGCTCCAACTCCGTCTGTGTTAGTAATGTGCAGTCCGCCCATTCCGGCATTTCTTGCGGAAGCCATTTTGAAAGGCGAGATTACTGTCTTATCCTGGGCAAACACAGAAAAGCCAAGAATACAGACCAAAATAGCAAATATGAAAAATCGTTTCATGTTCATATACATACTCCTTATATCCTTAGAACCCAAACTGCTCAAGCATATCTTTAAGACTTGCAAGAGGAGAATCATCGGATATTTTATCTATTGAACCCATACCCAATTTTATAGCGAGTTCAAACTTAGGGTTATCTTGAAATTCTTCCGGATAAGTAGTTGAGTCATTCGGATCGAAATTGCCAGAATCCGCAAGGTCGTCAAAGTAATCCTGCATGGGTTTCTCTTCTGAGGCAACCGACTGCACTTCGGCACAAAGCAGCAACACAGAAGTCAAGGCCATATTCATCGCATTGTTTTCATCAACAAGATTGTCGATATCCTCGATGTTGATCATTGCGGACAGGTTATCAGTGCTCCCCTGAAGATTACTCATAGAATTAAGAATATCGGTAACATAGGTGATAACTTCGTCGGTATCCACCTCCCCGCCGTCACCGCCATCCATAAGGCTGGTAAGCTCCCCTACAGACCCGAGTACCGTGTCCATAATATTGGTAGTGGAAAGCGCAAGTTCAACACCGGCATTCTGAAGTTTTTTCTTTTTATCCGGGTTTTCTTCTTTGCTCACCGCGTCAACCAAGTTATTCATGATAATAACCTGCATTTCCTTATCGTTCGCTGCCGTAGCCATTAATTCGTCAATGTTATCCGACGTAACATTTTTTACCAACGTTGACTTGTCCCTTGCGGCCCATTCCCCCCAGGAAGTGGTAAAAAAATCGGTACAAGATGTTAAAATACCGGCAAGCAAAACTATCGTTAATGGGAATAACAGTGACCCTTTTGTCAGTTTCCTTTGCATACTTTTCTCCTCCAGGATCAATTGTCCTGCGTTTTCTTGATGTTCAGCAAACTATATGCTGATAATCATCTTACTTTATTCAACACCACTAAATATACTTCATTATACTAAATTTAACAACAAATTGCGACAGAATTTGTCAAACCTGAAACTCTTGCGGAAACTGGAATCTTGCAATGAGCTCGATAAAGTATTCGTTCCTCTATTTGGGATATGCCCTCTGTTTTTTTCGCGTGTTTTTCACTATGCTGATAGCGAGTCTTGCTTTATATCTATAAAAGGGAAGGGAGAAATAACTAAAAGTATGACCGTTTTGCTAGTCATTATTTATGCCGCGTTCATCAGTCTTGGGCTGCCCGATTCCCTTTTGGGCAGTGCGTGGCCTACCATGTACAAAGGATTCGGCGTTCCGATTTCAAATGCCGGAATCGCTTCCATGATTATCGCTTTTGGGACAATCGTATCGAGTTTAAACAGCAATCGATTGATAACCCGTTTTGGAACGGCTTCGGTGACGATTGTCAGTGCTGCCATGACTGCCGCCGCGTTGTTGGGGATATCCTATTCCGTTTCCTTTCCGGTATTGTGTCTTTTTGCCGTACCGCTGGGACTTGGAGCCGGTTCCATTGATGCCGCTTTGAATAATTTTGTCGCTTTGCATTATAAAGCCGCGCATATGAGCTGGCTTCACAGTTTTTGGGGAGTCGGCGCTTCAACAGGGCCGCTTATTCTTGCGTTTTTTCTTAGGCGTACCGGTCTGTGGTCAACGGGTTACCGCGCCGTCAGCATTATTCAGGCTGTTTTAGTGCTGATCCTTCTCATTTCGCTTCCTCTTTGGAAACGCGCGCAAGGAGCTTTACCGCTTGGCAAAGAAGATAAAGGAAAATCTTCGCTTACATTGCCGCGGCTGCTGAAATTACCCCGGGCAAAAGTTACGCTCGTTTCGTTCTTCTGTTATTGCGCTGTGGAATCCACTGTCGGATTGTGGGGCAGCACGTATTTGGTCCTCGTTCGGAATATTGATGCGGAAATTGCCGCCGGATGGATAGCCCTGTATTTCTTCGGCATCACTTTGGGGAGGATGCTTTCCGGTTTTTTGGCTATGAAATTAACGCCGAAATACATGATCCGTTTGGGTCAAGCCTGCATCGGGCTCGGCATCATCATTCTTTTTTTGCCTTTTTCCGGGAATATCCTTTTGGCGGGACTTTTTCTTATCGGTTTGGGATGCGCTCCAATTTTCCCAAGTATGCTGCATGAAACACCGAATACTTTCGGCAAAGACGCTTCCCAGGCCATGATGGGCGTACAGATGGCGAGCGCCTACATAGGAACTACGTGTATGCCGCCTCTTTTTGGACTTTTGGGCCGATTCATCGGTTATATGCTTTTTCCTTACTACTTGATAATAATTCTGATGGTCATGACAGCGATGGTGTACATGATTTATCGAAATAAGCATAAACAAAGAGGTTAACTATATGCATAACTCTGTAGATTTCCATATCCATTCCTGTTACAGCGATGACGGCGAATTTACTCCTTCGGAGTTGGTACGTATGTGTGCCGAAAAAGGCATTCATTCCATGGCCATTTCCGATCATAACAGTGTAGCAGGCATTGAGGAAGTCATGCATGAGGCCGATGAACTGCATATTCACTGCGTTCCCGCCATCGAAATTGATTGTATGTATCATGGCATGATTTTTCACGTACTAGGCTACGAAATAGACTACACCAGTCCTGATTTTAAAGAAATTGAGAAACGTATCCGCAGGCAATGTGTGTATACTTCCGTGAAGCGTTTCGGGTTAATCAATAAACTGGGATTTCATGTAAAAGAAGATGAGCTTAATCAGCTTACTTCCGGAAGCTATTGGCCGGAACAATGGTCTCCCAAAATATTCGCGGAAGTTCTCTTAAAAAGTGAAGCCTATCAAAATCATGAACTTCTGCGTCCTTACAGAAAAGGCGGGTACCGAAGTGATAATCCCTATGTTAATTTTTATTTGGATTGGTGTTCTCAAGGAAAACCTTGTTTTGTTCCCATGAACTATCCTG